>Ga0209187_1000275_pt1 | contig 105602 bp, 77 predicted proteins | sample BantaG_FD_187430 | JGI IMG/M metagenome (GOLD analysis project Ga0209187, IMG submission 187430) | Marine algal microbial communities from Bantry Bay, Ireland - BantryBay_4 metaG (SPAdes) (version 2) | ecosystem: Host-associated > Algae > Red algae > Unclassified | place: Bantry Bay, Ireland...
CCATTCTCGCTACTTCAAATCGATCTAATCCACACTCATCCCATGAGCCATCATCTAATGATTCTGCTAATAAGAATGTGTTACCTGACTGACTGATACTTACTACTGTGAATGACTCACATATCGCTACTGGCTCCGTCATATCTTGTACTAACACATTGATCATACAGGTCGTATCGTTATAACATGAATCGGCTACTACATACTTCAAGAAGTTATTTCCTACTTCTAATATGGCATCTCCTCCATTGCTTCTTAATAGACCATTAGGATATTCTACACTTACTATTACTCCATTATTGCCACAATTATCTGTAGCTATAATTGGCGGTATCGCGACTGACCCTGCACAATCGTCGTCTGTACTTACAGTAAAGTCATCAGGACATACTATTGTAGGTGCTACATCATCGATTACTTCTATTAACTGAATATCGCCTCTGACACTATCTCCACTACACCACCATTCTCTTACCTCAAATGTTCTATAATATTTTCTTCTACAACCACTACTTGGTATCTCTACATCAGTATATGTTATAGAAGAATTACATAGTTGATTGGCCTCACCTTGCACTAATATCACATTACCTAAACTGTCTAACATCGTCGCTCCACCCACTGGTATCAAAGGAGCTGCAAAACCCATCCCCATAGGACAAGTCAAGCCAGTTGTCAGACCTGGATCACATACTATAGGCACACCTGCTGATCCTGAACCTGTCGGGAATGCATTAGATATAAATGGTACTGGTGCTCCATTTGCTAAGAACTGGTATGCTGTATCTGAACATGAGATAACTGCATTGTCAGGGAAAATCACCTGATCCAAATTTACTCTCTCTACTAATATATTCTGCACGCATGTGTTCATATTCCCTAACTCATCTTCTACTCTGTATGTCCTTGTTATCCTTTGAGTATAATCTGGATCACAATCGAATCTGTCTACCTCTTCATTCTGTAATCTAATAAAGAAGTCTAAATCTAAACATCCCACAGTCACCTCTGGAAAGCCTAAAGCATCTGCTCCAGCACACGTTAATATCAATGATGTATCACATTTAATTATCGGAGATAACTTATACTCCACTAACACATTACCCCAGCACTTATTACCGCAGTAATTATTTTTGATTTCATATGTAAGATTCTGACCTAAATGGTCTACAGTAACTTTATTAGATGACAAGGTATCTCCATATTCATCAATTAAAATAATTTCGAATAGTCCTGGAACACTTGCACAAAGTGGGTCGATGCCACTTATACCCATATTAACTGTAAATTCTGCTTCACAATTTGTACCTAAGGATAAATTAACCTGATCTAAACAAATCATTTCACAATCAAGGCACGGTGGAATGAATTCTTCCAGGAAGTCAAGAACTTCCGGATCATGATCATCCTCATCATCATAAAACGAGTTATCATCAGGCGTACCATCATTATCTGGATCACTATCTGGATGACTATCGGCGTCGACTACTGGGTCACCAAATTCATCAGTTGCATCTGAAATTTCAGCAATATTAGTGTAGTTCTCTACAATTAATGGAACGAATTCCAAAATTGCAAAATGGCTTATTCTAACTGTATCATTAGGCGCTAATAGACCACCAATATTATAGAAATATGCTGGTGCAAAATTGTCATCCCATCCTGGGTTAAGCGTCGAATCATAACTATATCCAATCGGTAAATTATCTGCAATTTGAATATTAGTTGCTGTTATGTTTCCTTGGTTGACAACTGTTATTTCAAACTCTATCGTATCACCTGTTTCGAATAATGGTTCGGTCACCAATTCTTTGATAAGTGCTAAATCAAATACATCCACCAATTCTGGATCATTATCATCTTCATCACCATTGGTATTGTCATTAACATTATCTACTGTAGTGTCATTCTCTGGATTCTTGTCTCCATCACTATCTATATCTGATCCAGTCACGTCATTTCCGTCTTCGTCATCCATCATTTCTACTTCTGCAATATTTAACCATGCATCATTATTATCACATGCCTCTACTGTTAAGCTGATGATAACATCGAGCATCTGCCCTATATTAATATTCGTGATGGTCGTTGTTGCAATTTCATCTATAGGATTGAATGTCCATGTACCATTATTTGATGATAGATACTTAAATCCACAAGGAATGAAATCATTGACAACGATGTCATAAAGATCAATATCGCCTTGATTGAATACTGTAATTACAAAGTCAACGGTATCACCATATACAAATGGCCCATTTTGCATTTTTGTTTTTATCAATGCAACATCTACTATTGGTGAAATTCCTGCATCTACATCATCATCGTCATCATCACCTTTTGGATCGTAGCAATCACTCTGCCCTGTATCTGGATCTACATCATCACTGCTCCCATCACCTGTACAGCTCATAGAATCTCCGGTTGTAAAATCATAACCTTCTAAATCTTCTCCATCCGCATTAGGAATATCAAATACTACATAGTACGTGCTATCTGGGTGTAGGCATATATTTGCCTCGCCTTCTTCCATACTACCAAAAACATATTCGCCGTTATCATCCGTTATATCACTTGCTAATGCATTAAGTGGATTAGGATTACTTTCACTACAACTGTGAATGTAAACATTGATATCTGCTACTCCACTTTCTAAATTAGGATCTTGGCAACCATCACCATTATAATCATAGAATACTTCTCCTCCCAATGTCTCACATGGTGTAATACCAACATCTATATCCTCATCATCATCTTCGTCATCGTCATCATCATCTTCTGGATCATAACAATCACTCTGTCCTGTAGCTGGATCTACGTCATCACTGCTTGGATCATCTGCACAGCTCATAGAATCACCCGGCGTGAAGTCATAACCTGCTAATTCTTCTCCATCCGCATTTGGAATATCAAATACTAAATAGTACGTGCTATCCGGGTGCAGGCACATATTGGCATCGCCTTCCTCATAAGGTCCAAAAGTATATTCACCATCATCATTTGTAACGGAAGAACCGATAGAGTTGTTAGGATTAGGATCTGATTCTCCACATGCGTATATATAGACGTTAATGTCTGGTACTCCTTCTTCTGAACTATCATCCTGGCAACCATCAAAATCCCAATCAAAAAATACTTCTCCAGCAATCTGTTGGCAGCAATACTCAACAGTCAAATCTACTGATCGTGTTTTTTTACATGGATCATCTAATAGTCCTGGATAGTTAATTGTAATAAAATACATGCCCTCTGGTAGGCCATTTGTTATTGTGGTAGTACCAACAACATTATTCGACATGTCAGTAATCTCAATATCTAAATCACTAATTGAGTAAGGTCCTGTAATTTCTACAATTTCAATTATTCCATCATTTGTATCGTTACAAATAGGGGCATAATATTGGACTGTAAAATCTAAAACTTCACCTGCTTCGATAATCAACTCATCAGATATACCGATACATCCACTTTGGTTCTCACAAGAGAAATAATAACTACCTGCTGGTAGGTCAACTTCTAAAGCTTGGTCTCCAGTTGTATTAGCAAAAGATATTGTACTTCCATAATTAAATAATTGGTATACCATATTCTGATCTCCAGTGCCATCGAAGATGATTTTTCCTTGATCTCCACTACAATTTACATTGACTACGGTCCAAGGATTCATATCGATGACTGGTGGTGATACAGTGCCAATAGCGACTGTTCCTTCTCCAACACAACCACTGGCATCTACAACTTCTATGATATAAGTTCCAGGATTCAGATTAGTGATAACCACAGGATTCCCAATGGTAGAATGTATTCCATTAAGGGTGTACGTATAAGGTGCTGTTCCACCTGTAACAGATAATTCTACTTGACCATTTGAAGCTTCACAATCTGCGGCTTGTACATTTTCTACTGTTACATCTAACAATGGTTCTTCTTCTATTTCAAAAACTAAGTAATCTTTACAACCATATTTATCACTGACTTCAATTGTGTAGATTCCAGCTTCTCCAGTAATTAGAGTAGTTCCAGAATTTGTAGTCATCGTACCGTCATTACTTCCTGGGCCATCCCAAATAACGGTAAAACCTGCTTGACCATTGGTCCAAGATAAATCTATCTGTCCTATACCATCGCATGGTGCATTGGTTACTGTACCTATGGCAACTGGACCATCTATTTCTCCTACTAATACTTCTTTGACTTTCGAGCAATCAGGACTCTGAATCGATGTTATGGTTACAAAATAGATACCAGCTGATAAATTAATAGCATCCTGAGTTGTAGGTCCATGGCTCCATGCGTAAGTATATTGTCCAGGTGCATCTTGTACATGCACAATTGCATTTCCATTTGCCTCACCACACTTAGCATCTACTACCGCAACTTCAGCTACTATATCAGGGCAAACATCTGTACATACTGGTTCGCAAATATCTAATTCTACGGTTTTAGGGCACTCAGTAATTCCACTAAAGGAGGTATAGATTACAGTTACAGTATAGTGACCTGGGGCTAGACCTGTTATAGTTGTATTTGGTTCTATGTGTGTATCTGGGATATCTCCTCCAATAATTATTTCAAGTTCAGAAACTGGGTAACCCGTAATATCGACAACAGTTATCTCACCATCCATCAAACCACCTGCACAAGTAGCACATTCATATTGAACCCAAAAATCTAAGATTTCTGGTGACAAAACATCAAAGTTATATACCACCGCCTGACAACCATCTGGGTCTGTACACATTAGATAGTATTGGCCAGGTATAACGATAAAATCTTCCATTTCATCTCCATATAATTGTCCTATAGCTACATCACTTCCCAAGGCAAATAATTCATATAAATTTTCCGCATCCCCTTTTCCTGACACAGAGATTCTTCCAGTTTCTGTTCCGCATTCTGCATGTCTATAAGCTGTGACTGGAATATTTTCTGGAATAACTTCAAAGTTTTGGACTGTAACCAACGTATCGCCCACGCAACCATTTGCATCCACTACTTCAATTATGTATGTCCCTGCAGCAAGATTAGTAAATGTGTACATAGAACTTGCCTGCGGAGGTAGTACCGCATTATTGATACTGAACGTATAATCAGGCGTACCTCCTGTAACATTTACAGAAATCTGTCCACTACTCGTTCCACATTCAACCATAGACATATCCATTGGCATAAGATCCAAAGACTCTTCAGTGATTAGTTCAACTTCTACGAAATCCATACAACCAATAGCATCTGATACTTCGATCATATAAATTCCCGATATTAAATCATCTAAAACAAAATCTCCATTCCCAACTGTTGCTGTTGTAGATCCATTAGGCCCTGTCCAAGTCACAGTATAGGTATCGGTGTTTCCATTAATTGGAATTGTAATGGATCCATTGGTCCCACATATAGGATGTACGATTTCAGGATGCAATATTGGTCCACCGATTTCTCCGATTGTAAATTCTTTCACATTTGGACAATCTGGAGCAAATGTGTTAGTAATAGTAACATAGTATTGCCCTGCACCTAAATCATATGCGTATTGTCCCATTACACCATTGCTCCACTCAAATGAATATAAAGATATATCGCCTTGTATCTCGACATATGCATATCCATCATCTTTATTACAATGAGGTTCTAGAACTGCTACCTCGGCAACAAATTCAGGACAGACTACACAATTTCTATCTTGAAGTTCTATCTCTCTAGTTTTACAACACTGCGTTTGATTATCTGATCCTGTATAACAAATCGTGATAGTATATAATCCTTCAGTTAATACATTCTCTGTCGTAAGAACTCCAGAAAATGCTTGACCTGCTCCAGATATTTGAATATCTAAATCAGTTATGTCATATCCGCCAGTAATTTCAACGATATTAATAATTCCATCTTGCATACCGCCTGGACAAGTTGGTTCAATATACTGAACTACAAAATCAAGTTCTTCTGGAGAATCAATTTCTAATCCAGTTAAAACATCTGTACATCCGGTTTCAGTATCTTCACAAGTAATCGTATAAGTCCCCATAGATACTGAGACTACTAATGTTTGGTCTGCTGTTGTCTGAGCGAGTGGAAGGCCTGCACCTTCTGCAAATACTTTATAGATAATAGTAGATGGGCCATTGCCATCGTATGACAGTTGCCCAAAATCTGCGGAGCAAATTCCATCTTGGATTATCCATTGATTGATGTCTATCGTCGGTCCATCCTCTGTTTTTAGTTCGATGATAGTCGAGCCTTCACAACCATTCGCATCGATGATATCAATAAAGTATACACCCGGCGCTAATCCGAAAAGTCCTATCGAAGGATCTGATTGTGAGCCTTGCAGAATACCGTTGACATAAAACTCGTATGGCATTGTGGCACCAGAAACAGTAATACTCATCTCACCATTATTGGTATCACAATCAGGTTGTTGATCGATTTGGGTGGTCAAGTCTAAATCTGGAACTTGTTCTATCGTAACGAATAAATAATTCTTACATCCGCTATTATCTTCAACTGTAACATAGTAGTCTCCTGCTGGTCCTGTAATCATGTGACCACTTGTTACGGTGATTGGTCCTCCATCATTAGTTCCTGGTCCGTCCCAACTTATTTCTCTTGGTCCTAAAGATCCTCCATTAATCATCGTAATCGTAATCTTACCGTCTTCCTCACAAGTAGCGTCTTGTACAACTGCGGAAATTGAAGGCCCTAAAATCTCATCCACTTCTTGACAAGCTTCTATAAAACAATCTGGTCTCTCTACTGAAGTAATAGTTACACAGTAAATGCCTGCTGATAGGTCAGAAAGTTCTTGAGTTGTTGCTCCTGTATTCCACAGGTAAGTATATGTACCTTGACCTTGTACTGTCACAATTATATTTCCGTTGTCTTCTCTACATTGAGCGTCTACTACTGCAAATTCTGGAATGATATCTGGACAAGGATCATTACATATCGGATCTGTAAGTTCGAGTTCCACTGATTTAGAACAATCACTTCCATCCGAACCTACATAGACTACTGTCGCAGTATACGTACCTGATGCTAGACCACTTAATGTTGTATTTGGATCTATGTCGGTATTTGAAATTGCGCCACCAATAGTTATGGTTACTTCATCTGTATCATAATTTAAGATCTCGACAATTTCTATTCTTCCGTCATTGCCTTCACAAGTCGGATTATAATATTGCACCCAGAAATCTAAGATATCTGGACCGATTATTTCAAGATCATTTAATACAGATTTACAACCATCTGCAGCCTCACAGATTACATAATAATTGCCTTCATTAAGCTGCCAAGTGGCAGTCTGATCTCCTGTTGTTCTTTCTAAAGGAACAGTTGCACCTTCTAAATAGATGCTATAAGTTGTAGTTGCAAGCCCTGAGCCTATATATCTAATAATCCCTTTCTCTCCGCTACAAGTCGGATTGGTAATTTCAAATATATTTGGATCTATTGGAGTTGATCCTTCACTATCTATTGTAAGTATTGTCGTGCCAGGGCATCCTTCACTATCTACTACATCTATGATGTGTGTTCCAGGTGCAAGGTTTGCAAATGTATAATTTGCTGATGCTTGTGTGACCAACAGAATACCATCAATTAAAATATCATAGTCTGGCGTTCCACCAGATATATTCAATTCTGCGGTTCCATTTGATTGATTACAATCAGAATCAGTTATAGTACTGATTGTTAATTGCAATCCAGGTATTGTTACTAGTTCTACAACTAAGAAGTCTGAACATCCTTGCTGATCTATGACTTCTATCTCGTATACTCCAGCACCACCACTTATCGTAGTGCTTGCATTAGCCATAGTCAAAGTTTCCATTCCTTCAGGACCAGTCCAGTTAATTGTATAATCTGCATTTCCTCCTGCGGCATTTACTGTAATACTGCCATCGGTAGAACAAGTTAGATCTATAGTTTCAAAGGTAATAAATGGTCCTCCAATCTCACCTATTGTAACTGGCTTTACATATGAACAATCATCATTGTCCAATGATGTAACGGTAACAAAGTATATGCCTGCAGTTAGGTTGTCTACGAATTGAGTTGTCGGTCCATGGCTCCATGTATATGAGTATGCAATTGCATCATCAAGTATTGTAACGAAGGCAGTTCCATCTGCTCTCTTACAATTGGCGTCTCTGACTGCTAATTCTATCTCTATTTCTGGACATTGTTCGACACATAGTTCGCTAACAACTACTACTTCTCTGGTCTTAGGACATTCAGTGATGCCATCTGTCCCAGTATAAGTAATAGACACCGTGTACGTCCCACTCATTAGTCCTGTTGCGGTCTGCGTAGTAGATACAACGACACCATCAGTATTATTAGTAATTGTTATGTCTAAATCACTGAGTGCATATCCTCCTGTTATTTCTACAATTTCTATAGATGCTCCCTCAAAATCATCATCACAAGAACTATTTTGATATTGTACAATAAAATCAAGTGGCTCAGGACTCAGGACTTCTATTCCATTAAGCACATCTTTACATCCTGTATTTATATCTTCACAAACGACAGAGTAATTACCGATTGGCACATCAAACGATGTTGTTACATCTGCTGTTGTTTGCCCTAAAGGTATTGTTGAATTTTCAGCATAAATTTTACATAAAATATCTACACTACCTCCTCCAGCAAATTCTATTTTTCCATTATCTCCTGAGCATATAGCAGGAATGCCAACCCAATCTGCCGGGTCACTCATCGGTGCACCACCAGTCTGCAATGTCACCATAGCCGATCCACTGCATTCTGTTCCATCATCTACAGTCACCGTATAACTTCCTGCACCAAGATTAGGTATTGCAATGGAGATAGAGTTCGTTGCAGTATATAGTAAGCCATTTAAATAGTAATCATATGGGAATGTTCCACCGATTACATTGACAGTAATTTCTCCTGTGTTCTGTGTACAGCTAGGAAACTGGCTTGCACTTGCTGTAACTTGAAGTCCCTCCTCTTTCTCGATAGTAGAAAATATAATATTCTGGCATCCTTCTGAATCTGTGACTGTAATGCTATAATCTCCTTCAGGACCAGAAATATCAAAGGGTGAAGTTGCTGACACAGGACTACTATCATTCGCATCAGGTCCATCCCAAGCTATCATATATCCAGGAGTACCTTCTGAAAACATCAGTTGGATATTTCCATCTACATCACAAGTAGCATCTGTAATCAAATCGTTAGCTACTGGTCCATCTATCTCATCTATTTCTTGACATGCTACGTATGAGCAGTCTTCATCTGTAACTGAAGTAATTGTAACACAATAAGTTCCAGCTGGTAAATCCTGTAATTCCTGAGTCGTCGCTCCATTATTCCATAAGTATGTGTAATTGCCATTCCCTTGGACTGTAACAAATATATTACCATTACTTTCTCCACATAATGCGTCTACAACTGCAAATTCTTCAACAATTTCTGGACATGGTTCATTACATAGTGGAAGCTTTAATTCTATAGTATCTCGCTTGCTACAACCATTAGCATCCGTAATTTCAAAACCATAAATCCCTACAGAGAGACCTGTTGGATTCATACCACTTATGGAACTATCATCCCACACAATCGTATAAGTCGGTGTTCCGCCACTTACTGTGACAGCCGTGCTCCCATCTTCTTCTATGCAATCTGAAGGATCGGTTCCTATTACTGAACAAACTAACGGTTCTGGTTCTTCTATTGTAATATCAATAATCTCCGTACATGCGAAGAAATCTTCTCCTGCAGAGATTCTTATTTGATAATCTCCTGCAATCAAATTTTGTACGCAATATGGTAATGCATCACTTGGTACGAAGGAAGATAGAACATTCATATCAGCGTCCCAGATTTCCATTGTCTCACCACTACCTAAAGCTTCTGTAATACAAAATGAACCATCTGCATCCATATCACAATTTGCATCTACTATACTTATATCTTCTATATCTATCTTAATATCATTATCACGTAAAGTGATTGTATCCATATCCATACACGAAAGTGGGTTTCCTTCATTATCAGTGGCAAATCCAATGACCTTATAATCTCCAGGTGCAATGCCTAAAAAGATCATCATATCCGACTTATCAACACATATAGCTGCGCTTGGATCTGGTACCGGAGTGTCCGAAATTAGTGTACCATTAAGGTCATATAATTCGTAATTATAAGAGCAATTCCCATTCTGTGCCATCACTGTTATTCTACCGTCATTAAGCTCACATGGGCTTCCTGCGATAGTATCTAATTTTATAGTGAATCCATTATCGGATACAGGTACTTCGACATCACATATTGCTGGACATTCACTGGGATCATCTAATGATAGATCAAATGCAATCACTTGGTAGGACCCTGCACAGACATCAATAAAAATATGATCGTTTGGTGCATTCTGCGGGAATACGATGTTCCCCATAGGATCTTGTAATCTATATATGATACCAAGGCTATCAGGCATTATGATAAGTCCATCACAAGGCCCACAATTATTACTTGCTATCACAGAGTTAGGACAGATTCCTTCTGCATCCTCATTAGGCACAATTGCTCCTACCATTCCTACTGAACAGCCTCCGATTAAGTCTACTATTTCTACAGAATATAATCCTGTCATTAGACCAGAAAATGTTGGCACAACTGGACTATTGATAGTTGCTATAGGTGTAAATCCATCATATAGAACATAATTAAAATCTGTCAATGGATAAGTATTTCCTAAATCATCAGTAATACTGACAACATCTATAACGCCTATATTTTCGTCACATGGTGTTCCTACCACATCGACTTCTATGGTATACTCTGTTTCTGTTGCATTCTGCAATACCATAGGTATTGTATCTGAACAGAATGTAGAGCCATTTTCAACATATTCTACAATCACCTGATAATTGCCAGGTGGAACGCCTGTACAATTTAGAGTATCTTGAGGTTGCTGTGAAGATCGTAATCCTTTAAATAATCCTGTATTAGTATCTAATATTTTAATTTCCATGTTACCCGTTGCACTCGCAAGGCCTTCCTCGACTACACAACCTGAGGCCTCATAAGCGACATTAAAATCATACACGCTGCCTTCGTCACAATCCACCATTGAAATAAGATCAAAAGTTTCTACTGACAAATCACAATCGGGAGGACAAGGCGTCTCTAATACTGTAAAGCAAAACGTATCTCGAGGACAAGAACTTAATAGACCATCATCACCTGCAATAACTATAACACAATAATCCCCAGATTCTCCAGCTGGTATGTCATACGTATCTGATGTTGCTCCTGGACTTGCATTACTTTGTACTAATGTCCCTAATGACATTGCTGTGCTCTTATACCAATCTACCCTGACTATAGGTAAGGTAGTCGGAGATACATTATACATTATTGTTGCCGTTGTCAAAGAATCAGGTGATAACTTAGGACAAGGTAAATCATCTACATCTACAGAGCTTATAATAAGCTCATTGTCTGGTTCTGGTACGACGCATTGTGCACTTTGAATATTACAAGCATCCCATACATAAACCATGATATCATAAGTTCCTGGAACCAATGGTGAGAAACTCACTGAACTGGATCCGGAATTATCAACTAATGTAAACCCAGCTGAGTTACTAAGTACAATCGAATCAGGCGCAAACCCTCCAGGAATAGTTGAGATATCAATATTTAAAGATCCAAATGATTCCAAGCAACTAGCTGGCGCAATGCCATCACACTCTATCTGTACAGATGCTCCTGGTGGTGGTGTTGGTACATTAAATACTTCCTGAATATTACCACAAGCAGTATATACTTTTGCTATCCAATCGCCAAAAATAATGCCTGCATCAGTTGTTGCAGAATATGGTGAAACGTGTGGTCCTATATCTGTTATCATAGCACCCATCGGACCACACCAAATGACGCTATCTATTGGGTTGTCACTGGTTACAGTCATACTAATCTGTGCATCATCGGAAGCACAATCGGTATACGGTTGCACAACAGGATCTGTTATGGTTAATTCATCCGAATCACTATTTATATTACAAGTCATCTCCTCTTCTCCACACTCTGTATAAATTTTTGTTGTATATAATCCAACACCCAGATCCGGGAAAGAATATGTTGTAGTAAATAATGGCGGTATCATTGTTGACAAATCTACTGTCTCCAAAGTACCATTTGCATTACATAAAACAATGGAATCTATAACTCCATTCGTCGAGCCAGTGATATCTATACTTCCATCTGTTGCAGAACACGAAGACACATTATTGCACTCCATACTTAATAAAACCTCGCCCGATGGTGGCTCTGGTAGTTCAAATGGATACTCTTTAATTTCTCCGCATTTCGTACCTTCTATTTTGACAGTATAATTTCCTGGATCAAATATTTCTGTGAATTCTGAAGCTACACTAGATGGTTTTTCTCCGAATATTATAAATACTTCTTCGTTAAATCCACCGACTGATCTATAGGCCATTTTGATTACAACAAAGGAATTTTCTGGAAGTCCTAACAAGGAGATATAATCGCCGCATTCTTCAACTGTAAATCCTGAAAGGCCACATGAATTGCTTCCAAAGAAATTACTTGAGTTATCTACAAAAAAGCTTAAAATATATTCTTCAAAAGTCTCAGTTGATGTATTGGCATTCCATAAATTAGCATCTGGATTAAATCCAAAATCAGGACTACAATTAGCGCCTATATTATTTTCATCATATCCAGTAAGGTCAGCTGATCCATCTTCTGTAAATGCCATACAACTTGTACCTTCTGCAAACAAGAAGTAGCCTTCAAAAGAGAATTTCTGAACTGACAAAACATCACTATATGGGACTGAGTTACAAACTCTACCAAAATCACAATCTTCTGAAATCAGTGCCATCGAAGAGAAAGCTCCTGGACATCCTTCCATCTGATCACTGAATACATCCTCACCGTTCTCATCATATATTGTTATGGAAGCTATATCATCGGGATTCTCAAGTGTAATATTAACTGAGGATACCTCATTACATGTTTCTGCTGCATCCACACTCACTGTAGCTCTGAGATCATCTGCTCTCACAAGATGCTCTTTGCATACTGCAGGAATATCACAATCCAATCCAGAATCTGGACTAAGTGATGGTGTAGCACATACTTGGTAAGTGCCTTCTTCAGACCATCTGAGGTATGCACAGTTTCCTTCTTGCGAAATCACGTCACCACCTTCCGCTTCCCATGTATAGAGAAGAATATCGTTGAGTGGATTTTCTATTTGCATTTCTGGTGTTAACAGGAAATTACTGCCGATAGTCCCTGAGTAAAAATTTCTACAAGTTCTACCTGCTAACCGTACACTAAATATTATATCAGATGCACTACAACAAAACTTTGAAGGTGTATCGATATAATTCCCATTTATGTCTACAAACGCTATTTCAGATATTACATTACCATTATCGCAGGTGACCTCGCAATCTCTGGCATACGGACGAGAAGCAAACTGACCAGAAGAAATTGTTGTTCTAATGGTGAAACTTCCTTCGTCCATGCAATTAATAATACCAGAACTTACGATGCTTGATCCTCCAGACGCTGCTGTTAAGTTCCAATTTCCTCCAATTGCCCCAGTAACGTCGTCATTAAACCAATCTTCAACTTGCATTTCTAAATCGGAATATGAACTCCAATCAAAAGTTTCTGAAAAATTACCACAAGGTGTTTCAAATAAAATAGTTACTCCAGTTCCAGAGATCGGCAATAATCTTCGTATTGCAACTAAGTTACATCCTGCTGAAAGTTTGCAATTTCCAATTTGTCCAGTTAGACCATTGTTTACAATTTTCGGCACAGCATATGCTTGTTGTTCTATACCAAAATCATTTGTTACACATATTTCTTTTCCAAACGTTTCATATACGGTTAGTATAGAATCATTGAATGTGTCCACCCATTGATTAATTTCGTTAGGATCAGTCGGTCCATTAAACCTTACATTTACACCATTGCTTGAATAAGATATGTCTACTGTCGAGTTGGCTCGAGCAGCTCTAAATAGATTAGCACAGGGTATTTCACTGAATTCTGTCGAAGCAACTTCTTTAACACAGATAGGACCCAACTCAATCGTACATTTCGAATCTTCACCTGGACATGAGGGTTCTCCCGTAATCGTAAAATCACCCAATTCTCCTATAACCTGCATAGCACATGATCCAGAAAATTTACAACCATTACCAGCACCTATAATTACATCATATATATATGTACCTACTGGTGCTGGACCGAATATACCTGTTGCTTGATCTAAGAAATCTAAGTCTGGATCTTGAGTAGAAGACCATGATAAAAATAAGCCATTTGGATCAAAAGAATCACATAATAAATTGGCTTGACCACCTTGACATGCTAAAGGTAGATCTCCACAAATATTCAAAGTGACTTTATCTGGATCTATCTCTTCAGCGCTAGATGTACAAGCACAATCACTTCCAGCAGCTATAACTTTAAGGTTACATAATTTTTGTAATGTAGATTCAAATGAGGCTTCGACAGTCACAATTTGGCTTGATGCTATACCTGCGGTATAGCTACCAGTACCCACGGTCTCTCCTGAATCAAGCGTGTTATTATTATTCAAATCTTCGAATATAGCTACATCGACTACTGTTCCTGGTAGAATGGGCCCACCTTGATTTTGGATCGCTATATACGCTGTTATATCTAAATTTTCTCCACTGCTGCAATCTGCTTCATAATACATACTTGGCTCGATCAATTTTATAGAAGGAATCAGCTCTACACCATTGTTTTGAAGTTCGCTAGTAAATATTTCTAAGGTGCAAGATTCACCTGTTGTGATACATACCGATTCTGCAGAAACCTTCGTATATGTTCCAAAATTTAGCATGCCACATTCTAAAGTTGGGTCTGCTGTGATATCCATATTAAATGCTAAAACGCCAGGTGGCGTGCCTGCAGGGATTTCCCAACAATATTCTATTCCACCTGTTACAGGTACTAAATTAGGATTAGTGAGATCCCAATTCACTGGATTAAAAGCAGTTGTACCGTTTAAAGTAATTCCTGTAGGAAGAACGATACATACTTGTTCATTCGGACCTATAGGGTTAGGAAACGATATAACATTGGCTGTAATAATTTGATTATCTATACATGACCCAATCATTGTGTCTAGTAGCACCACTTGATTGCGATTATAATCTCTTGGATCTAAGCCTTCAATAGCAACAATGTCTGAGGATTCGGCTGTTGTAAATAGTGTTTCATTACACCTGTCTTGTGACATTGCCTGAGCGAACAGTTTGCTTCCTGATATGTAATCGCAATCTGTAATCGCCTTCCATTTGAATCGATATTTATTATCATTAGTTTCTGGAAATGCAGTACCTGGTAATTCCAGGTCCATACCTAATGATGTTGCGAATCCAGCTAAATCAATCGTCATCTTTTGACTAGGTTGTCCATTAACGATAGTATCAGGATTGGTAATGGACCAAAAACTATCAGAAATAGGCATAAAAGTTCCAGGATTTGCTAAAGTTGCTACTGTATCTGGGTATGCAAAACAAACAGAACCATTTTGTATTGTTAATCCATTTTTCGGTAAAAAGATGCATATCTCTTGCATGAAATTTGAGGCAGTTCCAACATTTTTAACAACGACTTCAAATGGTATTTCAGCGCATAATTCTACATTATCCGTTACTTGGTTTACGAAAGATGCCTGTAACCCTGTCTGACTTCTGACGACTGCTAATTGTTTTTGGATGACACCACAAGATTCTCCATTTTCGTAGGTGCCTGATGTAAAATCTGTTGGATAATCATTACATGCCCAGCCAACATACACAGGTATAATCGTTGTGTCACATTCTGTAAAAATTGCATTTATTACTAAGTCATCAATATTATTAGAACCTAATTCAAAGTATAGTAATGAGCCATTCGTCATGGCTGTAGGAAGAATATCAACATTATTCTGATCTATAACTTCATTAAATGTTATAGATGGGGGTAGATCAAACGCCACCCAATGTAAGTTTGCAGTTGGTGTGTGTCCAACCTGTATACTCCACTGAACTTCATCTGAAGCTGTCTGAATGATCGGTGCATCTAGACAATTTAATATAGCTTCTGGTGGGTTGTTAAGTGATATACCTCCTGGAGATTCTATTTCCTTTTGGCCGCAACCTCTGCAAGAGTTATAGTATATCTTGGAACTTGCTTGAATGTTAGATGAATATGCATAACATTCTGTGAACGCCAAGTCAAAGAATAAGCAAAATAACGAATCACTTGTAGACGTCCTTCCGAGTTCTTCAGGCCAGGTACCATCATTTTCAAACACAATATTAAATCCATTGGAGCCATTGACAGAAATATTTCCATCTGGAATATTATGAGTCATTGCTCCATTTAATCCTTTACTTGTTAATACTGCACTACCAGAAGTATATGTAAAATCAGCTCCATTGATAGTATAGACAATAGAATCAATTATATATCCTGGTCTGTAATCTTGAAATAAATTGCCTACTCCACAATCATCGAACATGAGTACATTGGCACTTACTTCACAATTGTTTTCAAAATCTAAATTTGCCTGCATACTTGCCTGGAATGGGTCTCCTACAAAATATTCCGTATTCTGTGTTTTTGTGCTTCCACAATTTGTGATATTTCCACCATCTATAAATTTTCCTTTAAACTCTATTCCCATTTCTTCCATCATAAATCCATCAGCGCAAGCAGGAACATCTTCTATCACTTTCCAATCTGCCATAAAACTGATGCTCCATCCATCTCTTACGTCTGACCAGTCTATGCAATTAGAGAGATCAAATTCTCCAGTAATCGGATCGTAAGGAATAGGATTGCATGCATTGGTTAATGTTGTGCCTCCACTGGTTACTGTAAAAGAAGCTGTCTCTACACAATATTCTAAATATGGTCCAGGATCTATTTCAGCAAACATCATATCGATTTCGTCACATGGTGGATTGGCGGGTGCAGAAGATTGTCTAACAAACTGGGCCGTGGTACTCAATCTCATTGTATCGCATGGAAGGGCGAAGTTCTTTGGATCGGGTGTTGTGGCAAAAGAAGCATCTGGTGCAGGGCATCCGTTAGTAATTCTACATATATCCGCATTAGTATTTTCTATACAGAAGAGATAACAAGTAGGCGTAGGACCTGGCTGTCCACATCGACATTCTTTTACATTTTCATAACAGGATCTCTTAAATGAACAACATTCTGCACCATTATTACATTCAAAAATGACTTCGTAAGACTCATAATATAACACAGATTCTACTACAGATGTACATTGCGACGCATGTTGGACATTTATCAATATTTCTTCCTCTTCGATACAAGATTCTATTACGTTACTCTCGACTTCTACGACCAAAGTATCAGGTGCACCACCTACTCCTGAAATAATAGAATGAGTTGTTGTGCCAGTAGAAGATCCTACTCCTGCCGCCATATCAGCTGCGCTCATTACAGTTCCTGCTGTACCATCTGGATTAATCTGTGCAACTTTATATCTTAAGAATACTCTACAATCATCGTTATTAATACCTCCAAATTGATACCTGTACCAATAATTACGCGTGCCACATCCTGAGCCTTGGAAAGAAACTGGTCCTGCTCCTCCTCCAAAATTTTCTAAACTATTTTTAGGTTCTGGTTTAAAATCCAAAAGCTTATAGCCAAATTCGTAACCAGTAAACCATCGAAGATTATAACAATTTTTCCAGGTTGCTTTTACATCTGGCATAAAGCACTCGGCGTTAGGATGGACACAAACATCTCCATCTTTGCAAGCCAATGTAATATCAAAAGAGAAAAATAGAGATTCAGTTGAAGCAAGAGTATTAGGGACTGATACCACATAGAAACTATCTAATCCCATGTCATCTACAATAACTCCAGTACTAATTCCAGTTGATGCATCTGCTCCGTACTGATAATTATCTAAGCTAAATGTGGAACAAAGTTCTTTTTTGATGTAAAACTGTATGTCATTAGCTACAGTTGTCGGCGTAGCAAGACCAGCTACGTTTTCCATTTGAAATACGATTTTGCCAGGACCACAATATGAGGGTTCTCTATAATCTACTTCTGAAAATGAAATTATAGGATTACCTTCTGTTGGTGGAAGTGAACTATTTAAAGGTTGAATCTGCTCTACGTTCTTCATTTCATCACATCTATCTTCATAGTCCACATGTATCCAAGGGTCTAAACATGAAATATCATCTTGGTCGACTAACTCTTCACATAAAAGCGGTGTACCATCATCAGATGGAGCTGCCAGGTTTATTTTTATTATTAAAGTATCATTAACACCAAGATCAGGAAGGCCAGCAAAACAAACAGAGTCAGCAGTTTCTGTTATGCTGACTGAGCTACTGAAGTCTTCAAATGAATCCATAAAATGAGCAATACCGACTGTATATGTTGTCCAATCAAAAACTTCACAATCATTTCTATATATACATGCTGTTATATCTTGTGCATCCGCTTCGCCTTCTATAGTTTCTAATGCACCACCATTTATTGAATCATTGACAATTCTAAATTCCCACATCAATGGATCTTCGCATGGGTCTTCAGGGACAAGTGCATTTCTCTCAGCAAGCAAATCTGGAATACCATTAAATACCACAACTACAGATTCCAGTTGATTTGACTCTTGACATATTTCGTCATCACATCCATACCAGGCCGATAGCATGCTATTATTTACCATAGCAGGACACTTCGTTTCCAAACAGTATTCTAATCTTACACCACCATCAACTTCAAAAAATCCATCTGCTCCTCCAAAGCTGGTACCGTCAATAATTAATTCTATGCTGTCAACGGATGTTACTCCAGAGAATAAAGGCATTAAATCTATCGCAGATCCTTCTACACCAGATTCTATCGGATAAACATTAAAACTTGTTAAACTTCCAAAAGGAAAATCTGGAAGATCCTTAAAATACATCGTATCCAAGAGTGAGAATTGGCCATTATTTACAATACGAACTTCACGACATACTTCTTCCCCTGGCAATGCTGCTGTAGGGCTTGTACTATTGCTTATAATGTTAACAAATGGTTCGAAAACGCTAGCTCTTAAGTCGATTTCACCATCGCCACTAACTTGAGAAGGAATATTTCCAGGTAAAGAATAATCCAATTCATATTCTGGAATAGCTGAGCCAATTCCCGCCACGCTACAATTAGGTTCAAGCACAAAATCTATGTTGATGGGATTATTTTGATCGATCTGAATATGTGCTCCTATATTCATATCTACCGATGTGACGCCACCTATTTCTTGAAATGTATAATCAGTACCTGAAATATACGACCCTCCAATACCTCCAGACAATAGTACATCATTAACGACGAAACCATCAAATAGAGACATTCTCAATTCATTCAATGTTAGAATAGCCGTAGGGTTACAAGTGATACCAGGTGTTCCAAAAACTACTCTCACCGTATCTCCTACAGAGCATATGTGAGCTTCATTATAATTAGGTTCTCCAGTCAATCCAGTTACATCGACTAAGGCCACCTCTATGAGGTTAACGTCGCAATCATCCTGAGATAGCAGATTGGTCTGAAAAGAATGACAAAATAATAAGAGAATAACTAAATTCTTACGAGTTAAATAGAAATATAGATTTTCCATATTAGCACACGATGTTTTGATAAGAAATTAAATCTGTTTTAAATACCGATAGGAACACATAGAAATACTATGAGCTCCTTAAGACTTTAGGTTCTATCAAAATTATTATGGCATAGGTAGGTGGAACCTATGATTATAAGTTAGACTATATAGGGGGGCAAGGATTTAAACACTAAATCGGGAATCGGTAAATAATCGGTTGTGGGGAATGACTTTATTTATTGTTACGGGGTGCAGTTATAAGATGGGCTATATACACGTCCTTAACATCTATCTATATTAAAGATTTTACAATCTAATACGACGTAAAACTATAGAACATATTATAATTATTTATAATATGTTAGATCTTATTTACATAAAATAAAATTTTAATGTGTAAAACATTAATAATTAATGTATTATGCCTTATTAATTTAATCGCTTTTGGGTAGCTAAATAGAATTATTTATACTAAGTTAAAAATAGCAGCTTACTATTTACCCTATTTATACTATATTTCAACATGAATAGAAAACATAGAATTTTTATCGTTTTCTTCTTATACTTAATATGTAAATAAAATTTCAGAAACGTAAAACATCATAAGTAATTACTCTCATTTTAGTTGATCCCATCCTTACAAGGTAGTAAGTATTATAAATTAGAGATAAAGTTTCTGGTCAAGTATGAGCCAAAACAAAAAAAGCCCATCCAAAAAAGGACGGGCTTCAAGTTTCGATTTATAAAATTCTTCTTCTTATAGTACGACCATCTTATATTCAGATATTCCTGATTCTGTTATTAATTTAACATAAATTATTCCAGTTGCATCTATCTTAGACCTTTCCATAATAATCGTATGACTGCCTTCAGTGTAGCTTGCATCAAAATGATAAAGCAATTGTCCATCAATGTTATAAAACTCCCATATTGCATCACCATCATGATTAATCTCAAACTCTATGGTTGTATTATCTACCCAAGGATTAGGCGTAGCTGATACGATATTTGCTTGCTCGATAATGTTAGTCTTCCAATCTATTCCGATCACACTATAGTTAGCATCATAAGCTTCAGCTTTAGTGGAATTGGAACTTACCTTAAATAAATCATTACAATGAATATCGATATCTGCCATTACAACTATCTCAAAAAGAACTTGTCCTACATCGTATGACTCTGATTCTATCTCGGCATTATAACTTAAGGAAATAAGGCCTTGTCCATTACTAATATTAGCATTCTTACCCTCGGAGATATCTAAAGTTCCAGGAATAATATCTAATACTTGCACTTGTGACATATCATAAGTCATTCCTAACTGCCATCCTGATATTAGATTATAGTCATCTGCATATATAGGGATACTGACTTGCTCTCCAGCTTTTACCACTTTATTATCTGAGAAGAAAGATAGCTTTTTAGAACTTCGACTTTCTATATTGGCATCATCTATATTAGCAATCACAGATCCATTTACATCTCCTATCTTAATACCTATAAAATCTATATATGTATCTTCCTCAAGATTATATATATCGAAAGTCTCCCATAAATCTGTCGACCAAGGATTCTTGTCATCTAAGAAATTCATTTCTGCATCTACAAATCTCCAGCTTTCGTTTTGATCGAATCCATCTGTAATTCCAAGAATTAATTTTCTCAATTCTATAAGATCTATTGCTGATATATCCCGACTATTATCTACATCGGCAGCGATTAGTTTGTACGGAGAATCTAAGTATTCATCTCCTAATATATGCTTCTGTATAAGTATTATGTCTAAGGTGCTTATTCCATTAAGGTAATCTATGTCCTTACTTGGAATTACTTCGTAGGCGCCTCCAGTAGGCATATTATCGAATGCATAATCTCCATCGTTTCCTGTTGTATCTACAAGAGCATCAGTGACTAGGCTCACTCTTACATCTTCTACAAACTCATTCTCTTCTGTATATATCTCTCCTGCAACCGATACTCTCATACCATCCATACGATTACATATATTGTCTCCATTATTATCTTGTATATCGATAAATGTAGAACAGTAATCTTGTAAGCCTGTCGTTATATCTGTTGCATATACTCTTACTTGGTTAATGCCTATATCATTACAATCAAAAATCCTATTCTTATCTGTAGTATCAGGACTGAAACTTAAGACGATCGGATTTCCACAACTATGTGAACTTCCGCCATCAAAATCGCTCGCCCAGAGCTCTACCATCTCTGCATCAAAAACACCATTGGTATCAAGATCCATTAAGACAAGGCTAGCACTTAGTCCATTAAGACATACTGGCGATGGTAGCTTGCTATTAAGCACTTCGACAGGTTGCTCATACACATCAAAATTGCCACAGCCATCAGAGACTTTCCAGACAATTATATACTGACCCACTTGTAAGGTTGCTTCTATATTATTTTTCTCACCAGCTAATACAACAACATTATCTACAACGTCTCTAATCTTAAATGAATAATTAAGATCATCACAATCATCTGTAGCTGTTATCGAAACATTTATAGGACCAGATGTACAGTCGGTATTTATACTATTAAATGATAACGGACCTGATTCTAAAATTACTGGACTTGTATTATTAATTATCTGAATAATCTGTGGGTTAGGGTTAATGAATATATCAAATGTTCCATCTCCATCAGAATCTCCACACCAGTTAATCACTGTCCAAGTTCTCTCGATTTTCAGACAAGTCCCTAATCCATTATTACCTTGGAATACTCTATCCTCATAGTCGTAGCCTAACTGTGCACATACATCTACGTTATTAAAGGAAGGGTAAGCAAATGGTTGTGCTAAGTCTTCAGGGTTAAGATTATCTAATGTACATACATCTGGTGCCTCGTAATCTAGTGGCCAAATAATATCTATCGGTAAGAATGGTGTATCATTAGAGATAGTAACGTTCTGTGTACATGTTCTCACTGCATTACCTTGGCTATCCAGGATCTGGAATTTTCTGCTTATCGTACCCGAGCCGCATTGATCTACATCAGGTAATGGGATCTCTACAAGATTCTGCCCTGCGCAATTCTGCCCTACATCTGGAAAACCAAATGTCAATCCTAAATTATTAATATCATACAATTCTCTACAATCTATAGTCATATCTGGAGGACATGATAATGACGGTGTAGACTTGTCTTGTACTTCCACATTGACCATACAATCATTAGAATTTCCTGCTTTATCATAAGCCCTAAATACCACCATCACATCTGCTCTTCCTACATCATTGCAACAGAAACTTACATGCTCCCCGAATAAAGTGTCTGACACTACGCATGTCGAATCCATTCTTCTGACCTCGAATCTATCCAGCTTACACTCATCCCAACTTCCATTATCGAATGGCTCTGCAAATACAATAGTATTGGTACTATTACTTAGTGAGACTACTTTTCTAGTTTCGCAAATTGCAACTGGACCAGTATTATCTTGTACTGTTACATTAAACTGACAATTATCTTGATTCTTACAACCGTCAGTTGCTATATATGTAACGATATTATTTCCTAAGCTTAGTTCTACCGTTGCACCGTTACCTTCTACTATTCCATTAGGTGTCTGTATCTTAACAGTTATCTCGCTACTGCATTTGTCGAATACGTCTGCAGCTGGCAATGTGACCGAACCTCCACAATCATGACCAGTAGTCACTGTTATATCTGACGGACAGGTTAATTCTGGTGCTATGTCATCTACAATCTCTATCAGTTGCACATCACCTGCTGTCATTTCATCATTGCACCACCATTCTCTTATCTCGAATGTTCTTGCAATCTTTCTCTTACAACCATCATTAAATATCTCTACATCAGTGTACGTTACAATAGCGTTACAGACGTCAAGGTTAGAGCCATTATTGTCTCTCGGTACAAGTGGTATCATTGCTGATCCTGTACCAGATCCTGTAATCGGAAACATACCATCTATGCATAGTCCCATAGCGGCATAGCCTCCCATCGGAGGCATCGGTGGTAAACATAAGACAGGAACACCTGATCCTGACCCAGTAGTAGGATCAAACAAGAAAGGTATTGGAAACCCATTAGTGTCATACTGGATAGTCGGATCACAACAAGATATCGCATTACCATTTCCTACAGTGAATGGCTCTGGAAACTTAATGTTACTAAAATCTAATCTCTCTAATGATATCGTCTGAGTACATGTACTGCAATTACCAAAATCATCACAAGCCTGATATGTCCGCTCGATAATCTTAGTGAAGTCTGGATCACACTCTAACTTTGTGGAAGTCTCGCTCTGTAGAGTTACTCTAAAGTCTACACAACCACCTGTAGCAGGAGGCAGACATAAGAACTCAAGCATAGCACACGGTATGGTAATATCCGATGGACAATCTATCGTAGGTGCTAACTTGTATTCTACGACCAGGTCGCCCCAGCATGCATTACCACACTCAGGTTCTATAACCTTGTAAGTAAGTGTCTCACCTACATGAGAAAAATCTACAGTATCAGTAGGCATCGTGTTACCATACTGGTCATATAACTCTATACTATAGTAAGAATTACATGCCGATGTCACACCGACACCACCCATTGCTGGTGTGATTTCTGCGATACAATTTTGATCTAAGGAGACGTTAATCTGTCCGATACACTGTACGACGCAATTACTGACACATTGGGATTGTCCCGATTGTACATTAGCGAATACAAAGCAACAGATTAATCCATTGAGGAGATTAATGAAATACTTCATTGTAGTTTTCTTAATTCGTTAGCAATTAATAAAAGGTGGCGTATACAACATTCCATAAAGAATGTGTCGACACATTTTTTTATAAAAAAAATTTATTCGTTCTAAATATTTCTGAGTCTTAGATGAGAATCACGGCACTACTGCGACGCTCATAGAGGAGTAGAATGGATAGAATATAAGAGGTGAGTATTCGTTAGTTACCTAAATATTTCTATGTTATAAATCTCTGAAAATCAGAAAATTATACTTGCATTTCTGCAACACATTTTACAATGTCTCGAAAAAACTCTTTAGGTTCTAAAGATTCTGGTAGGTTAAATTCAACTCAAATATAAAAACATATAACAAATAATCAAAATATGTTTTTAGTTAATTATCAATTAGCTATTTCTTTTTCTTGGAATAATCGACCTAGACTCGCCTGATTGTAATAGATTCCATTAGTATTAGTCATCAGTTCAGAATGGGTTCCTTTCTCCTTAATCATTCCGTTCTGCAGGACATAAATTTGATCTACATCTACTATGGTACTGAGTCTATGAGCAATGATGATAGAAGTCCTTCCGATCATCAGATTATTAAGTGCATCCTGCACTACTTTTTCAGATTCTGAATCTAATGCAGAAGTGGCTTCATCGAGTAATAATATTGCGGGATCCTTTAAGATAGCTCTAGCTATTGCTATTCTCTGCCGCTGGCCACCTGAGAGTTTAATTCCTCTCTCCCCTATGATTGTATCCATTCCTTCAGGAAATGCTTGTATAAATTCCATCGCATTAGACTGTTGTGCCGCTTCCATGATATCCTCATCTGTAGCAGTCTCATCAGCATAAGCAATGTTCTCTCTGATAGTACCTGAGAATAATATAACTTCCTGCGGTACCAACGCTATCGCATTTCTGAATGCCCTAATGTCATAATCTAATATCGATTGATCATCTACATTAATATGTCCTGAACTAATCGGATAGAATCTCAGCAATAGCTGAAAGATTGTAGACTTACCGGCACCACTGGGACCGACAAGGGCTACCTTTTCCCCCTTTTTTATATCTAAACTAAGCTGACTTAGTACTTGTATATCTGGTCTTGCAGGGTAAGTAAAATTGACATTATCAAACTTAATATCTCCATTAATATTAATAGGCTTTTGTTTTTCGTTGTTATATAAACTTAACTCAGTATCTAAGCCTAATATATTTCGGATACGCTCTGTAGCACCGATTGCAACAAATAATTCTGTAGTAAAACTTCCCAGTCCCGCAATAGATCCACCTATGAGTCCTGTATAAGAAACGAATGATAATAATTCTCCGGCGGTCATATCTCCTGACTTAAGCAAAGTAGCACCCATATAGATGATAAAACAAATAGCACCAAAAAATATCGTCATAATAAAAAAGGAAAACCAAGCTCTTGCTTTCGCATAACTAATCGCAATGCTGACAACATCTGCAATCGAGGATTTATATTTCTTATTCTCGTAGGATTCGCTAGCGAATGACTTGACGACTTGTATATTCTGTATGGTTTCTCCTAGTTGTGAATTGGATTCCGCTAATTCAGATTGTCTTTCCTTAGATAACTTTCTGATCTTCTTACCGAAAAACATCGCCAGAATGATGACAAATGGAAATGTCGCTAACATAATGACTGATAACCGAGGTGCTGAGATAAATAAGAAAATGATCCCAATCACCAGTGTAATAATCTGTCTAAAGAACTCAATTAGCGTAATCGAAAATATACTGAATAGCTTACTGGCATCTGCACTGATACGACTGATCAGGTCACCCGTTCTATTTTCTTCGAAGAAGGTAATCGGCAATGATATAAGCTTCTGATAGATATCAGTTCTCAGGTCAGCAATAGCTTTTTCGCTTGCAATGGCAGTCAGAATCACTCTGAAGTAACTGATGGCCCCTTGTATAATTAGGATTATCACCATCAACCCGCCTACTTGCTTAAGTGTGATGTTATAATCTGATTCGCCTTGACCTACATCTATCACTAATCCTAATAGCTTAAATAAACCAAAGAAAATTACAGTAGATATCACAACTAGTAATAGAGATATGATAAGGTGCCACTTGTATGGAGCGACATAGCTAAATATCTTAAGTGCTTCTCGCATACTCTCCTTACTAACCTTAGGCTTTTCAGTTTTCTCGTTGGCAGATGAGCGATTTCTTATCATGAGTGTAAATCAACTAATTATTTAAGTAGTAATCGAATGAACTATCTTCTTTAAGAAACTAATATTTAAAATATTGGTAAAAATAGTTAACGACAAATATGAAAATGAGTTTCGTAAAATGCTATTAATAAATATACATTTACACCAAATAGATTATTGAAAATGAAAAAGCAAATATTATTCTCACTTATAATAGTATCCACAGCATTGTCCCTAATGTCCAATAGAGGTGGTAGAACCACCCGTACTGGTCAGGGTGCTACAACTGCTCCAGGAGAAACTGGTCAGTTTTGTGGTAGTTTCGGATGTCACTCAGGGACAACATTTGGCGCTAATGTTATGGTTGCTCTCATAGATGCAGATGGAAATCCTGTACAGCAATATACCCCGGGAGAAGATTATACTGTCAATGTAAATATAGGACATACTGGTACTCCCGCAGGTTATGGATTCCAGATTGTCAGCTTAAGAGACAGTGATGACACAGGTGTCAATAATTTCTTTGACCTACCTACTATGACTCAAGAAGTCATGTCGATGAGTCGCCAATATATAGAACAAAGTGATCGCTTAGAATCAGATGAGATCAGTATCAAGTGGACAGCTCCAGAAAATGGAACAGGAGACATAACCTTCTATGCATCAGGTAATGCAGTCAATGGAAACGGAGGATCTTCTGGGGATAGTGGTGATACAACAAGGATTACTATAACTGAAAACATTATGTCTTCCATCCTCACGACAGATAGAGACGAAAGTCCTGTTGTAGTATACCCTAATCCGACAAGTGATTTCCTATACATCAATGATAATGAGTCTTATAAAAGCTTGCAGTTATTAGATGAAAAAGGCGCAGTTATCCGACAAGTAAAAAGCACAACAGTAGACCTCAGGGAATTATCTTCTGGTCTGTATTACTTAAGAGTAATGCGTAAGGATGGTACTACCCAGGTAAAGCAGGTCTTACGTATGTAATACATCAGTTTTGCTTTTATTAATAGAGGTAATATATCGGAGAACTTCAGATAGTTTTTTCTTCTACTCTACTTAGAATTATTACTGTAAAGCTTCCAATGCCTTTTGCGCTTTTGTATACTTTGGATTTAGTGATAGTGCTGTTGTAAAATCACTTTTAGCTGCCGTAAGATTACCTAAGGCTTCCTGGGTTTTGCCTCTATAATAGTAAGCTATTGGACTATCGAGTTTTGTCTTTACCATGATATCGAATTGCTCATAAGCTAAGCTAATGGAATCAAGGTTCATATATAGTATACCGCAATTAAGATAGGCGTCAGTATAATACTTATCGATTGTGCTGATTTTTCGATAGAGGTCTATTGCATCTATTATCCGATTGTTATTCTGTAGGTAGAAAGCTTTAGTATGTAGTGCCGCTATGTTCTCTGGGTTGACATTGACAGCAGCATCGTAATAATCTTCAGCGAGAGGATCACCCTTTTCCTCATATAACTGACCTAATATAATCCATGCGTCTACCAACTCTGGTTCTATTTCTGTAGCAGTCTGGAATGCTCGTGTCGCTTTCTCTATTTCTCCTTTCGCTCTGAAGTTCATCCCTAACATGAAGAAGGCCTCAGAATCTTGCTGATCTCGAGAAAGCAATCTATTGACGACATCTTGCGACTCATCGTATTGCTTGAGTATCAGATAGACTTCAGAAAGCTTCAGTAAGCTCGGTCTGTTATCTGGAAATAATTCTACACATCTTTCCATAGTCATTACGGCCTCCTTAGACCTATAATAATCTAAGCAGGCATCTGTAAGTAGATGGTAATACTGATAGTGAGATGAGTCTATATTAATCGCCTTGACAAGATCGATTATAGCTCCATCATAATTTTCTTCACCATAGTAATATTGTGCTCTCTGATAATATAACTCATCAGCTAATGTGTCTTTTGCTATTTGCTTAGATAGAGCAGTAACATCATCCATTGCTAATTCATCTGTAGAATATGACTGCTTAGGCTCGCTGACACATGACATTATTAGTGCCAATAGCGCCATATAAATTATACAATGTAGTCTACTGCTTATCAATTGGTATCAAAAGTTTGTAGTCCACACTCTAAGTAATCATTGTATTCAGTAACACCTTCATCAGGTCTGTAGCCTCTTGGCTTCGCGATGACTTTTTCGTCTAATGTTAGCATTACATATAGTGGTTGCGTATTCTGCTTAAAGTTTGAGATCTGAAAATCTGCCCACTTCTTACCTACATTTCTTATCTTATAAGTACTGTCTCGGCTGGAAAACTTGACATCATCTATTTTCTTATCATCATCGACATATAAGGAGATCAGTACACAGTCTTCGATTAGCTTATCTCTTATCTCATCTTTCACCCATATATGCTCTTCTACTTTTCTACAATTCACACAGCCGTGTCCAGTAAAATCTAAGAATGGCATCTTATCGACTTCCTTTGCATAATTCATGCCTTCATAGTAATCCTTAAAGCAAGGGATATTATTAGCACACATGGTGTATGAAGGATACTTTTCTTTTATGCTCTCTTCTACTTCATTAGGAGATAGGAAATATGTGTAGGATGCTGGAGGCGCTAACCCACTCATTAAATTTAAGGCATTATAGCTACCTGTCTTTTCATTGATAAGAAATCCTGAGGCGAGATATATTGTAAATGCTGCAGAAGCGAAAGCAAACATTTTTCTTGTCAGCGATAATTTTTTGATAGGGCTATCGTGTGGGAACTTGATCTTACCAAAAAGATAAAGCGTCATCAAGAAAAAGATAACTACCCATATCGCCATGAATAATTCGTATCTCAAGAAATCCCAGTGATTAGTCAGATCTGCTACTGACAGGAACTTAAATGCAAGCGCTAATTCTAGAAATCCTAATACCACTTTGACACTTGTCATCCAACCTCCCGATTGTGGTAATGTGTTAAGCCAAGCAGGAAATGCTGCAAACAGTCCAAAAGGTAATGCCAGTGCAATAGAAAAACCTGACATTACTATCGCTGGTCCCAGAGGATTAGTCGCCGAGCTTACAAGTGCTGACCCTATGATAGGACCCGTACAAGAGAAAGAAACTAATGCAAGTGTAAATGCCATAAAGAATATACCTATCAGGCCACCCTTATCAGCCATCGTATCACTCTTAGTAGACCAGCTACTAGGTAATCTAATCTCATAGAAACCGAAAAATGAAAAAGCAAATAATACGAATATCAAAAAGAAGATAGTATTGGCAATCCAGTTAGTGGATAACCTATTGAGTGCATCCGGACCTAATGCGGCAGTTATTAATATTCCTAATCCTACATATATTACAATGATGGACAATCCATATATAGCACCGTTAACCCAACCCTTCCGCTTAGTATCCTTAGTAAAGAAACTCACTGTCAGTGGTATCATTGGAAATACACAAGGTGTCAAGAGTGCTAATAGTCCACCGATAAAACCAAAGAAAAAAGACATGAGCAGTCCTCTATCTTCTGTCTCCTCTCCCCCTTTGCAATCACCCACTGGATCTGCGTAAGTTTCTGTCATCTGAGGAATTCTCTGATCTACATAGTTGCCCTTGACATTTAATTTAGTAACACCAGAGGTGGCTGCAGCCGCTGCCATCATCTCAGCCGTGGCTTGCATGCCTTTCATTTTCTTTACATTATATACAAAGTCTACATCTGTGGGTGGTAGGCAACCCTCATTGTTGCAAGCCATATATGTCAGATAACCTTTTATCTTTTGTTTATTGGGACTTGTTATTTTTTGTGTTATTGAGAATGGCTCATCCGAGAGATATTTTATCACATTGACATTATCAAAAAGAGGATCTGGTCCTTCTTTCTTATGCCCCTTCTCCATAGCATCTCCTACTGTAATAAGTGCTTTCTCATTCTCGTAAGTTATATATGTAGGATATGGACCATTATCATCTGTATACATGGAATACACTGTCCATTCTTCTTCCATGTCAGCTGTATAGTGAAGACTATAATTATTATCACCATCAGATGTAATATTAAAATGCCACTTGACTGGTTCTATAATATTCTCTTCTACTGGTGCTATTGCAGTGCTGTTGATCTTAATATCTTCTTCTATAGCATCTACAATTGGAATCTTTTCTATGGGAATATCTTTCACTGGTGCCACTGGGGTCACATCTACCTTCACATCTTGGACATTAGTCTTGGGTACTGCTTTTTTTGTTTTGATCGGTGCCTCCAGATTGGGATCTACAATCGTACCGTCAGGATTTCTGTTTTTCTTAGTAGGTGTCTTGATAGACCTAAATGTAAACTTAAAGTCGACATCCGTTGGCGGCAGACAAGTCTCATCATTACATGTCATAAATGTCAAGTATCCTTGTATGGGCTTGCTTGGATCTGTAAGCTTTACCTTATGCTTAATGAAAAATGGCGACTCAGATGTAAATGCGATGACCTCTACATCAAACATCTTGTCTATACCTTGCTTCTTATCTCCTACTTCCTCCGTATCATCTATCACCTCTATGTTGCCTGACTCATAAGTAATAGATGTAGGCACTGGTCCTCCATCACTGGTAAACTGTGAATACACCTTCCAAGGCTTTTCTATATCCGCTTTAAATATCAGAATGTGCTCATCAGGTCCCACCTGATTCGTATCAAAAGACCATGTAACTGGCTCTAAAATTTGTGCATTGAGATTAGCAAAACAGCCAATGATGAAGAGTAATAATAAAGTGGTGATTCTCATGATAGGAAATTTGACTAAATGCTAATTGTACAATTTTTCTTGTGGGACAAAAATAGAGCTAAAGATTAGATTTTTACTTCAAAAGGAACTGTCTTTGGTGGTAAACAACGGCTTTTGTCGCAACTCATGTAAGTTACTGTGCCTGATATAACATCACCTTCCTTTGCATCAGGCAATACTTGAGTAAAAATCACTTCGTTCTTAAATTTTAAAACTTCGACTTCGAATAACTCGCTGTAGTTCCTTATTGGTTTTGTAACCTCCTTAACTTGTGATATCTCATCATCAGATCCTGTGATAGATATAGAAAATGCAGTCGGTATCGGACCATCAGGATCCGTATGTTGTGAGTATATAAACCAACCTGACTTAATATCAGCAGTGATCTTTAATTGCTTACTATCATTTTCATTAATAATCTCGTAAGTCCAATCTACGATATCTGACTGGCTGATCACTGGGGAAGACGATATCATACAAACTAAAATCAATTGCAAAAACTTCATAGATATTTGATATTTCTTTGATACAAAACTCTTAATTAAACACTGCAAAAACCAGTCTAAAGCTCTTGTTTATTATATATTTAACTAAATACGAAACATTTCGTTGATTATCGATCCAATAATGGGACAAGATTAACTATACAGCTACATTATAGTCACGTAAAACTTCATTAAGAGAAGTCTTAAGGTTTGTGCTTTCCTTTCTTTGACCAATAATAAGTGCACAAGAGACATTATAAGATCCCGCTGAAAATGATTTCTCATATGAGCCAGGAATCACCACTGATCTCTCAGGTACTTCTCCCTTATATATAACTGGTTCTGTACCTGTAACATCTATAATATGAGTGGACTTGGTTAGAACTACATTAGCGCCTAAGACAGCTTCTTTTCTTACTCTGACACCTTCTACCACTATACTACGAGAACCGATGAAGCAACCATCTTCTATAATCGTCGGACTAGCCTGGGGCGGTTCTAATACACCTCCGATTCCGACCCCTCCAGATAGATGGACATTTCTACCGATCTGAGCACCAGAACCGACTGTCGCCCATGTATCCACCATCGTACCTGACCCTACATAAGTTGCAAGATTTATATAGCATGGCATCATTATAACTCCTTTTTCTTGGAACGAGCCATATCTTGCGATCGCATGAGGTACCACCCGTACACCAGCCTCTGCATAGTTTTTCTTAAGCGGAATCTTATCATGATATTCGAATGGTCCCACCTCGATCGTCTCCATAGTCTGAATCGGAAAATATAGTGACACCGCTTTCTTTACCCATAGATTGACTTTCCATTCATCACCGTCAGGTACTGCAACTCTTACTTTTCCCTTATCCAATAGTTCTATGACTTCTCTTATGGATTCTTTGACATTCTCATCTGCCAACATAGATCTGTCATCATAAGCTGCTTCGATTGTTGATATTAGTTTTTCCATGAATTATAGATTCTTTTTCTCTAAAATAGATTCAAAGCTATTAATTGCCCCACAATACCGACCAAAATTCCCCCCGATACATCTTGTATAGTATGTGCCCTAAGGTATAATCTAGAAGTAAGAACTGCTCCAATGACTACCATAATTATCATCATGAGGAATATACTGTGGATTGTAATGCTATAGTTATCATATAATGGAATTGCTGTGTAAGCTCGACCATTAGTGATAATAATATTAAATACTGCTATAAATAGGCCGCCCATGCCGACTGCATGAAGACTGATTTTCTTGAAGTTATTTATAAAAAAAGCAATTCCCAAAGCTATGAGTGCTCCTAGTACAAAGGCACTAAACAATCCAGGTACTGCATTATGAGTTCTTATATTAAGAAATAACCACAGATAAGCCACTGAAGTCACCATCAGAGGTCCGATACGCTCAGTTCTTTCTTTTAGTTTGATAGATTGGATGAGGCCTGTGCCATACAAGAGAAGTATTGCTATCCCAGGAATTACTACTGCGGTAAAGAGAACAACCAAAAAAATAGCACCAAACTCTCGACCTTCTCTATATGGAAATAAGTAAGGATTAATCGTTATAAATAAGAAAAGGACATATAATATGATAAATAAAGGATGGAACAGTATGGATAATAAATTAGAAATACCTTTATAGATCGAAGTCAATGTTATTATTATTTAGAGAAGTCATATAAAACAACTTCGGATTAATGAAAGTGATTATTTGTAAAATGATAACATTTGCAGTTGTAACATTAACAAAGTTATGCCGTTTTGCTTTTGCATCAGCAAAACTAAACCGATAAAAGTAACAGAATGAAGTATTTATTAATAATATTAAGTCTAATAGCCACAACCACATGGGCTCAGGATTCCATACCGCAGATAATACCTGTAGAAACAGAAGAAGAAAACTGCGTAGATGAAGAGATAGAGTTAGATACAATTGTCTATGATGGCGAAATGGCGATGTACAACACCACATTAGATGGACACCTTGTGACACTCATGATTACAGAGACTGGAGATTCCATCTACATGGATAGATTGCGTGACATTAGTATCACTTCTCTAAGAAAATTTAAGTCAGATGCAGATTATCAGAAGTATATGAGGCATCGTAGGTATGCTGCCTACGTATATCCATATGCTAAGGAAGCCATTAAGATTTTCCGTGAGACTGAGCATGCGACTAATACCATGAAGAGGCGAGAACGTAAGAAGCATATCAAAAAATTACAAAATGACCTAAAAGTCAAATTCGAAGATCCACTGAAAAAAATGACCAAGCTACAAGGTAAGATCATGGTCAAGATGATAGAAAAAGAACTGGATCGGAATATGTATTCTTTGATTTCAGAACTTAGAGGAAAGTTCCAAGCATTCAAATGGCATAATGCAAGTAAGCTATATGATTACGACCTGAAGGAAGGATATCAAGAAGGCAAGTATGAGATCCTCGATGCTGTGCTACAAGATTTCGATATATCTTATAAGATGGAACAAGAAGAACTGAATAATAAACAATAGAAACTAAAGTTTTGGAAAGTGATATCGGAATTAGTGGAGAGATAAGTTGGAAGAGTCCATCTAATATTGCATTGGTTAAGTATTGGGGTAAGTATGGCAGACAATATCCAAGTAATCCATCTATCAGCTTCACATTAGACCATGCACATACAATCACGACTGTAAGGTATACTTATCATGAGGAGGTCAAAGATCAGATACAACTTCAGTTTAGCTTTGAGGGTGAGGAGAATGAAGCATTTGGCGAAAAAATCAAAAAGTATCTGGAGAGCATATCTGATATATATCCACTAATCTATCACCTGGACTTAGATATAGAAAGTTCTAATTCTTTTCCTCACTCTTCTGGGATCGCTTCTTCTGCTTCGAGCATGTCCGCATTAGCCATGTGCTTAATGTCTATAGATAAAGAAATCAATCAATCTGGAGAAATAGAAATAAACAAAGCGTCTCTACTTGCAAGATTAGGTAGTGGGTCAGCAGCAAGATCTGTATACCCAGAGATAGCCATCTGGGGTGATACGCCATCAATAAAAGGGTCAAGCAATGATTATGCTATACCCTATCATGAGGGCATCGACCAAGTATTTAAAACATTCCATGATGATATCCTGATCGTATCTGATAAGGAAAAATCAGTTTCCTCACGTGCTGGTCATGCACTGATGGAAGACAACCGATATGCAGAACAACGATTCCTGCAAGCTAATGAAAATGTAGAGAAAATTGTTTTAGCTATGAAGGCTGGTAACTTAGAAGACTTTGGTTATATCGTAGAAAAAGAAGCCCTTACTCTACACGCTCTCATGATGGCATCTGATCCACCTTACATGCTTATGGAAGCCAATACAATCCATGTCATCAATGCCATACAAACTTATAGAAAAGAAACAGGTACACCGGTTTACTTCACTTTAGATGCAGGCCCTAATGTACATATGTTATACCCTCATCATGCAGCTGAAAAAATCAATGAACTAAAAGAAAAACTAAAGAAGCATTGTGTAGACGGTAGAATCATAGAAGACCAAGTCGGTCAAGGACCAAAAAGATTAATCTAATGAGAGTCATCCTAATACTATTTCTAACACTACAACTCTATGCCAGTGGATGTCAGTCTCAGGGTGCTACGCAGAGTATCTATCAGACAGAAGATCCAGAATTCAAAAAGACGATCGATTCTTACTTAGATTTTGACATTCCGCTTACAACTGTCGATGTGCTTAGAAATATGACAACACCTCACATCATACTCGATGCTAGAGAAAAAAAAGAGTTTAACGTATCACATATACCCGACGCTCAATATTTAGGGTATAAAAATGCCGACTACACTGTCTTAGATAACGTCGACAAAAATGATTTGATCGTCGTGTATTGCTCCATCGGTTATCGCAGCGAAAAGATCAGTCAGAAACTCAAAAAGAAAGGATTCAAAAATGTCGTCAATCTATACGGCAGCATTTTCGAGTGGGCTAATAAAGGCTATCCTCTACATGATAATCAAGGTGATCTTGTCACCCGAGTGCATGGCTATAATAAGAAGTGGAGTCAGTGGGTGGATAATGAAGGGATCGAAGTTGTGTATTAAGCCCAAGGAAGATTTCCAAAATCTGTCTTACAACTTTGCATTTTGATAATGGTAGTTCAACTATCGAATCTATGCTTCGTATCTCCTTTCTATACTCCACAATAATATTCTCCTTCACTCAATTGTCTGTATCAGGTCAGACAGTCATCTATTCCAAAAGGCGGCATCAGGATTAACGGGATTTTTAGGATTAGGTGAATTTTTTTTCTGAGTAAAAATTTAAGGGATTAGCTGTTCACTATTTTTAGTCTTGTAAATTCTTTAATACTCTAATCCTGATTCTTGCACTTTTGAAGGCGGAATCAGGATTTACGGGATTCTCAGGATTAAGTGGATTTTTTGCTGAGTATAAACTTAAGAGATTAGCTGTTCAATATTTTTAATCTTGTAAATTCTTTAATCCTCTAATACTGGTTCTTGCACTTTTGGAGGCGGAATCAGGATTTACGGGATTCTCAGGATTAGGTGGATTTTTTGCTGAGTTAAATTTAAGAGATTAGCTGTTCACTATTTTTAATCTTGTAAATCCTCTAATCCTCTTTATCCTGGTTCTTGCACTTCGGAAGGCGGAATCAGGATTTACGGATTCTCAGGATTAGGTGGATTTTTTGATGAGTATAAGCTTAAAAGATTAGCTGTTTACTATTTTTAGTTTTGTAATTTCTTTAATCCTCTTAATCATGGTTCTTGCACTTTTTGAGGCGGAATCAGGATTTACGGGATTCTCAGGATTAGGTAGATTATTTGCTTAGTATAAATTTAAGGGATTAGCTGTCCACTATTTTTAATCTTGAAAATCCTCTAATCCTCTTTATCATGGTTCTTGCACTTTGGTAGGCGGAATCAAGATTTACGGGATTCTCAGGATTAGGTAGATTATTTGCTTAGTATAAATTTAAGGGATTAGCTGTCCACTATTTTTGATCTTGAAAATCCTCTAATCCTCTTTATCATGGTTCTTGCACTTTGGTAGGCGGAATCAAGATTTACGGGATTCTCAGGATTAGGTGGATTTTTTGCTGAGTATGAACTTAAGAGATTAGCTGTCCACTATTTTTTAATCTTGTAAATCCTCTAATCCTCATAATCCTGGTTCTTGCACTTTTTGAGGGAAGAGTCAGGATTTACGGGATTCTCAGGATTAGATGGATTTTTTGCTGAGTATGAACTTAAGAGATTAGCTGTTCACTATTTTTAATCTTGTAAATTCTTTAACCCTCTAATACTGGTTCTTGCACTTTTTGAGGGAAGAGTCAGGATTTACGGGATTCTCAGGATTAGGTGGATTTTTTGCTGGGTTAAATTTAAGGGATTAGATGTTCACTACTTTTAATCTTGAAAATCCTTTAATCCTTATAATCCTGGTTCTTGCACTTTTTGAGGTAAGAATCAAGATTTACAGGATTTTCTTTGATTAGTGGGATTACAGATCTTTAATTAAAAACTAAAATATGGAACTTGATAAAATCACATACACAATCAATGGATGTGCAATGAAGGTGCACAATACTTTAGGCAACGGATTCCAAGAAGTTATCTATCAGAGATGCTTATCGATCGAATTAGAAAAGGCTGGCCTTTCATTTGTGAGAGAGAAAGAACATATTATATTTTATGAAGGAATAGAAGTTGGAACTCGAAGAGCAGATTTTGTAGTGGAAAATAAAGTAATGGTTGAAATAAAAGCAGTGATTAATCTTCAAGATGTACACTTGGCGCAAGCAAAAAATTATGTCAGTGCTTACGACCTCCCGATCGGATTATTGATAAACTTTGGTTCAAGAAGTCTCCAATTCAATAAAGTATTTAGGTAAATATCTTTTATTTACTGCGATTTTCTAATCCTCCTAATCGTAGTTGTTGCACTTTTGAGGGAAGAATCAGTATTTAAGGGATTGTATGATTAGGAGGATTATTTGCCTAGTTTAAACTTAAAAAGATAAATAAATTTATTCCTGAAAATCCTCCAATCCTCATAATCCTGATTCTTGCACTTATCGGAATGAATAAGGATTTGCAAGAATATTTTCATACTTCATAATAACTCCACAATACTTACATCGATTCCATCAGATACACTCTTAGGAACATCATGTTCTTTAAAAAGCTCGAGCAGTTCTTCTCTCAATGATTGTATTTGTTCTAAAATGCCCTTAGGATTACTCACTGTATAATCCTCTGCAATCTTTAGCAGATCCTGCAGCGAGATATTACTACGTTTCCCATTCACAGATAACGCTCTTTTAGCATTCTTAAAATTAAGCAATGGATTCAATGCATAAGTAATATCGTATGCTGGTGACAACTCCCATCTATCCTCTTTCTTATTGTAAATGAATGAGTGGTTTTTCATATGATCATCTGTATTTCCATAGATTATATTGAATACCATTCTTTTATATAATTCTTCTATTTGAGCATGTGGGATCTTTAAGAAAGAACATAGTTTAAAAAGATTTTCATATGATGAATTATCTGGATCCTTATAGTCCCACCCTGTCATACCGGTAGCTGTTAGAACATGTTTCTTTTCTCCATCCTGTCTATCATAGCGTAAGGTGGCGAAGTGCTTATTCTCTATCAGTTTAGAATCCATCATACGTATGCCGATTTTCTTCAAAATCAGGTAATAACAATATTCTACAATCTCTCTTGGGTAGTTTGTGTTTTCATCTATGTCGAGTTTTACCAAGTAGTGATTATAGTCATCTGAGAAAGCTAAGTCTCCAGGTATGACATCACCAGATTTTTTATGTTCTGATATTAATATTTTTGGTCTTGCGCCACCTGCAGATGTTCCTAATTTGAAAATATTGACGAGGGCTTGGTTATCAAGATTCTTTTGGTTCGTTTTTTTCTTTAAGTTAAGAACTTCTTTAAGAACTTCTATTATTTCGTTTAGATCAATTATAGAATTGTTAGGCAGTTCGACAGTAGGACTATACTCGAGGGCACCCATTCCTCTTTTTCCAACATAAGCCAATTGCTCTAATACGGATATTCTTTTTTGCTCCTTACTATCTAACCAAGCTTTGAATATGATGGACCCAAACATGTCTGGTAATGAATCTGCAAATTGTGGAGGGATTCCTTTAAACGTATCTCCATCAAATTGATTGAATAGCTGGACGTGTTCGATTCTTTTTATTATACCCGTTTTGGGAAATATATTTAGAAGCTCATTGCTATTTAAATATTCTGGATTATACTGGAACGAGGATCTTACTTCATTTTCTTCCAACCCAATTCTTCCGATCTCTTGTCCAAATAGGTTGACGTTTATGATCTTGTCAGCTGCCATTAATACATTGATTTAGAATTAACAACATGCTTTTTCGCTTGGCTTATCTCGCTGTGTAGTTGTTCCAGCAAGTCCATTTCCTTTAAAATTTTTAGGATTGTATCTACGGTGAAGTTTTTTCCGATCTCTAAGTTTTGAATGGTTGTTCTCGAAAGATCCAGAGATTTTGCTAACCGGGTCTGAGATATACCTCTTTGCCTCCTCATCGCTTTAATTAGTAAACCTATCTCGTTTTTGACATCCTTTATTTCTACAGTATCAAACATATAATGATCATTATATTGTTCAATATAGCATATAATATATTAGAATGCTTGTTAGAATGGTCAAAATCAATTCTTAAAACATAATGATCATTATAGTGGTCACCTATAGAGAAAATGTTGCTTATTGAACATTATAGTAGTCAATCATTAGTAAAGTAGCGATAGCTGAATGAAAAGTCAAAAGCCCCTACTTATTAAAAGCATTCATGGTCCTGGATAATCCAATGCTTGTATAACTTAATACAGCCTTACAACTCCGATCTATTACCTCTCCCATCCCAGCCATCTCTTTATCTGTCCACTTACCAAGGACATAATCGATCTGCCTTCCCTTATTGAAATTATCACCTATACCGACTCTTAGTCTTGGATACTTGGTGGTATTAAGTTGCTCTGCAATACTTTTAAGTCCATTGTGTCCACCATCAGCACCTTTAGCTCTTAGCCTAACCTTCCCAAAGTCAATGTTCAGATCATCGACTACAATCAATAAGTTCTCAGACTGTATCTTATGCTTAAGCATCCAGTGGCGAACTGACTTACCACTAAGGTTCATATATGTAGATGGCTTAAGTAAATGGATAAAGCGTCCTTTGTGTTTAATCATACACAAATCCCCAAGGGTATCATTCTTAAATGTTGCTCCACCATTCTGCGCCAGCATATCGACAACCTCAAATCCTATGTTATGTCTGGTCCCGTCGTAATCGGGATGCATATTACCTAATCCTACAACTAAATATTTCATCTCCGGATCTATGTCTTCTTTTGTCTCAAAGAGTTTTTTAATAAATTCAAACATTAAAGTCTTATTGATGCTAATAGAAATTTCTAATCAGTGTGATATTAATATAAGCCGCTTATCTTCACATCTGATTCCAAATCTAAGCAAAATCATATAACATGCTCACAAGACCTGAAGTTTCCGACTATGCTCCATTCCAGCAGAAATATATAGAATTAGTACCTGATCCTGTTCTGGATACGCTTAAGAGACAGCAAAATCGATTTAATGAGTATATAGTATCTCTCTCTCCAGACCAACTTGATTATCGGTATGGACCAGATAAGTGGAGCATCAGACAAGTGATCACTCATGTCGTAGATACAGAGAAAATCTTTGCTTATCGGACCTTAGCTGCAAGCAGAGGTGATACTCAAGAGTTGCCAGGTTTTGATCATAATAGTTACGTTAGTGGTTTTGATTGTAGTCATCATGATAGCTCTTATCTCTCACAATACTTTCTGACGACAAGAGCTTCTTCCTTATTATTATTTGAGGGAATGCAGGATACAGACTGGCTTAAGATCGGTCATATGAGTGGCTATACTATGAAACTTAACGCCATGCCCTATATGATGGCAGGACACATTATGCATCACAAGCAAATTTTGGAAGAAAGGTATAAGATCTAATAAGTTGAAGCTACACATAACTGATACACTTAATTTTCTGAAGCATCTCTCCATTGCTCGGATTATAAATGTTATACAGTTATTCTTTTCGTACTACTTGACTAAATTCTCAGGTCGTCCAATACAATGGGGATTGCCCATGACAATATCTATGGAACCGACCACGGCCTGTAATCTGAGATGTCCAGAGTGCCCCAGCGGATTGAGAGCATTCACGAGACCTACTGGTAATCTTAAGGCGGATTTCTTTAGAGAAACAATAGATCAGATATCTAATCGCCTCATTTATCTTATTTTCTACTTCCAAGGCGAACCATATATCAATCCTAAGTTTCTCGAAATGGTCCGATATGCTAATGACAAAGGATTATACACCATCACTTCTACTAATGGACACTTCCTCGATGATAAAAATTGTGAGCAGACAATCCTCTCTGGATTAGATCGAATAATTATCTCCATAGATGGTACAACGCAAGAGACATATGAGAGCTACCGAATAGGTGGCAACTTACAGCAAGTCATAGATGGAACAGAGAATCTAGTACGATGTAAAAAGAAACTAAAGTCCAAAACACCACATATCATCTTTCAGTTCTTAGTAGTACAACCTAATGAGCACCAGATTGCAGAAGTCTACGAGCTTGCAGATAGAATAGGAGTCAATGAAGTCAAACTAAAAACCGCTCAGATCTATGATTATAAAAATGGCAATCACCTGATTCCAACCATAGACAAGTTCTCACGCTACAGAAAACTAAATAGCGGTAATTATGTTATTAAGAATGAATTACTAAATCACTGCTGGAAATTATGGCATGCATGTGTGATCACTTGGGATGGCACAGTTGTACCATGTTGTTTTGACAAAGATGCAGATCATAAACTGGGTCAGCTGCAGGACGAAAAATTCTCAGATATTTGGCATAATGAAAATTATAAGTCATTCAGACAGAAATTATTGCAAGGCAGAGACAAAATCGACATCTGTCAGAACTGCACAGAAGGTTGCAAGGTGTGGAGTTAAGTGTAATAAAGCACTGAAAATCAATAGTTTTTTAGTACTTTTGAAAGGATAGGGCAACACAATTTTCCATTTATAATATATTAAATTTTTTCTTAAAGTATTTCTCTCTGAGGACCACTTTGGTACGGTTTTTTAACTGTTAATACTTTTGCCAATAACTAATCGTAGATGCACCATAAGACAATTATTCAAGGGAGAGTAGAATTTGGAAATGAAAAAACATACGAAAAAGCTAGACGTATGTTCGTAACACGTGCCGAGAATTATTATAAGAATGATATATTATTTGAAGTAGAGGAAATCTTTTTTGAAGAGGATTATCATATGTTCATTCCTCGATTTGTAAAGCAAGTCTATGACAAAGCTTACAAGAACACATCTGCCCTGTTGGAATATATCGTCCAATTTGGAATATCTGGAGAGATGAATCTCTGGCTATTAGACGAAGGAAAGATATTACATTCCAGAAATCTCCAGCCTGATAGCGATAAGGTGGCCGTACAATCCTATATTAAAGGAAAGAGCCTCTCAGATAAAAAGGGAAAAGAAGAAGAAGCTCTAATCTCACTTAACAAGGCAATAGAAAAGTACGACAGACATGCACAAGCGTATGAACGTAGAGCTCGTGTAAACTTCATGCTAAAGAAAGATCACGATGCTCTCCGTGATTATAATAAAAGTATAGGACTCGATCCAGATAACCCTTACGCTTACTTCGGCAAAGGAGAAGTACATATAAAAAGAGAAGAATTCCAAGAAGCAACAGAAGCTATAGGTCTGGCAATAAAAAGATCTGTCGCCTTACAAGCGATCCATTGGAAGGCAAGAAAACTGAAAGGTAAGATTCATATCATGCTGAAGGAATACAAGAAGGCACAATTCGAGCTGAAGTTATTCACTAGCAGAAAATTTCCCGAAGGTCATCCAATGCTACCTCACAAGAATGATGCTTTTTTTGATTATGGTATTGCTCTTATGGAATTAGAGGAGTTCGATGATGCAGTTACAGCATTCGAATCATCTCTGGACTTAGATGCTGCTGATGGTAAAAAAGTCAATCCTAAGCGACTCAGATTTAGAGGAATTGCAAAACATAAAGCTGGGAAGAATGGATTCAAAAAAGACATCAAAGAAGCAGCTGATTTAGGAGATAAAGAAGCGGCAAAATTGCTAAAAGCCTTAGCATAACTTTATCAAGTTTTAATATTTCTGCAACACTATGTAATGCCTATATATCGTAATACTTATGGCAACTATGATAGGATGATAAAATATATATCAGCTTATTGTTGAATTTCAGCACAATGCAAAAATTTTAATTCATATGAAATATTACTTACTACTCATATGCCTCCTCGGTACACAATTTCTATTCTCACAATGCACATCTACGTTAGACTCTAAGTCACAGAAGAAATACAACAAAGCTTACCAGAATCTCAAGAAAAAAAATGAAGTTAAGGATCTGGATAAAGTTTTAGAGATTATGGATGTCTATCCTGACTATATCGATGGGCATAAGGATCTCGCTATGTATTTTCTGAGCCAGAAAGAAAGTGAAAAGGCTTATCCACACCTTAAAATTCTTGCAGCACAATCATCTAAGCTTAATGCAAGAATAGGAGGAGAATTGCTCGACATATATGAAAAGAGACATGACTGGGATGAAGCGATTGCCACAGCAGAAAAAATACTATCTGATAATAAATTAAGAGAAGACAGTCAGATAAGGCTGAAGCATAGAATAGAGACATTTCATTTTAGAAAGGAAGCTTACGATAATCCTGTAGAATTTAATCCGGAAAAACTCGATAGTACGATCAATACGATGGACTCTGAATATCTGCCAGCATTTAATGCTGATGGCTCGATGGTGATATACACTACACGTAATACAGAAGGAAATAACATCCAAGAAGACCTTTTCTATGCTTACAGGTCTGAAGAAGGTGGATTCTCTCAAGGTGAAGCCATCACGGGTCTACAAACGCCTGAAAATGAAGGTGCTCATACTTTCTCACAAGATGGGACAATCTTAATCTTTACAGCTTGTGACCAGAGAGACTCACGTGGAGGTTGCGATTTATATATTACATTTCTCAAAGAGGAAGGCTGGTCCACTCCGAGAAACTTAGGTCCTACAATCAACTCCAGATGGTGGGATTCTCAGCCGTGCTTATCTGCTGACAATAAGACCTTATACTTCACAAGTAAAAGACCTGGTGGATATGGGGATAATGACATCTGGGTCTCAAAACTAAAAAAGCAAGGCGGATGGGGAGAACCTATAAACTTAGGTCCAGTTATCAATACTGCTGGCAATGAGCAAAGTCCGTTTTTCCATCCAGATAATACGACATTATACTTCGAATCTGATGGACATATCGGTATGGGTGGAGGCGACCTATTTATTACAAGAAAACAAGAAGATGATACATGGGCTACACCTACTAACTTAGGTTACCCAATTAATAATGAGTTTCACCAAGGAGCCCTTTTCGTAGAGCTCAATGGTAACAAAGCCTATTATGCATCAGAAGACACAAGTGCTCAAATCATGCATCTGGACATTTACTCATTTGATCTACCTGAGAATCTTAGACCTCTTCCGAGTACATACTTTAAGATAAATGTCATAGACGCCGTATCTAAAAAACCAATTACAGCCATCTTAGAACTTAGAAATCTGGACAAAGGAAATACGAAAGTACAGCGTACAGACGCTAAGGGTTCAGCCATATCTACTATCACCCCTGGTAATTATTCCGTGACTATTAACAACAAAGGATATGTATTCCACTCAGAAAATATCAATATAGCAAATGATGATTCCAGTATAGAGCCTAAGAGTTTTAATATCGAACTAATGCCATTATCAGAAGATAAGCTCAGTCTGGCAGCTGATCCCGTAATACTCGAGAATATTTTTTTCGCATCAGGATCTGCCACCTTACTTGAGATATCTAATTATGAAATAGATAAGTTGTATCAGTTACTGACAACGAATGAAAATATAAAAATCAAAATCACTGGACACACAGACAATGTCGGTCAAGAAAGAGATAATCAAGTCTTATCAGAGAACCGAGCCAAGGCAGTATATAATGTCTTAGTAGAAAAAGGAATTGCTGCTAATCGTATCAGTTATGTAGGAAAGGGAGAATCACAACCTATAGCTGACAATACTACAAAAGATGGCAAGCGTACTAATCGTCGAACGGAGTTTCAGATCATAGAGTAAATCAAAGAATGGCAAGGAAGAAAAAAGTATACCCAGATGTTCTCATATCGGGGATAGCAGATAAGGGCATGTCTGTGGGAAGAGATGCAGAGGGGGTTGTATATTTTGTCGATGGAGCAGTTCCGGGAGATCTTGTGGATGTATTAGTGCTAAGAAAGAAGTCTTCTTACAGAAAAGGAATTGTCAAGGAATATAAAAAACTATCTGAAGAGAGAGTAGAACCATTCTGTGATCACTTCAGCAATTGTGGAGGTTGTAAGTGGCAAGATCTCAAATATGATTCGCAACTGAAGTACAAAGAAAAAGTTGTGCATGATGCATTCGGAAGAATAGCAAATCTTGAAATCGGAGATATCAGACCTATTTTAGGTTGCCAGGAAACAAGATATTACCGTAATAAGATGGAGTATACATTCTCATCAAGACGATGGGTGAGTCAGGAGGAATTAGATACTCAAGAAGAAGTTGATTTTGGTCAGGCAGTGGGTTTATTTAAGGCAGGACAGTTCGATAAGATTGTGCCTATTACCCAGTGTCACTTGCAAGATGACCTGGCTAATCAGATCAGAAATAGTATAGATGCACTTGCGAAAGAATATGATTGGAAATACTATAATATCAGAGAGCACCACGGCTTTCTGCGTAATTTAAGAATAAGAAATAGCACCACAGGTGAATGGATGGTTATCGTAGTATTCGGTGAGGACGATAGTGAAAATATAGAAATTGTCATGCAATACATATCTGACAAATTCCCTCAGATAAATTCTCTGCAGTATATCGTCAACAAAAAACTGAACGATACCATCAATGATCAGAAAGTCATCCTGTATAAAGGAAAAGATCACATTGTGGAAAAGCTGGGGCATATTCAGTATCAAGTAAGCCCTAAGTCCTTCTTCCAGACTAATACAATGCAAGCTAATCTGCTATACGAAGAGATTGTCAAGATCGGAGACTTTGGTAAGGAGGATGTAGTCTATGATCTATACACGGGTCTTGGAAGTATCGCATTATACATCGCTGATAAGTGTCAGAAAGTAATCGGCATAGAAGAAATTAAGGAGGCCATAGATGATGCAAATCTTAACAAAGAACTTAATGGAATAGAAAATGCATTCTTTGAGGTGGGTGATGTTAAGGACCAATTCGACGGAAGATTTGTAGATACTTATGGTAAGCCAGATGTTATCATTGTCGATCCACCCAGACCTGGATTACATGCAGACGTAGTGCAGACTATTCTGGATACGGGTGTAGATAAGATCGTGTATGTTAGCTGCAACCCTTCTACCCAAGCCAGAGATATCGCTCTAATGAGTGAATTGTATAATGTAGAAGTTATCCAGCCTGTCGATATGTTTCCTCATACACATCACATAGAAAATATTGCCCTGCTAAAAAAGAAATAATTATGGATGAAATAAAATCAACGGAGAAGCTATTCATCATAGAGCAGAAGATCAAAAAATTCATGCCTATTATCAATAAAGCATCTGACGCTATGATGGAAAATAACATCAGTCAGTATCCCATTTTTGTCATGCACAAGCAAGTGATTGCACTTGGACTATCGTTAGTAGAAAAAGGGCCTAATTCTGATTGGGCGATTAATGTTTCTAACCTGGAGGAGTTCGTTTCTAAAAAGCTGATATTCGAGGATAAGGCAGACAACTTTAAGATGACCTATAAGGACCCTAAGTCATTTGTATGTTGCTTTGTATTGAGTGATTTGGGAGCTCAGTTTTTATTCTTGGCGAAGTAATGTTATTTAAGTCATAGATCTACTAGCCTACAACTTCTACTTCTTTCTCAGAAAAGATCATCTCTCTGTAAGGGATGATAACATCATAACCCTTCTGAGAAAAATAAGCCTTGACAGTCGAGACTCCATCATCAGAAGCTGCCAGGATAAAGTCTCCACCCCATGCACCCAGTGATTTGATACCACCATTAAAATCAGAGAAATGCTGACTCTTTACCGTTTCTAAAGAAAGATGTTCCGCCACAGCGGCTTCATGTTCAGTGATAAGATCTATAAATTTTGAGATACTGCTGCAATCGATGATACTCTCAGTAATCTTAGTTAATTTCTTAGCAAGTGATTTCTTCTGCTTGCCCTTATCTAAGTAATACTTTATTCCATCTACAGAAGATTGCTTCTGATTGAGGTAGATGAAGTATAAGTTATCTGAGAATGATGGTTCGTATTCTATCGGTGTATAATTAATGGTGTCACCATCTAACTGATAACTAATCGGAAGGTCTGATCCAGCACACGCTACATCATATCCTGATCCATTGGATACTTTAAAGTGTAACATCATAGGATGTACATCTGCCCACTGAGCAACCAAGTAAGTTAAGGTAGAGCTGGAACCTAAGCCCCATGATTTATCGAATTCTAAGGTTGTCTTTACGTCGAAACCATTCCATTTAGATAGAAACTCAGAATTGAGTCTAACGGCACCTTTAAGTAAATTTTGCAGGTAGTCTGATTTCTTTTGATCTGTCGTCTTGACTGAAGAGAAATCCATGAGAGAAATTTGAGCTGAAAACCACTCATTACCTTCGGTGTCATAACTCTTCCAATATAGATCTGACTTACGAGTAGCTTTGACCTTCATAGATTGACCATAGCTCGTAGGAATAGCCAATGCCATAGCCCCATCGAGTACTGAATACTCAGAGGTCAAAAGAAGTTTTCCGTGTCCGTAGTGATTTTTGATTTTCACCCTATTTAGATCAAAAAATTACTAATTCATAACGAAAGTATACAACTTACCACACATATTATAAGATAACATATTAAATTAACTATTATACAAAATATTTATATGTGTAGGTTCTCTGCATACTCAACTATGCAATAGGCGTTTATTTATTTTTGACTACAATTATTTCGCGTGTTATAGAAGATTCGGTATTTGTTACTTTTATAAAATAAGTTCCCTCGTAGACGATTTGTAGATCAATAAACGTATTCCTTAGACCTTAATTTATGTGAATTCTATTTACGATTTCCTATTATATCAAACGACTCTATCCGAGCCTGAGCTTATCCAAAAATTGTCTGACAGCAGAGAATGAGACAATCTCATCTGCAAAATGATTAATTGCGGCTATCTCTTCATCTTTAGTCGCCTTAAGCTGGTTCAATATATTCTGTAGATGCATCCTCATGTGTCCCTGCTGTATGCCAGTGGTTACTAATGACCTCAATGCTGAGAAATTCTGCGCCAGCCCTGCCGTCGCAATGATCCTCATCAGTTGATCTGCATTTGGGTTACCTAATAATTCTAAAGATCTCTTAGCTATGGGGTGCAGAGATGTTAGCCCTCCTACTGTACCTACTGCAAGTGGAAGATCGATCCAAAACTTAAAGTGCCCATCCTTAACTTCACAATGGCTCAAGCTGCTGTATGATCCATTACGTGATGCATATGTGTGACCACATGCTTCTATTGCTCTAAAGTCATTACCTGTAGCTATGACAACAGCATCTATACCATTGTATATTCCTTTATTATGAGTTGCCGCTCTGTAAGGATCTATTTCTGCAATTTTGACAGCCATAAAGAATCTTCCTGCGAAATCCTCACTTGTCATCCCATGTGGGAAATCACCCAGATCATCGACTGGACATTCTACAGTTGCTCTGACTATACAATCTGGTGTATAGTTAGATAGAATACTCATGATGACCTCGATGTTCTTCTCATCTGCTGAGAAGTCTTTAGAGAATAGGAAGTAAGACTTCAGAGACTTAGAGAATTGCTCTAAGCATGTATTGATAAAGTTAGCTCCCATCGAATCACATGTCTCGAATGATGCTCTAAACTGATACAACCCTTTCTGGCTTTCTGTCAGATCTATCAGTTCTATATCCATAATCCCACCACCTCTCTTCACCATACTCTCTGTCAGAGAAAAACTCTCTTCTATCAGATTCTTCTTGATGTCTGGAAAGTAATACTCAAGCTTCTTACCGTCTCCATGCCAGATGAAGTGTACCTGACCCAACTTTACAGTAGAAATAACCTCTGTCTTAAATCCGCCTCTACGCATCCAAAACTTAGCTGCTGCTGAGGCTGCTGCTACAACGGAGCTCTCTTCTATAACCATCGGGATACAGTAAGTCTCATCATCGATAACGAAATTAGGCGATACACCGAATGGCATCGGAAAATTACTGATCGTATTCTCACTGAAATTATCCAGAATCTTCTGTTGCTCCTCATTACTATGCCAGTAACTCTGCAACTCGCTGATAACACTTTCAGGATCTTTAAAGAAGTTTTCCACCATCCATTTGATCTTACCTCGCTTACTGAGTTTAGAGAATCCGCTTATGGTTTTTTTATCTTTCACTTAGATCTTATGCCTTGATTGTTAAGAATGCATTAGCCATCTTCAGTCCTTCTATCTGATGTATGGTATACTGACGGAGGGAATCGTAATCCATGGCGTGCTTAAGGAATGCAGAAGCCTGAGCATAGAATGACGGTAGCTTGCACTTACCCATTAGATAATACCCATCTAGAAAATCTGTGACCCCACCGGAGATAATTATTTTTTTTGTTTGTATAAATGTATCTGATTCTGTGTCTATCATTCCATTTATAATATCTATCATCTCCTCACAACTGTGTCCGATCTGACAGACATTCTTATAACTATCTAACATGACCTTATCAGATCTTATCAGCTCTAACATAGAAAAATTTGTACCACCTAATCCTGCTAAGTCAAGTGCCTCTAGAGGCAGCTTAAGTAACTCACGTAGACTGGTATAACCGAAGCCTTGTCCGACCTCTTTTACAATAATAGGATAATCAGCCACATCTATCATTTGTATGATTGTGTCTAAGGCACTTTGTGTATATCTATCACCTTCTGGCTGTAACCACTCCTGTAGTGGATTGACGTGTATGATGAGACCGTCAGCGGTTAGTTTTTGTATTAGTTCTCCTGCCTTAGCGACCTGTCCACGCTGTAACAATTCTTCTACTTGAGCGACACCGAGATTGATATATAAGGGCTGATCATCCATATATTTTCTCAGATCAAATTCGAATAACCGCTTGTCCTCATACAACAGTTGCCTACAAGACCCTAATCCCATCCCTAGTCCAAACTCCCCGCAGACTCTGGCCAGGTTTTCGTTTATCATAGCTGCTTTCTCTGTACCTCCTGTCATACTGGATACCCATATCGGGAACTGCAGTGTCTTATTACCTATATCTGTACTAAGTGATACTTCCTGACCAGGATGAGCTGATAATATAGGCTCATAGAAGAAACGATTATCTGCCTCACTCTTCGTCACACGGGACTGCATGGCAAGATCTATATGATCCTTCTTACGGGCAGAAGCAGTGTTGTCTGCCTCTGATTTGTAGCTATCTTGTGTGTTGTTTTCCAATTATTAGGATAATATTAATATGATAAAAATACTAAAAGCATCCTTAGATCACGTTTCTTAACAGGCAATAGCACTCTTAGTTTTCCATTAATTATCTAAAATTACGACTCAGATGAAAGAAATCAGTTTATTATTCCTCTTGATCCCCCTATTTACAGTGGCTCAGAGCCCAGAATCTGTTAAGTTATATAACGAGGCCATCGAGTTATCATCCGCTAAAGATTACAAAGGAGCTATCCGATTATACACCGAATCGCTGAGTGTAGACCCCCTCTATCCATCTGCATACTACGGTAGAGGCATCGCTCAGATGTCTAATAAGTCATACGATAAGGCCATATCTGATTTTGGTAAATGCATCAAACTGGACCCCAAGAACTCAAAAGCCAATTACTACAAGGGGTACAGCGAGATGAAGGCAAAAAAAAATAAAGATGCACTGGTCAGTCTATCCCGTGCAATTAAGGGTGATCCAGAACTGACTAAAGCATACTATTACAGGGCTTACATACAAATGGTAGACAAGAACTATGATAAAGCTGCAAGAGATTTCGAAGAAGCTATCCATAAAGGTAAGAATGACAGTAAAGCAAATTATAATCTTGGAATTTGTTATAAAAAGCTCAATCAAGATGATAAAGCTTATAATGCTTACAGCCAAGCCATAGAAAAGAATCCCAAGTACATTCCTGCATTATACGAAAGAGCAAAGGCGGATTTCGGTAACGAAAATTATGCTCAAGTGATTAAGGACTGTACTACTATAGTGAACATCGAATCAGACAATACAGATGCTCTTAACTATAGAGCCATGGCTAATCTTAAGTCAGACAATCTCGAAGCCGCTCAATCAGATTACACAGCTCTTGTAACTGCAGATCCAAAAAATAAAAAAGCCTGGGTCAATAAAGGTGTTGTAAGCATCAAATCCAAAGATTACGAAATTGCCGTCAAAGACTATACAGCTCTGATCTCATTAGATCCGCAGAACTTATCATATTATAAAAATAGAGCCATCTCATATATACAGATAGAACAATGGGATCCTGCACTCGCAGATCTTACACTGCTAATTACTAAAAATCCAGAGAACGGAGACGCCTTCTACAATAGGTCTAATGTCAACTTACAATTAGAAAAAGGCGATCAGGCTTGTGCAGATATGAGACAGGCAGCTAAACTGGGATTTGATAAAGCTTTCGAGTATATCCCTGGGCTGTGTAATAATTAAAGTGACTATGACATATTAAAAGAGGCAAGCATTAATTTTATGTTTGCCTCTTTGCATATTATACCAAAACTTAGAAATAATATCCGACTGTCATATTAACGGAAATAATTCAAATAACTTTTGCCATTGTACTTCTGAAAACCATCCTATTTTAGATTTTGCGCCTAAACCTAAATTAAATCCAGCACTACTTCCAGAACCACCCACAGATCCAGAACCCCAATATGAGAGTCCCACTAAACCATAGACTTCAATGGATTAATTAAATTCGATAAACTGATTTGTTACTGTTAATCCAGCCCCTATATGGAACACACTACCAGAAATACCCGTAGAAATATGGTATTAGATTTACATTATTTGATAGAGGAGCTCTAAATCTGTACTGACACATAGATAGGGATGTTCAGAAGTAATCCAATCTGCTTACACTCAGTTTATTACAATGTTATAAATTACATCATTACTCAGTAATTGGATAAATACAGCCTATAAGGGGGTACGTGCCTATCAGATTTGTCATGATTTTTGTAAAAAATCCCGCCAAATCCCCTCAGACTTTATATCCTAATCCCTGCAATTCTTGCAGGGCTAAACATAATGTAATCCCTCTGGGATTAGAACTTCTTACTTCTGAATATCCCTATATATTGGCTGATCGATCGAGAACATCTTTTTATAGAAAAAACCTGTCAACGCCAATCCATGTTTTTGTTGAGATTATGGATTAGTAGAGAGAAAAGCTATGAATAAGAATGATATAATTATTCTCTGGCTTGTTTCTCTGATTATAGAGAAAAGCATCGGTAATAACATCGGCATTGGATTTAGTTGTCTACATATAAGAGATGTAACGGCACTATATTCCACAGATGATTTTGATACACGACTCTCAAAGCAGCTTATACAAGCTTCACAAAAGTTCACTTTCTAAAAAAAAACCGAGCAGATCATTAAATCATGCTCGGGTGTATATCATTGTATGATTTTCTTATCGGAAAATAATTATCTTCTAAATCTTAGAAATTAACTTAGTCTCTAGCCTTCTACCTTCGCCATTAAGCAATTGTACTAAGTAAGTACCTGATGCAAGATTAGTCAGATTAATTAATTCTCGGTTGCCGATTGCTAAGTGTTGTATTTCTTGTCCTGCGACGTTAAGGATCCTAATAGAAGATACACTCTCTACATTATTCTCTATAGTGAATAATCCATGACTTGGATTGGGATAGATATCGAACTCCAAAGAAGGCACTTCCTCATTAGAGCTTGTTAGCTGTGAGTCAAAAAAGAAAAATGCCGTATTATTAATGTTAGCATCATCAGAATGTTCGATAAGTACTTCTATATATGCATATCCTTCATATATATTCCGAGGGTAAAGATGTAAGTCCAAGATTGACGTGTCATTAGGTCCAAGAAGAATCTCCATAGAGCTTACAATCGGTAGATAGCAAGTATTGTTATCACATATGGCTGTCTGCCAACCCTGCGTCATTTCTATTACATTTCTAGTCCATCTAAATCTTATTGGTTGAGGTAGATCGTTATTGAAGAAGTTATGAGCAACTATATCGTTGGATTCTATTACCTCAGTATATAGGCTATCATATTCTATTCCTACTTGAGCAAGAGAAACAGAAGCTGTAATAGATAGAATAATAATGAAGGAGAATATTTTTTCAAACATAAATTTTACTTTTGTAACTGCGGCTACACATATAAATTTATAGCTCGCAGTATTTTCTTTAATAATTAGTAAGAAATAAGAATCTTTTTCTTTTGACAATTTCACTTTTAATCTGTCAGAAGTATACACCTGATGTCATATCTGCAAAAAATGACTTCTATGTGATTACTTCCGATGATGTTACTTATCATCTTTATTAAATGTACAATTTCTACCACGGTATTGACAATAGACATTGGTATATGTTCATAATTTGTCTTCTTATATATAATATGCATCTTATCAGAAGCCGTATGGGGGAAGATGGGGTCAACAACTAATACCATTTACACATTAGAAAGTCGCATATATTTCGCTAAAATTAGCTAATCTTAGCGGTAGAGATACCTACCTACATTGTAAGTACCCATGCCTACCATAACTACATCTATGGGACATGAATATTGGATGCTCAAAAACGGTTAAGCCAATCTAAAACCGCATGTAATATCTATGTATCATTCCAATTTGTCAATTTAAGATACGTATCATCAGAGCCGTTATCCTGCAATCTACCACAACAATTATCTGCAAGTAATACCTGATAGCATTCTTTAGCATTTTCCTCCATTCATAAGTTCGATTTAATATTACTCGAGAAATACCAGGACTACTGTCTAAAGTATCACCTATGAATTATTATAGTTATTATTTGTATGCTATTGTATATCTGAATCCTACGTAGATATTCGTCCCAAATAATGGTGCCCACACAATGCTGGCATCAAAATATTCTCCAAAAGGATCGTCACCTGCTATGATAGCGTCATTCTGTTTATAGTTTAATAAATTTTCGCCGCCAAGATAGACATCCACTTTATCACTCCATCTTTTCATTATCTGAGCATTGAGAAGGAAGTAATTTAGGGATCTTTCTGCTCGTCGGAACTGCACAGGATTAGCAGAAGTATTAGGCAATCGCTTACTTCCATTCCAGTTAAGTGTCGCATCAAAATGCCAATCTTTCTTAGTCACGTAAGCCGCATTAACAAATGCTCTATGCTTAGACACCATTGGCTTCTCTAATAAGTTACCATCATAACTTGTTTTTACATCAAATAATCTGTAGGCCGTTCTGATATTAAAGTCCTCAAATATTTCATATTCTAATTTGATCTGATAACTATTGGAATACGATTTTCCTTCTAAGTTGTAGAAAGATACTCGCCTCGAAGTTTCATAATCGACGACGATCTGATTCTGAAACTGGGTCCGATATAAGTCAACACTGATGATCATATCTCTCTGTCCTATCTCCAGTGCATGCGTCATATTTACACCCATATTAATCGCTTCTTCTGCTTGTAATCCATATGGTGTATTTCCATTATCGGATTTAATATCTATTATACGATTAGTAGAGAATAGTCCTAAGTTCTCTGCGAATATGCTGGCTGTTCTCCAGCCCTTCCCTATGGTCATTCTTACAATAGACTTCTCTGCCAGGTTATATTTTGCATGAAGTCTTGGTGTGAAAAATGTCCCGTAATTATTGTGTTTGTCTATTCGTAGGCCTGGTATAATGGCAAACTTATTATCTGGATCTGTATATGTATACTCAGCATATACACCAGGGACAGATTCATATCTATCATAGAATCCAGACTTGCCCACACGCTCATCTATATCATCTAAGTTATAAGTGAATCCTGCTCTAATTGTATGGTCGTCTTTGATAATATTCTGATATATCAGATTAGCATATACGAATTTCTGAGTATTATCATTCTTACTAAATCCAAACTCTGATTCCTGATCATTATAAGTAGAGCTTAATTGTAATCCGATACTATTCTGTGATTTGTTAGGGAATACATATCCTATCTTAGCCCATGCTTCTATGCGTTCTGTATCACTATACATTCGCCAATGCTTATCGTGGTCTACATTCTCACCACTGAAGTGATCATGGAATCCTCCCTCATGACTTAACTTGCTATACTTAATTCCGAACTGGCCCATTATATTTCTTGTCCGTGCAAAGTGCCATCGACTAGCCACTACTAAGTCGTCTTCTAATGGCATATCTGTGAATCCATCACCGTTATTATCATGTGCCTCGGCCATAGTCTTAGCATGCACTAATAGACCAGTAGATATATTGTCTGTCAGCTGATGTCTTGCGTTTGCATTAATCTCATAACGGTTGCCGTTGTTAGCAAATCCATTAAGAAAGAATCTCTCTCCTGCTTCTGGTTTCTTAAGATCTACATTAATCTGACCAGCTATACTTTCGTAACCATTTACAACTGATCCTGTGCCTTTAATTAAGTGGATGCTTTCTATCCATGGACCTGGTGTCATGCTCAGTCCATATATGCTAGACATAGCTCGTACATCTGGAAGTAGTTCTCGAGTGATCTGCACATAGGGTCCCGCCAATCCTAACATTTGTATCATACGTGTACCCGTGATGGCATCAGGATATGAGACATCTACAGATGGATTAGTCTCGAAGCTTTCAGATAGATTACAGCATGCTGCCTTGCACAATTCTTCTCTAGTAATCTCTTCTACATTAAGTGGCTTAATGAATGATACCTCTGTCGTCCGCTTCTTATACTGTATCACGACCTCATCCATGCGTACGCCTTCTGTCAGTACGATATCCAGTATGCCATCTTCTGTCACATCAAAGTGCTGTGTATCATACCCGATATAACTAAAGTCAAGATGTGTTGCTTTCACTTCTGAGTTATCCATAGAAAAATAACCATCTAAATCAGTTGTTGTCCCCACTCCCGAATGTCCTAATACAATATTAGCTCCTACAAGTGGAAACTTCTCACCTCCGTCATCCATTCCATAGATATATCCTTCTATAAATGATAAATATTTCGTCTTATTTTCTTTATCAATATCATCTACTGATAGTGCTTCCTCATCCTCAGTATATTGACAGCAAGCTGGTAGATTATTATACACCTCTTCTGGAGCAGTAAATGTTCCATTAGAATGACCAGCCTGAGCTATCTCCCATCTGACCTCAGATATATCTGTAATCTCTTCATCTACACTTATGGTAAGTATTTGCGTCTCCAAATTATAATCTGCAATAGCGGCTTTGCCCTTTTCTACAGCTACAGTTTCTATCCTGTCGCTGCACATGCCGCAAAGCCCCTCTACTCTAAATGAGTATTCGATAAGTGTCTGACCTATACTCATCGAACTCAATAATGTGCACATTAATGCACATAGTAATATGTTCTTCATTATAAATAATTCAAAAAGTAGTTAGAAAAAGTAAAATAGGTTCTCTTACATTTTAACTACAGCCGTGGCGGTTGCCAAGGGGTCTCGCCGTCAGTCTTATAGGTAGATTGTATATAAGCGATCTCTGACTTAAGGCTAAGTGGTGGATTGTATATAGAAAGCTCCATGACCCGCTGATGAGTAAATATATGGCTGCAACATAGGCAATCACAATCACCACCACAACAGTCATCTTTTTCGTCATCAGAAGTATCATCCGTATCTACTGACATCTCTAACTGAGTTGTGTCTTTCTCACAGCAACCTGTAGAGAAAGAAAAGCCTCCTGTACTTTTAAGTACAAGAAATAGTAGAATTATGACTTTTAATGCTTTCACTTATATAAAGATAGTGAGAATAGAGCATTAACTCAAGTATATTTGTATTTCATACCTTCGTTATAACAGATATTATATTAGTGTCCATGAAGCCTTTTTTATTTTGCTTAGTAATGATAATCGGAAGCTTTCAGTTAAGAGCACAATCTACTGGTGAGTTAGAAGCTTATAATACGTATATCAAATTCTTAAATGAGTGCACTCACGGCTTGGCCATTGCCAAAGCCCTTCTCGATAATAATAACAAAGAACTTAATAGATATATAGACATACCACAAGCTACCACTGTTGCAATAACTAATAACGATCTACCATCTAACTATTTTGACAAGCCAGATGATAATTCTGAATTCTATGAAATCTCACCTATAGAGCTCAGTGAGATCTGCTATACCAATAGCTCAAGCCTTAGCAGCTCTGTAGCTTCTAGTCTCAATAATCAGACTAAGCAAATTGTAAGCATACTCAATCAGATTAATCAAATCAGATTTGACTTAGAGACATATGTCAATGGTCATGATCTGAATGAAAAAGAATCAATCTATGGAGTATATGAATATCTGGAAAAGGCAGTCAAGTTATTTAACAATTATGCGGATGCTCATAAAAAGCTTGCTAATGAAATCAATTTAAAATATAAAGGAGACACAGATCAGTTATATGCAGCATGTGCCGACGTACATGCAGTCACCAAGTCGATCCTTAGAAATATGAGGCGTGAGAATGAAAGTAATGCCAATAATAATGTCTCTAAACTGGCATCTACAATCACTAAGCTAAGTCAAGTAGCAGCAGCTAATCGATCCTCTTACTCCGTGAGTAATTACGATTACTTAACGAAGTTGATAGATGAGAAGGCGACTAAGATAGTTACTCTCGTGCAAGATTATATTAGCCCAGGATATGTACCAGTAGAAGAAGAATTGTACGGTAAGCATTATTACTATCACAATCAGTTGCTTAACAGATACTTTAATTACACAGGTCCCGGATTCGTCAGAGATATGAACAAGCTACTGACAGGGATAGGCTTATCGTATATCCTATTAGATGAAGAACCATTATTATTCAAAGTCATCTATCCTGTAAAAATTGTGGAAGCTCAAGCCCTCAACGAAACAAAAACGATCGCAGAAAAACCTAAGGAACCTGTCCCCAACAGATTACAATTCAGCGAACCTACAGAGAAAAAACCAGAGCCCAAACCGACGCCAGTAAAATCTCCTCCAGTCAAAAATCGTGATATAATTATAGTAGAAATATATGATCACTTCATGATGGATAGAGATTCTATATCACTGACATATAATGGAAACCCTATTGTACTCAATCATATGCTTCAGATGGAATCAGAAAAATTCTATGTAGAATATGATCCAAGTGGCCCTAATGTGCTTTCGCTTAAAGCAGAAAATGTAGGTCTGATGGCACCTAATACAGTCACGCTCACCTACAGAAAAGAGGGAGAGCGCAAGAAGAAAAAACTAATCAACCAAATGGTGGCAGGAGAAGTGATAGAAATAGATCTGAATCAGTAATGATTTAATTAGCCTTATATAATGTAAATTAAATCCCTTGACACTAACTTTATCTGAAAAAATAATATCGATTGTTCCTAAAACGATTGCTGTAAAACTCAAAACGGCCGCAGAGAAACAAATAAAAAAAGAACAGCACCCATGGATCTTCGATCAGAGTATCATAAAACAAAACAAAGAAGGCAAAGCTGGAGATCTTGCAGTCATCTTCGACAAGCGAAAGGATGCATTTCTAGCCTGCGGATTATATGACCCTAACTCACCGATACGAATTAAATTACTTCAGTTTTTTAATTCAGCAAAAATAGATCAAGAGTGGATAGATGAGAAGATTCTTTGCGCTCATCAGATCAGGAAACCATTGCTACAGACTGAGACCAACGCTTACCGATTGATTTTTGGTGAGAACGACGGACTTCCTGGATTGATCACAGACATATATGATGATGTCGTAGTCGTCAAGTTGTATTCTGAGATATGGTTCCCCTACTTAGCGAAGTTATTGCCTTCCATTATAGCCCAGGCTGAATGTCGCAAGATGGTCATGAGATTATCGAGAAATATAACTCCAGCTGCTAATCGTGTCGGACTCCATGATGGAGATGTGATATATGGAAAACTGCATGATGAAAATATCATCATCAAAGAGCATGGTGTAAAATTCAAGGTGAATGTGATCAAAGGTCATAAGACTGGATTCTTTCTAGATCATAGGCATAATCGATTAACCATAGGTCGGATGTCTAAGTCTAAGCATGTCTTAGATGTCTTTTCCTATGCAGGAGGATTTAGCGTACACGCTATGGCAGGTGGAGCGGCTTCTGTGACCAGTTTAGACATCAGTGGACAAGCGTTGGGTCTTGCACAAGAAAATGTAAAACTTAATATAAATACACAAAAGCATAAGGTCATATGTGGCGATGCATTTGAGGAATTATCACTAATGATTACTGAGAAAAATAAATTTGATATTGTAATCATAGATCCTCCAGCATTTGCTAAGCGGGCTAAAGAAATCGAAAGAGCTATAGAATCTTATTCAAGATTGGCTAAACTCGGAGGACAACTCGTTAAGCGTGGAGGTACATTAATACTTGCGTCCTGTTCATCTAGAATTACGGCAGATGTATTTTTTAAAATCAATGAAGAAGCACTACGCTATACTTCGCTTAAGCTGATCAAGAAAACGTTTCATGATATAGATCACCCAATAGGATTTAAGGAAGGTGCTTATCTTAAGGCTGGATATTATGAATAGCTATAGAGTATCTGCAATCAGTTAAGTACGTAGCTAATTCTAAAATCAATTCCCACAGGATTTTCTAATATTACAAGATCAAACTTCTCCCCATAAGTACGTTTTATCAAGAAGGCGCCGCAATCCAAAAAAATGTTTCCATAGAGTTCTTTTTGATAACCAACTCCTGCCTCTAGGAAGCCATCTCGTCTATCCTTTTGCTCGGTATGATTTATTCTACAATTAATATATATGCCTGACAAATTATTACCGCTTTTACCTTCAAGGATGCGTTGTTTCATTTTGAAATAATACTTACCTCCTAACTTATAAGTAATTCGATTACTGAACTGTGTGAAAACAAATTCATTAAGTATAAGAAATAATGGGTCATTCCCAAACCCTATAAAAGCATTAATCTCTTGCTCTATAGAAAAAGATGAATCAGCAATCTTATGTTCGTAACTGATATTAGGTCTTATGTAAAAGAACCAAGTTCCATTTATATTGTCATTTCCAAAAGTCTTCGAAAAATAAAATAGATTACTCAGATTAACCTTCAGAGCACTTTTTCTATTTCTATGACACATCATATAAGCACAAGTACTTGCAGGATCTATGACATGTTTCTTACCGATAACAAATCCATAATTAGCATAAAATCCAAAACTTATACCATCGAAACTATTACTATTTGAATTTTTCAATTCATTATTCGTATGACCTAAACGCAGGCCAATGTCATAATATTCATAATTTAGAACTCTCTGTTGTTGTCCGATTTTTAACCCCACTCTGTAACCTCTATCTGCTACTTGATTTTCGACAATCTTTCTTCGGGTACCTCCTGAACCAAATATGGATATGTATGGCCCAGAAATATTATTAGATTGCAGTCCTTCTTTAATTCTTTTTCGCATCTTATAATAATATCTTGACTCTATAGATATAGGAATCTTGTATCTTATATCTATTGTAGGAATGATAGAAACATCTTTAGCCACTTTTGCCTCTATAGCAAGAGGACTTGTTTTAAAAACGAATTTTGCTTTTTTATCTATTAATCTTGCTCTATCATTATTAGTTATGTAGACTATAGAATCCACTCTATCCTCTGACCTCTGTGCAACCAAGCTAATCGCCATACACCAGAAAATGATCATTAATAGGAAAACGTTTTTCATAGATAAAAATTTAAAATTAACGACTTATCAAATAATTGAATATTTGTAATCTACCTAAGACTTACTTAGTTAGACGTTAATCATTTATTTTGAGTTAGTAATTGTTGCTGCTGTAATTATTTTGATGTCGCCTTTTTTCGAATGTATTTTTCTTATTTGACTATCGATACTCTTGTCATTCACAGTTACCTTATGCACACTACCGTTTTTGTCTTGACTTATACTATTAGTACAGTTGTCGGTATCTATATCGCATTCTTTACATTGTAAACTAAGATTCTTAGACAACTTCTCTGAGACTATAAGAGTCACCGGCGTATCTTCAGTGGAGATATCTATTTTCTGCGTATCCTCTATGAAACTTATGTCAATGTTACCATATTTTAAATCTGCGACTATATCTCCCGAAATATTATTCAGAGCCAGGTCTGATCTATTGCCTGATACTTCAATGGTTGCCTTAGAGTTTGCACACTCTATTGTACCGTATTTAGATTTGACAACTAAAGTTCCAGAAAATCCATTTGCATCTGTTGTGCAAAATCTTGATTCCACATTAATGTAATTCATTATACCATTTATACTCAATCCGCCGTAAGAATTGGCGACTTCTATATTTGCATTAGTTGGTACCTTGAGATGTAAAATTGTTTTCAGATTTGACTTAGGCTTATCTTTAGGGTCATCTATACGCAAGGCGTTACTGTAATATAATACAGAACCTTTCTTTTGGAACTGCAATTTCATTTTTTCCAAATCGGCTCTAGCTTGAGATTGATTATTATATCTGGAGATCACTTCTACATTGGCTTCCACCTGCCCATCTTCGGAGTTTTCTATTGTTATGAAAGTCCGTTCTCCGCTGATCATTATTTTATCCCCTTGATTGTAGCTATAGGTTTCTGTAAGAAATTTAGATTCCTTATATGTCTGCTGCGAGAACGCATACCCAGCAGTTACACAAATCAATATGACTACGAGATAGTTTTTCATCCTGTCTTTCCGATCATTGATTTTAATAAATTAGCTTTCTCTCTTTCTATTTTTGCCATCATTTTATTACTTGACTGATCTATGCCGTAGTTGTCTTGCATTTCCATTAGCTGTCTCAGTGCCTCATTAATCTCCCCCAGCTGCGAGTTAAACTCTGCCAATTGCTCATCATCAAACAAGTATTCATTGTCCTCTATATATTGCAGTACCTCAGTTATATTTTCATCTAACTCTATCTTGTTATCCAACAATCTGCCTGCTTCTACTTCGGACTTATATTGAAAATCTAATTCTTCTTCTCCAGGGAAAAACAATTGTATAGCGCTTAATAACAACATTCCCATCAAGACACCAAGAAATAATATCGTCAGTCCACTTATTTTTTTTCGTTGCTTTAATTGGGGCTCTGATTTTTCTTCATAAGATATATCATCGAGCTCAGACTCTATGGCTGCCCACAGTCCATCTGGCGCCTGATATGTAGGCAAGTCAAGTAACTGATCATTGATATCTAATTCCTCTTCTATCTCACCCCACCTATCAGGTGCTGCAAGCTCATTCTTCCGCAAGAGTTCTAATACCTCATCGTATGTATATCTGCTATTATTTGTCATACCAAATAGTTTTTTAGCAGTTGTCTCAGTTTGGTCTTTGCATAATTCAGTTGGGACTTAGAAGTCCCAACTGATATATCCATTGTCTCTGATATTTCTTTATGAGAGAATCCCTCTATTTCCATCATCACGAATACTGTTCTACTTTTGGCAGGAAGTTTCTGTATTGCCTGTTCTATATATTCTATATCTGATGTATCTCGATGTCTGACATCCGATATGTTGTCTATGGATTCATTTTTCTTTTCCTTATTCATTAACCGATAAGTCTTTCTGACTAAAATTTGCTTAACCCAACTATGGAAGTATTTGTGTTCTCTAAGATTAGCTAATGATCTGAAAGCCTCAATAAAAGTCTCTTGTAGTACATCGCTTGCAAGTGCTGTATCATCGGTGAGCCTGTATGCAATGGTATATAGATTATCCTTATAACTTTCGTAGAGCTGCTTCTGAGCATTACGATCTCGAGTAAGACAAAGCGGTATAAGAGTATCTAAATCCATCAATTATTACAGCAAGATAATTATTGCTTTGTAAATACGAATTCTATATTCATATCTATAGACATCTCATCGCTAATTGCAATGTCATCTTCTACGGACATGATTAACTGATCGCCATCTATTCTGATATTCTGATCACTCTCACCATCTATGATAATCTTATCATTCACAATACTCCATACACCCTGAGTCATATTATCAATACCTAATTCACTGTAATCTATTTCCTCAGTAGAAATTAGATCTCCATTCGTATAATTATCGACATCTAATACAAGATTGCCGCCATTAGTATACGTGCCATCATTAGAAAAAGTGATATAGTAATCTCCTTCTTTGTATTTTCCTACTTGATCTATAACCGTTGTCATACGATTGGCTGTAATTGTGGTTTCAGAATCTATACTTGCGTCGAATATTGTCCACTGACCTTCTATCTGATCCTCAGTAGAATCATCATTTGAGCAAGAAACAAAACCAATAAATGCAATCGCCAAGAGTAAAAATTTAAAGTTTTTCATATTTGTTGTTTTAAAAATTAGGAATTAATTGTTTGAATAATACCCTATAGAGACAGAGAGTTGGAGAAAGGTTGGAATTGTATGGAAAAAAATATAAAAAGGGTTTATATCCAGAAAAACGTAGGTATTGGCATAAAAAAAAGCAGCCCATCAGATGGGCTGCTCTATATCTTCAGATATATTATTCTGTCCTAAGCTTTAGCTTTAAGGTTGATAGCTAACTTGATCTCATCATTGATAAATCCATCTTTGATGCTATCCATGAAGTTCTTAGACATAAACTTGATTCCCCAATCTGTTCTATCTATAGCGAATTCTGGAGTTGTTACAGTAATCATGTTATCAGTTACATTGACTTTAGCTTTGATACCGACTTCTTTAGTTACTGATTTTAGAGTAAGGTTACCATATACGAGATGTGTTGCAGCTGGATCATTAACTAACTTAGTCACTTTAGTTATCTTAAATGCAGCAGTAGGGTACTTATCTACATTGAAAAAGTCATCCGCCTCATCAGGACTTCTTTTTCCTGTAAGGTGAGCTTCTAAGCCTTCTTTTTTATCTCCTTCGAGGTCCGTGCAATTAATAGAATTCATATCTATTGTAAAGTCTCCTGCTGTTAAGTTTCCGTCCTTCACAGTCAGGCTTCCTTCACTAACTTTGATATTTCCCGTATGTGACCCCGTAGGCTTAGAACCTGTCCAGTTTATAAGACTAGTCGTTCCATCTACAGAATAACTTGTGCCTGTCATAGATTTCGCCACTTCTTTTGCCTCTCCTACTACAGCATCTGCCGCTTTATCTCCTTTACATGATGTGAATGCTACAGCAACAAGCAGTGCAAATAATAAATTGATTGATAATTTCATTTCTTTCTGTTTATGATATAATTAATACGATTAAGACTTTTTAATCCCAATAATGTTCAATACCTCTTCCACTTTTTTAAAAACAATGACATTTTCTAATTCTTCTTCTATCAGATCTTCTGTCTGATATCCAGTGATTAATAGAGTAGAAGGCCTGATGGCATCAGCAATTTCTATAATGTATGACCCTCGGTCTTCCCTACTCATGGACTCATGCATCACCGTGATAACATAATCTGGCAGAATACTCGAGTGAGCTATTATAACATCATCAATACTGACCTCATACCCCAGATTAGTGACATTGTAGGAATTAGACTGTAGCAAATAATTGAGATAATGGATGTGTAGCTCTTGGGTACTGCGCTTAGGGAGATACAGCATGCAATGTAACGAGTCTGATGACTGGCATTCTATAGTACTGATCTCGGTATGTAATTTAGATATTAGCTGTTCTACGAGATAAGAACTATGCACTTTCCTCACAGAGCCAGATATGGAGGCCATATTCAGTCTATCCATGAGTGGATAGATGAGCTCATTCATTGTTCTGGTCATCCCTATCTGATTAATATACTCGCTAAGAATCTTATTAAAATGGTAGGTATCAAAATCAAGTACAAATATCATAAGTGTGTCAATCATGTCCTTATCACTAAGATCTATGGCTTTATGTTCCGTGATGATATCTTTGACTTGTCGATCTGACAATTTTGCAATCTTAGATATCTTATAACCTTTCTTACATAGGAAACACACATTAAGTAATCGTCGCAGATTCTTCTCAGAGTAGCATCTCTGGTTACCTTCAGTCCTATTAGGCTTGATAAGCTCATATCTTTTTTCCCATATTCTAATCGTGTGTGCTTTCACACCCGTCAGGACTTCCATATCTTTGATAGTATAAGTTACCATATGGCCTACAATGTAATTTTATTGCCGAAGCAGTCCATACAGCTCAGGCTGAGATGCAGTTGCTCAGAGTACAATGTTAATTTGTTTACTTTGGAAGTCATAGTTACAATTGATAAAACAATAAAGTATCCTAAACTGTATTCTATAATGTTAAGTTTAATCGATTAAAGATATCCAAGTTACAAAAATGATAATGAGATGAAAATAGGAATTGTATGTTACCCAACATTTGGTGGAAGTGGTGTATTGGCAACAGAGCTCGGTATAGGCTTAGCAGATCAAGGTCATCAGATACATTTCATAACTTATAAGAGACCTGCACGCCTTACAAAATATCATCAAAACATATACCTCCATGAGGTCAATTCTTTTGAATATCCATTATTCGAGTATCCTCCATATGATAGCTCTCTCGCAAGTAAGATCGTAGATGTCGCTCAGCATGAGCAGCTCGATGTCTTACATGTCCATTATGCGATTCCTCACGCAGCAGTCGCTTACATGGCTAAGGAAATACTTAAGACTAAAGGCATATACCTTCCAGTAGTCACCACTCTGCATGGTACAGATATCACGCTGATCGGCATGGATCAGTCGATGGCATCAGTGGTAGAGTTTAGTATTAATGTCTCAGATATTGTCACATCCGTATCGGGGTCTCTCAAGGAACAGACCATGGAGTCCTTTGATATAAAAAAGGATATCAAGGTTATCTACAACTTTATAGACCCTGAGAGATTTAAGAGAAATACGAGTAGGGCATTCAAGACTGCTATAGCTCCTAATGGAGAGAAGATAATCATCCATACTTCTAACTTTAGAAAAGTTAAGCGAGTAGAAGATGTGATCCTTGCTTACAGTAAGATTGCACAGAAGATACCATCTAAACTATTGCTGATAGGTGATGGTCCTGAACGTAGAAATGCTGAGCAACTATGTAGAGAATTAGGGACTTGTGCTGATATCAAATTCTTAGGAAAACAAGAAGTGGTACAAGAGATTCTATCTCTTGGCGACTTATTCATATTGCCATCTGCTAAGGAAAGTTTTGGCTTATCAGCATTAGAGGCGATGGCTTGTGAGGTACCAGTCATATCATCTGATGTAGGTGGTCTACCAGAGATCAATGAAGATGGTGTAACGGGCTACTTATGTGCTGTAGGTGATGTAGATGCGATAGCCGAGAAAGCGCTGAAGATTCTACAGGACGAGGAACTTCTTGCAAAATTTAGAAAAAATGCTCGTACTAAAGCAATGCAATTTACCATAGGTAATATCTTGCCTCAATACGAGCATCTGTACAATTTGAGCTTAGAAGCTTCTAAGCAATTGCAACTTTCAGAATCCAGCGTTTAGCACACCTGATTCGCTGTAATTTAATACGGCATTTATTGTTTCTGTTGAGGGATAGAAAGAAACTTTAGGAAACTTATCGTAACCTTTCTTTAGTTCTTTGTAATTCTCTCGGACATTATTATCTTCTTGGATAGCATTCTCTATCTCTAATTTCTGAAGTAATGTTGTCTCGCCGTATAAATATTTAAGTAAAAAACTATTAGTGTAGTTATGCTTCATGCAATAAGTTTGATGATAGAAATCAATCGTAGAGGTAGGACTACATAAGAAGATTTGCTTTCTATTAAGCTATTAACTATGACTTGCCTAATTACCTTTACTTTCCTAATATTAACTACCTGTTTATAGCAATTATTGTGCTACAGTACTCTATCCCAGTAAAAAGTCTTTCCAAACAAGGGTTTTCCTACATAACCTCTGATTTTCAGACGATTAGAACTCTTTAATTCTACATTACAACCATATACTTTACCTGATTCTGGATCTAATATTTTCCCGTTTGCCCATTTTTTTCCCTTTTTTCCCTTTTTCCCCAGATCATAGAATATTAAGACATCGAGTAGATTCACTCCTGCAAGCTCATCTTTACAATTGTGACAGTGAGTAACTTTTGTATGTGGGAATAGTTTAATGACTTTAGCGTAGAGATGACCATCTTTTTCATATACTTCGATATGAGATTGGACTTCTTTATTTTTTTCGTTTTTCCATATACCGACAACACTTTGCGACATCAGAGAAGCTGATATTCCTAATACTAAAAATGTTATCAATGTTCTTATCATATTATGCTAACGAGGTACTGAGGTATAATGGCATGGAAAGCAGTATTTAAAGTTTTCATAATATCTGAGTCCTTATCATTGCTGATGTCTCTACCATCTATCAGCTTGATAGGAGTAAGTTCTCCCATCGTACCAGTACAAAAGACCTCATCGGCAGCATACAACTCTGTCAGAGATATGTTCTTCTCGATACATACTATATTATTATCTCTAGCAAGCTCTATACATAATCCACGAGTAATTCCATGCAAGCAAGCATCTGCATGTGGTGTGTAAAGGACCTTATTTTTTACCATAAAAATATTAGTCCCATTCAACTCAGATGCATAGCCATACAAGTCTAACATTAGAGCTGCATCTACACCTGCTACGTTAGCTTGTATTTTAGCAAGAATATTATTGATTAGATTTGTATGATGGATCTTAGAGTCTAAGTGGTTAGGAGAATTCCGTCTGATGGTAGAAGTTATAATCGATATACCAGTATCATTATCATAGACTGGTGCCTTATATTCAGGAAGTATAATCAGACAACTCCCAGACTGATTAAGTCGGGGATCCATGCCTGAAGTGATTTTATCTCCTCTTGACAATGTCAATCTGACGTGGACGCCTTCCGTCATCTGATTGGCTTTTAATGTAGCAAATAATGCTTGACTGATCTCTTCTCTCGAAGGTACATGTGAGAAGTGCATCGCCTTTGCAGAATCCATCAGTCTATCCAGGTGCCTGTCTAACATAAAGATACCGTTATCATATACTCTCAGTCCTTCCCATACCGCATCACCGCCTTGTACCACACTGTCAAAAACAGAGACCTTTGCTTCCTCTCTTTTATATAAGCCATCTCTGACGTAAATCAAGAGGTCCTTATTCCGATCATCAAATTGTTGTAACATCTTCTGTTGCTTTTATAGAGTGTTTACAAAGTAAATCATAATATTTCTGTGCTTGATTAAGTAGAGGCAATAATCTATCAGGTAGTGGTCGGTCGCTAGACTTCTGTTTTATAAATCCTGTGGACTGATGTACATTTTTGTACCAGTATTTCGCCCATACCCCATCCTCTTCTCTGGCACCTTTCTTCCAGCTGATCATATTGTTATCAAAAGGGATTCCTAATTGCTTACACAGCTTTCCTAATACATACTCGGGATTCTTAAGAACTTCATTAGAGTCGATGACAACAGTAGGCTTGCCATGATCTTGCAGATACTGAAATATGCGATACTCTATCTCTATACCTATATCAAGCAATGTAGGTTCCTCTATTACCTGAGCAAATGAAGCGATTAATTGCTTAGGATCTCTAATCAAAAAAACATTGTCCATCTCCAAGATAAATGACCAATCCAAATCATCTAAATGGTGTGCCATGTTCTTAATGAATAAAATTGGCTGCTCATATAATCCGCCGAATACCTTATCGATAACTTCTTGTGCATTTTGAGATTGAGAATCCAGTATTTCTTCTCTTCCAGGATGGATGATATCTTCGTGCCTATTCAAGTATGATGCATATAACGGCTCATCTACAATAGCAGTATCTCTTCTGTTTCCAAAACTATACATGAGAGCTGTAGATATATTTCGAGGTCCTGATATTAAGTGGATCCGTTTCATGGTAATTAATTAGGACTTAAAAAAACTGGAAGGACTGATATTTAAGTTATACCCAACTCCTATTATTGTACATAAGATAAGTTCAAAATGGTTTGCATCTAATAGTGCTAATCCAATATTATTTCTCAACCAGTTCTGAGAATTAGCTATACCTATTTATTTTTTTTTTTGAGTAATGTTATATGTTTTATAATTATTTTTTGGATAAAATCTAATAACAACTTCATTTTCAGTTCTCAACCCTATTTGACTATAAAAGGTGTGGATCCTAAAAGCTGCTTCAATTTCGTCATTTTTCAAAATTATGTAATGATTATTTTCACGTTTAACAATTTCATAAATATGTGATGCCTCACCTAAATTCAAAATTATAGATCGTCGTTTTATAGTGTAGCCTTCTGAGAATCCTATCGATTTCCCATTTTCATCCTTTATAAAATATGAACCTGTATGTCCACTTGTCTTGACAATTTCATACTTACTAAAATGTTGTTTTTCGCTATCTTCCAATATTTATATTATTAGACACTACGAAAATTATTTGGCACAACAAATAACCTTCATGTAATAACCATCTGTTTTTTTATTATTCATAATCAGCCTGCACAAGATGTTCTCCCGGATGCCAGAAGTGATTCGCAAAGTTCTGAATTTTATGATCTATAATTGTCAGCCCCTCTTGCTCTAACAGTTCTTGCATCATTGTCGGAGAGGGAAATTGGTTTCTGCCACTGAGTTCCCCCTTTCGATTGACAACTCGATGTGCAGGAATGGTCATATGGCCACACTTATTCAGTGCCCATCCGACCATTCTCGCTGATCCCAACGCTAAGAAGTCAGCTATGGCACCATAGTTTGTTACTTTACCGAATGGGATGGCTTCTGTTACACGATAGACTTTCTGGAAGTATGAGTTATTCACAGTATTGTTATTCTTAGAAAAGTATAATTTTACAAAAAAACCACATGATGTGGTCATCATTATTATAAATGAAAATTTTATTCTATCAATTCTTAGAGTATTGATAGTGTATTTTTTCAACTAAAAAAACAAAAACATTGCTCAAACATAAAGTAATTGCCCAAAATATTATCAATCTCACTGATGCTCGATACTTCGCAGCATGGGGTATCGATTATATGAGTTTTAATACCATTCCGGATTCTGATTACTATATATCAGAAGCGGAAATCAAAGAAATCAAAGATTGGGTAGAAGGTCCTAAGTGTTTACTTGAGGCCAATGCTTTGGAATTTGACGAACTGGCAGAAGGATTTATTCTTAGTAATATCTATAGCTCATTACCGATAGTAAAGGAGACGTTCTTTAGAATCAGCTTTGAGGATATTTCTAAGGGACTGCCTGCTGGAAAGTATATCAGCCCCATTACAATGGCCCAATTAGAAGTATTACCTAAATTACAAATTGATCCAGAATGTGATTTTTATTTTAATATATCACAGATTGATAATAATTCACTTTCGAGATTAGAAAATTATGGCTTAGTCGTACAAGGTGGTGCCGAAGAGAAAGTAGGCCTCAAGACCTATGATGACTTAGATGAGATCTATGATTATCTGATAGATTAGTTTTCTACAGAGATTCTTCTAACTCATATAATTAAAACCGCAAACCTAATTTGTCTTTTAAATACATAATCTTATCAAGTTGCATTCTCTTTGCGTCTATCGCATACTCTCAGATATGTGATGGCAACTTAGGTGATAACATTTTTACTGAGGGAGACTTCGGAAGTGGAGTAGCTAATATTCTGGGAGTAGATCCGAATATTGCTCCTGGATACATCTACACCACTGATCCTCCACCCGATGACGGATTCTATACCATTACTAACGACATGACACAATGGAACTTTGCCTTTGGGTGGTTAGAAATTCAGGATAATAGTGCTGACAAAGATGGTTACATGATGGTTGTCAATGCAAGTTTTACTGCTGGGCTTTTCTATGAGAAAATTATAGATGACCTATGTGAGAATACGCTGTATGTATTCAGTGCCGACATATATAACTTAATAGATCCGGGTACTGACATCATACGACCCAATGTCTCCTTTCTCATTGACAATGTAGAAGAATACAATACTGGAGATATAGAAGAAACAGCAGAATGGAATACTTATGGATTTACATTTACAACCTCACCTGGACAGACATCCGTTAGATTATCACTGAGAAATAATGCACCCGGCGGTATAGGCAATGATCTTGCCCTCGATAATATAAGCTTCAAAGCATGTGGACCAGAAGCCACAGTTTCTCCAGAAGAAGAAGATGATGATGATGAAACAATAGGATGTGCAGATGGATCGACCATAGAATTAAGTGCTAATATCATCGGCACACAATATGACACACCTGTCATCCAATGGCAACTAAGTACAGATGAGGGCATGACATGGGTAGATATCAGTGGAGAAACCGCATCTTCCTATTCTCATAATAATATAATGGATGGCATATACTACTATAGATATCTCATATCTAATAATATTGCTAATCTGCTAAACAGTAACTGCAGAGTGATTTCTAACCCAAAGATCATACGTGTCGTCCCTCTATTTTTTGAGACAAAAGATACCGTGTGTGATGGTCTGACAATAGATATCGGTGGACAAGCTATCACAGACTCTGGCATCTATAAGGACACACTGATATCATCTAATGGATGTGATAGTATAGTGACTGTAGAGTTATTTTTTATTCCTGATCCAGACATACAATTAGATATAAGTACAACTGACCCTAGCTGTTCCGATCTATCTGATGGAACCATAAGCATCGATGATATTTCTGAAGGACAACCACCTTATGAGGTGGATATTATTGATGCTGATTTTTTGACAGAGTACATAGCGGAGTTTATCGGAGAGGGTGATTATTCCATTAGCGTGACCGACAAGTACGGATGCTTAACTGATACAATTGTCGAGCTCACATCTCCTAATCCTTTCACCATAGATATCGGCGAAGATTTAGAAATTGTACTGGGAGAAACCACTACACTTATGGCAGTATCTGATCAAGAAATTAGTAGTTATAACTGGTCAGCAAATTCTTATAATTTAGAATGTAATAATTGTGAGATCTTAGAGACGATTATACCTACTGATGCATATATCTATCTCACGGCAATCTCCACTAACGGGTGTATATACGTAGATTCTCTTTATGCATCAGTCAGAAAGGATTACTTAGTATACTTGCCCAATATTATAAATACTTCTGATGGCAATATCAACAGCCAATTTTCTGTATTTACAAAAGAAGGAAATGCTAAACTGATACAACGTCTCAGAATATATGACAGGTGGGGTAATTTAGTCTACGAGATACAAGATGCATTGCCTAATTCTGAAAATCTGAAATGGAATGGTACATACGACAATCAGATTCTCAGCTCTGGTGTATACAGCTATGTCATCAACATACAATTCGTAGATGATGAGGTCTTCACATATTCAGGTAGTATACTGCTAATGCCTTAGTAGCGAAGATTCCTAACCTTAATTATTCTCAATTTCTGGAGAAGCTTTTCCATACTCCACTACCTGATGATTGGTCTTACCATTCTTATCTATTGCAATAAGAAAAATCTGGTCATATTCATCATGAGATATATCCTCATAGAAATCATTCTCACATAGCAAATTCGCTAATTTGGGAGTTGTGTTAGAGTGACCTACCACGACAACATTATCTCCTATGTGACTATCCATTAATCGATTAGAGAATGCATTTAGGTCGGAAGGATCATATAATTGGACGCTGAGTTGCATAGAAGCACTGAGAGGCTCAGCCGTCTGCCGTGTCCTATTGTAGGCTGAACTGTAGATGGCATCTATAGAGATATTATCTAACAAGTTAGATAAGTCATTAGCACGTTCAGTACCTAATGTAGTCAATCCTGGATCATCACTGTCTGCTCTTTTTTCAGCATGTCTTACGCATATGATTGTAGTTGTAGACTGATCTACTATTTTCTTTATTTCATGACCACTGTATCGTGGATCGATGGATGTCTTATCTTGTCGAGTGCCTTTGCAACTAATCAGACCTATGATGACTAAGAGTGTAAAGTAATATTTCATGTTTGTAATATTTGTGATTATTCCTAAAGTGAGATTATATTTGATATTTGATTGTCTATCATTCTTGCAAGAATAGATAGTTAAGTTTTATAATCAATTTCAGAAAATTTAAGTCCCAAACATGAAATTAATACAATATATAATCATCGCATCAGTAATACTATTTTTGTCATCATGTACTGGGACTAAGAAGATTCCGAAAGAGTCCTCAGATCTACTCGGCTTTAATATCAGTCAGAAGAAAATGATTATCGATGCAGATAGTCTCTCGCCCATGAGAGTCTATAAGATTAACAACTATTCCGATTCCATATTACTCAGAACTAAATGCTCAGATGTGCTACCTAACCCTGATGATCCAGTGCTTAATACATTCGTCAATAGGTTATATGCAACAGTAAGAGATAGTATGTCGATGGGCGTAGGTATCGCAGCACCTCAGGTCGGTATTCTTAAGAATATCATATGGGTGCAGCGGTTTGACAAGGAAGATTATCCATTCGAAGTATATCTGAATCCTAAGATCATCTCTTACTCTAAGCTTAAGCAAGACTGCCGAGAAGGGTGCCTCTCTATTCCCGATCGCAGTGATACGACTAAGACCAGATCATATGCGATTATGATAGAATATGACAAGATGGATAGAACACATCACACAGAAATGATAGAAGATTTTACAGCGGTCATATTCCAACACGAGATAGATCACTTAGATGGTATTCTATACCTAGATCATCTTGAGAAAGACATGAAAGCAGCTGAGCGAAGAAATTAAAAAGTAAGAGCCGATATCAACCGAAGTTTTTAGTATATAATAGATCCAAATGATAAACTTAGGACAGCCAATCGTAAGATGAAAACGACTCTAGCTACTATGAAATCTTATTATTAAGTTAATAAACTTACAGAACTGTCATATCACATATTTAGGGCATAAATTGAGAATAGAAAATAAGTGCAACTCCATGATTAATCGAATTAGTGTTTCCATTTTCATTCTGATATTATCTTACACGATTGGCATATCCCAAGATACGTGGGAGCTAGCTAAAGAAGAATCTAATATCAAAGTTTACACGCGTAAAATAGAGGGTGAAAAATTCAAAGAAATTAAAATAAATACTAAGGTGAAAAGTTCTCTTAATGCTATTATGGCTGCATTTGATGATACTGAAGGGCATAAGGAGTGGGTCTATAAATCTCCCGAATCTTATACAGTAGAGAAAATTGATGACACTACATTAATTTACTATATAAAGTCTGATCTTCCATTTCCAGCACAAGATAGAGATCTTGTTATCAAGTATTCCTGGAGTCAAGATCCAGATACTAAAGTCATCCACACTCAATCAGAAGGTGTCATCGGTAAAGTCGAAGAATATGATTCTTCTATCCGGGTAACGGACTTTGTGTCCACATATAAATTAGAACCGCAAAGTGATGGATGGGTGGACATAGAATACTACGCTAAGATGGATCCTGCCGGTAAGCTCCCTGCATGGCTCGTCAATATGGCAGTGACTACAGGCCCTACTAAGACCATGGAAAAATTATTTGATCTATTAGAATCGGGTCGCTATGACAATTCTAATGTAGAAGGTATCAGCGAATTACATTAAGTCAGCAATTGCTTGACCATTGTACTGATTGTCTTGCCATCGGCTTGACCAGCTAACTGAGCAGAGGCCATCCCCATTACTTTACCCATATCCTTCATACCTGAAGCACCAGTCTGCGATATAATATCTGTAATAATAGGTCGCAATTCATCTTCCGATAATTGCTGAGGAAGGTATCGCTGCAATATTTCTATCTCTTCTCTCTCGGTAACCGCAAGATCTTCTCGATTCTGCTTCTCATATATACCTAAAGATTCTTGCCTTTGTTTGACCAGTTTTTGTATAAGCTTAATCTCTCCAGCCTCATCGATTTCTTTTCCACTGCCATCTGTCTTAGTCAAAATTATAGCTGCCTTTATTGCTCTTATGGATCTCAATGCTGCCTGATCTTTAGCTTTCATTGCAGTCTTAAGGTCGTCAGTTATTCTTGTTTCTAAGCTCATAATTATTGCTTGTTTTGTTCTGCTAATTTAGTAAGGGTAACGAATTGTTCCACACTTAGTTCTTCTGGTCTATGTTGTAATAATTCATGATCTAAGTCTCCTACTATTGACTTAATTGTATTTCTCATCTTCTTTCTACGTTGACCATAGGCCATTTTGACAATCTGAGAAAACAACTTCATGTCGCAGTCCAGTTCGTAATTATCTCTTCGATGCAGCACTATGATAGAAGACTGTACCTTAGGAGGTGGAGAGAATGCCGATGGCGCTATATCAAATAGTTTCTCCGCTCTATAGTGAGCCTGTGCACGTATACTGATGATACCATTAACTCGACCTTTAGGTCCAGCACAGATTCTATCAGCCACCTCTTTCTGGAACATGCCTACCATACAAGGTATCTTATCTCGATTCTCTATCAACTTAAATAATATCTGAGAAGAAATATTATATGGAAAATTACCGACAAGATTAAACTGTCCAGGATACACTTCTTCTACTGGCAAACGTAAAAAATCCTGCTGTATCACTGTAACATCAGGTACAGACCTCGATAGAACAGCCACCATATCTCTATCAAACTCTACTGCTTTAAATGAAGGAAAATGCTGCGACAACTCTTCCGTAAGAACCCCTTTACCTGGCCCCACTTCCAGCAGAGACATAGAGGCATCACAGTGCTCCTTGATAGCCTCTATTATACTATAGACGACCGTCTGATCTGTGAGAAAATGTTGACCGAGTTGTTTCTTGGCTTTCAATAAATATGGACTTTAGAAATTAGTTTATCTTCGCAACACAATTGTAAAAATAAGATGGCAAAGAAAATAAAGATAGGCATAACAATCGGTGATATAAATGGAATAAGTCCAGAAGTAATCATAAAGGCACTCGCTCACCCGAGTATGACAGATTACATCACACCGATTATATATGGATCATCTAAGGCGATAGCATATCATAAAAACATCGTCAAGGATGACAATTTTAACTTTGTCAGTGTCAAACATGCAGATAATACGGCTCATAACAAGATTAATGTATTTAATGTAGAAGATGCTCCAATCGAAATAACATTAGGAAAACCGAGTGAAGAGGCTGGAAAGTTAGCCATGAGAGCCCTCGACCAAGCTGTAGAAGACAGTAAAGCAGGAAGAATAGATGCTCTTGTAACAGGACCGATCAATAAAGAAGCGATGAAAATGGCTGGATTCCAATATCCAGGACATACAGAATATCTCACGGATAGATTTGGTGCACCTGAGACAGTGATGACAATGGTTTCCGATGAGATTATCATTGCTCTTGCCAGTATTCACGTAGCAGTAAGTGATATAAGCGCAACACTCGATAAGAACAAAGTAATCCGAAAGCTTAAAATACTCACTAAGTCACTTAAGCAAGATTTCGGTATGGAAAAACCAGTCATCGGTGTATTGGGACTTAATCCTCACGCTGGAGATGGCGGAGTCATAGGTAGTGAAGAAATAGATTTTATTAAGCCAGCACTAATCGAAGCTAAGAATAATGGCGTACTAGCTGCTGGACCATATCCTGCAGATGGTTTCTTTGGTTCTGGAGATTTCCGTAAGGTAAATGCCGTATTAGCCATGTATCATGATCAAGGATTGATACCATTTAAGCTAATTACATTCGGAAATGGGGTGAATTTTACTGCAGGACTCCCTATTGTAAGAACATCACCAGATCATGGTACGGCTTATAATATTGCAGGTCAAAACTTTGCAAGTGCTGAGTCTATGCGTAAAGCAATATTTACAGCTAAGGACTTATATATAAATAGAAAGGAGTACTTGGAATCAGGGAAGGACCCTATAAAAAAAGCGCCAAAGCAAAAAGAAGAAATTCAAGATTAGGTTGAGATTTAGGTTCTATTCAAAAATCTTTTCCCAGATTGGTTTATTGATTATCATTCCTCAGGTTGCTTCGGCAGCTCAAATATAAATCATTTAATTGCTTGGCGTAATTATTTTTAACTTTCTTAACTTTAGATATGGGTTTTCTGCATAATCATAATTATTGAGATTATACTTCTCTATATAGGAAATCAGCTTCTCCGAGTATCTAATGTCTGTTGCATAACCAGATTTTTTTAATCCATATGCCCACCCCCTATAATCCTTGGTGTCTATATTAAATAACTCTTGATAGTTGTATGTATACTTTAAGAAATTAGAGTGATCTATGTAAGAATCATGCACTGAATTGTATGACCTGAAGCACGACTCTATGAGCTTACCCGCCTCGTCCAAATCATCATCTTCGTGGTAGTAGGTTGTTCCTTTCCAGTAGCTTTTACATTTGATACCAAAGTGGTTATTGGCATTGGTTGCCAGAGCACTTTTTCCGATGTTAGATTCATGTAGTGCTTGTGCTAAGGTAATACTGGCTGGAACACCAGTTCTGTACATCTCTATTATCGCTAATTCGCTATACTGGTCTATATAATTATTAGCTTCTATATCTAAATTATTGACATTAAGATAGCTTATAATCGATAGCGCCAAGTAGGTTAATACTTTGCTCACTTCTCAGGTTGTTTAGTCTACTATTAGGTATCCAAATCTTGTGCCAATTAATAGACAAACATTTGGCATTCTATATAATAAGGCAATGTATATGAATGAGAAACATATAATTCTTTTATTTTATTTGTTTCTGTTGCTTGGCAGCACTATTGCTTCTGGCTGCATTACCAGATGTAGAATTATTAGATAGCTCACAATCTTTTATAAATGCTAAAAATTCAGCACCTGACCTGACCTCGAATCCAGAATCCAACTGTATGTTATTGCCAGCATAATAGGATATGTCCTGACCGCTAATGACGATTGTATCAGAACCAATCATTTGGTTAGCTCTATAGACGTTTTGGGAAATACTTTTTATATATAAATTAATATCCTCACATGGAGGTAACGGGCAGTTTTCGTCTACTATATCGTTGCAGTTATTATCTAAGTCATCGCATAGCTCTGTGCTTCCAGGATTGATACTTCCATTATTATCATTACAGTCTGTATTGTCAGTCACGTATCCACTCGGCAAATTACAAGCCTCTATTGTATTGCTGAGATTTCCATAGCCATCACCGTCTATATCTCTATAGAAAATACTCAGTACGCCTTCATCAATATTTCCATCACAGTCATTGTCTACCCCATCACACACTTCTGGGCTATTAGGAGATATGTCATCATCGCTATCATCACAGTCGGTATTATCAGTTACGTAACCTTGAGGTGAAGAGCAAGCAGTAATTGTATTATTGGCATTCCCGAATCCATCATTATCACTATCCAAGTAATACGTTATCAGGACTCCCTCATCTACATTTCCATCACAGTTGTTATCTACATTATCGCATTGCTCTGGGCTACCAGGATGTATATCAAGATCTGTATCATCACAGTCGGTATTATCTGTCACGAAACCTTGAGGAGCAGTGCAAGCCATAACTATATCATTAGCATTCCCAAATCCATCTCTATCTTTATCTCTAAAATAATTAGTCAAAACACCTTCATCAATACTTCCATTACAATTATTATCTATCCCATCGCATATCTCAGTGCTCCCAGGATAGATATCTGAATCTGTATCATCACAATCGGTGTTGTCTGTAACCCACCCTTCAGCTTGTGCACAACCTATATAAGATTCTCCTATATCTCCATACGTATCTTCATCGGCATCTCTATAATAAGTCACAGGTGTAGCACAAGGCTCCATCTCTAGGGTAACCAATCCATACTTAGTATCAGAAGCCAATATGCAACCTGAACTCAAATATGGATAAGTACCCCAATTACCTTTATAGCCCGTATACACATTACCGTTATCGGTATAAAAATCATAGTACCCTACCAGTGTAGGTGATTCTGGATTGATTAGATCATATACTTTTATGCCATCTTCATAATAAGATATATATAAAGTATCTTCTTTTACAAAGGGGTTATGAGGTGTTACATTAGTCGCATTACTGGCCAGAGGATCTTTGAATGTATGTATAATTTGTATGTCATTAACTGGATGTCCTAAGTTAGCCAAATCTACTACAGCCATCGGTATCCCTCGTGGTACCTCTTCGGCATAATAGGCATATTTCCCTGTCGAATTGATCCAGCTACTGTGATTATAATTAGGAGAATCCATACTGCCGAGTAAACTAATATTATTAAGGTCTGCCATGTCCCAGACATAGAATCCAGTGTATCCATGGGAGCAGTAGGCCGTATCATTTTGCACGAAAACATCATGTACATATAAGTCTAAGGAAGTGTTACCTATCTCATCGTCAAATTCTACTTGTGCCAATAATGTCGGATCAGCAGGATTAGCTAAGTCTAATACAGTGAGCCCCTCTGCGGCACCATTTCCTCCAGCTGCATACAACTTAGCTTTGGCGGTGTCTATGTAGATATTATGTGCTTTTGTAAAAAACGATGTTGTAGTCAATACGTGAGAAACATTTCCATTAGGTAATGCAGACATATCGAATATGTGCAAGCCTTCTGTGCATCCATCACATACCGCATATAGATACTTCTTATAAATCTTAAAATCTCTCCATGTTTCTTTTAACCCAGCGTGGAATGCAAACTTACGTTGAGGGTCATCACATTCAGTTACATCGACAACAATAATAGAATCCACTCCGCCTATAATTGCATACTCTGATCCATCAGAAGTCGTATATCCCCATATGTCGTTGTACCTTTGTGTTCCTAATGCGGGCATATTAGGCGGACTGTAGATTCCTACCTTTTTCATATTAAGAGAATCCTGAGAATGACCTCCGATATGGAAACTTATAACGAATATAAAGACATAAATAATCCTCATCATATTATTTAGACGTAAATTGGATAGTGAATAAAGTTATTAAAATTTAAGGTATCGATTCTCAATTACAAAAAGCCAAAATACATCTTAATCAAGATACTGTCCTTAAGGATATAATATCACGATTAGACATTCTAAATATTCCTGGTGCTGGCAATGTATATAACGAACTCGTTAAAAATATTGTCTATCAGCAAATCTCTTATAAAGCGGCCGACAAAATATATGAGCGGTTATATACTTTGCTCGGAAATACTCTATACAGTCCACAAGATATATTAAGTAGAAGTCATGCTGAAATCAAAAGCGTCGGATTATCCAACAGTAAAACAGATTATGTGTTCAATATCAGCGAATTCTTCATCGAGAATAAACTGATGGATCAGTCGTGGGAACAACTGTCAGATTCAGAAATTATAGAACTATTAACTCAGATCAAGGGTGTAGGTACTTGGACTGCAGAGATGATTCTTATATTTGAATTATGCCGTCCTGATGTATTACCTGTCAAAGACTTAGCCATACAACTCGCCATGAAAGAACTCTATGGTATCAAATCAGAAAAAAAAGCTCTAATTATCGATATGTACGAAATAGCAGAAGCATGGAAACCATATAGTACATATGCTACCTTATATTTGTGGTCATGGTGCAGAGAGCGAGCTCAACTCAAGAGAAAAAACCTTACGTCCGAGAAAGACTCATAGGTAGATATGACAGTGGACATCGAGGACCACTATTCATATGTATAGGTGCAATGCATGGTAACGAGCCAGCAGGTGTTAGAGCAATAGAGTTAGCACTTAAGATGCTGGACGTAGAGCATATTAAAAATCCAGAATTTACATATAAAGGAAGATTTACTGGTATCATAGGAAATCTTAAAGCTTACAATGTAGACAAACGCTTTATGGTTAAAGATCTCAATCGACAATTTTTTAAAGAAAATATAGATAGAATTAGGGGCTCTGATACATTAGATTCTGAGGACTTAGAACTGCTTGATTTGTTAGCATTTATAGAAGCTGAGATTGCAGAATATAATCCTGACAAATTAATCATTCTTGACCTACATACCACTTCTTCTTTCGGAGGGATATTCACCATATGTCAAGATGACCCTAAGCTAATAGAAACCGCCAAAGGATTACATGCTCCCATTGTTCTTGGTATCACTGAAGGACTAAGAGGAACAACTTTGCATTATTTTACGTCAGAAAACATGAATATAGATACGACGGCTATTACTTTTGAGTCAGGTCAGCATGTTGAGGACATATCTGTCAATCGAGCCATTGCAGGCATCATATGTATGATGAGAGAATTAGGTGCAGTCAAGCCCGAAGATGTAGAAAACTACCATGAGCAAATCCTTATCTCATACTCTAAGGACTTACCCCAACTCACAAAATTGTCAGAACACTACCCTATTGCAGATGGAGACCATTATGTCATGATACCTGGGTACAAAAATTTTCAAAAAATCTCTCAAGGAGATCTTTTAGCACACAATAACGGTATGGATGTACGAGCTGGCACATCAGGACTTATGCTTATGCCATTATACCAAAGCCAAGGAGAAGATGGTTACTTCATCGTCAACGAAATAAAGACAACATGATAACAGAATCAGATATAGAAGCCTACATTCTATCACTAGATAACGAGATAGATGATCGATTCCTACAAGAGGAAGAGTTGCTCGCCTATCTGACCTCAGATAATATAGAGGCATTAAGTGAGGAGGAAAAAAAGATTTTATTCTTTTGTTGTGAGGTCATATTCCATTCTTATAAAAGCAAGCATGGGGAGTTTCCAGAATTTGATCCGATGTTCTTCCAAGAATGCGAAGAATACAATTGGACTACGAGAGAATCCTTTGATTCATGGAAGGAATGTTTAGACAGTTACTTTGTTAATTATGCTGAGGAAGATCTATTAGCCTTTGTGGAAGATACCCTTGCAGAGGAATCAGAAGAGCAAAGTATGACTAATATCGGTAAGGAAATAATTATGGTAGTGTGTAAGTCTTATATAGATTCTATAACCACATCTACGACTGGATAGAGATTTCACTATCACATCCTAATTCCTACTGGGAGCGACTTGCTCATCGATTAGAGCAGTCCATATAGTCAGTTGTCCTTTGTCTAATTGGGTCCATATAGGTCTAACTCTACCATTGTATGCACTGATATCATTATAGTCTCCGAAGAATACAAGCTCTGATGGAACAAAGCTTTTGCTGTTAATTTTTTGATTGGTGAATGTCTGACCACCATCTGTAGATCTGGCTAAATATACATCTGTCTTATCACCCTCGTGTTCTCTTCTGTCATAGAAGACGATATAGATGTATCCAGTTGATTGATCTATCGCCATCCAAGTTAAAAACTGTTGCTTTCCGGCCGGGTCATTATTTACTCTTATGGGCTCAGTCCAGGTATCTCCTTCGTCCTGTGAGTGTGCTATCCATATATCGGTATCATCTACGCCATTACGCTGATCACTCCAGTTAATATATATATTTCCTCTATGCGGACTATCTGATCTATCTACTCCAGTGATCGGCATACCGTTACATCTACTGAGCCCTGATATGGGATAATCCCATCCTTCCGGCTGGTCAGCTACTTCTATATCTTTAGACAACCAAGTCTCTCCCTTATCTCTGGATCTATCAAAATATATCTTCTCATCATAAGACCATGCCACATATAATTGTCCCTCAGGACCGACACTCGGCACAGCACCTTCTGTCGTCTGATCACTGTCTATGCAGTCTCCTTCTTTCTCGCTGATGACATATGGATAAGTCCATGACTGGCCCTTATCTACGGATTTAGAAAACAATATCCTAGACTTATGCTCAGGCTTCTTACTTCCATATAGGTCGAATTCTGTCCAAGTGATATAGACAGTGTTATTCTCAGGATCTATGCTGAGCCATTGCTTATCCTGATCCTTAGGTGACCGTGGCAATGTGAAAGTCCCTCCATTCCACGTCTGTCCATCATCTATAGATTTCTGTATGACTATCCGATCCAGAAATGCTGTATCTACAAATGGCTTACCATCTGGATTAGACAAATGTGCATAGTAGAAATTCCCTTCATAATCTGATCTGACGACAGGATCTCCGTAGACTCCGTATTCTGATCGCATCTTATCCTTAGACCATGATACTCCACCATCTACAGACCTGTACACATTATCTAATATAGAACCGGCAATTATTAGGTCTGGATTCTTCTTACTTATACTGATCGTCGGCTCACAAGGACCTAAGAACTTACCCTTATCGATTTGTACTGCTATGCCTGGCATCAGTGGTTGCGGTGCTTGTATGGTCTGGGCTATCTGATTGTTGCAGGCGGAGAAGACAGCTATGATGACAATTAGGATAAGTGTGCTTCTGATCATTATGCAAAATCGGGAATTATACTAAACAACATATAAATAATCTATTGAAAAATTAGAAATCAATTGAGATGTAAGGAAAAAGAACGGTAAAAGGAGTAATAGAAATCTTGCCAATATCGGAGATGTCATAAGTATCTTGCCTAATCCAAATAATGGTAATTTTAAAATTAGTCTTAATAATCCTCAAAATATAAGCGAAATTGAAATACTTAATACTCAAGGTAAAGTGTTCAAGAATTTTAGTATCACTACCACGACAAACGAAATTGAAACTATATTAAATATATCAGGAATATATTTCGTAAGACGTACATTGGAATCAGGTGAGATAATTATTCGTAAAATGATTGTATATTAATGTGAGATACATCACAATAGTTCTTCTTTTTTGTAATTGTTTTTTCTGTTACTCTCAAGGTAAACAGGACTATAATTGGCTATTCGGTCATGAAAGTGAATTGGAACCCGGTATAGAATCATATTGTTTTGATTTTAATAAGAGTGAAAAAATAGATTCTATGAGAGGTCGTCATCCGATTTCTTTTGTAGGACTTAATGCCTCGATAAGTGATAGGGATGGCAACTTACTGATGTACTCTAACGGATGTACCGTAGTAGATCGTAATCATGAGATAATGCCTAATGGGCGCAATCTGAATAACGGAGATTACTTTGAGATGATAGGTGATTCTTGCTTTCAAGGTTACTTAGGTAAGCAAGATATAATGATATTACCAGATCCTGGTTATGAGGATGGGTATTATATCTTACATAAGCCTGTAATATATTTTCCTCAGCAGAATATTGATTATCGAGAGTTAAGATATTCATATGTAGATATGAATTTGAATAATGGTAATGGAACAGTTACTGATAAGAACGTTGTGATAAGTGGAGAGGATGAGCTATTCTATCGATATTTAACCGCATTAAATCATGATAACGGTAAAGATTGGTGGCTTATAAATCCTATCTATGGTAGTAATGGATATTTAACATACCTATTAGATGAAGATGGATTTTCAGAAAAATTTATTCAAAATGTTGGGCCCATATTTGACAAATTCGCCTCCGCATCTGGAATATCAATTTTTTCTCCTGACGGCACTAAATATGCTCTATTCAATCCCTATGATAATCTCCTGTTGTATGATTTTGATAGATCGACTGGATTATTAAGTAATCTAAAGCAATTAAAAATTAAAGAAACGGAAGAGGTTATCTTATCCAATATAGAATTTTCTCCCAATAGCCAATTTCTTTATATAGATACCAGAGATAGCTTATGGCAGGTAGACACGCATGAAGAAAATTTGGCAGATGGGTTAGAATTAATAGATGTTTGGGATGGAACATTTGATCCATTTGCAACCTCATTTTCTGTTATGGCTCTTGCACCTAACTGCAAGATCTATATGGCCAGCGGAAGTAGCACGAATACTTATCACGTCATTAATGAGCCTAATGAAAAAGGCGCTGCATGTGACTTTGTGCAAAGGGGTATACAGCTACCGTTTACTTCTTCCTTAGGCAATATGCCTAACTTCCCTCGCTTCCGTGTAGATGAGGCGGATAAGTGTGATCCTACGATTACGAGTATCTTTGGGGATGACATCTATTACCTTCGTGATATTAGCGTATATCCTAATCCCGTTAGGGATGTGCTTACTGTGGAGATTCCCGAAGGTCGGAAAGGGCAGATTGTCGTCTTTGATATGCAGGGTCAGTTGGTGTCCGACAATAAATGTCGATACCTGGATTGTCGAGGGTTGATTCAGGTGGATATGTCGGGCTTAGCTGTGGGGACTTACTCGGTGGAATTTATACCAGATTATAATAAGGAGAAGTTGGTGTATACTTCTCTGGTGGTTAAAGTGGAGTAATTTTTTCATCGCGAGCGAAGTATGAGTCGAGTGATCTTCAGCTTAGTTATGGTAAGTTTAGTTTTGAAGAAGACTTTCCTTTCTTCAACAACTACTACTTTAATCTGAAGTTATTTTAACCCTGATAGTTGTAAGAATACTCTATTGCAAATAACGCTTTCCGTATATCCTGAAATCATCGAATTCTCAAAATCCTATTTCCGACAAAAGGGATGCATCGAGACAGGCATACATTATGAGTGCATAGGATCGAGGTCAGAGACCGCGATCATCGGAGGGACTTTCTCAGTGGAATTTATACCAGATAATAATAAGGAGAAGTTGGTGTATACTTCTCTGGTGGTTAAAGTGGAGTAATTTTTTCATCGCGAGCGAAGTATGAGTCGAGTGATCTTCAGCTTAGTTATGGTAAGTTTAGTTTTGAAGAAGACTTTCCTTTCTTCAACAACTACTACTTTAATCTGAAGTTATTTTAACCCTGATAGTTGTAAGAATACTCTATTGCAAATAACGCTTTCCGTATACCCTGAAATAATCAAATTCTCAAAATCCTATTTCCGACAAAAGGGATGCATCGATACAGGCATACATTATGAGTGCATAGGATCGAGGTCAGAGACCGCGACCATCGGAGAACTGTTGCAGTACTCAAGAAAAAATCTTGATTAATTATCAAACGTAGTTCGCTTAGCTCTTGGCACTTCTGCAAACTACGCTTAACGGGTGTATACTTCTCTGGTGGTTAAAGTGGAGTAATTTTTTCATCGCGAGCGAAGTATGAGTCGAGTGAACTTCAGCTTAGTTATGGTAAGTTTAGTTTTGAAGAAGACTTTCTTTTTTCAACACATCCTACTTTAAACTGAAGAAACCTTAACCCTGATAGTTATCAGAATACGCTTTTGTAAATAACGCTTTCCGTATATCCTGAAATCATCGAATCCTCAAAATCCTGTTTCCGACAAAAGGGATGCATCGAGACAGGCATACATGATGAGTGCATAGGATCGAGGTCGGGAGACCGCGACCATCGGAGGGACTTTATCAGTGGAATTTATACCAGATAATAATAAGGAGAAGTTGGTGTATACTTCTCAGGTGGTTTAAGTGGAGTAATTTTTTCATCGCGAGCGAAGCATGAGTCGAGTGAACTTCAGCTTAGTTATGGTAAGTTTAGCTTTGAAAAAGACTTTCATTTCTTCAATACATCCTACTTTAATCTTAAGAAACCTAAACCCTGATATTTATCAGAATACGTTTTTATAAATAACGCTTTCCGTATATCCTGAAATCATCGAATTCTCAAAATCCTATTTCCGACAAAAGGGATGCATCGAGACAGGCAAACATGATGAGTGCATAGGATCGAGGTCGAGCCTGTCCGTCTTCTGACGGAATCGCGTCCATCTTGGCAGTAGGACTCAAGACAGAATCTTGATTAATTATCAAACGTAGTTCGCTTAGCTCTTATCTCTTCTGCAAACTACGCTTAACAGATTAAAGTGGAGTAAGTTTTTCATCGCGAGCGAAGTATGAGTCGAGTGATCTTCAGCTTAGCTATGGTAAGTTTAGTTTTGAAGAAGACTTTCCTTTCTTCAACAAATTCTACTTTAAACTGAAGATATTTTGACCCTGATAGTTGTCAGAATACTCTATTGCAAATAACGCTTACCGTGTATCATGAAATCATCGAATCCTCAAAATCTGATTCCGACAAAAGGGATGCATCGAGACAGGCATACATGATGAGTGCATAGGATCGAGGTCAGAGACCGCGACCATCGGAGTATAGCACATACTCAATAAATTATAACAACGCAACATTAAAGTTAAAACGGTAAAAAATCTAAGATATGGTCCAAAACAAAAAAACGAGCAACAGGTAAGATCCCATTGCTCGTAATAATCTTGGACTTCCTTTTTTCTACACAGTCATAATATCTTTCTCCTTAGCTTCTATTAATTTATTAATCGTTTCTCCGTAACCATTCACAAGGTTCTGCACTTGCGCTTCTGTCTTCTTGCCTTGGTCTTCTGGAAAGCCATTTTTGACCTCTGCTTTAATAGTAGCCATGATCTTTTGTCTTTCGTTTCTGACACTGACTTTGGTGTCTTCTCCCAGGGACTTGGCAACCTTGACAAGTTGTATTCTTCTCTCTTCTGTCAGTGGTGGAATCATAATTCTTACAAACTCCCCATCATTCATCGGTGTCAGTCCTAAGTTAGCGGCGAATATCGCTTGTTCTATATTCCCAAGCATCGACTTCTCCCATGGTTGTATAGCAATCGTCTTAGAATCTGGTGTCGATAAGTTAGCGACTTGGCTAAGCATTGTAGGATTCCCGTAGTAATCTACTTTTATTCCATCCAGCATAGCTGGTGATGCTTTACCTGTTCTAATTTTAGTCAGTTCTGATCTTAGATGCTCTATGGATCCATCCATATGCGCCTTGCAACTTGTCATGACATTTGTGATCTCTTCACTCATGAGTTTCTGTGTTTTTATATTGTAATAATCGGTTTTTACTTATATAAATATAATGATGATAGCATTAATATCAGTCACTGCCCATTGCTTTAAGTAAGAAGAATAAGAACATTGCTAATGCTGATAGAGCCTGAGCTACATATGTCATAGCTGCCCACCATAATGCATCCTTAGCACCATCATATTCTGCTCCTACCGTAATATTAGAATTATCTAACCAAGCCAAGGCTCTCTTAGATGCATCAAATTCCACTGGCAATGTCACTAAACTAAATAATGCTGTTGCTCCAAATGTGGCAGCCAATATCCACATCATCGTGGTAGCGATACCCCCTCCTAATCCCTGTCCCATCAATCCAAACATAAATCCCATCATCAATAATGACTGGACCTTAGATGAAAACTGAATGACTGGCACAAGAGAAGATCTCATCTTAAGCAATGGATAAGCAGTCGCATGCTGTACGGCGTGTCCACACTCGTGTGCTGCCACAGCAGCTGCTGAGATGCTTCTACTGTTATAGACAGGTTCGCTGAGTGCTATTGTCTTAGTGAGCGGATTATAATGGTCAGTTAATGAACCCCTTCCAGGTACTATCTTGACGTCGTGGATTCCGTAATGGCTGAGCATGGCTGCTGCCACGTCCTTACCAGTCATTCCGTTCTTGAGTCCTACTTTTCCGTATTTGTTAAAGGTAGATTTCAGTTTACCACTTACTATCATTCCTATTAAGGTAAATCCTCCTACGATTATTATGTAACCAATCATTATGTGTATATATTATGTTTAATTCAATAATTCAAAACCGGTGTATTTTCTCAATGCCTCTGGAATCACTATCCCATTCTCAGTCTGATGATTTTCTAATAGAGCCGCAATTATTCTTGCCAAAGCTAATGCACTCCCGTTGAGTGTATGCGCCAATCTATTTTTTCCGTCAGCTGATTTGTATCGCAATTTTAGTCGATTACTTTGAAAAGTCTCAAAATTAGAGACAGAACTTACTTCTAACCACTTTCTTTGCGCAGCAGAGTAAACTTCAAAGTCGTAAGTCAAGGCGGAGGCATAGGTCAAATCTCCACCACATAAACGCAAAATCCGATATGGCAGTTCCAACTTAGTCAATAAAGTTTCTACATATGCAACCATCTGGTCTAAGGTCTCGTAAGACTTGTCAGGGTGTGTAATCTGTACAATCTCTATTTTATCAAACTGGTGTACCCTATTAAGACCTTTTACATCTGCACCATAAGATCCTGCTTCTCGTCGGAAGCATGGCGTGTAGCCGGTTAGCTTTATGGGTAGACTTTCTTCTTTTACAATATCCCCTCTATATAGATTAGTTATCGGCACTTCGGCAGTCGGTATGAGATATAGATTATCTTTCTCCGCATGATACATCTGGCCTTCCTTATCCGGCAGCTGACCTGTTCCTTTAGCAGAATCTTCATTGACTAGAAGAGGAGGTACGATTTCCTCATAGCCTTGAGCAATGGCTTCATCTAAAAAGAAATTAATAAGTGCTCTCTGTAGTCGAGATCCTTTTTTTCTAAATACTGGAAATCCAGCTCCTGTCAGTTTTACACCTAATTCAAAATCCAATATATCATACTTAGTCCCCAGTTCCCAATGAGGCAATGCATCATTTGATAATTCTGGTAAGGGCTTATCCCAATCTTTAGAGATGACATTATCACTTTCCTTCAGACCTTCTGGAACAAGAGTATTCGGCACATTAGGGATCGTTAGTAATATGTCCTCTATGGCTGATTTGATATTCTGCATCTTAGACTCATTATCAGCAATATTGGTCTTAAGACCTTCCACCTGAGACTTTAGCTGATTAGCTTCCTCTGTCTTCCCTGACTTAAATAGATTACCTATCTCATCTGACAGTTTATTCCTCTGAGCAAGCAACTCGTCATTATTAATTTGTACGCTTTTACGATCATCATCTAATGAGATTACTTGATCTAAAACTTTAGCTTTCTCTGCATCCCATCCTCTCTTAGTTAGGGCTTTTGCGATACTCTCCTTTTGAGATCTTATTCTATTTATTTCAAGCATTTATCATGTAATTATGGCCCCAAATATAATATAATACAACGGCTATGTGAGCTTCAGAATGTCTGTACAGTAGGAGCTAGTACTATTTTTTAGGTTTCTGAATCGCATATTTGACTTATTAAATCTATATTTGCGATAGAATCACACAATTATTATCAAATCTTACGATTCTAATCCACAATTTCCCGCGTAATTACCAGTATTTATATTAAACACACTCACAATTATTTCTAAAAGATGTATGATATTCTCCAACTGAATGAAATGCTCGTTCCAGAGCTTAAGGATATTGCAGAAAAATTAAGTCTAAAAAGCTATAAGCGACTCAGCAAGCAAGATCTTATATATAAAATATTAGACCACCAAGCTGTAACAGGTGGTAATGGCGCTTCCTCAGAAACCAAGGAAGAAAAACCAGCAGCTAAAGCCAAACCAGCTCCCAAGAAGCGTGCCCCCAAGAAACCAGCAGCTAAGAAAGCTGTAAAAGTAGAAGAAGTAGAGGCAAATACAGAGGAAGATACTATCCAAGAAACAAAGACTAAAACTCCCGCAGAGAAAGAGTCAAAAGATAAAATAGATTCATGGGATGCACGAGATAATAAGCGAGATAAAAACGAAAATAAAGATAGTCGAGACAATAGAAAAGACAATAGAGATAGCAGAGACAATAGAAGCAGAGATAATAGAGGAAGTCGAGATAATAACAGAAACGACAATAGAGGCAACCGTGACAATAGTAAAGGTAGATCAGATCGAAACAAAAGAGATGATCATAAGCAAAGAGAAGATAAGCCTAAAGCCTTTAATATAGATATCGACGGTGTCATAGAAGGCACTGGAATACTCGAAATGATGTCAGATGGTTATGGATTCTTGAGATCTTCTGATTACAACTACCTAACAAGTCCAGATGATATCTATGTTTCCCCATCTCAGATAAAATTATTTGGTCTTAAAACAGGTGATACGGTACAAGGTGCCATCAGACCTCCAAAAGAAGGCGAGAAGTATTTTGCCTTACTTAAAGTATCTAAAATCAATGGATTAACACCAGAAAAGACAAGGGAAAGAATACCTTTCGAATACCTAACACCACTATTTCCAGAGCAGAAGTTCACCATGACATCTCGTGAGGATGGTAAGGATTATGGTAATAGAATGATAGATTTATTTACACCGATCGGAAAAGGGCAAAGAGGCCTTATAGTGGCACAGCCTAAGACCGGTAAGACATTCTTACTTAAAGATATAGCTAACGCCATAGCTGCTAATCACCCTGACTGTTACTTAATAGTATTACTGATCGATGAGAGGCCAGAGGAGGTGACAGATATGCAGAGAAGTGTGAAAGCAGAAGTCATCGCTTCGACTTTTGACCAGCCAGCTGAGAATCATGTACGAGTTGCTAATATCGTTATAGAGAAGGCCAAGAGAATGGTAGAAAGCAAGCATGATGTCGTCATATTACTAGATTCTATTACAAGATTAGCAAGAGCATATAACACCGTATCGCCATCATCTGGTAAGGTGTTATCTGGTGGTGTAGAGGCTAATGCATTGCAGAAGCCTAAGAAATTCTTTGGTGCTGCAAGAAATATCGAAAATGGAGGATCTCTAACCATATTAGCTACAGCACTTACTGAGACTGGATCTAAGATGGACGAGGTCATATTTGAAGAATTCAAAGGTACAGGTAATATGGAGCTTCAGCTAGATAGATCATTGTCTAACAAGAGAATATATCCAGCAATCGATCTTACTAAGTCAAGTACCAGAAGAGAAGAATTGCTGCTGGAAGACGGCATATTATCAAGAATGCATGTGTTAAGAAAGCACTTAGCAGATATGAAACCAGATGAAGCCATGAAGTTCCTCAGACAACATATGGTAGGCACGAAATCTAATGAAGAGTTTTTAGTAACCATGAATGGATAGGATATTGGTTATTATATAAATAAAATATACCTTTGCAGCCCTGAAAAGATTAATACAATAAGAAAGACTATATACTACTATTATGAAAAGGACATTCCAACCATCGAAAAGAAAAAGAGTCAACAAACATGGCTTCAGAGCAAGAATGGCTACGAAAAGTGGTCGTAAAGTCATTGCTAACAGAAGAGCTAAAGGAAGGCTTAAGCTGACTGTATCTGACGAAACCTATTCTAAGTAGTCTAACAACTAATAGATATTAGACCATACATTTAGGGGTTTTCATAATATTGTAGTAAAAAAACAATTCCTACTCCTCGAAAATATACACTAAAGAAAAATGAAAGACTCAAAAGTCGTACTCTAATCAATGAGTTATTTGAGTCTGGGTCTAATCATTTTTTATTCCCACTAAAGGTAATTTTTAGAATAGATGCCTCCACTTCTGATAAGCAACATGGATTGCTATTTGGTGTGACTGTCCCTAAAAGATTACACAAATCAGCGGTTACCCGCAATCTTCTCAAACGTAGAATACGAGAGGCCTACCGCCTACATAAGATAGATCTCCAAGATATTACTGAGCAGCATAGTATCAGGCTTAGTATGATGTATATATATGTCAGCAAGGAAGTAGAATCTTACGAAACCATACAGAGTTCGACGATTAAGCTATTGAAAAAATTAAGGACTTCTGTTAAATGAATATATTTGATGATAATGGTTATAATACCATCTACATATTCGAAATTGTGAAATTGTGAAATACATCCTATTTCTAATCATCATCATCGGTATAGGTCACAACCTAAGTGCACAAGTATTTTTACAACTAGAAAAAGCCAATCAGCCGAAGTCAAAAAGAATCTATACAGGAGATAAGATATTATTCACGACTAAAGAATATCCAGATGTATGGCGCAAAGGGAAAATCACAGAAATTTTTCCAGAAAGAAATATATTTCTATTGGAAGACAATTACTATAAGCCAAGAGATCTATATCAACTGGGATACGAAAGGAAATTCTTTAGGCAATTTGGTGGAAGGCTCATGCAGTTCAGTGCAGTGTGGTTTGTATATGGAGGACTGGCAAGCATTACTCCTGATTACAATATGAGTCCATCAGAGGCCATCATCGGTGGATCTATTGGAGTAGTAGGATTCTTAATGTCGAGAATCGTAGGTAAGAGAAAAGTTAAACTTGGTGGAAGAAACAACCTAAGGATTTTGGATATTCGATTTTGATATAGCTTATTCTTTGGGGATATTCAGAAATAAGAAATTATAATCCCACAGGGATTACATTTTGTTTAGCCCTGCAAGAATTGAAGGGATTAGGATATAAAGTCCGAGGGGATTTGGCATGACAGAGTGGTGGTGTTAACCAACAAAATGACCAAAGTCATTTTGTAATGATGGAACTCCAAACACCTATGGAGGTGGGATAGCTGGGGATGTTCTGATAAAGCGTAACTCTCTGCCATTCAGCGATATAAAATAAAATTTAACATTTTCTATATTCGGCAATTGACTGGATTTTTAATATAGCGGGGTAACACATCTACCTAATTTGTCATAATTTTTGGTCAAAAATTTCGCCAAATTAATGGATCACTATTTCTTTTATCCAGAACTTACGTTCTGGACTACAAAGGTTGGACACCTACGGCGCCGCTCGCTTACTTCTGAATATGCCAGGCTGAATAAAAATCGTGACAAATCTGATAGGGATGTTTCACCCTTGTTGGCTGTATTTAACCAAATACTGAGTAATGGTAAATTATTAATATTACAATAAACTGAACACAAGCAAATTAGGTTACTTCTGAACATCCCTCTATATTATCTATGAAGTGCTTAATGCCCATCTCATAACCATCAGTACCCTTACCAATAATGTGGTGCACACAACAGTCCGTTAGATAAGAATGATGCCTGTATTTCTCTCTCTGCATGACATCTGTTATGTGTAATTCTATAACAGGAGTCTGTATAGACTTGATGGCATCAGCTATGGCAATCGATGTGTGAGTATATGCTCCAGCATTAAGTATGATACCTGCGTAGCTGAATCCGACCTCATGCAGCTTATCTATGATAGCTCCCTCGTGATTACTCTGATAGTAATGTATGGAAAGGTCACTAAACTTTTCCTTAAGCGTTCCATATACCTCTTCCATCGATAGATCACCGTATAATTCTGGTTCTCTCGTACCTATCAGATTGAGATTAGGGCCATTAAGGATCAGGATATCCATTATTGCAACTTAGGTTAATTAGCTAATTCCGTCAGGAACTTTATTTTTACTAATTGTATTTCTTCAGTTGTAATATCGTCTTCTTGTAGTTCCTTATGAGCTTCCTCCAGTGAGTCAGATTCTGCTTCATTAAAGTAATCAAAGATATCTTCTATGACTGACTCATCGATGTTCTCATTCAGGTAATAATTGATGTCTAACTTGGTACCAGAAGTGACGATCATATTCATCTCTCTGAGTAATTCCTCCATGGACAACTTGAGACTACTTGCCAGGTCTTCTAATGGTAATTTTCTATCGATTGCTTGTATAATTGTCACTTTAGATTTCGACTTATTCGCAACCTGTTTCATGACAAAGTCCTCAGGCCTGATTATATCATTTTCTTCTACATACTCTTTAATGAGTGCTAAGAACGGCTTAGAAAACTTATTAGCTTTTCCTGCACTGACACCTGATATTTTCATCATATCATCCTTGCTGATTGGATAAAAAGTTGCCATGTCTTGTAGGGATACTTCTGAGAAGATAATCCATGGCTGTAGGTCTAATCGTCGGCCTTCTGCCTTTCTTAGATCCTTAAGCATATTCAGCAGATTATCATCCAGTGCTGCTCCGGCCGTATTACTTGTAATGACAGCATCACCTTTCGTATCAGAATAATCTCTATTTAGAGGTATTTCTATATTTGTAGGTTTATCTAAGAATGCTTTCCCTTTGTCGGTCATTCTTAAGATCCCGTACTCTTCTATTTCTTTATACAATAGATTATTGAGTATGGCATGTCGCAATATAGAATGCCAGAATAATTCTCCTTGTTCTTTTCCTTTTCCAAATCCTGGCTTAGCGTCAAAATTATAAGTCTGTATGTCCTTAGACACTCTACCTATTATAAAGTCTACGATAAGCTTCACCTTATAATTTTCCTTCAGCTCTTTGACGACTGTCAGCGTCTGATGCATTTCATGGGTAACATCTTTCTTTTCCTTAGGATGCTTACAGTTATCACAATCTTTACCACAATCTTCTGCAGCGAATTGCTCACCGAAGTAGTGTAATAAAAACTGTCTTCTACATGAGCTCGTCTCGGCATAAGCGATGATCTCTTCTATCAGCTGACCCGCTAACTCTTTCTCAGCGACTCCTTTATCTTTTAGAAATTTCTCGAGCTTTAGTATATCCTTGTAAGAATAAAAACTCAAGCAATGACTACCCAATCCATCTCTTCCTCCCCTACCCGTTTCCTGATAGTAATTTTCTATACTCTTAGGGATGTCATAGTGTATAACGAATCTCACATCAGGCTTATCGATACCCATTCCGAATGCTATCGTAGCTACAATGACATCGATATCTTCCATCAGAAAATTGTCTTGCACCCTTGTCCTTAGCTTACCATCTAATCCTGCATGATAAGGTGCTGCATTGATTCCATTAAGTTGTAAGACCTTAGCGATCTCTTCTGTTGATTTTCTGGATTGGACATATATAATTCCGGATTGCCCTTTCTTTGTATTTATAAATTGAACGATCTCTTTCTGCGCCTGATCTTTGTTGACTTTAGGTCGTATTTCATAATATAGACTTTCTCTATTAAATGAAGAAACAAAGACATTAGGATCATCCATCTCCAGGTTCTTGATAATGTCAGATTGCACCTTAGGGGTTGCCGTAGCTGTAAGTGCTATGACTGGAATAGAATCAGATATGCCTTTGACCATCTGTCGTATCTTCCTGTATTCCGGTCTGAAGTCATGTCCCCATTCTGATATACAGTGTGCCTCATCGACAGCTATAAATGAAATATTGCTATTTCTAAAAAACTCAATATTTTCCTCTTTTGTCAATGTCTCAGGTGCAATGAAAACCAGCTTAGTCACTCCAGATGTAATATCAGATTTGACCTCACGCATCTGTGTTTTATTCAGAGATGAATTAAGGAAATGTGCAACCGATCTTTCTGTGCTATGCCCTCTGATAGAATCGACTTGATTTTTCATCAGTGCAATTAGTGGAGATATGACAAGTGCTGTCCCTTCCATCATCAGTGCAGGTAATTGGTAACAAAGAGACTTTCCTCCACCCGTCGGCATAATGACAAATGTATCTTTCTGATCTAAGACACTTTGTATGATATGTTCTTGATTGAGTTTGAAATTATCAAACCCGAAAAAATTTTCCAATGATTTTTTTAAATCAACACTTGCTCCTACGGCTGCTGTTGTTTCCATTACTTTATTTATTTTTAATACGAGTATGTTAATATTCCATCATTGAGTTACAAGAGGTCTACACAAGACTCATGTAGATGCTTCTATGAATAACAAGTTCAAATGATATAAATAACTCTAATGAAATGACTCTAAATGAGACTACCCGATGTGTAATATTTGCATTTAAAACTATAAGTTACAATTAATATTATAACCAATGAAATTATTAAAATGATTTGTTAGGAATTAATATTAGCTATATGTGTTCACCATTTTAATTACATTCTAAGCTACAATTATTTTCAATATAAAACTAGATTAAGAATAATTATTTAGTCTTTTGTAAGTAATTAACTAATCCTTAAATCACACAATATTATAACGTAATATTTACATACTTCGCAGCCTGACAAAAAGATAAATTTAAAATCATTCTCATTACCAAATGCATCACGTAATAATTAATCTATGCTTAAAACTTAATGCCGCATACGCTAAAAGAAGGACTCAGATATTTGGATATATTAATACCTAATATGACCTCTATTGACTCTATAAAATTAACGTAAATCAAATCACACAGAATTACATAACTACAATATGAATTCCATGCCCCCCATAAATATTAGAATTGCTTTCGATACATCGGCTGCATTATTTATTGCATTTCTTATCTTGGACTCATAATTCGTATATGCTAAAGACAAGTCTATTATCTCACTCCTACTCAGGAGACCAAAAATTTACCTTCCCTGACATATCCTGTAGTTCAGATGAGACATTATTAGTCTTAGGGAATTCTGGTGTCGGCAAGACTACGCTACTCCATATATTGGCAGGTATTCTTAAGCCTGTCAGTGGTGATGTCTTGCTGGATGATACTTCTATCTATGGACTCTCAGGTCGGAAGCTGGATGTGTATCGAGGTCATAATATAGGATTGGTATTCCAAAAGCCACATTTTGTGCAATCGATATCTGCAGAAGAAAACTTGCTGCTGGCACAGAAAGTCTCTGGCAACTCTACCGATAGAAAAAACGTACGACGTATCATGGAAAAGCTAGATATCTATGGCCGCAGATCTGCTAAAGCATATCAGATGAGTCAGGGAGAGCAGCAAAGATTATCGATCGCTCGAGCACTGATCAATCAACCAAAGCTGATCCTGGCAGATGAGCCCAGTTCCGCCTTAGATGATGTAAATTGCAACAAAGTCGTCCAGCTGCTGCAAGAACAATCTGCAGAAGTCAATGCAGCTCTGGTTATTGTTACTCATGACAATCGATTGAAGGATATTTTTTCTAACTATATTTTACTTACGTAGATTATGAATTATTTAAAATTAGCTTGGAAAAATATTATCCATAATCCACTAAGTTTATTACTTAATCTATTGTTGCTTACATTGGGTATCGGACTTATCAATTTTATCCTACTGCTTAATAGTCAGCTTAAGGAAAAATTTGACAATAACTTAGCTGGGATCGATCTTGTCATCGGAGCTAAGGGATCACCACTACAGATGATCCTCTCGTCTATGTATCATATAGATGCACCTACTGGCAATATTACCATCAAAGAAGCAAAACCATTCTTAAGAGAAGGACATCCGCTAATCAAAAAATCTGTCCCATTGTCGATGGGTGACAGTTATAAAGGTTATCGAATCATCGGCACGGATTATTCTATCCTTGAACTATATGGCGCAGAAGTACAAACTGGTAAGCAATGGTCCGGATTGTATGAAGTCACTGCTGGAGCCGAGGTCGCATCAGCCCTGGGGCTGAAAATAGGATCTAAGTTCAAAAGTTCTCATGGATTTAATGACGATGAAGATCTCGAACACGAGGAAGGTACATTTATAATTGTAGGAATACTACAGCCTGCCGGTAGTGTGATAGATCAGTTATTACTCTGTAGCACTAAGTCCGTCTGGGAGATCCATAAGCATCAGGGTGGACAGGAACATGATACAACTCACGATTCTATTATTTCTCCATTGGCATCTGATATGAGTAGAGCGACCTTACTGACCTATGAGGAAGAAGAAATCACAAGCATCTTGATACAGTATGTCAATAAGACAAATTTCCGTGCTCTTAATATGCCGAGGAATATCAATGAAAACACAGATCTACAAGCAGCATCACCTGCTTACGAAATCAATCGATTGTACGATATGATGGGAACTGGCACTAAAGCTCTGCAATTGCTCGCAATACTAATCGCCATCGTCTCTGCTATCAGTATATTCATCTCTCTGATTAATTCTCTGAGGCAACGTAAGTACGAGTTATCGCTACTCAGAGTATTAGGGGGTCGACCTATTTCATTATTTGCACTCATAATATTAGAAGGGCTGATAATGTCGATACTGGGATTTATATGCGGCATGCTTCTTAGTAACATTGCTTTATCAGGTCTGGCAGAGAGTCTTTCTGATAAGTATAACTATGATTTCACAGCGTGGATATTACATGGGAAAGAGCAGTATCTGTTCATTGCTTCTCTGCTATTAGGATTCTTAGCTGCTCTATTACCTGCTGTAATGGCCTACAACACCGACATCCACAAGAACTTATCTCAGGGGTAAACTGATTTTAACCAGTCCTTAACCCATAGTATGGTTATTTTCTTTGCATTTTTGTAGTTATAAATATATGCGATATATCACGATCATATTAGTAATTCTATGCAGCCTAAGCCTCGGTGCTCAAAGCAGCAAAGATCATTGGAACACATTAGCGATGGTCAATACTGAATCTAAATTCGATGATATGATGGGAATGGTGATCAAGACAGCCACTCCGACACCTATTGCAGAAGCCCTTAATGGAGAAACAATTACGATTAGAGGTTATATCATTGCGTTAGATGCGAAGGCTGCATTAAAGCACTTTATGTTTAGCAGATATCCACAGAATATGTGTTTTTTCTGCGGAGGTGCAGGACCAGAATCTGCCATGCAAGTATTCTTGCCAGAAGGCAAATCTATAGATTTTACTAAAGATAAAATAGAAATTAGAGGTACTCTGAATATTCAAAAAGGAGACCCAAGCGGTCTCATATATACGATGAGTGGAGCTGAATTAATAAAAGTAATAGAATAGTACCAAAGGGCTAAATAAATTAAAATGAAGAAATCGATTATTGCAGTATTAAGTTTTATTATCCTCGTTTCTGTGTCAGAAAAGGTGCAAGCTCAGGATACGCCTGTATGGAAAACGTTAGCCAAGATTACTTATAAGAAGCAGTATGATGAGCTGATGGGATTTAAGATAGATGTACCCGTCTTCAGTGATCCAGTAAAAGCATTAGAAGGAAAAGAAGTCGAAGTCAAAGGATACATTATCCCTGTCGAAGGGTATAAGTCTCACAAGGAATTTATATTCTCTGCCTTTCCATATAATATGTGCTTCTTCTGTGGAGGTGCAGGTCCAGAAACTGTTATGGAAGTAGAGTCACGTGAGCCAGTAGAATATACAGCTGAGCAAGTCGTGCTTAAGGGTAAGCTTACGCTCAATGACTCCGATGTAAATCGACTGATGTATCTTATTACTGATGCTGTCTTAGTCAAATAAGAATGTAAATTTTACCCAGAACTTACGTTCTGGGCTATAAAGGTGTGGCACCTACGGCGCCATCCCCTTACTTCTGGATATGCCTACTCAGTATAATTTATAATATTGTAATACATTGAGTGTAAGCAGATTCGCTTATTTCTGAACATCCCTGAACATCCCTGAACATCCCTACAGTAGAGTAGCAGATTTTTTCTTGCACGAAGAAAACGAAATAATTGTTCTACAATTAAAAAGATTTGCAAGAACGGTAAGTATAATTATGGCTTTATTCAAATAATTTTGATTCTGCGATTATGGATTATTCCAATTATAATTAACACTTAATGCAAATAATAAGAATATTTATTATGCAATTTTTGCAATAATAAAATTTATGTATTACATTTAAGTATTGTTAATTAAAACAATTTATGGAGCCACCTTATTCGGTTCTAGCAGAGAAATATCGATTTCTTCTGCTACAATTTAACTTGACATTCTGTGATACCGCCACGTTATAACAACGGCTGATCTTAGACTTTTTAACATAAACGTCTGGTCGCAACAATCATATTGAAACAAAATAATATCGAGGCGATTTCTTTAAATACCATGAAGATATATCCACAGAAATCATCTCTTATTAGAGCTTATGATAATCATTATAAGCTCTAATTTTTTTTGTGTAGTAGACCTCAGATCTATAAGAGATCATTAATAGATAAATATCTGCGCTCAAGAAAAAAAAGTATTCTTTCCCATTTTTAGAACAAGACTATGTTACTGCCATATCAGACATGGGTAGAACGCCTTGCTCATATGCTTTGCGTATGACACCGACTGAGTTCTTGCAGTCAAATTTCCACAGTAGGTTCCTGCGATACTTGTCTATCGTGCTTTTGCTGATATTAAGCTTCTCAGCAATTTGGACATTGGAGTATTCTATAGAGATATAATGAAGCACCTGCTTCTCTCTTGGGGTTAGATGGATCATAGCATTAGATTGTAATATAATAATGGAATATGAGTAGGGTTGTGTTTGTTGTTTTCTTTACTTTATGATAGAAAATTTTTTATCAGTTTTAAATTACAATAAATTCGCAAAAAAACAAAGGAGACCATAACGAATTATGATCTCCCTTGATTTATAAACCTCTAAGAATTACTCAATCATCTTATACAGTTGCTTCGAGCTATTTATATTGATCATTTTCTACTTTTCTTGAGACTGATCATTGAGTATTGCTTCTATTTTTTATTATGGATTACATGGTGCTATGTCAGCTAAAAATGTAGCACCTAGTTGTACCTCAAATCCTTCTAAAAGTCTGACCTCATTCCCTCCATAAAATGCGACATTATGTCCAGACGGAACTATTGTATGAGGATCGTCAGGATTAGCAGTAAAGACACTTGAAGTAGTAGGATCACTTGAAGTAGTATAATTATCTGATCTAAATACTGCAACAGTTCCTCCAATATTAACTGGGTCAAGATCATCAGTATCTACTTCAGTAAAGGGAGTACATGGATTTAGGTAGCCACAAGAAGGGTCAGCAGTTACAGTGAAGCTACAAGTATTGCTTAATCCATCTGGGTTAGTTGCTGTCAGTCTCACAGTAGTAATTCCTTGGAAATATGTCTCTACAATGGTGGCACCACCGGAAACACCTGTTATTCCTGAAGGAACAATTGCATTGCCACTAAATGCAACGTCTACTGTCACCGAATTACCGTTACAATTATCATCTGCTTGTATTGTGAATGAGATATCATTGTCACAACCAAGACCGCTAGGTGTGATACTAGATGGACAACCACCTGTTCCTGGTCCTCCAAAGTACGGTGGTGAAATATCTTCTACAGTAATAGAATAATTATGTATAGACGTCACTCCACAAGCATCAGTTGCCGTTATGGTTACAATACTTGTCCCCACTGGGAAAGTAGCTAACCAAAAATCTGGATCTCCTGTCAGAACGTTAGGATTAAAAACAAAAGTATTATTCCCATCTGGGTCCATTGCTGATATAGACATAGTAGAAGGTACATTAGTACCACACTTATCAGTTGCGCTTGGGTTTACAATCTGTAAATCTTGATCACAAGTTTGAGAACTTGAGGGAAATGTTGCGTCTTGATTTTGAGAAAGATTACCAAAAGATGGACCTGTCGTATTCTTACCTTTATGAGAATATGATTGATCAGCAAATATATTACCACATTTATCCTCAACATCATAAGTGTATTTTAATTCCCATCCAGAAGGTCCGCAACTACTACCTGTAATAGAAGTATTAGTTAGTGTTGCTGTTATATCAGTCGGTGCACTGCAATCATCTGTATAGCCCTGAAGTGCTCTCATTTGATCGAATTCTAAAGGCATAGGGATAGTCGTGGTTGTAAATAAGCAATAATTGTGCATCGCAGTCATATCAGAATATGCCGTACCCATTAGTTTTGGCGCTTCCGTATCTGACCCATATTCCTCATATGTTATCTGAGAAGATGTATTACTACATACATCTGATAGAAAATAATAATATGTTACAGTCCATTCACAATCATCTCCATTTATAATTGTACCATTTAAATTAGCAGTAATATTCATATCGGCCGTACAATTATCACTAAATCCCACCAATGCATTTGCTATAGTAAATGCAGGTGCATCTGACATACAACCATCAGTAAAAAGAGCAGAGTATGTAGATGAGCCTGTAGGTCCAGTCACATCGCCTCCAGATACAGTATACGATCCTGCCGTAGGATTATTACAATCATCAAATACAGTATAATTATACGTGAATGACCAGTTACAATCTGAATTACTTGGACCTAAAGTAGTCGTATTGAATGTCACTGTCATATTTGCTGTGCAATCATTAAATCCCACCAATGCATGCGCTGCATTAAATACAGGTGCATCTGACATACAACCATCAGTAAAAGGAGCAGAGTATGTAGATGAGCCTGAAGGTCCAGTCATATCTCCTCCAGATACAGTATACGACCCTGCAATAGGAGTATTACTACAAAAGTCCGTTACTGTGTAGTCATATGTAAATGACCAACTACAATCAGAATTACTTGCACCTGGAGTCGTCCCAGTTAATGTCGCCATCAAACTTCCTGCGCAATTATCACTAAATCCCATCAAGGCATTTGTCGCATCAAAATCTGGCGCATCTGAAATACATCCATTAGTAACAGGAGCTGAGTATGTAGATGAGCCTGTAGGAGGGGATGTATCTCCACCAAAATGCTCAAAAGCAACAACTATAACATCGTTACATGCTTGTCCATTGTCTTCATTGATTGTATAATTTCTAATATATTCCCAACTACAATCAGTACTACTTCCTGTCACACCCTCATTAAGGTATGTTATGGTTAAGGGTGAAGTCATACAATCAGAACTATACGCCGCTTGTAATTGAGCAATATCATCAGCTTGGGATTGTATTGCACCAGATGCTGCTGATGCACAAGTTGAGGCCATTAATGTCTGAGAAGGCTGAGTCGCAGGGGCAATTATCGTTGCGTAGGATAAATGACTTGTACAAATAAAGCACATCATAAAAGCTAATATTATTGAGCTTTTAAATGACAAGCTTTCATGAATTTTTAAGTTGATATTTTTCATATCTATATTGTTTTTAATTAAGTTATTTTGAAATTGTGTTAAATAAAAAATGATATATGATAGATTCAAGACTGGGCAAAAAATAAGAACCCATTCTCGAAGGCTTTTCTTACGGCACCTGCACTGGTGCAGACATCCATTTTGCAATAGAGATTTTTTCTGTGTGACTTAACTGTGGCGACGCCGATCTTTAGTTGTTCCGCTATTCCCTTGCCTGTATATTCTTTAGCCATCATGTAGAGGACTTGGCCTTCTCGTTGTGTGAGCCGATAGTTAGTTGCTGCTTCGGGAGCTGTTTTGAGGATCATGTTAGTTGTTTCTTAGGTTAGTTAATTATGGTCGACGATGATTAATCCGCCGTTGTAAAATTATAACGGAAGAGGCAAAAAAAGTAGTCAATTTTGCAAATCCACGTGTTTGCACTAACCTATATAGGGTATGGGTATTATTAATTATAATCCTAATATGATAATTTCATATTTTTAATTACGACATCTATAATTACCTGATTATAATTGTTTTATCTGATGAACATTCAATAAAAAAGATAAGATAAACCTACTGATATTTGTTAAAATTCTCTAAAAATTTTCACCTATCAGCAGTAACGTGGTTGCGCTAACGTGTTTAGGGGAGAGAGGGGGTGATACTTAGTTTTTAGTTACTAATTACTAGTTTTAAGATGTCTGTCCCTTACATAGTTTGACCGATTATAAACTAATATATCGCTTAGGGATAGATTGCGTATGTCTTCATAACGTTATAATCTAAGTAGATAATAGCTTAATCATAAACATAAAGATGCCAGCAGTCTACAGCTACATACAGAAGTGCTGGCTTGGGATAACTTTAGGGAAATAAGTAGCTGCGCTTGATCGTTTCGTAGACATTGATTACGAGAAATAAAAAAGCCAACAATTCACTTAAAAGTAAAATTGTTGGCTTCGTTTTGCCAAAATTAATTCTGTAATGCTTAGCTGACTTTAGGCTTTTACATCTTCTGAATTAATTGTTTTTTTTACCCCTTCCGGCATTTCCATAGGCAGTATGCTTAACTCATAAGCTCTTCTTATAAGTCCAGCAGAACTATGGACGTGCATCTTGAGGAATAAATTACGTCGATGAGAGTCGATTGTATTTTTACTTAAGAAGAGAATATCTGCAATCTTAGAATTGCTGTTTTCTCTTGCTATAAGATATAACACATCCATCTCACGATCGCTGAGGCTGGTGATGTTGGGGTGCTTAAGCATAGGAATTGGATCGTTTAGTTTTATAATGGTAGTTTCAAAGTATGATTTTTAACTCATTTTTGCAAGTTTTTTTTCTCACTAAATGACTAACGGTAGGAATTCGATGATGATCGGTCAATTTTTTTTGAAAAAATAAAAACATTACCATTTTTTGCCCCACTTAGAGTCAATTATATGCAATTATAAATCAAAAATATTGGCGTATCAGAAATTCACATATTTATAGATAGAAAATCACCCTAATGGGTTAACATAAAAAGACTACCTTTTGCATTAGAATGGTCTAATACCATTTAAACATTAGAATGTCGGAAATATTATAATAGAATTAGCCAATCTCTGCGTTAAAAATACTCCCCATAGCTACCGCTCTTTCCTTTGCACACAAATATTATATATTTTTGTAATATAAATAAATATAATAAGGTTATGACAATCACCAAAGTAGGTTATGGAGACTTAAGATTGGAAAAAAAAGGGCTTCAATCCTAAATG
>Ga0209187_1000276_pt1 | contig 105444 bp, 81 predicted proteins | sample BantaG_FD_187430 | JGI IMG/M metagenome (GOLD analysis project Ga0209187, IMG submission 187430) | Marine algal microbial communities from Bantry Bay, Ireland - BantryBay_4 metaG (SPAdes) (version 2) | ecosystem: Host-associated > Algae > Red algae > Unclassified | place: Bantry Bay, Ireland...
CAGATCCTCTTGGTTGTTACTTTATTGGTTGCACTCTAAAGATAACAAAACCAAGAGGATTTTTTGATTCTACTGCAATATATTTTCAGTCAATACAGACGCTTATCTGTTTCTGGATGGGCACTAGCTAAGTTGTTGGCTCAGCAATGGATTAGAAGGGCCTGACTACCACTAAAATTGTAATTAAGATTAGCGCAATAAAAGGCAGCTCGTTGGCCAGCTTGAGTTTTCCTGCGGTGATAGTCGCCGTGCCGTTGTCTACGGCTTTACCGGTTTTAACATAAAAGCCATGCAAACCGGTTACCAGCACTACCAGTAGTAACTTGACCCACATCCAGCCGAACGAAAAAACCGATGCGTTCATGCTAACCAGCCCAATACCCAACACCCATACCGCAATCAGGCTTGGCGTCATGATCACCCGTCGCAACCGCGCCGAGGCGTCACGCATAGTGTTAAACAATTCACCATCGGGCTGCGCGTTAAGTTGATGAATTTTATAACGCGGGTACACTAACAAACTGGCCATCCAGGCCACGACAAAAATAATATGTGCGGCTTTTAACCAAAGGTACATAGTATTGCCCTACTCGTTAACGGACGTGCGTGAAGACTGAATAGTACACTGTTGGCTGACCAATTGACTATACAACCGAAGAGATGCTATCGATGGCTATGCTCTCAAAGCCTTTGACCCAAAAGTTAGGAGACTACTTCACAGGAAAAGCTTCCGAGTCTCTGGCAGATTCAACTATGCTGCAGGCTGTGCGCATGCGCCGACGCCAACTCAGTAGAATGACCAAAGCCTACGATCGGCCCACCACGAAAACCCGCTTACCCGACACCAACTACGCTATCAGCCGCTGAGTCGACGGCGAATTTACCTGTCTGTTTTTTAAAGACAGCGAAGTCGTCACCTTAAACCCCGGTGGCACAATCAGAGCCGGCGCACCATTCCATAAAGAAGCTGCAGAGATTTTAAGTCAGGCAGGTATCAAAGAGTCCATGTTCGGTGGCGAATTACACGTGCAACACGACAACAAGCGACAGCGCCGGTGTTTTTAAAGTCAACCACGCCATTCTATCGACTTGGCAGTGTTGGGCTACTCTGAAGGCGTAGATGATCGCGCCGGGATGTTGCACAGCATATTAATCGGCGTGGTTCGCGATGAGCAACATGCTCATATTGTTGGTCGAGTCGGCGGTGGTTATTCAGATGCATAAAGCTGAAAGCGCGGCGCGCAAGAATACCGTCATGATTGCCAGTCGTCACCCTGTAACAGTATCAGCCTTTTGGGACAGCAAGGTGGATGAGAAGCTGAATAGCGTCTTATTATTAAACGCAACAGTCAGCTGCGAATCGAGCGATTTGCACTGTGACGAATTCAACTTATTCGTCGGGCATCTACCGCAAAAGAAAAAACAAGTGCCTTACCTTGATGCCTTATACCAATTAGATTTGGCGACGCTCGACAATGCCATGATCATCGGTGACTTAAATTGCGGTGTTCCGTTTGAAGACTCTGACACCAAGAGCTTTGACAACACACATATATTTCAAGCCATACTCGCCAAAGGCTGGGAAGACAGCTGGCGAAGCCGCAACCAAGACAAGAAAGAATTTAGCTGAGTAAGCTCTCGCGGTAACGGTTACCGTTACGACCACAGCCTAAGCAGTTCAAGCATGGATAACAGAATTCAGTCTATTCACTACCTGCACGGCCCCAGAGAAAGTGGCCTGTGAGATCACAGCGCCCTACTCATCGACCTGCAAAATTAAAGGGGACGGAGGGATTTATTATTGTCCACACGAAGTGTGTGGACAATAATAAATCCCTCCGTCCCCTTTAATGCACTGCTTAAGCGTAAAAGCCTTAAGATTTATTTCGCTCTTGCGCTTCTTTGATAACCACTTCAGCAACCGTTTTCGGACACGGCATGTAGTGCGAGAATTCCATGGAGAACTGGCCACGACCAGATGTCATGGTTCGCAGATCGCCAATGTAACCAAACATCTCTGATAGTGGCACGTCCGCTTTAATCCGCACACCAGTAGGTCCTGCTTGCTGGTCTTTAATCATGCCACGACGACGATTCAAGTCACCAATGACGTCACCAACATGGTCGTCAGGCGTAAACACATCAACATGCATAACCGGTTCAATCAACTGCGGACCCGCTTTGGGTATGGATTGTCGATAGGCTGCTTTCGCAGCAATCTCAAACGCCATCGCAGATGAATCAACTGCGTGAAACGCGCCGTCCATTAGCGTAACTTTAAAATCCAGACATGGATAACCCGCCAGCACACCCTCATCCATGCTGTTCTTAAAGCCCTTTTCCACAGCCGGCCAGTATTCACGAGGAACATTACCACCGGTTACTTTCGATTCGAATTCAAACCCGGATCCAGGCTCACCCGGCGTGATGACGTAATCGATACGACCGAATTGACCAGAACCACCCGACTGCTTCTTGTGGGTGTAGGTGTCTTCCATTTCCTGAGTGATAGTTTCACGATAAGCCACCTGCGGTTTGCCCACTTCAACTTCAACACCGTGCGTACGATTCAAAATATCGATTTTGATATCCAGGTGCAATTCACCCATTCCCATAAGAATGGTTTCGCCGCTGTCTTCGTCTGTTTCAACTCGAAACGACGGATCTTCAGCAATCATTTTACCTAACGCTACGCCCATCTTTTCCGAACCACCTTTGTCCTTTGGTGAAACGGCAATAGAAATAACCGGATCAGGGAAAACCATCGGTTCCAACGTGGCCGGGTTTTTCGCATCTGCCAGGGTGTGTCCGGTTTGAACGTTCTTCATACCTAACACAGCAACAATATCGCCTGCTGTTGCAGATTCAAGCTCGACACGGTCATCAGCGTGCATTTCTACGATACGACCAATACGTTCGTTTTTACCGGTAAAGGTATTAATAACCGTGTCGCCCTTATTCAGCGTTCCCGAATAGACACGCAAAAAGGTCAAAGCGCCAAAACGGTCGTCCATAATTTTGAACGCCAACGCTCGCATTGGTTTGGCGGGATCAACAATCGCAAAGTTACCGGTCTCGTTACCTTCCAAGTCCATCTCAGGCTGTGGTTTAACTTCAGTCGGATCAGGCAGGTAATCAACAACGCCATTCAGTACGTTTTGAACACCCTTGTTTTTGAATGCCGAGCCACAAAATGTCGGGAAGAAATCCAAAGCAATTGTGCCTTTACGAATGCACTTTTTCAGTGTTGCTACGTCAGGGATAACACCGTCAAAGTATTTTTCCATCGCTGCATCGTCTTGCTCCAGCGCAGTCTCAACCAACTTTTCACGCCACTCAGCAGCCAGCTCGACCATGTCAGCCGGGATGTCTTCAACTTTAAACGCTTCGGGGTTACCGGAGTCGTCCCAGATGTAAGCTTTTTCTTCAAGCAGATCGACCACACCTACGAAGTCATCCTCGGTACCAATAGGTAATGTCATGGCAACGGTGCGGGCACCCAGTACCTTCTCGACTTGCTCAACGACGCGGTAAAAATCAGCGCCCATGCGATCAAGCTTGTTAACGAAAATAATACGAGCTACTTCTGATTCGTTTGCATAACGCCAGTTAGTTTCTGATTGTGGCTCAACGCCACCAGACCCACAAAACACACCAACGCCGCCGTCAAGTACCTTCAGGGAACGGTATACCTCAATGGTGAAATCCACGTGTCCTGGAGTATCGATGATGTTTAAACGGTGATTATCCCACTCACAACTGGTCGCAGCAGACTGGATGGTGATACCACGCTCCTGCTCCTGCTCCATAAAATCAGTAGTCGCTTCACCGTCATGGACTTCTCCAGTCTTGTGAATTTTGCCGGTCAGCTTGAGAATCCGCTCGGTTGTAGTGGTCTTGCCCGCATCAACGTGGGCGAAGATGCCAATGTTGCGGTAGTTCGAAAGGTCAGTCATGTCGATACTCACGGAAAAATTAGATAAACGTCAGGCAATATGGCGTCGGACGGCCCATAATTAAAGACGTCTGCACGAAATTGAAAGCCGTCGGCGGTAAACCGGCAATTGTATCCAAAAACAAGGCCATCGGGTGAGAACTTGAGCATATGAATGATGAACCAGACCCGAACACGGGAGAATCAACATCAGGCATGGGTAAATGGATGATCATCGCCCTTTGGATATTGATTTTAGGCTTTGGGACTTTTTTTGCTCAAAAGTGGTTAGACAAACGAGCCCGCGGTCAAATACCCGTCAACATATCCAGCCCGAATGGCAAACTCAGCGTCCAGCTGGAATCTGACGGGCTGGGTCACTATATTGTGGAAGGCCTGGTTAACGGCGAACCCGTCACATTTTTGGTCGACACAGGCGCCTCAGGAGTCAGCATCCCTGGAAATGTTGCAAAAAAACTGGCTTTAAAGCCCGGTTCCTCCTATCCAGTGGCCACTGCAAACGGCACAATTACTGTCAGAGGAACTACAATCAGTGAGTTGGCGATCGGCAATCTGTCGTTGCAGAACGTCGAGGCCAGCATTAACTCGTCCATGAATGGGGACGTGGGTTTGCTCGGAATGACTTTTTTGCGTCATTTTGAGCTGGTTCAAAGGGATGGATTGCTGACAATACGCGAACCATAAGCAGTGAATGTCGAAAGCGGATACCCAATAAGCGTCATGACACCGGAACCATTCTCTTTAATCTGGCTCTTATGTGGTGTTGTTGTAACCGCTCTTGGCTGTATTTTTGAGCTGAGTTGTAGCGCAAGCCCTTGTTGGCATTGTAAAATTGGCTAAACGCGCTTTGAAAGCGCTGGTCTAAATGCAGGATCTTAAAGCGTCATAGTATGCACATCACTGTTCTCATCATCATTACTTATATTGCGTGCTGTTTGCGCGTCGGTGCTGCGCCCTGGAAGTTCTTCCAACTCAATGCCCGCTATTTTTCCAAAGATCAGGGTATTTTTTCAAAACTCAGAATCGACGCACTGATACCTGACCGGTGGCGTTTGTATCAAGTGCCTGACGACCCGATGCTGGCGCCAGAGCGCTACCCTGTTTTCCTGAAGCCCGAATGGGGACAAAATGCACACGGCATCGAGCGCGCGGACAACTTTGAAACACTGCAAAGCATTCGTCAAAAGCTGCAACAGAACGATAACGAACAAAAATACATCTTGCAAGAAGGCGCGCCAGGCAAGCGTGAGTTCGAAATTTTCAGTATAGATATTAGTAAAAGCGACAATCAGCATGACGTTGTCACTGTGACAGAGGCGGTCAACAGCACTGAGAGTTTCCCGATCAATAGCAAGTACAACCAGAACACAAGTTACGTCGATATCTCTTCATCGTTCTCATCTGATCAACTTTCAGTACTCAGTGGTTATCTGGATGAAGTTGGCCAATTTGCCATCTCGCGCATGAGTGTCAGATCCGATTCAATTGAAACTCTGGTGGCTGGGCAATTTCACGTTATCGAAGTCAACCTGTTCCTGCCTATGCCTATTAATTTGTTGGACAGCAGCTACAGCTGGGGCGTTCGTTATCATTTTATCCGACGCTCTATGATGAAATTGGCGCTGGCAACCAAGGCCATAAAGCCAGTCGAAAAACCCCCTGCTATCTTCACTAGAATGATGCTTTACGGTCGTCGTAAAAGCGCACCTGTCAAAAGTCTCAACAAACTGGCTACACGACGCGGTCTTCTGTGACCAACATCAAAACACTGATCTATCAATGGATCAGCAAAAAGTACATGGATGGCTGCAGTAACTATAATTCTTTGCAAGTACGCAGAAATTCTCGCTCCAAAGAGCAAGCTCGCGCCATGTTTGCCAAACACAACGTGCCGCATGCTGCCGGACAAATATTTCTAAACCCATTTACCGCTCACAAATTTGCGAAGCAACACGGCTTTCCATTGGTCATAAAGCCTAATGTCAGCGGATTTTCCCGAGGCTCTCATTTTCCTATAACGAACACCAAGGAATTATGGAAAGCCGCGCTGATGGTTAAAGTTTGGTGGCCCACCAGCGTTGTGGAGCAGTATTTATCAGGCGCTAACTATCGGGTTTTGGCCACGCAAGACAAAATTGTATCCATCATTCGTCGCTACCCACCTTTCGTTGATGGTAACGGCGTTGATAGCATCGGCGTTTTAATAGACTCAGAAAATGCAACGCGTCAACAGATGCAATTACACCCAACCATCTACCCGATTAAAAAGTCTCCGGCTGTAAAAAGTTATCTGGCCAAACAACAGCTCTCGTTTGACTCGGTGGCAGGTAAAGATGAGCGCATTCATCTTTTTAACCGCATTGCACTAGCGCCAGGCGGCATTGTTGAAGCTATTGACCAAAACGACGTGCCGGAAATTAACAAGACATTGTTCTGCGATGTGGTCAAACAATTCGATGCCAACTTGTTTGGCATCGATGTCATTTTAGAAAACGGTATTGAACAAGACTACACGACCCAAAAGTGTATTTTTCTGGAGGTCAATTCCCGTCCCTACACTCGCATGCATGAAAAGCCACGCTTCGGAAAAAAAGATGACCTGGCTCCCTTCTATGCGTACATGGACAGCCTTGGCATAGCCGATACCGATACGTTTTAATCCTCGTTGGAAAACCATCGACAAACCATTCTGTTCTATCAGTTTCTTGGTAGTCACTCGCTGTTAATCGGCCTTTTGCCGTTCTACCTTCCTGTTTATCTGTGGGGTGTCGGTTTAAATCTGGCGCATATCACTTCATTAATCGGTATTTCTGGCCTGAGTTTTTGCGCGGCGTTAAGCGCATGGCAGCCACTAAGTCGCAAGCTATCTTTGAAGCGACTAATGTGCATTACCTTTATTCTTGAGTTGCTGCTGGTGGCGAGCACTTTTTTTGCAAGCGAAGCTTGGTATGCGATCGCGTTGTTAGGTATCGCTAATGGCTTATACAACGGCTTTTTCTGGACAACACAGCGTACCCTGTTCTTGCAATTGCTTGGTGCCAACGACACGGGAAGACGTTTCGGTAACTTTCAGATATTTGTCACCGTATTTCTAAAAATCGGTATTTTAATTGGGGGTTGGTCACTCGATGCGGGCGGCCTGCCGTGGTTGCTGATGCTTTCAGCCGTGATTGGTGGATTGTCGAGCTTGTGGTTTTTGCTAAAAGCCAACAGCGATTCATTACATGACTACTCGTCCAATGACAATGCGTCCAATGACTATGAGAGCAGTGCAACTAGTGAGGGCGGCAATCCGAGCATTGGCCTGAATCAGGCGCTGGCTTACAAAGATAAGCATCACTCCAGACCAGTCTTTATAGTCGATGGATTTTTCCTGTTTTTGGAAAGCCACTACTGGACGCTGTCTCTGTTTATGCTGGCGGAGGAAAACTATGCCAAATTCGGTGTCATTGTTGTACTGCTTGCGTTGATTTTTGCATTATTATTTTTTCTGATTAAAAACACCATAGACACGTATGCCGTAGGCTTGGTGTTTCGCATCGCCGTAGTGCTATATGCGCTCTCTTGGGTCCTGCGTTGCTTCGTTAGCAACGAACTTCGCTCTAGTATTTTGCTGCTATTGCTGCTGGTCATTACTTTTTGTTCGTCATTTTTTCGACTGGCTCTTAACAAGCGCTTTTTTGATATAGCCGCTGCCAACAACGGGGTTGGATACTTGTTAGTGAAAAGTTATCAATCCCAGTTCGTCCTGGGTTGCGGGTTTATATTTATCTCGTTCGTGTTGTGGCTTACAGGCTCAACCAGCCTTGCCGCCCTGACACCAATGTACCTGGCTGCTGCCGCCCTGTCGTTCGTGTATCTGCTGTATCGATTAAATCCGTCGGCAAACAGATAAGCACTTCGCGTTGCATCTGCAGACATGACCACTGCACATCGCAATTCACATCGCAATTCACAACCGTAATTCACAACCACACATCACGACTACAAATGGCAACCGCACAACAAGCACCACAAAATTAGTATCAAACAACCATTGATTAAATGCACCTACTCCGAGAGCTCGCTTAACGCGTATTAGGTGCAGGCATTTTCCATGCTATAATTTTCTCGAAAGCGAGATACTACATGGTTGAATCAAGCACTACTCCCCCGGCTTTTACTGCACAAACCTTTACTGACGCAGCCACCGCAGTCGATCGTCTAATAGAAATCTATGATCGTAATACGCGTTTTTTACGATCTGCTTTCGATCAATATTTGAAAGGGTCGCTACCCTCGGGCAAACACCGCGCTCACTACCCTGAAATTCGATTCCAAAACGAATCCTACGCACGCGTCGATTCGCGCTTGTCTTACGGACATGTCGATCAACCAGGCGTCTATTCCACGACTATCACGCAGCCGGAATTATTTCGTGGCTACCTGAAGCATCAGCTCGAATTGCTGATTAAAAACCACGCCCTACCCGTTGAAATTGGCGAGTCAACTATTCCTATTCCATTGCATTTTGCGCTAGTTGCAGGCGCACCGGTAGCTGCTGATAACAACACCGACATGAGTGCAGCCTTGCGCGATGCATTCGACGTTCCTGATATTGCCCACGTCAATGACTACATAGTAAATGGTACTTACGAGCCAGCCCCCGGGGTCGCAATTCCCTTGTCGCCGTTTCCAGCACAACGTGTTGACTACTCACTGCACCGGCTTGTCCATTATTCGGCAACCAAGACTGAGTACTTTCAAAACTATGTGCTGTTTACCAACTACCAATTCTATATTGACGAATTCTGTCGAATGGCCAAAAACCTGATGGCTTCAGAAGACAGTGTGTATTCAGCTTTTGTCGAACCCGGCAATGTAATTACTTATGCAGGTAGCACCCACCCCGAAGGCATGCTGCCAGCACAGCTGCCACAAATGCCCGCCTATCATCTTGTTGGACCCAAAGGTCGAGGCATCACCATGATTAATATCGGGGTGGGGCCATCAAATGCCAAAACGATTACTGATCACGTTGCCGTACTGAGACCACATGCCTGGTTAATGCTTGGACATTGCGCTGGTTTACGTAGCTCACAAGCACTGGGCGATTACGTACTGGCACACGCCTATGTTCGTGAGGACAGGGTGTTAGACAACGATATACCAGTTTGGGTGCCTATCCCGGCATTAGCAGAGATTCAACAAGCGCTTGAGTCAGCCGTGGCTGAGGTAACCGGTTTGGACGGCCTGGACTTAAAACGTATTATGCGAACGGGCACAGTGGCATCAGTGGATAATCGTAATTGGGAATTGCAAGATCAACGTGAACCGGTAAGGCGATTGTCTCAGTCCCGCGCCATTGCTCTGGATATGGAGTCAGCCACCATCGCAGCAAATGGATTTCGGCTTCGCGTACCGTACGGCACTTTACTGTGTGTCTCCGATAAACCGTTGCAGGGCGAATTAAAACTGCCTGGTATGGCATCCAAATTTTATACAGAGCAAGTAGCGCAACATTTGCAAATAGGCATGCTCGCGCTGGAAAAACTCTCTAGTATGAAACCCGAACGTCTTCACTCCAGAAAATTACGCAGCTTCTTCGAAACCGCCTTCCAGTAAAAATTAATGGTGACGGAGGGATTTGTTTTTGTCCAATAGTCTGCCCAATAAGTCCAATAGGGTCAGGTCTTTGATTTTGAATGCATTAGTCCAATAGGGTCTGGTCTTTGATTTTGAATGCATTAGAGCCAGCATAACGAATGTAAGTTTCGTTTAAAACTATGGTCATCATGTTGGCTCTGATCCATTCAAAATCAAAGACCTGACCCTATTGAACTATTGAATCTCAATCGGTTGAATCCTAATCCATTCAAAATCAAAGACCTGACCCTATTGAATCCGAAATCAAAGACCTGACCCTATTGAATCCTATTGAATCAAAACAAATCCCTCCGTCCCCATTAATTAGATCACAGTAAGCGATTGGTCATTGCCAAATAGACTGCATCAACGAACGATCGGCCCAGAGCAATCGAACGCTCCGGGGACCACCCTACCTCTGTCTGTGGTCGGTTGGCGTTGTCTTTAAACGGCATCTCTAGCGTGTAAGCAGGACAACCGTAAGTGTGCGCCACGCTGTTACTGCAAAAACTTAAGTTTGCGCTGTTGGGTGAGTTTCGGGGATACCCGCGCTCTGTTTGGAAATCCGGGTTTATTGAAGCCAAGGTGCGTTTGAATGCGATTAGCTGCTGGTCACGCTCATCACTCCAGTTAGCAACGCCTTCGGTGCCAGCAATAAAATTGTATGGCAGGGCTTCGTCACCGTGGATATCCAGACACATATCTACACCGGTGTCACGCATATGTTGCTGAACCAAATACACTTCAGGGCTGCGCTCCATGCTGGGCTCTGCCCACTCCCGGTTTAAATTTGCACCACACGCGTTGGTGCGCAAGTGACCTCGATATGAACCATCTGGGTTCATGTTAGGTACAACATGAATGTCAGCGATATCACGTAGCGCAAGACTGGTCGCATCATTGGTATCGAGTAGCCTGTCCAACCACCCTTCCATCCACCACGATGCCATGGTTTCACCTGGATGTTGTCGGGCAATGGCCCAGATACTGGCGCGTTTGGCAGCGCTGGCGCTCGGCTCTAATGGCCCCAAATGAAGACAATCCAAATCACGACCATCCAATGTTCGACCCATCGTTATCAGTGATACCGCGGGCGCATTCGCGCAGTGTGCAAGCAGTCCGTGTAATCTATCAATCGTGTACGGTGCAAAGTACGCAAAGTAGATTGAGTCGTGTTCCGGTGTAATGGACCATGAAAGTGAATTGCTGTCGTATTGACTCGGTGTTCGATACCAATCAATTAAATTGTGTGAGGTGACCACATCAAAGTTCTCCCAACCTGCGGGGTAAGTTGTCTGAAACGCATTCTCGATAACGAATCGGCACCGCGTATTACGCGCCCCCGTTACTCTGAAATAAAACCACTGCAGAAATTCACTTTGATTATCAGGCCGAATATTGAGCCTGATATTACTGGCATCATCACTGGCTAACACATCAATGTTGCCACCATCAAACTGCGCATTGATTGCTATGCTCATTTGCTTACCTAACCTCTGATAAAGAATTAATGAGGACGGAGGGATTTAACAGGGTCGGACAAACGCTGATGTTACCACCAACGCCTTCCACACTACCGTGCGTATCATGCCCAGATTGGGTACGGTTCCGTAAACGGCGATTCAAGCAGAACCTACACGAAGTCTAAAGTAGGATTGGAGAAGGGACACAAGACCTGCAGTTTAGGAGTAACCAATAGACAATGCTTGATTCATATAACTGGCACCAGCGTTCCGCCAAGGGCCATGGCCATTGCTTGTTTTGGCTTCGCCCAGCGACCCTTTGTCATGCTGTAGTCTAAGAACTTAACGCTCCCAAGGGCGAGCAACCTGATTCTTCGACTCGTTGATTTGCAGGCGTCGCTGTCCTACCAGAAGAGGACTTTCCGCTCCAAGTCACTTCGTGGTGCGCTTTCGCTTACCACTTGAATGCGCCATTCATGTCGCTTCGCTTCATGCTCGGCGCACCAAAAAAAACCGCCCTCGTTAAAGGGCGGTCTTGGTTTCAATGCGATGCCAACAGCCATCACATAGCATTTACAAATTTAGTTACCTACTATTACACCGTCGATCAGGTGAACAATTGTTGATGCTTCCTCAGTAGTCAGGTTAGCTGTTGAGACCGCATTGCCACCGATTGTTAGCGGTTGTTCACCACCACCACCTACCGGCTGATCAGCACCATCATTCATAGTGAGCGAGCTTCCAGATATGCCAGTTAACTGGGTAGAATCCTGAGGAGCAGCCAAGTAAATGTGTGATTGTACATTGACAGTACCTTCAAATTCAGCAAGAGCTGCATCAGTAGGCAGGAACACAGTCCATGCATTGCCAGGATCGTTCAGGGATTGATCAAGACCACCGTTATCTTTCAGTGCCATCAAGGCGTTCAACCCACCAGCCTCTTCAACAATAGCTGTCAAAGTGCCAGGTATGTAGCCACCAGGAGTTAGACCACCGCCAGTTGTATCACCATCGGTTGTGCCGTCACCATCTGTGGCGGTAGTAGTACCGTCGCCATCTGTAGCAGTAGTAGTGCCGTCGCCATCTGTAGCAGTAGTGGTGCCGTCGCCATCTGTGGCAGTAGTAGTGCCGTCACCATCTGTGGCAGTGGTAGTGCCGTCACCATCTGTGGCAGTGGTAGTACCGTCACCATCTGTGGCAGTGGTAGTACCGGTACCTGTAGTTGTTCCGCCGTCCTCGTCATCATCACTTGAGCAAGCGGCCATAGTTAACAGGCTTGCTGACAACAGTGCCATTCCAAGACTCTTTTTAATCATTCAGATATCCTCTTCGAAGTAAAAAAACTAACTTTAATGTTTATAGCTAAGAATCACCGCGAGCGAGCTTTCGCCACACTCTCGTCAGTACATATTACCAAGCCATGGTTTAAGCCTAACAACGGGCTTATGGTCCGGGACTACGTGACAACTGCAGACCTTCCAGTACACTTATCCAGCTTATCTACCAGCTTATCTACCAGCTTATCTATAAGTGCACTCTTTTATCCATGCACTTTTTCGTCAGCAAACTCATCATCACTGCACTCACCATATATCCACTGAAGGTTCAACAAGAATACTCCTGAACCGACAACGAATATTACTGCAGAAAACAAATAATTCAATGTGGTATTCGACATAATTGCCCAACCGCAAACAGACAATGCTTCGAACCATGCATAAACCTTTGTTTAAGTTACGATTATAGCAGTGCTGATATCTATTGCAATTGTGAAATTAACGTTTAAAAAGCCACACTATGTTAATTTTAAACAAGCGAACACGAAAAATACCGCAATCGCCCTGCAGCATGCGAAACCTACATGAATCGTAATGAGTCGTCCATCGCCAATGTGGAAAACACCTGTGCTTAAGTCAACCCACCTGCACATGGTGTTGCGCTCTGGCTGCCGAGGTTCGATTTGAGCCTCAGGCTTGATCAGTATCTGGTCGAAAAAGGCTGGTTTGAAAGCCGGATGAAAGCCAATGCCGCCATAAAGGCTGGACTGGTTACCGTCAATGGATTGACCACAAAAAAATCGTCCAGCAAAGTATCAGACAATTGCCGCATTGAGGCCCAAGCTGAGCACCCGTGGGTTTCGCGAGGGGGGCTGAAGCTGGACTTCGCAATTGCTCACTTCAACATTGTTGTGTCGCAGCGAATTTGTCTTGATGTAGGCGCATCAACCGGAGGATTTAGCCAAGTACTGCTTACCCACGGAGCTGCACAAGTGTACGCAGTGGATGTTGGGCAAAAACAGCTGCACCCTAGCTTGCAGAACGACCACAGAATAATCAGCATGGAAAAAACTGATGCCCGCAACCTACTGCACAATCAGTTTGACCCTCTACCCAATTTACTGGTTTGCGATGCCAGCTTTATTTCAGCGGCAAAAATACTGTCAGCACCCATGGCTTTGGTGGCCGGTGGTTCTGACATGATCACACTGGTCAAACCACAATTCGAGGTTGGCCGCAAAAATATCGGTAAAGGCGGATTAGTGAAAAACGACGATGTTGCTTTACAGGCTTTGCGCAATATTCGACTGTGGATAACCGATCAAGGATGGGAGATTAAAAAATCAGCCACATCGCCTGTTAGGGGTGGTGATGGCAACACAGAATATTTAGTGCATGCAATAAAAGCGTGATCGTCGGGCATGCATTTGCGTTGAGCTGAATTTACCAGGGCGCATGTTTGTCAGAGCGCTTGTTTGTCAGAGCGCTTGTTTGTCAGGGAAAAAAGTTAGCCATCCTTGGCCTATATAGCTCCTTGCTTCAATACCACTTGGAGGAGGTTTGGTGGGAAACACTTTATTTGTGTCGCCAATGATATAATTATAGCTATATCGCCATGATTTACGTGTGAAATTAATGCAATTCACTGACGCCACATGTTCAGCAATCAACCACAACTACCAGACTGTTTAAAGAATAGTTTGCAACGAGCTGCTTTGCATCGCCATAGAGTGTTCTTAGTGTTAGCTGGCAATTCTGGTTTACAAACCGATGCTGTTGTGGAAACGTTTCAACAAATCACTATAAGTGTGAAGCCTGTCTCCATAATGCACGTACCTGATCGGCATAGCAACAGTGACGTTGCAGATCAAATAAATTCACTACTCGGAAGCGAACATCAATGCTTGGTTTTTGACGCCCATGTGCAATTCAATGAGCGCTTGTTTGCAGCCAGTGCAGCCACCGTCGTGGCAGGTGGTTTGTTTGTTTTAAAAACGCCAGCGCTTGATAAGTGGCCACTCACCCGTGCAAATGAAACTAATGACGAGCATACAATCGATTCATCTACCAACCCCTCTGATACAAGCTTCTCTAATTCACAGCATACGCCATCCGCATTTATTCAACGCTTCATCAATAAATTAACGCATGCGTCATTACAGTGCTACCCGAACATATTACCGGTGGCACCGCACAGTGCAATGTTCATTGGCAGCACAAAAAAGAACGATCAAGAACAAAATAAAAACAAGCAGCATAAACACGATGGGTGGCGCTACGAACAACAGCACTTAATTCAACAATTGCAGACAGCACTCAAGAGCCAAGGCTCGACTATAGTTGTGGTACAGGGAGATCGAGGCAGAGGCAAATCGGCTTTGATAGGCCAGGCATTAGCAGGTCCTGGACATTCAGCAGGCTCTATAAAAATGACTGCTAACCGTGTCAGCTCGTGTAAGGTCTTAAGAGCGCACGCTGGCAAGCATCTGGAGTTTATGCCTGTAGATGTAGCACTACAAACTCGGCACGACTTGCTCATTGTGGAAGAAGCGGGGAGCTTGCCCATCGCTGTGTTGTTGCGTTTGATTAAACTCTCTAACAAAATTGTTTTTGCCACCACAGTGCAAGGCTATGAAGGCGCAGGCAGAGGATTCGCCATCCGTTTTGCCAAACACCTGGATGCCCTGCAGACAAATTGGTTGAAACTGACACCAAAAGAACCTGTTCGATGGTCTTCTGATGACCCGGTTGAAGCATTTGTTAACGATGCACTTATACTTAATGCAACGACACAATCATTATCTTTTGTAGCACTGGAAAATTCAACGCATCAAAAGTCACCATCTGAAATTTGTGCACCTGAAATTTGTACCCCTGAAATTTCTAACTCTATGAATGCTAAACAATCTGTTTCCACTAACAATGATCTGAACCAGAGTCACCCTGACAGGTTAAACGCGATTGACAGCAAACTGCGATTAATAAGCAAAGAACAATTGCTGGATGATGAAACCTTGCTGCAGAGAATTTTTGGGTTATTAATTTCGGCTCACTACCAGACAACACCAAGCGATTTGCGACATATGTTAGATGAGCCGCAACTGCATGTGTACGCACAATTTTGCAAAGGCGTGATGACCGGTGCGGTTTTATTAGCGATTGAAGGCGAGATTGAGGTTGCACTTCATGAACCCATTATAAAAAAGCAACGACGAATTCCAGACCAGATTCTTCCTCAAGTGTTTGCACAAGCCAGCGGACAACCGGCAGCTCTGTCTGCATCTTATTCTCGTATTGTCAGAATTGCGATACACCCGGCACTCCACAGACAAGGGTTTGGGCGGCAACTATTTACTCAGTTAAAACTGACACTAAGCGCTAGCACAATTTTAGGTGCAAGTTTTGGAGCGGACGAAGTCAGTTTGTCTTTCTGGTTATCATTGGGTTGCCGCCCTGTCCACTACGGATTTAAAACCAACCCGCGAAGTGGACAAAAAGCCGTTTGTGTACTGTTCAATGAAGACGCGAGAAATCGCCAGAACATAGAATTCGCCGTAAATGTTTTGTATTTAAATGTTCAGGCGCTTATGCGAATAAGTCGTAGTAACGACCCAGTATTGACACTGTTAAGTCAGGCAACACACGATAGTTATTCGAGTATTTGCGCCGATAAACCCAGTGCCAATATACCTAGCGCTGCTGAATCGTGGGCGCTAATAAACGACTATGTGAAGGCGTACAGAAGCTTTGCCGACACCGTCGGGCTATTAATAACTCACAACAAGATCCACGCCCAACCAAAAGTGTTTGAGCAGGTGCAAGCGTTTTTGAACAATCTGGATAAGCTAACCCCTAAACAGCGTCGGATAACAGATGCAGAACTGCGTCAACTTATTGCAACTCAATTTGGCTTATAATCTAAGCTGAGTTACCATCAAGCCTTGTTTCAATTAGCGTCAAGCGCGGCTTTTAAATAAGCAGCTGAGTAGTTTACTTAACCAATTTATGCGCCTGCAATAACATTTTTCATTCCATGCCTGCAACCATGCCACCAATAGACAGCGAACAATCAAATGCAATTGAATGGCCCACGATGCTTGTGATGCTGTTAACTTATGCATGTTGGTTAAGCTTAACGTGGTGGCATGCAACGTTCCCCGTTGCGATCTTGGTAGTAGCATTGGGTATATTAATCGCTCTACACTCTTCACTTCAACATGAAGTAATACATGGGCATCCAACGCGCTGGCAGCCATTCAATACGGTCATGGCATTTCCTGCATTGGGTTTGGCTGTTCCTTACCAACGCTACGAAATTCTGCATTTGCAGCATCACCGGAATTGGCTTCTCACTGATCCTTACGACGACTCAGAAAGTTATTTCCTTGCCAACGCACAGTGGTGTCGATGTAATAAAATTATTCAGGCCTTACTCAACGTTAACAATACTCTATTGGGCAGACTCACCGTTGGTCCCATCATAATGCTTGTTCGCATGTGTATCACCGAATTGAGTGAGAGCAAATATTCAGCTGACGTAAAGATTGCCTGGGCGTGGCATGCCGCAGGAATGACATTGGTATTTACATGGCTTTGGCTAGTGCAGTTTCCAGTAGTTGTGTATCTGTGTGCAGCCTACTTCGGTATTTCATTGTTGATGCTGCGCTCTTACGGCGAGCATTTACCTGAGCACAACACAGATCATCGTTCAGCCATCATCAAGTCAAACGCATTTATGCGATTATTGTATTTAAACAACAACTTTCATCGCGTTCACCACGATCATCCTGAAGTCGCGTGGTACAAACTACCCAGCATGTATCATGCTCACTATAAACAACACACAGTGCATGTTTACAGAGGTTATTTCAGCCTGTTTAAGTGCTTTGCGCTAAAGCCACGTTATCCTGTTGAACATCCTTTTTTAGGTAAAGACTAGGCTACTACCATATCGGCAATAGCACTTTTTGCGGCCGTGTCCCCTACCTGGAAAAATGCACCCTCAGCGCAAAGCGCCGGACCTCAATTGCTAATCGGCAAGGTTAAGATGATTGAAGATGCGGCCCAGCTAACAAAACCATCAGCTAAACTGCGAGCGCAATCAACATTGCTTAAAACCGGCTGATCTGTTGCCCAAATTGAGCCGTAAACTTGATAACCACGTATTTATGCCAGAGACAATAATGCCTATATCAAACCGGATACTGCCGGCAGCGCTACTTTTTTTCTCAATTGCGTGTCTTGCCACCCTGCCGTTTCAGGCATCTCGCGCTGATGCTGAAGTCAGCGCAACGGATGCAGCTGGTTTGTATGACACTGAAACCACCTACACAATTGTTAGAAAAGGCAATAAAATCGGTACTCATTCACTCAGCTTTTCTCAATCAGAAGCAGCCCTGGTCGTCACAGCCAAGTCGAACATTAAAGTCACAGCGTTAAAAATTCCAGTATTCCGATTCAATTATCAGTCAACTGAAAACTGGCAATCTGACCGATTGGTCAGCGTTGAAAGCACAGCTAAAACTGGCAAAAAAACTGAAAAAAGCAGCTTGCAAAATAATGAAAATAAAAGCCAGGTTAGCTATACCGATACGCAGGGAAACACAAAACAGGAGAGCGCTGCACGTATAGACTATGCCACCAATCACTGGAATATTAACGCGGTGCAGCAATCAATCTTATTCAATACCATAAAAGGCGTCGCGAGCAATGTTGTTGTCACAAATCATGGGCAAAAGACTATCGAGATCAACGGCACATCACTCAACACGACCCACTACGAGTACACTGGTGATCTGCAAGTGGAGTCCTGGTACGATCAAAATAATCGATGGGTCAAACTGCTGTTCCTGGGCTCTGATGGCAGTGAGATTAGCTACACCATTGATACACCTTAACCAAGAGTGATTTTTCATTAATCCACTTATCGTCCACCTATCAAATAGAGCGCATCATGAATATCTGGATTACCGGGGCAAGTAGTGGCATTGGTGCTGAACTCGCCCAGCTTTATGCTGAAGCGGGACACACTGTGTTCGCCAGTGCACGAAATCAGCAATCACTAGCGGGCATGGAGGTAAGCGCCAAAACGCTTGCTGGCAACATTGTGGCGTTGCCGTTAGATGTAACCGATGATGAAGCAGTAGCGAAAGCCGTTGAAACGATGATCAGCCATGACGGTGGATTGGATTTGGCTATTCTTAATGCCGGATACTACGAACCCATTGAATTTGATGATCTTAATATTGAGCACTTCAAAGCAACATACGAAGTCAACTTAATGGGCGTGGTGCGGTGCCTGCTGCCTACACTTAAGTATTTTTCCGCTAAAAGTGAAGGTCACGTTGCCATTGTTTCTTCAGTTTCCGGTTTCCGAGGCTTACCTAAAGCGGCGGCCTACGGCTCATCAAAAGCAGCGCTAATCAACATGGCCGAGTCCTTGAAGCCAGAGTGTAACGCACACGGTATAAAGCTCAGCCTTGTCAATCCGGGGTTCGTTAAATCAAAGCTGACTGACAGGAACGACTTTAAGATGCCGTTTATAATGGAGACCCGCGACGCTGCACTGCGTATTATAAACGGGCTTGAGTCTAATGCTTTTGAAATCACTTTTCCACGGCGTTTCACTTACGGCTTGAAATTACTGCGAATCCTACCTTACCGACTGTATTTTTTAGCAACCAAAGCGTTGGTAAAGTAATTCCATCTGGAACAATCACTGGCAAGGCAACCGCCTCATCGTGCATATAATATTTCTGCTAAATTCGGTCTTACTCATGTGAATAATAAAAACCGTTGCAGTTGCATTTAGCCGCTGGCATAGCTTACTTTTCGCAACGCGACCGTCTCCGATCCTTCCATTGCCATACAGGTTTCTGATCCATCATGCTTATAATATTGCGTGGAAACGTTGCCAATACGAATACCCCACTTCTTCACCTCAGTCATGTTGTGTAAGGCACGATCTGGCTGATAAAACATGTAATCGTTCATGGCTAGCTTCCAGTATTTGTCCTCGGCAATCATCACATTCATTACATACTTGAGTTGTAAACCACTGCCCTGCTGTATACCTGTCGCAGCCCCTACCAGGGCATCGGACTCAGCCAAAAATTTTCCGTCCGGGTCAATACTGACATTCCAAATTCTTTTTTCTGTAACACCGTCGGAATAAAAGAGCACTTCATTAAGTTCGAATATTTCACCTTTAACTGCGCCATAAAAATCTCCGCAGAAATGCCTCTTTAAATTACCGAAGCGATCCGCAAACCAGCCAGACGCTCTAGTGTGGCCCTCGAAATAATCGACAAAATCAAAATCAGGACCTCGGCTGCTCAGTCGCTCGAAGTTCACGCTACTGCAACCACTGACATTGAGATTAGAAAACAGGCAGCCAGACGTCTTCTCGAACGAGTCAGTTCCGCACTAAACCAATTAAATTCCGCCTGCGCTTTGCCTCTGTGCAGTAGGTACATCGCACCACCTCATAAACTTTTATTGATACAAATTCCTACGACTCTGTTAGCAAGCTGGATCAGCTTGCCGCGTTACATTAAAATCCAGGGTCAGGCTTTTCGAATTTTCAATAAGCCGACATCTGTATGACCAATGTCAAAACCTGTTTCACAATACACAAGGTAATAACGCCACATACGTATAAAACGCTCATCAAAATTTAAAGCAAGTACTTCGCTGCTGACGTGTTCGAACCGTTCACGCCAGACTTTGAGGGTTTTCGCATAGCTATCACCAAACCAATGTTGCTGATCTAACACAAATCCTGCGCGCTCCAGATGCTCCTTTAAATGCGTTTTGGTCGGCAACATACCACCTGGAAAAATATAACGTTGAATAAAATCCGGCCGAGAGCGATACGCGTCAAACCGATCTTCATTTAACGTTATAGACTGAATAACCGCCGTTCCGCCATCGCGTAGCAAAGCATTGACTTTGCTAAAATAGGTATTCCAATATTGCTGACCTACGGCTTCAAACATTTCGATAGAAACAACGTGATCAAACTTTCCTGTTACATCGCGATAGTCAGTGTGTTTAAATTCCGAGGACCCGGACTCGTCTGCTACCACACGATTGTTGGCATCAGCGTAAGCCAGTTGCTCTGCAGAGAGTGAAACCCCAGTAACGTTTGCATCACATTTAAGCGCAAGCTGTCGTGCTAATGTGCCCCAACCGCAACCGATTTCCAAGACCTTGGAATCGGATTTAGGACATAACATGTTAATGACGCGGCTAATTTTATTTTGCTGCGCTTGAGCAAGTGATTCGTTATCGGCCTCGTATAATGCCGACGAATAGCTCATACTTTCATCAAGCCACAGCTGATAAAAGTCATTACCAAGATCATAATGAAACGCGATATTTCGTTGACTTCCTTTAATCGAATTTTTTTTGTTTCGGTGATGCCACATATTATTCAAGCGCGATAAAAACCCGCCACGCGTAGCTGGACCTATCCGATGCTCATTGCGCATGATCAAGGAAAAAAGTGCTGGTAAATCGTCGCTTTCCCACTCACCACGCATATAACTCTCGGCAAATCCAATTTGACCTTCGGTGACAAGTCGACGCAAAGGCTGAAACCCATGCAGCCGCACACTGGCATTGTGATCACTTGAACCACGCTGACCATACACATTCACTGACCCGTCGGGCCAGGTCAATGTCAACTGCCCATCAAGAAATCCATTCAAGACCTGCTCGAATCGGAATTTAATGCCTTTGGTCACAACAGCACTCATTGAAGTGCGGTTATTGGTATCCAGGGTTTGATTTTCTAAATTGGCCATATCGCTTTATAGCTTTTTATATTTGTGACTGGAGGGTGATTGCTTCGGTTCGTGTGAGAACCAGGGTACTTTTTTTATCCACAATCTAAGGGCTTGCCAATGAATGCCGAACATAATTTTAAGTGTCATCATAGGAAACCAGAAGAAATAACCTAACAGCAGACCTGCAGATATTTCGCGTCGACGCGCGGTGTAACTTGCCGTCAGCAGATGGCCTTGTTCGTCGTGGGCTCGAATAACCAATACTTGTTTTTCGTCTGGAACATTCAGACGAAATTGGTAATGCATATTCATGTGAGCAAATGGTGATACAAACAAAGCTTTATTGGTGGTTTGGTTTATCCAGCAAGCATCGCGACGCTCTTTGTCGCTTACGCTCAGTGTGTAGGTATGCCTTTCGCCAAATGTATTGTGCACTTCGTGCAATATGGCAAAGGGTTTGTCGTCTTCGTCCAGACAGTAGAACAAACTTAACGGATTAAATGTGTAGCCGCAGACCCTGGGGTAACAGCTCAGCAATATTCGATGTGGTTTGATATCGATTCCAGCATCAGCTAGCTGCCTGAGCACATGTTGTTCAAGCGACCCGACCTGCGCGGCTTTGTTCTCGGATGCAACATTCCCAGATGCAACATTCTCAGATGCTAATTTATCTGCATTTAGCTGACCAAAGTCTTTGTCATAAAAGCTAAAAAGATTCCAACGATTACGTGAGAATAGCCAAAGCTTTTTGTTCAATAAATCTATTTCGTCTAGCGCCAGCAACATGGAGAATACTCGATAACGCAACACATGTTCAGCGGGCCGGCGCCTTTTGTGAAAAACATCACCTTTGTACAACGCTGATTTCACGAGTATTCCAAAGAGCCACTGCGTTCGTATGCACGATGGGTTACAGCAATGCGATCTGATGGATTTGCTAATTCCCAGGGTCTGAGCACATCTCCAAGTTGCTCAGCCACGGCCAAGCCAGACTGAATGGCATCTTCATGAAACCCGGAACCGAAATAGCTGCCACAGAACCACGTACGCTGCTGCCCCTGTAGATCCCATAGCTGCTGCTGCGCTCTCATGGCAGCGTGATTAAAAACGGGGTGATGGTACTCAGATTCGCACACTCTTGCGTTGGCTGCAGGCATTGATGAAGGATTTAAAGTGACAAAATAGTTTTTGTCAGACTGCAGGTTTTGTAATCGGTTCATCCAATAGCTGACACATACCTTGCTATCGACCGCCTTCTCCTCCACATAATTCCAACTGCACCAAGCCCGCTTTCTTCTTGGCATGAAGCTGCTGTCAGTGTGCAAAATGGCTTGATTCGGCTCATACGAAAATGCGCCCAGCGCTTTACTTTCTGAATCGGTAGGCTGGCCGAGCATCTTTAAAGCTTGATCTGCATGTGCTGCTATTACCACATGATCTGCCCTGACTTGCTCTCCCGACACCGAGCGGACAATCACATGATCTTCGGCTCTTTCTATGCTGTCAACGGCGAAGCCGGTTTTTATAGTGTGCCGACACGCATCCTGACTGTTCTGCTGACCGATAACCTTAGCCACTTGTTCAACATAGTTACGACTACCTCCAGTGACTGTACGCCATTGCGGTCGATTACGCAGCTTCAACAAACCATGGTTCTCACAAAAACGAATAAAGGCAGCTGCTGGATAATCCAGCATCGTGTTTGCCGATGACGACCAAATGGCGGCAGCGAACGGCAACAAATGATCGTTCAGGAACTCGTCGCTGTAACCACCAGCTGTTAGAAATTCGCCAAGCGTAACATCTGGGCTGTCAGGAACATTGCCTGGAGCTTCGCGGTAGAATCGCACTAAGTCACGCAGCATCTTGTGGAATCGCGGGCTGAACAATAAGGAAGGTTGTGCCACAAGACCCAAAGGAGGACCACCGGCGTATTCGAAATTGCCGTTGTCCCTTGAGACTGAAAAAGACATATTGCTGTTTTCTGTCGCCACGCCCATATCGGCAAACCAGCGAGTCAGGTTTGGATAGCAAGGTTCGTTGTACACAATGAACCCCGTATCAATTTGAGGGGCTTGTTCGTCCCCCGTGAGCTCGGTGTTCGCATGCCCACCCAGACGCGGTGCCTTTTCCAATAGTGTGATCTGATGCCGCTTTGATAACAGCCAAGATGCGGATAACCCTGCAGCCCCGCTTCCTACAATCACTACATGTAATTTTTTCAACGAATTCATATACCTATCTTAACACCGAGCCATAACGCCGCATACCCTTTGCGAGGATCGCAAACGCTAAATCCAGTATGATCTGTATACGCCTGACACTCGTAAACGGATTAAACATTAAATGGATGCAACATTGCTCCGAAAAGCCAAGGGGCCAGATAAGGCCGCCCAAGCGCTCAACAAGCGCATGCGTGACAACCTAGTGGCAATTGGCAAAAACCGCGATGAGAAAGCATTTAGCGATTTTTACAACCACTTTGCCGGACGGGTAAAGTCTTTTCTGATTGGAAAAGGGCTTGTGGAAGCCGTGGCTGACGAACTCTCACAAGAGATTATGCTGACGGTCTGGCGACGAGCCGAAAGTTACAACCCGCTCAAAGCGGCTGCAAGTACGTGGTTGTTTACGATAGCCAGAAATCGACGCATTGATTACTTGCGAGCGAACGCACGAATCGAGGTTGATCTGGACGATGAAATGCTTGAACTAGACGTCGACAAAGAAACAACTCAAGAGGCACAAGTTGACCTGAGTCAACAGTCAGCTCGTCTTGAGCAAGCTTTGCTTAAGCTGCCTCAAGAACAACGTCAAGTCATGCATTTATCCTTTTTTCGAGGGCAGTCACACGGTGCGATTGCAAAGTGGCTTGATTTGCCAATTGGGACAGTTAAATCCCGAATCAGACTAGCAATGCAGTCAATAAGAACGGATATTTTGTCCGCGGAGAACGAATAAATGATGCGCCACCTGACTGATGAAACGTTGCAAGACTATGCATCTGGCGTATTAAACGCGTCAATGGAAACTTTAATAGCCTGCCATTTAACAGTCTGCCCAACCTGTCGCCAAAATGCTCTATTAGCCGATGCAATCGGAGGATTATCATTTAACGATGAACCTGCGGTTGAAACCACAGCCACTGCGGCCGACATTTTAGCTTTGGACAAAACAGCCCCTATTAATGCACCGGATGCATTACCGACAGGAGTATTTCAGCCTGGCGTGCCTCGGCCGTTGGCTAGATTGCTACCAACTACACTTGAAAACCTGCCTTGGAAATCTTTTGGTCCAGGCTTGAAACAATACAACCTGGGGACGCAACCCCGAAAAGAAGGCGCTTTCAAATTACTATCGCTGGACCCTGGTTCCCGGATGAGCAAACACACGCATGAGCACCGCGAACTCACCTATATAATTAGTGGTTCCTACTCGGACGAAATGGGAAAATTTAAAGCCGGGGATATTGCTGATTTATCGGCAGAACACAACCACAGGCCTCATGTCGACTCAGACATACCGTGCATATCGCTCATCGCCACCGATGCACCGGTCAAATTTGAAGGGTTGTTTGGAAAAATAGTCCAACCGTTCGTTGGCATTTAGGACCTCAGCCTCCTTACTAAAACGGACGTTCACTTAAATGTTTATATCTTAAATGTACATATTTTCAGTTACATATTTTCAGTTACATGTGTTAGTTAAGCAAACTGTCAGGCAGCTTTCAGACCCGCGCTAAGCGCGTCTGAACGATAGCTGCCATCCAGCACCGCTTTCCACCAATCACTGTTTTCAAGATACCAGTCAAGGGTCTTCTCAATACCAGTTTCGAATGTCACCCTTGGTTCATAACCAAGCTCAGATTGAATTTTATGAGTATCAATTGCATACCGGAAGTCGTGCCCTGCTCTGTTGTTGACATAACTAATCAAAGAATCACACGCCTCACTTTGGGATGCGGGACAATTGGGATAACTTTGGCGTAAAGCCAGGCTGCTTTCAAAGCGCTCATCGATCAAGGCGCATATCAGTTTGACGATCTTAATGTTAGTCCACTCATTGCAACCACTAATGTTATAAGTCTCACCCACTCGGCCGTTTTGTAACACCAAGTCAATACCCAGCGCATGGTCTTCAACATATAACCAGTCACGTATGTTTTTACCGTCACCGTAGATAGGCAAAGCCTTGCCAGCAAGCGCATTAAGAATAACAAGAGGAATCAGTTTTTCAGGAAAGTGGTAAGGCCCGTAATTATTAGAGCAATTGCTGGTTGTCACTTGCATACCGTACGTGTGATGGTAAGAGCGGACCAGAAAATCCGATGATGCCTTACTCGCAGAATAAGGCGAATTCGGTGCGTATGCAGTCTCTTCTGTGAATGCCGGATCGTGCAGCGACAATGTGCCGTAAACCTCGTCGGTAGAGACATGATGAAAGCGATGATTATCGACCGCACGCGCTTCGACTTGCCATACTTGTCTTGCCGCCTTTAGCATACTGTGGGTGCCCATGACATTAGCTTCAATAAATGCATCAGGTGCGGTGATTGAGCGATCAACGTGACTCTCGGCTGCAAAATGAACAATGGTGTTGATACGATGTTCCCGCAATAGCTGCATCATGTAGTCGGTGTTGTTTATGTCAGCATGCTCAAATCGGCATTGTTCGCCAAGCACGCACTCTAAATTGTGAGTATTGCCTGCATAAGTCAAGGCATCAACAACTACGATGTTGTCTTCGGGGTGTTTCTCGCGGCAATAACGAACAAAATTGGCACCAATAAAACCAGCGGCTCCAGTGACAAGCATGTTTCTCATGTTTACTCTCTTAACTGAGCCGCATCTAGCGCTTACAATTTGCGATACCCGGACTGGGCGTCGTATTTCAAGCAGATGAGCGAGTTCTGTGTAATAGATACCAGCCCTTTTTTAAAGGCCAGTCCGAAGATAAGGGTGCAGAAAGTGCGCCCAAACAGATTAATGCCACAACATACAGACAAATATTGCCCTATTCGTCAATATTTTGGCTTTGAATTATTGATACTAGTTACTGAAGCATGAGAAGTTCAGAATTTGCTTGATATGCCTTGCCTGTTTTCAGGCTTTATAATCTCCAGCTGTTTTAACAAATAAGCTGCCCTGCCTGAAACCGACTTTAATTTGAGTGTCCAGCGTAAAGCTGCCTGATCTTACAATAACAAGCTCAGTCAAATACATCTGCATCGCTTAAGGTTACCGCCGTCTGGTCTTTTGCTGCCAGCTGAGTTTCTGCGCCGTCGACCAATGGCCAATCGATGCCAACCTCAGGGTCATTCCACAACAAGCTTCGTTCGTAGTCTGGCGCATAAATATCAGAACATTTGTATTGAAAATCAGCCCATTCAGACATGACATAAAAACCATGCGCAAACCCTGGTGGCACCCACAATTGGCGCTTGTTTTCTGCTGTTAAAACAACACCAACCCACTGACCAAACTGTTTTGATGATTTGCGCATATCCACCGCAACATCAAACACTTCGCCAGAGGTACAACGAACCAGCTTGCCTTGCGGGTGTTTAATCTGGTAATGCAGGCCTCGCAGTACACCCTGGGCCGATCGGGAGTGATTATCCTGAACAAAATTGATATCTAAGCCAAGATTTTTAAACCCTGCATCGCTCCAGGTTTCCAGAAAAAAACCTCTGTCATCACCGAACACGCGTGGTTCAATAATTTTGACGTCATCTAGTGCTGTGTCAACTACTTGCATGATAGGCGTTTAAAAGTATAAAAGTTAAATTGTAGCATCTGCTCAAGCACAAGCTGGTCCAGTGTCACGAAAACAAAGAACTATGTATTAAAGAACTCTGTACTTATGCATCAGCCAGTTTGAGTATAGTCTTCCAATGTAATGCACTAACCGGCATGATCGACAGTCGATTACCTTTTTTCAATAAGGTCATGTCGGCTAGTTTTTTATTTTCCTTAAGCGTAGCCAGTGAAATAATACTTTTGAATTTTTTCTTATACTTTACATCTACCATGCACCAGCGCGGGTTGTCACTACTGGCTTTTGCATCAAAATATTTAGACTTGGGATCTAACGCGGTGTAATCGTCGTAGGCTTCTTTCACGATCTCTACGGTGCCAACGATGCCAGGCACAGCGCAGCTTGAATGATAGAAAAATGCCATGTCGCCTTTGCGCATATCGTCCCTCATCATGTTACGCGCCTGGTAATTACGAATACCATCCCAATGATCCTTTTTACCTGGCATACCACGCAAGTCATCGATACTGAACGCATCGGGTTCAGATTTTAGTAGCCAGTAGTTCATGTTCTCTTCTCTTGTTTATTAACGAAACCAGTTACCTACAAAACCAGTTACTTATGAAAGCAGTTTTGCACAAAAAATTGTTACACGCAAAAATGTTGTAGTCACAAATTCCGGGCATTAAAAAAGGTGCGACAAGCGCACCCTCTTTTGGAACAAGCCGACCTGAACTACGCTGCTAAATTATTCGAAGCAGCTTAACTCATGCCAGCTTTATTTATGGTACGCGGCTACGCTTAAGCGATCATACCCATGATAGCTTGAACAATACCACCAGCGCCAGCACCGGCAGCCAAGCCACCAACCATACTGCCAATGTTTAATTTGCCACTCGCAGCAGCATCACCAGCTGCTGCTGCATCACCACCGCGACCCATCAGCCCACCAACGGCTCCACCGCCAAGCAAACCACCAAGGGCCGGAGCAATAGAACCTAGCATGCCGCCCGGACCGCCACTACCGAGTGAACTTACAAGTTCACCACCAAGAAAGCCGCCACCGCCGCCAAGAACTGCTGAGATAATTGTACCTAACATTTTAAGAGTTCCTCATTTGAAAAATACCAACCTTTGCATACAGGGACAATTTCGGGAGTACATCGCATGCATCAAGTTTAGCCAATAAGCTTTGGTCCCTCGCTACTCCTGCCTAATATGATAAGCGCTAATGTTGAATAAACAACGGGTTATACTGCGTTAAAGAAAGTGAATTGCTGTAAATCGCTTGTATGCAAGTAAAAACGATGAAGTACAACAAGAACTGAAACGCTTGTTCACATAAACATGCACTTGTGTTCTAGGTAACAGTGCCACTTTAGCCCTTGTTTTACGTCAATAAACGAACAAACAACAACCAATGCAAACAAAAAAAATATCAGAACTTATTGAAGAACATGGATTAGTGTGTTGTTCTTTTGCCTATAACGATCTACCCAATTCAGTAAAGCAACAATTACTTGAAGCATATCCCGGCAATTTCGAAAACACATTTTTTACACTGCTTGCTAACGCAGGAAGCACCTTTTGGGATGCTATGGCTTTGTCCGATCGTACTGATTTATTCTCAAGCGAGAACCCGGTTGACGAATTCAGTATAAGCATTGCAACGAAATTAATAACTATGGGTGAACAAACACAGAATGCCGAAATTTTATATCCTGGCTTCCAAGTGCCACTGATAACGTTGGGAGAGTTGAGCGGTTGGAGTAGTCCTTCTCCACTGGGCTTAGGTCTGCATCCTGTATACGGCCCATGGTTTGCCTATCGGGCACTCATAAAAAGCGATAGCCCATTGCAACCCACACAAACCTTGAGCAACGTTTCCAGAAACGATTCATTAAAGAGATATTCACTCAGTACCGATTCGGCCGTTCGCAACTTTCCAATTAGCGAGTCACCCTGTATTAGCTGTGTTGACACTCCCTGCATAAGTGCCTGTCCGGCAAGTGCAACCAGTATAAATAACGTTTTCGATATAAAACGTTGTGCATCACACCGCCTACAAAAGGATTCGGGGTGTAAAACCCAATGCCATGCGCGCAATGCGTGTCCAGTCGGTCAGGCGTATCAATATAGTGAGAAACAGCGCGAGTATCATATGACGCGTGCGTTGAATGCGCTGCAGAAATGGGCAGCCCAATCTGACGAATAGTGTAAGACGACAAATACTAGGTTTGACCATCTCCGCGCATCCGCTCACCTTTGGGATCGTACTGCGCGCTAACACTGGCGTTAGCTGAGTACACTTTCCCACCAACATCAATACCCCACTCGCGCTCGTCTAACCAGGCCTGATTAATGGTATCGCTGTGCTTGATATAGCCTAAGCCCACGGACCCACCCAATGTGTGTCCGTAATTACCAGAGGTTAAATAACCAATACACTCGTTGTTGCACATGATCGGTTCATGGTGATAGAACATTGGCTCGGGGTCATTCAGTACCAATTGCACCAATCGCTTATTTAGATGCGTCTTGGCTTCCTTTTGCTTTGCGATAGCTTCTCTGCCTTTAAACGTAATGGCTTTTTCCATTGCGCAAACAAATCCAATTCCAGCTTCCAGGGGCGTATCCTCATCACCAATATCATGGCCGTAGTGCAAAAACTTCTTTTCGATTCGGCAACTGTCTAACGCATGTAAACCTGCCAACGTCAGGCCGTGGCTCTGACCGGCACTCCACAATGCATCAAAAACGGTGGTGGCCATTTCTACTGGCACCAAAACTTCCCAACCCATTTCACCCACAAAAGACACTCGCGACACGCGCACCGGTGCATAGCCAACCTCGGCCTCAACAGAACGTCCAAACGGAAATTTCTTGCTGGAAAGATCCATATTTAATAAGGGCTCCAGCATAGCTCGGCTGTTTGGCCCCATAACTCCGAGCATGGCATATTGGTTAGTCACATCCGTTACAAAGCAATGACTGCTTGCGTTTATGTTTCGCTTTAGCCAGTCCAAGTCTTTATGCGCATTGGCAGCGGCACCGATGGCCATAAATTCGGAAACGCCAAGACGTATGACAGTGAGGTCAGCCTCAATGCCTCCCCTGTCATTCAAGAAGGTGGTGTACACCATACGATCAAGCGCGACATCTATATCTGCACTACACACATATTGAAGCGCTGAGAGTGCATCGTTACCTTGAATCAGAAACTTACTGAATGTAGATTGATCGAACAAGGCAACTTTTTCTCTTGCAGCATTGTGTTCAGCAGCAGAATAGTCAAACCAGTTCTGTCGACCAAAGCTGTACTTATATTCGGGGATGATGCCCTCTGGTGCAAACCAGTTAGGTCGCTCCCAACCGGCCACTTGACCAAAGCAGGCATTGTGTTCGACCAAACGTTGATGAATAGGTGACAGACGCACGTTTCTAGCGGTTTCAAACTGACGGAACGGGTAGTGATTGGCGTACAACAAACCAAGTGACTCTTCCACTCGTTCTTCTATGAATTTTTGAGTTCCCATAAAAGGGAACATACGCCGGATATCGTTGCCCCACATGTCCAATGGCGGTAGACCATCATTCATCCATTCGGCGCAGACCTTACCCAATCCGCCAGAACTTTGAATGCCCACTGAGTTAAGTCCTGCAGCAACAAAGTAACCATTTACATCGGGTACCTGGCCTACATGAAATTGATCGTCTGGTGTGAAAGACTCTGGTCCACAAAAAAACTTTCGCCAGCCAATGTCAGCCAACATCGGTACGCGCTCCATGGCATCTACTAACACCGGCATAAGCTGTTCTTCCATATGACCGGGTATTTCATCAAAACAAAAATCCGCCGGGATACCTTGTTGACCCCAACGACGCGCGTTCTTTTCAAAAGCGCCAACCAGCAAACCACCTGCATCTTCTTTTATGTAAATGCACTTATCATGGTCACGTAATACCGGTAAGTCCGGTTTTATATCTTCGTGCTTTTCGGTAATAGCATAATAGTGTTCGCACGCATGAAGAGGCACATTGATTTTATTACGTCGACCAAGCTCTCTGGCCCACATGCCACCGCAGTTCACAACGTAGTCGGTTTTAATCGTACCTTTTTCGGTAACCACTCCGGCGACTTGTCCAGTTTCGATAAGCACATCGTTAACCAGCACATTCTCCAAACACTTAGCGCCGCGTTGCCGCGCACCTTTTATAAATGCCATGGTGACTTCAATTGGATTTCCTTTCCCATCATGCTTGACAAAGGTTCCACCAATTAAGTCATCGAACTTCATTAACGGAAACAGGTTGCCGATCTCTTCTGCAGTAACCAGATCAACCTGTGTCACACCAAACGCATTGTTCATTGAAGCAACCCGGCGCAACTCCTCCCAACGATCGTCGGTATGTGCAATACTCAAACTGCCTACCTGGCGAAAACCCGTGGATTGACCGGTTTCCTGTTCAAGCTCGTGCAACAAGTTCATTGAGTATTCGGTAAGCCTTGCGTGACTCTCGTTGGCGCGAACGGTGCCAATCAAACCAGCCGCGTGCCAAGTAGTGCCACACGCAAACTGTTTGCGTTCCAACAACACGACGTCCTGCCATCCCAGTTTGGCTAAATGATAAGCAACACTGGCTCCGGTAACACCTCCGCCTATAACGACGGCGCTGGCGCGCGTTGGAAATGCATCGGACATGAAGGTTTAACTCCCATTTTTAACAGTGCTATAAAACAGAGCTTTTAAGCAGTGCCTTGACTAATCTGTTTCGCTAAACTCTTTTAACAAAAAAAGCCAATCCATTCATTGATCAGAACGAGATGCGTCATGGTGCCAGCTAACTATAACCGCACGGGTAATGTTCCAAATATGAGAAAAGGTGGCTGTGAAGTCATTCGGGCGCTCTGCTAGCCATTGATCAAGCGCATCTACCGTTACCCATCGCCCGTCATCAATTTCTTCTGGCTCTAACGTAATTGAGTCATCTGAGCGTGCACAGTAAATACGTACAAATTCAAAACCGTTTTGTGATGTGGGTGGCATACGACCAACCTCGAAAAAAGCATCCAGCGCCAGCTCAACCCCCAGCTCTTCTGCCATCTCCCGTGCAGCACAAACTAAATAAGACTCACCAGCATCCACGTGACCTGCGGCACTGGTGTCCCAAAGTCCAGGATTAGTGTCCTTGCTCCTGGAGCGCAATTGCACGAATATCTGGTTAGCAGAATTAGTCAGAATAATGTGTGTAGCGCGGTGCCTGTGCCCATTCAAGTGCACATTCGATCGGGTTTGTTGCCCTATCACCTCGTCTAACTCATTAACAATATCCAGCATCTCTTCCATGGCACTAGAGTAACCGTCCGGCAATCTTGGCTGCAAGTGTTGATTTCGGACTACAATAGGGCTTCCTACTTATTTGAATACAGGCTGTACCTAAGCCTGCACAGTGAAACAGGAATACAAATTGTGAGCGCCTGGCTCGAACGCCGATCAACCCTGAATACCGACAAGTCGCGTGGCTTTAACAGCATGCGCGCTGACAGTCAGTATCAAAGAGACCGCGCTCGAATTATTCATAGCGCCTCGTTTCGTTCTCTGCAGTCCAAAACTCAAGTACTGGGTTTAGGCGAGAGTGACTTCTATCGAACCCGTCTTACTCACTCTTTAGAAGTGGCTCAAGTGGGGTCTGGCATCTGCGAATGGCTGCGCGACCAACCAGACAACGCAGCGCTGCACGATTTTATTCCCTCATTCAGTTTAATTGAAGCGATTTGCCTTGCGCACGATATTGGGCACTCGCCGTTCGGGCACGGAGGTGAAGTAGCGCTGAACACTATGATGCGCGACCATGGCGGGTTTGAAGCCAATGGGCAGACCTTACGTATTATTGCAAGGCTTGGCGAGTTCTCTGCTGAGTGCGGCCTCGATCTCACCCGCAGAACCATGTTGGGGACCATAAAGTATCCAGCCTTTTATTCAGACACTGCACGCTATAACAAACCAGAACAACTGACAGATACAGCACACGATAATCAATACTTGAATATTGATCACTGGGCGCCACCCAAATGCATTTATGACGCCGAAGCCGATGTGTTGGAGTGGCTGCTGGAACCTTTTAGCCAAACCGATAGAGATTTATTTTTAACGCTAAGTACACCAGAAAAAGGTCACCGCCGTACGCGCTTTAAACCGTTTGACACCAGCATCATGGAGCTGGCAGATGATATCGCTTATGGCGTGCACGATTTGGAAGATGCGTTGGCGCTGGGACTGGTTGATCGGGACGCCTGGGAATGCAAGGTATCCGATGTTATAGACAAAATGGACGACAACCCGATTAACGCCGAACTCGACCAGTACAATCGTGATTTATTCAGCTCATCGCCAAAAGATCGTAAGCATGCCATCAGTCGTTTGGTTGGTTATTTGATACTCAACATTCACATCGATAAGCTTGAGGAGTTTGACGACCCAATGCTGCATCTGCAAGCTCGTATGGAGCCACAAGCCTACGAGATACTGTTGCTGGTTAAAGATTTTGTTATGCAGCACGTAATTCTGCGCCCCGAACTGCAAATGCTGCAGTACAAAGGCCAGCAAGTCATGGTCAAGCTGTTTGATATCTTTGCTGCAAACCCGGAGCGTCTGTTACCCGCTGACGTATTTAAAAACTACCAGCACGAAGGCCATCGCGCCATTGCAGACTATCTGTCAAACATGACTGATGTCTCCGCTGGCAAGCTCTATCACAAGCTTCTCAGCCCCACCTCCGGCTCCATCTTCGACCGGACCTAAGATTCATCAGGGTCAGAGAGGGTCAGAGGGTCAGGTCTTTCAGCAGAGGGTCAGGGTCAGGTCTTTGATTTTGAATGGATGAGAGTCAGCAGCAGGGTCAGGGTCAGGTCTTTGATTTTTAATTGATGAGAGTCACCATTCAAAATCAAAGACCTGACCCCGCAAATGCATGACCCCGCAAATGACCCCGCAAAATGACCCTGAACAAAAAAGCCCCTGAAAAGGGGCTTCTTGCAAACTTGTTTGAGCGTAGAGCTTAACGCTTCGAGTATTGAGTGGCTTTACGTGCTTTACGCAATCCAACCTTTTTACGTTCAACTTCACGAGCATCACGGGTAAGAAAACCAGCACCGCGCAGGGTTGGGCGCAAGGCTTCGTCGTATGACAATAATGCGCGGGAAATACCCAATCGGATAGCGCCGGCCTGGCCGCTGCCACCACCACCTTTAACAGTGATGTTGAAATCGAAGTTTGACACCATGTCGGAGCGCTCAAGCGGCTGCCGAATAATCATGTGAGCCGTCTTTCGACCAAAATACTCGTCGAGCGGCTTGTTGTTAATAACAATGTTACCGCTGCCGCTTTTCATGAAAACGCGAGCAGTAGAGGATTTGCGACGGCCAGTGCCGTAGTAGTGCGAAGCTGCCATGAGGGCTAGATCTCCAAAAGCGTTGGTTGCTGAGCGGCATGAGCGTGGTCTTTATCGGCAAACACGCGCAGCTTTCTGTACATTTCACGACCCAGCGCGTTCTTGGGCAACATGCCCTTCACGGCTAGCTCGATAATGCGCTCCGGGTGGCTCTGTTGGAGCTTCTCGAAACTGATGGTTTTCAAGTTACCAATGTAACCTGTGTGCCTGTGGTACAACTTGTTCTTGGCTTTGTTACCAGTGACTTCTACTTTGGAGGCATTGATAACGACGATATAGTCGCCTGTATCCACATGAGGCGTGTAGATCGGCTTGTGCTTGCCGCGAAGACGATGAGCCGCTTCGGTGGCAACATTGCCAAGCGTCTTGCCTTCTGCGTCAATGACGAACCATTGTCTTTTCACTTCCGCAGGCTTTGCGCTGATGGTGGTCTTGTTCACTACGATGCCTCTGGCGAATACTCGATATTGAGCTTAGCCCGCCATTGTAGCGGACATCACAGGCGGACTCAAGCAAGTTCACACAGATAATTGGCGACGCAAACACTTAAGGTAGTAAATTTAAAAAGCAATAGGTTGTTTGTACCGGAGCGCACCGCTAAAGAGTGCTGGATAAGTGCAAAAAAATTCAGCGTGGCCCGAAAGCCACGCTGCAAACCACCTAAATAAGGAGGGAGGAGAAAAACTATGCTTTCGCCTCCTGAATGGTGCAATCGACGGGCCAACGCTCAGGCCAGATTCAGTGGCAAACCTGAAATTGTGACCGGCTTTTCGAATCCTGTACTGGCTCAGAACGAGCGTAAATGGCCTGGCCCCAATGCCTCGAGCTATCCAGCTTTGGCACCTGTACCCGGCAAATTTCTCTATTTTTGAACTGGCTCACCATTTGCCGCTGGCAATATTTCGTGGGTAACCGTGATTATGGTGTTCGACTCCAGCATTTTACTGACGGAACAATACTTTTCGGACGACAAAGAAACGGCGCGCTTGACTTGTTTTTCGCTGAGCTCATGACCATACACCTTAAAATGCACGGAAATTGCGGTAAAAACAGCAGGAATCTCGTCTGCGCGGTCGGCTTTGAGCTCAATTTCGCAGTCAGTCACAAGCTGGCGAGACTTTTGCAACATCAACATCACATCGAATGCAGTGCATCCGCCGAGACCCATAAGGACCATTTCCATGGGTCGAACGCCAAGGTTACGCCCTCCATGTTCCGGAGAGCCATCCATGACGACGGTGTGACCACTGCCGGATTCAGCGACAAAGGTCATATGATCCAACCATTTAACTCGAGATTGCACAGTAAAAAGTTCCTCGTGAACGAAAGACGTTTGCGAAATAGTACCTATTTTACTGAAGTTCTCACAAAAGCGGCCGATCAATGTTTGACGGTATAGATATTAGCTCGGTCAACTTTGACCTAGCGCAAACATTGAGTACGGAGAGAGACTGGATATGCTAGCGCCTCGTATAGCTCCACCACCTGTAGAGTGGATGGATATTTTTCTACGGAGCAGTCACCGACGACAGTATCCGGCCAAAACCACGATTATTCATCATGGTGATGTGCCAGAGACACTGTATTACATCGTTGACGGTTCTGTAAGCGTAGTCATCGAAGATGATGATGGTCGCGAAATAGTTCTCGCTTATTTGAGCGCGGGTGATTTTTTCGGCGAAATGGGTTTGTTCGAAGAGAACAGCCAACGCAGTGCTTGGGTAGTTGCCCGAGTCAAATGCGAGCTTGCTGAAATGAACTACGACCAATTTCGTCGATTAGCGACTGAGCAGCCTGAGCTGCTTTACTCTCTAACCACGCAAATGGCAGCTCGTCTTCGTAAAACCAGCGTCAAAGTTCGTGACCTGGCTTTCCTGGACGTGACTGGTCGTGTTGCTTCAACACTACTTGATCTTGCCAAAATGCCAGATGCAATCACTCACCCAGACGGTATGCAGATTCGCATCACTCGTCAGGAAATTGCCAGAATCGTGGGTTGTTCTCGCGAAATGGTAGGTCGGGTTTTGAAAGAACTCGAAGATCGCGGCCTTATCCATGCACGCGGAAAAACAATGGTTATCTACGGCACTCGCTAGCAGCTGCTACGACTTGTGTAAAAACAAAGACCCGGAAAAAACATTGCGTTTTTCCGGGTCTTTGTCGTTTTAAGGTTTAGCATTTTTTAGTGTTCGGTCATCAAACACTGACTTATCCTGTCACTACCTGCCAACAGAACAACTTATAAACCAAACATATCCGCCAATGCGCGGCCGGGTTCTGGTGCGCGCATAAAAGCCTCTCCTACCAAAAACGCATTAACGTGATGTTTTTGCATCAGCGTGACATCAGCTGTTGCCAGGATACCGCTTTCAGTCACTACGGTTGTGTTTTCAGGAATTAACGGCAATAAGTCAATCGTTGTATTTAAAGAGACATTGAAGGTTCGCAAATCTCGATTATTAATACCCAACAGCATTGGCGACAAATCCAGGGCACGTTCTAGCTCTGCACGGTCATGTACTTCCACTAACACATCCATGCCCAATTCTACTGCTTGTGTATAAAGCGCTGACATTTGCGCATCATCGAGCGCGGCAGCAATCAATAAAATGCAATCAGCACCAATTGCTCGTGCTTCGCTGACTTGGTATGAGTCGATAATAAAGTCCTTTCGAATAACCGGCAAAGCACACGCCTGTCGCGCTTGTTGCAAAGCATGCTCACTGCCTTGAAAAAAGTCTGCATCGGTTAGCACGGATAAACAGGCAGCACCGCCCTGTTCGTAACTCTTGGCGATATCTGCCGGATTAAAGTCTGTTCTTAAAACACCTTTACTGGGACTGGCTTTTTTGACTTCCGCGATCACCGCGGGTTTGCCCGCTACGATGCAAGCATTTATTGACTGGCAAAAACCTCGAGTCACATCTGCCTGTTTAATTTGTTGCAACAGTGCCTGCTCACTGATCTTGGCAGAGCGTTCAGCGATTTCTTCGGTTTTTCGATGCAGTATTTTCTTTAAAATATCAGGTACATCAGCTTGAGTAGCCACTTACAACTCCTGACTGAAATCAGCCAGCGCTTTTAACTTTGCTGCAGCTGCGCCGCTGGCTAAAGTCTGTCGAGCCAGCTCCACACCATCTTTAATAGAATCAACAGCACCACCCACGTACAGGGCCGCACCACTATTTAACAGAACAATGTCTTTCGCAGCACCATCTTCGTTATTGAACACGGACTGAATCATCGCAAGACTTTGCTGTGGTCCGTCAACTTGAATCGCTTCAAGGGCTTGCGGTTTAATGTCATAAAGCTCAGGTTCAATGTCGTACTCTGTGACTTGCCCGTTTTTTAGCTCTGCCACATGGGTTTTACCACTTAGGCTGATTTCGTCCATACCACCATCACCATGCACGACCAAAACGTGTTCGCTGCCCAGCTTGTTTAACACATCAGCTATCGGCTTTACCCAGGCTGCGTCATACACCCCGAGCAACTGTCGGCGTATACCAGCTGGGTTGGTTAGCGGACCCAGCAAATTGAACACTGTTCGCACACCCATTTCACGACGAGGACCAATGGCATGTTTCATTGCACTGTGATGCCGCGGCGCAAACATAAAACCAACACCAACCTCTTCTACGCAACGTGCAACAGCATCCGAATCCAACTCTATGTTGACACCAGCCGCTTCGAGTAAATCAGCCGCACCCGACTTACTGGAAACAGAACGGTTACCATGTTTGGCAACCTTTACACCGGCGGCGGCGGCTACAATTGAACAACTGGTCGATATATTAAACGTGCTTGAAGAATCACCACCGGTGCCAACAATATCTATAGCGAGAGGATCAGCTTTAACACTCGACGCCAGTTCGCGCATCACTTGCGCGGCAGCGGCGACTTCATCAACCGTTTCGCCTTTCATGCGTAACGCAACCAGCAGGCCACCGATTTGAGAAGGCGTGGCCTCCCCCGTCATCACCTGTTGCATGACAGCGTTCATGTCTTCCATCGACAAGTCACGCCGCTCCAGCAGGTGACCCAAAGCTTCTTGTACATTCATGAAACGACTCCTGCATCGCGAAGAAAGTTTTGCATCAAAGCATGTCCGTGTTCACTGCTGATGGATTCGGGATGAAACTGCACACCCTCGGTAAGTTGCCTTTTATGCCGAACACCCATCACCTCTTCCATATTACCGGCCTCATCAACCGTCCATGCAGTAATGCCAAGACACTCAGGCACCGTGTCTGGCGCGATGACCAGTGAATGATAACGCGTAACGGTAAATGGGCTGGGTAGACCTGCAAACACCCCGGTGCCGTTGTGATGCACTTGAGAAAGTTTTCCATGCATGATCTGCTGCGCATGTGAAATCTGACCACCAAAATGTTGACCAATACTTTGATGTCCCAAACACACACCCATGATGGGCAACTTACCAGCAAAGTAATCAAGCGCCGACAACGTAATACCGGCCGAGTCCGGATTACCCGGCCCAGGGGATAGCAGCAGCGCATTTATGTCAGGGCTATCCAACTCTTGTACAGATATTTGATCATTGCGATATACGCGGACCGTTGCGCCTAGTTCGCGTAAGTACTGCACAAGGTTATAAGTAAACGAATCATAGTTATCAATAACAGCAAGCGTACTCATGATGATGCCTCCTGATCCTGGGTCGTTGTCTTAGCGCGTAAAGTTTGATCGGCCAAGCTTTGATCGACCAGACTTTTATCGCTTAAAAAGGCAGGTGCTTCATTTAAACCAGCGTGTGCTAATGCAACTGCTTTAAAAATAGCACGGGCCTTACTCATGGTTTCGGCCCATTCGGCATCCGGGTCGGAATCGTAAACAATACCGGCACCGGCCTGCACGTGCAGCTCACCGTTTTGTATAACAGCGGTTCGAATGGCGATAGACGTATCCATATTCCCGTTCCACGATAGATAGCCCACTGCGCCCGAATAAACACCACGCTTTACTACCTCAAGCTCTTGCAAGATTTCCAGCGCACGCACTTTCGGTGCACCCGATAACGTACCTGCCGGGAAAGTAGCGCGAAGCACATCAATCGGGCTCAGGCCTTCATTCAACTTACCCACCACATTGGACACTATGTGCATAACATGTGAATAACGTTCAATGCTGAACTTATCAGTCACTTCCACCGTACCGGTTTGCGCAATGCGGCCGATATCATTGCGTCCTAAATCGATCAGCATTAAATGCTCGGCGAGTTCTTTTGGGTCTGCCATCAAGCTCTTTTCGTTCTCAAGATCAGCATCCGGAGTTGCACCGCGTGCTCGGGTGCCAGCTAATGGCCTGACCGTGACTTCGCCCTCTTCGAGTCGTACCAAAATTTCTGGTGATGCACCAACCACTTGATGATCACCGAGGTTGAGATAAAACATATAGGGAGATGGGTTTAAAATTCTCAAGGCTCGATACAAATCAAGCGGCGCAGCTTCAAATGGCACACTCAAGCGTTGAGATAACACAACCTGCATGCATTCACCGTCTGTAATGTACTGACGAATAGTTTCAACCGCTTTTTTGTAACCCGCTTTGGTAAAGCTACTTTTAAAATCTGCCTCAGTTACCTGAGTTGCATTGCGATGCAAGGATTGCTCGGGCAAGGGCCCATTTAATTGCTGTAATAAACCTGATATTCGGGCAACACCATTTTCATAAGCGTTGTCGGCTTTGGGATCAACCAACACTAACAAGGTTAACTTACCACTGAGATTATCGAACACCACCAACTCGTTGGCTTCCATCAGCAAAATATCAGGATTACCCAGTGGGTCCGGATGCGGGTTAGGCCCAAGCCTTGGCTCGATCAAACGCACCGTGTCGTAGCCAAAATACCCGACTAAACCGCCGGTGACTTTAGGCAGGCCTTCAATGTCTGGAATACTGAATTGTTGCTGGTATTCGTCTATCCAGGTTAACGGGTCGGTGTGTTCAAACGACTCACTGCCACTTTCTCGGTCTACGCTGATGTTGTGGCCATGTATACGAATAATGGTGGAGCACGGCAAACCGATAATTGAAAATCGACTCCATTTCTCGCCTCCCTGCACAGACTCAAGTAAAAAAGAGAACGGCTTATTAGCCAGTTTGACAAAAGTCGATAGCGGGCTTTCAAAGTCGGCAACCACTTCACAGTGCAGCGGTATACGAGTAAAGCCTTGCGCAGATAAACGCGCGAATTCGTTAGGGGTCATGTTAGCGGTCCTGACGGTTTTTCAAATTACGAAGGTCGCTTGATGTGCGACTAAGAGGCGGTTCTAGTGTCGCCAACGCCAACGATATTGTAATTTTGAAATGTACATCAGGTAGTGCCTTAATAAACTGTAGTATGAAATTGCGCGCCACAGGAGTCGCACCGGAGCATCAGCCTACTATCCCAATAAGCCGCTGCGCCGTCAAGCCCCAAGGGCCAAATACGGTATACGGATAGAGAAAACCACCTATTTTTTTTATGGAATGCCATTTTTTTGGAATTGCTAGTGTCTTTAACTATAGTCGGTATGATTAACGCAGTTCTTTCTGCGACCCACATTCAATTACGGCTTATATTGAATGACGACCCATATTGAATAACGACCCATATTCAACAACGACCCTTACCTCAGGTTCACACATGACTATTATTAAACAAGACGACTTGATTGACAGCGTAACCGACGCCTTACAGTTCATCTCCTACTATCACCCCAAGGATTATATAGACGCCGTATATCAAGCTTGGGAGAGGGAAGAATCACAGGCAGCTAAAGATGCCATGTCGCAAATCCTGATCAATTCTCGTATGTGTGCCGAAGGCAAACGCCCTATTTGTCAGGACACGGGTATCGTCACCGTGTTTATGCGTGTCGGCATGGATGTGCAGTGGGACAGCACCATGGATTTACACAGCATGGTAAACGAAGGGGTTAGACGAGCCTACCTTCACACCGACAACAAACTGCGCGCCTCCATTTTAGATGACCCGGCAGGTGCACGAAAAAACACGGGAGATAACACCCCGGCGGTTATACACATCGATATCGTGGCAGGTAACAAAGTCGAGGTCGACATCGCTGCAAAAGGCGGTGGTTCAGAAAACAAATCAAAGATGGTCATGCTGAACCCGAGCGACAGCATCGTTGACTGGGTAGTTAAAACCGTACCCACCATGGGTGCTGGCTGGTGTCCACCTGGCATGCTTGGTATTGGTATAGGTGGCACAGCCGAAAAAGCAGCTGTGTTAGCAAAAGAGGTATTAATGGAGCCGGTCGATATTCAGCAGTTAAAAGATCGTGGACCGTCAAACCGGATTGAGGAGCTTCGGCTTGAGATTTTTGAACGCGTCAATGCACTTGGCATTGGCGCACAGGGTTTGGGCGGACTGACCACCGTTGTCGATGTGAAAATAAAAGATTACCCCACACACGCAGCATCCCTGCCTGTTGCCATGATCCCGAACTGCGCAGCCACCAGGCACACGCACTTTACCCTCGATGGCACTGGCGCCTACGAGCAGACACCACCCAAACTCGAAGACTGGCCATCCATCACTTGGGATGCAGGCAGTAGCCGCAGGGTTAATCTTGACACCATAACAGCAGAAGAAGTCGCCACCTGGAAGACAGGTGAAACACTGTTGCTCAATGGCACCATGCTCACTGGTCGCGACGCCGCCCACAAACGCATTCAAACAATTCTGGACAGCGGTGAGTCATTGCCAGATGGACTTGATTTTAAAAACAAATTTATCTACTACGTCGGTCCAGTGGATGCAGTGCGCGACGAAGTGGTAGGCCCGGCTGGTCCAACGACATCCAATCGTATGGATAAATTCACAGAAATGATGCTCTCTGACGCAGGCTTAATGGGCATGATCGGCAAAGCCGAGCGTGGTCAGGTGGGCATTGACGCCATAAAAAAACACGCGGCTGTGTACTTAATGGCCGTTGGCGGGTCTGCCTATCTGGTATCCAAAGCCATTAAAAAATCACGCATAGTCGCGTTTGAAGAGCTTGGCATGGAAGCTGTTCACGAGTTTGTTGTGGAGGATATGCCCGTGACCGTGGCGGTCGACTCTCGAGGAGAATCAGCGCATCAAACCGGGCCAGCGTTGTGGAAAGGTAAGATTGAGTCAGGTGAGGTCAAGCCTGTTTACTTTGTATAGCATTAGGGCATTATCGTTTTGCGCAAAGTGTCCTAAACTTACAGTTCTAATCAGGCAAAAACCGGAATAAAAATGCTAGTCAAACTGTGTGCTGCAAAATCGTCTATTGCAAACCTGCCGGCTACCGTCATGCTGGTAGCCCTTGTCATGTTGTCCGGTTGCGCAAGCTCAGCAGGTAGCTCGACTGGCACTCAGCGCCTTGGCGGTAAGATTCAAGCGTGTCGGGCCGGGGACCAAATGGTAAATTCTACCAGGCAGTGCCTGCAGGACGGTGCAGCGTGTTATGAGCTGAGTAACGGCAATTGGTGTACCGGTGAACGAGGCAACACCTGCCCCACAGGGTCCACGCAACTGCCACAAGGTGCTGCCTGTCCTCGCGGAGCTCGATGTATCGCGTATGGCGAAAACCTTAACTGTGCGATAGCTGGCTAACTTGTTTGTTGTGACGTCAGGCAGTTAATATTGATTGCCTGAATTGCGCGATAACCGAATCATAAACATGCGCATCATTTGTGTTGGCTGCATTGAAAATAGCCGAGCCAGCTACAAAAGTATCGGCACCGGCTTCTGCAATTTGCGCGACATTATCCACTTTCACTCCACCATCCACTTCTAAACGTATTGCATACCCCGATTCGTCGATACGTTGCCTGACCGCCCGCAATTTATCCAGCGTATGGGGGATAAACGCTTGCCCGCCAAAACCCGGGTTCACTGACATGAGTAAAACGATATCAATTTTATCCATCACATAATCAAGCAAATTTAATGGTGTTGCCGGATTAAACACCAAACCACTCATCAAACCAGCATCACGTACTAGCTGTAAAGACCGGTCAATATGTTCTGACGCTTCAGGATGAAAAGTGACACAGCTTGCCCCGGATTTGACAAAGTCTCCAATCAATCGATCAACAGGTGACACCATTAAATGCACATCGATTGGCGCTGTAACGCCGTGAGATCGCAGCGCATCGCACACCAAGGGTCCAATGGTTAAATTGGGCACGTAATGATTATCCATAACATCGAAGTGCACCCAATCGGCACCCGAAGACAGAACGTTGTCTACCTCTTCACCGAGGCGGGCAAAGTCTGCTGACAAAATCGAGGGGGCAATAATCGGTGCCTGCATAGGAGTGACTTGCTCAATGGCTAAATGAGTAACTGTAGCCGTTTTAAACCTCTTGCGCGACCTGTAAAAAAGCGCCTATGAGCCGATAACAATCTTATCCGCCAAGGTTTTAACGATTTTTACATGGCACAGCCTCGCCACGACAAGCAAACACAGTCACCTATTTTCAGGCTTGATCAGCCTGAATTGCTGGACCTGCACGCAATGGAAGCGGCAGCAGCTGCAAACCAGCGCGGCGCATGGCGATACCTGGCAACCTTGTTTGAAGAAGCGCAGAAGCGCCATTGCCAGCAACTCTCGATTGAGCCTGATGTTAATCTTTGGCGGGTGCGCTACCGAACCGGGGGTGACTATGACGAGCACGTCGTGGAGGATGCCAGCAACCTGATATGGGCCACGACAGCTTTGCAAGTCGAGCTCTGGGGTGAGCATTACCACAAACAGTCTCAGCGAAACGCCAGATTCACATTGATATTTGGTGAGATTAATACAGCTATCACGGTTAACGCAATACACACGGTTAATGGTGATTTTTTGGAATTTGATTTTGACCCGATACTGCCCATGCCGCCACTGCTGGATGAATTGGGGTTTCAGGCCAACCAGCTCAAAGCATTGCGTACGCGCTTACGACACAACAACGGCATGGTATTGATCACCAGTAGCGAAACCCACCAGCTGGACGATACATTACTGGCCATCAATCAAGAACTAATATCGCCCTCGCGAAAACTATTGTCTGTCAATAACCGGCACCGCTATAACCTGCCACGCACCACTCAAATAGATCTGCAACATATCGATCAAGCCGAACAAGGCAAAACATGGAACACGGCACTGGATACCAGTCACGACATACTACTGATTGGCGGCAACGTTCCAGAGGACTGTCACGAACGTATTGCCAATGCAAGCGATCAAGGCGTTATGACCATTCAGGCTTTGCAAGTAGGCAGAGATGCAGACCAAATTCAAATACTTAATGCCGGTATTATGCGTCGCTCGCCCTTGCATCGCACGGTAGACACCATCGTCAATCACTATCCAGTACGCACCAACTGTCCTCATTGTGTTGAGCGCTGCGTTTTAAACGAGTACGAACAACATTGGCTGGAGCATCTAAGAACACCGGTCACCGAGAACGTTGTCAGTTGGCTGACCGACGGTAACACCGAGCAATTCATACGCTCTGTTGGCTGCGATAGGTGCGCTGACAGCGCCTACGGCCCTCCAGTGTCAGTTTTTGAGGTGATAGAGCGTAACGAGCAAAACCACTTATTTCCAAGCAGTGACAGAGCGAATACAAACAGCACTGGTTTCACCGCATTACAGCGACAGTTAATGGTAAGCGCCAAGGAAGGGAAAATCAGTTTGGACGAAGTGATCAGAGTGTTGAACGGATAATACATCAGAAGACTCTTCCACGAATCTTCTAATGTTGGGTTGCGACTAACCTGAATAAGTTAGCCTTTTTTTCTGGTTGAGTTTTTCCTGCTTGATATTTTTATCTAACCAAGCCCTTGTTATGCTGCCGCAGCGTCATCCGAGCGTCCGTCATCCGGCTTTCGCTTTACATCCAAGCCAGCTACAACCCGCAACGTAGGTTTCACCGGTGTATCAATGCGATCAGGTGTATAGGTGTGTTCTGCCAGTAGCTGATCAGACCATAGCAAGCCCGATACAGAATCTTTATTCATTGGCTTGCACATGTTTCCGTTGAGTTGATTATGAGAGACCAGATAGTTGCGCAGGCGAATAAACATATCTCTGTCAACTTTGCCGGTTTTACGCCAAAAAGCTTTAAGGGACGCTTGCGACGTAAGTCCAGGTAAATTGTATATGGCTTTGCCAAGCGTTTTTACGGGTGTGCCGTGAAACAATGAAGACATTCCAACGGTGCTGTTAATGACTACGGTGCCTTGTGCGTGCTTTAACAATGTTGGTAAGCATAAATCGTGTACGTAGAAAACCCTGCCCTGCAAACCAAGCTCGCTGACCAGATTGTTAAACAGGTTTGTATAATCGGTGTAACCACGATCAAGCGGATGATGCTTGAATACGATAGCTTTATTTTTCGGCGCATGTTTGGCGAATGAAGTCACAACATCGCCAATAAAGTGTTCTATCGAGTTGTAGTCCGAATGTACTACCACTTGCATATCGCAATGGACCTGCAAAGGGCATACAAAATAATTGTACTCAAATTCGGGTAATAGATTACCCAGAACATGGCGCTCTTTTCGCTGAAAACGCACCTTTCTAAAACCGGAAATTATCCAGCGAAAACCTTCAGGCAACCAGCGAAAATCGCGATGATGTTGATAACCGGGAAACAGCTTTTTACGATAAGCGCTGGCCAAATAATAGGCCATGGAGTGAATGGCCATCAATGCAAACACGTTGATCGAAAATTCGGACTCGGTTTGACTCTGTTTTTTTGCAGCTGGCAATTTAAACCCATTGAGCAACATTGGCGAATGGCCATTAACGCCATCTTCTTCCAGCGTAATGAAGTTAGGCCTGATATAACCCTCCTCAAAAACGAAGACTCTTACACCATTGCGTTGTGCAACTTCTTTGGCAATGCGATGGTAGATACGGCAATCACCGAACAAATAAATTCGGCCGATATTCTTATTAGCGATCAGTCGATCAAGAAATGCATCCCAGTGCTGGAGCTCTCCTGAGAAGTCGATAGCGCCAGGTCGCTTATAAAACAGCTTATCGCCACCGTTTAAATTGACTTTATGAACATTGAATCCACGAGACTCAAGCTCATCACCAAAACGCGAGAAGAAGGGTCCTATTGGCCCTTGTAGCAACAACACATCAGGGCGCATAACGAAGTCCTTTCACGATATTGACAACCTTGTTTATCTGCCTTAATGACCACTTGCCAGAAATATGCTTGTTCATTGCAATTCTATTTTTTATTGTTTGCACCAGATCCTCTGGTGTTGTGAACTCTCCGGTATCGATGTCAACGTATCTTGGATACGCTATCAACGACAGGTACACCAGTTCATCCAGCGTTCTGCGACGCGTACGTCGCTCATTGGGCTGATGATCTTCAGTTAATCCCCAACCCGCATAAAATGGTGTCCCGTAGGTCACCACTCGTTTACCTCTTAACAACGCCTCAAATCCTGAAAGCGATGTCATCGTGTGCAACTCATCACACACTTCAATGCAATCGACAATTGATGCATCCGCATCCACAGCATTTGCATTTTCATCCAGCACACTCTTCTCTATAGCGCCCTTTCGATTACCTGCAACCACATCCGGATGTGGCTTATAGCGAATCCACGCATCTGGCATGGCTTTGCGAACAGCAATCAAAAGATCAGCGTTTTTGCGAATTCCGTCGCAACCGCGCCGGATAGACTCATCGTCTTCAACTTGCCCGACGACCAACACATGAACCTTGTCAGGCGCAGGTAACAATAAGTTACTTTTTGTCCCTACGTTATATTTCGACAGGCGCGACGATAAGATGAGCTTTTTTAGTGATACAGCACGAAATATTTCTGCTGGCGTGCAATCATGCTGGCTTAACAGTGCTTCCAGCTCGCTTGGACGCGCCGGATCGAAGTACATTCCCAGTCCATCGACCACCAATGAGGCCGGCGCATTGAAATCCGAGCCCAAACCACTGGATCGCAGGAAACCGTCTTCGAGTCGAAACACAGGCAACCCGTTATCGGCCTGGCTCTCGGTGGGTTTTACGTCACTAAACGCCCTGTAACCCCACGTCAGCCTGGCGGTAGCCCTCGGCTGTTCGCCATGGACATCACCATCGGTGCGATGTTCATGGCTTTTGCGTTTATTGCCACGGTTCCTGCCAAAACTCACTGAGCCATCCGGTGAACGCAAATATTGCCTGATGTATTTCTGCTTCCATGTGGTGATACCGACGCAATCAAAATGATGTGCATTTCTGGTAAACATGCGTTGCTGAAGCTCCACATGCTCAAGACATTCGTGCAATTGCCACGATACACCGGTGACCGGGTTACAGTAAGTGGCCAGTGCTATGTGGGTCGCGAAAAACAAATCATCGATACTGCGTTTCCGGGTACGTCGTGCAACTGGATTTCGGTCGTCAGTTAGTCCCCAGCCTGAATAAAACGGTTGCCCAAAAACCACAACCGGCTTACCACACAACAGGGCTTCATAACCAAGCTGCGAAGTACCGACATACACTTTGTCGATGTGCTTAAGCAGACGCATAGGGTTAACAGAATCGCTGTACAGTCGAACACCGAGTTCGCAGGCCAAGTCAGACAAGTACCCTTCCCGCCTGCCACTGATGACATCCGGGTGTACTTTTACAATAATCTCTGCGTCGTTGTTCTCTTTTATAGCTGCATGCAACATGGCTTCAAAACCATCGGCATCCATAGCCCCATAGCGCACCGATGCATCATCGCGTGTCTGATCAACCACCAACACTTGTTTCTTCGATTCAGGACTTGTACCTGTCAACGGTGTGCAGGCACGCGACGAACTGAACTTGCAATCAGATGTGAAATTGTATTTAGTGATGTTACTGGCCACCAGTTGTTCACGACATCGAGCGGCATACGCTAACTGCTCATCAGTGGCTATTGTCCTGAAAGCGTTACTTTCAAGGTTGAGCAAATTTTCTAAATCACAGGGTACCGAGCTATCGTAATAAACACCGGTGCGATCTTTCAGTAAGGAGTAACTGATTCTCGAATGCGGGTCAGCGGCACTGCTTCGAATCCAACCGTCTTCGAGATAGACCACATCAAGTTGGTGTTCTTGCGCGTATCGAAGAGCAGCGGCTGTATTGGATTTTCTACCCCAGACCAATACATACGAAACATCTTCCGATTGTGTTTTGGCTTGCGAGGGTGAGAGAACCTGATCAACTCCAACGAGTTTTTCCACATGCCGGATGGCACGCAAACCGCGAGAAAATGCAACCGCGATAGCCGTTTGGCTTTGATTTTGGGATTGAGAGGAAACAGCGACCACAAAAACGTTTTCTTATAGTGAGTAGGAAGCAGCAGTAATTAGCCTCTTCGTAAATGCAGGAAATAAGCCATTCGCAGCGCAATAAACGCTGGAATTTGCACAGTTTGCCAGCGTTCTGCGCCACCTGATAATACCGAGACGATTTTGCGTACTGGCGCACTTCTCGTGGCCTCGGAATTGCACTTTGTTTGGCTTGAACTCGCGCATACAGGCGCATTTTGAATAGGTGCTTTAACGCCCATGAACGTGCTGTTCGTATCAGATTCCCGGTCCACCACAACGTCTTACCGTGATGGCTCTATCCGGTATCGCTGCTTCCATATGGCAGAAGCCTTACAAGCTGCGGGCCATTTGGCTGATGTCACGGCATTGGATAGTCTCGACCCGGCTAATTTGAGCCGCTACGATGTACTGAGCGTGCACTGCCCTACCGCGAGCAGAAAGCTGCTTAGAGTGTTAGAGCACTGTCACAAGCTCGATATCAGAACGGTGGCAGACATTGACGAACTCGAGTTTGACCCGGATGTGGCCAGCGAATCGCCCAAACTTCTGTTAGAAGATCAAACCTTGGCTACTGTTCGTGCAACCTTTTTGCGCCAGCAGCTCGCACTGAAACATTTCGACGAAGTGTCAGTAGCGACCGAAGAGCTTGCCAGAGCACGACGTGTGCAGAACCCGAGTCAACCGATCTACGTTGCAGCTAACGGACTGTCAAATTTTTGGCTGTCATGCAACGACCAAATCAATATGGGCCACCCGACTGTCAAACGCATCAGCTTTTTCTCTGATGTCAATGGAGTTGAAAAAGATTTCGATGAGGCCTCAGTCGCGATAAACCGCGTTCTGAAAAAAAAGCCTGACTCAGAGCTCAATGTTATCGGCCCATTGGACTTAAGTTCGAGTGGCATTGAAACCGCCAGAGTCATTCGTGGCCAATGGCATGACTTTATGAACGTGCCACGCGAACTGTCAAAAACCTGGGTGAACATATCACCTTTGCAAAATACCCGCATTAACTACGCAAAAGCACATACACGTTTTATTGAATCTGCAGCATTCGGTGTTCCGATTGTCTGTTCACCCACAGCCGACCTGAAACGTCACAACGTAGCCGGGTTGCATTTGGCTGAAAATACCGAGCAGTGGCTTGAGGCTTTTGAGGCCTTGTCTGACAGGGCGTATTACGAATCTTGTCAAAAAGCGCTGCATGCATACGCAAGAGAGCATTGTCTCGCTACCCACAGTGTTCAGACCTTAATTGATCGATGGACCGCCAACCGTGAAATCACAGAAGATGAGACTTTTACTTCTTTATCCGCAGCAAACTGAAAAACCCAAGCAACGACTCAGTCGTACAGGTGCACAGTTAGACGGAATTGCGAGCTCGGTTAAGTCTCTTCTTGATCGCTTTGGCTCACAAATCGAGGTATCAACGTTTGCCTGTGAACAAGGCGGCGACGATAAGGTGATTGAGGCAGCTGCGAATCGAAGCAGTCTGGCTGACGTTTTCGACGCCAGCGATATGATAATTGATATATCGCTTGAAGCCAATATAAACGTAATACCGGGTGATTTTGCCGGACCTGTTGTTCACTTGTCACCCAGTTTCAGTGGCTCATTCGCTTGCAACGATATTAGCGTGACGGGTGGCGCTCGATTACTGCAAAGCGATGTGGTGAATTGCATTAGTCAGTCGCGTGAATCTTATCTGAACCTGTTACCAGACACTAAGGAGCTGGACGCCAACATGCACTACGCAGCGTTCTCGCCTTTGCCCTCACGTGTTGGCGATGCGTTTTACCGTAACGAGAAAGATCATGCGCTGATATTTTTGTCCTATCCAGAACATCTACGTAACGACGTAGTTGTCAATAACGACTTAGAAACACTGAACCAATCACTGCACACCGTGGAGGTTCTTCGCTCCCTGACGTTTGTTTGCGAAAGCCTGCGTGACCTACCGATCATTCAAACGGTTGCCGACGCATTAAAACAATCACTAGGCCTGTCGCCCAGTATCTGGGGACTGCGCAAGGGTGAGTTTCACGACATGTTTTCCATAATGGCAAAATCGGACGTGGTGTTCTTCGGTGGTAATTCTTTATATGCTGACGCTATTCTTCGAGGTATTCCGGTATTCGCATGGCGTACCAATCAACCTGGCGCGCAAAACATTTCGCAAGCCTATTCCCAATACACTGAGAATCAGGATAGAGAGGCCATGCTGCTACAGCAGCGCAAGCAGCTGGAAACTCTATTTGCCGCACAATACCTCGACGCAACAGTACCGAATCAACGGCGATGTTTCGATCGTGTACTTACCGATTTAATCAGCTTTTGTGCAAAGGGTAAAAAGTTTGATTTAAAATCAAGCGCCCCTGCGGTGCCCGAATGGGTTATAGAACCAGCAACAGCCAGTGAAAATCGGAATCTACCCGACAAGCTCAGACGCTCTGTTTGGAGTGATCGACAAAAGCTGTTGCAATTCAAGCAATCGCAAAATCGAGAAATTGTTGCTAATGGTGATCGGGCGGACAGACAAGTCTTCACTAAAGTTAACTAGCGACTGACTTCCTGATCGTTGAATACTTCGTAATACCCCGAAGCCTGATCACTCAACTCAACAGTATAAAGCGCAGTCGCATCGTAAACCGGCACCTCAACTACATTGCCGATGATGCGTCTGGCGTATACCAGCTCACCTGTGTTTTGATTGGTCACTGACACAACTGCATCGTCGACTGTTGCTGTTCTCGTTGCCAAAAAACCAACCGCTTGCCTGCCATCATTGTCCAGCTGGTTAAAAGTAATCGGCCAGTCACTGTACATGTTTGCATTCGCTTGATCAGGTACAACCCACGCTGGCCATGCTTCAAACGTGTAGCTTCGTTGTGCTTTGTTCATGCGTACAACACCATAACCAATACCAAGCTGATCTTTTTGCCAAGTGCCGTTTAGCGGTTTGGGTAAATAATAAGAATCCGGATTAGCTGCAGCCAGTACTTCTATAAAATTGTTGTGTGCATCGGTATATTGACCCAGATAATTATTCCCAAGCTCACCCGGGCCTGCATTTAAATTGGCTGGGTCCCAGACTCTTGGAAAGATATTCAGCATTGACGGGCCAGCAAACGAATACACCGCATCGCGAGGCTGCGCTACACCATGTTGCAGGCTTGAACCCAAATGCTGATCACCACTGATGTGTGGCGCAAATGCCTTACGCAACGCCACTACCGCCCTGTCACGCCCCGACTTTGGCCAGCCATTGGCATCTTTGTCTTGTAAATTGCGTGTAGCATCAGCACCTGCATGGCTTGTGCTCTGCGCAAAGGGTGACTGCGAAATCGCTAATTTTAAAGTTTGACCAGTCCAATCTTTTGCCCATTCATTTAAAAATGCCAATTGTCTGGTGCCCAGTAAAGTCGCAGTGTCATCGGGCGTATTGGGATGACTTTTAAATTTGCGATCTTCCAATATTGCGAATCCGACACCTGCATACACCAAATCGGTAAAGTAGACATTGATGCCCTGCGCTACAGGCGCATTATCTTTGTACGCAGGCAGACTTCCTGTTTGAGTTTGAATAACGATTTGGACAAATTCACTCGGGTAAACAAAACCACCATCGGTCTCTTCAATAGCTGGCACACCATTAGCACCCCAAACATTTCCTTGAAACACATCGTGATCATCGGGAATGATAAAAGAGGGTTTGTTTCGCGTGTATTCTCTTACGGTGAGCACAAATTGTTGCCACTTCCAGAAATAATCATCCACAAGCGTTTCCAGACTGACGTCATCGATGAAACCATTTGGATCGAATTCGTAAATCTGATCGCCCAAAAACGTCAGTATATCGCTATCGTGTTTATCAGCATTAGCCAGTAATTCGCTGTGAGGATAAGCGATTCTTTCCTGAGTCCATGTAAACGGCGTGGTGTTGTTTTGTTGTATCCATCCTTCTGTATCGCTCAACAATAAGCCTGGCCTACAATTAAATGTAGACACAATCACTTCATTTTTTGTGATCGGATCAGCTTGAATCACACCATAGAAATAGTGACTTGGTTCGGATGATTTTTTTTGCAGGACTACACGATACTCGACAGACTCTGTTGCATTCCAATCGGGGACAGAAAATCGCGAGACGAACGCAGATGGGTTTATATCGCTGGATGCGATATTGACCCACTGGCCTTCGCGCTGAATTTCCAGACTGGGCGTTGTATAACCATCTATGCACAATTGCGGCAGCTGCGCATTTAAAGTTAACGTATTTCGACTTAGCGTGTAGGTTGTCATCAGCACCGGACCAAACGAGCGATCTGGCACGTCTATCAGCTTTGCTCCCGAGCCATAAAAATAGTTAAACCAATGCTGAGTATGGGACGCCCCAGGTGTCGAGACCAAAGCAATATTTCCCAACAATCTATGCGCTGGTACCTCCGCTTTTACCGAATTAACGACGCTGCCTTGCGGATTTAAAACCGATACATTCAGGTAATAGCGAGACTGGTCATTAAAGTCAGCACGCACAAGCAGTGTTACACCTTCTTCATCACTGAATTCTGCCCCAGCCCCCTGAGCGGTGATTATTCGCTTTTTTACCCGACCATTGTCTTCTATGAATGCACGGCCATTAGCATCAACCCCGGCGATTAACCCACCATCTCTGCCATGTCGATTATGAACCAATGCGGCTGCCCGATAATCCAGATTGCCACCGGCACCAATTAAAATGCCACTAAAACCTGTTGAGGCATGCCCTTCAACAACACCAGTATTGACTCGTAATTCGAACGAACCAGGAGACGCTGATACAACACTATTTAGTCTGTGTACACTTCTCAATGGCCGTTGGTTTATCGCATTGCGTGTTTGCAGTCGTCCCTGATTGACTTCCCAATCGTGCAAACGATTTGCCCAGTATGCGCCTCCAACCCAAGCTTGATTGCAGACGCCAGACCAAGTATCTTTAAACGCCACATCAAGAGCTGCATTGAAATCAGGTCCATTGGTGTCGTCTGTATCACCATCAGCAGTCTCTGCACTTGAATCAACGGCCTCACTAACATCGTAAAGATCTAGTGCCACATCGCTTAGATAAATTTCATCAGAGCGACCGCCCAGCGATTTAAACCGCAGGGTTAGTGTGCTGTCAGCATATTCGACAAGCTGATCGGCCGGTATCAACAGATGCCTGGTTTGCCAGTCAAAATTATTGGGTGTTAACGAATAGACTTCGGTTTCAATCGCGTGTTCAGCGCCATCGTCCGCAATCGCTAACAGCTCTGCACTTAAATTATGCACTGCATTAGTATTTTCGTTCGCAAAATTCCTGGCCGCGCTAAACGAAAAGCGCAAAGAAATGGCTCTTTGGCCTATGCGAGCGCTGGTGTCCTGGGATAACACACACCCATTCGATAACGTGATGAATCCACGCTTACCACCGCCTGATTGCAATTCAGCATTGCCATTGCCGCATGCACCTTGACTTACCCACCCGGAGATTTGCGGGTCAGCGCTTAAGCTGTTCAACCCTTCAGCATTGATTAAAGAAACACGCGTTCTGGAGGGTTCTTCCGGACTTATAAGCTGCTGAAGTGATAACAGACTTTGCGTTTGTGTTTCTGGGGTGTCCACTGCCCTGAAACTACCCAGTGGCAATGGCAAAATATCATCGCTACCAACCGCATCGCCCAAACCAACAGCAACAATATCACTTTCACTATCGTCGGACTTGGGCTGGCAGGCCACACAAGCCACCAATACAGACAAGCAAACCAAGCGCTTTAGCCATGAATTAAAAATTACTGCAACCATTATAAGAAATGTACCCTACTTTAAAAATGCCAGTCGTTTTCACCTATGCAGAAGCAAATGCACTTATCGTGTCATTCGTTAAGGCTTCAACGTTGTAAATGTAAGTTGTGAAGGGATACAGATAGTTTAGCTCAGATAAAATAGCTTGATCTGCTGAGCAAAATAGGCTAAGTCAACAAGACTAAAGCTACAAAGGCCATAAAAAAGCCAATACACACATCGGTAAATAGTTGCTTGCGTGCAGCATGATTTAAGTCCAGTTCATCTTCTCTTGGGATATCAGGTAAAACTGATGCCGGTCCGCTTTTTATTTCATCTGCCAACTCGGTGACTTTATCCAGTGGGATATCACATGCCAGCGCATAGGCAAGCAACGTATTCACCACCTTTACACCACCATCACCAGGACTTAAACGTATCAACATGGTCAGGTGATTGACAGCTGTCATGTTCAGCCCTTGTTGTTGACCAAGCCTGCGAACCAAGCCCAGATCTTTTTCCAGGCCAGCTAACGAGTCAAGAGTTCTGGCCAATTTTTCTTCAGTTATGCCGCCTGCACCATGCTGCTTTCGCGACGTTTCAACTGCAGTGCTGCGCATGCTCACCAGATCTTCTTCCCGGCCATGGATAGTCATTTCAACAAGCACGTTGACTGTGTTAAATGGAATACCTACAGCCATTAGGTTATCTTTGTGGTCCTGAATGTCACCCATTTTGCCCACAATTTCCAGAGCAATTTTTTTGATGGGGTTAAGAGGCACGTCTGTAGATTCCGCTTCGGATTCTGTGGCAACGCTCACGACACTCTGATCATTATTGGATAAGGGTTGTGCTGCAGACAAGGTTATAAACCTGTTTTGGAGTACCAGCAGTAAATGCATAAAGTACGCCACTGCAATGACTTTATGGCACACTCTATCAGGAAAAAAAACCGCTTTTATGCGGATTTTTTATATTAATGCTGTGAGTACATCCAGCTTGCGTTTTAAACAGTGAAGCCAGCCTTGCTAGCCAGTAGAACTAATGGGCACTACCTTGTCGTCCTTTTCTTTAAGCAAATTCATTAGATACTGACCATAGTTATTTTTAGCCAGCTTGGTAGCTTGTGCCAGCAGTTCTTCATCACCAATCCAGTCACTGCGCCAGGATACTTCCTCCGGGCAAGCGACTTTCAGACCCTGGCGACGTTCAAGTATTTCGACAAACTGTCCTGCTTCAAGCAGTGATTCGCCCGTACCCGTATCAAGCCAGGCATAACCTCGACTCATCACTTGGACTTTCAGTTGTTTCTGGTTCAGATAAACACGATTAACATCAGTGATTTCCAGCTCACCCCGAGGAGATGGTTTTATGTTTTTGGCAATATCCACAACTTGATTGTCATAAAAGTACAACCCTGTCACAGCAAAATTGGATTTAGGTTTGGTCGGTTTCTCTTCGATATCAAGTGCATTGCCGTTTTCATCGAAATTGACTACGCCATACCGCTCAGGATCGCTGACACGATAAGCAAAAACACTTGCACCTTCTGTTTTTAATGCCGCATTCTTCAGTAAGTCACTCATGTCACTGCCATGAAAAATGTTATCACCCAGAACGAGCGCAACCGGGTCGTCGCCAATAAACTCTTCGCCCAGAATAAAGGATTGTGCCAAGCCATCGGGTGAGGGCTGAACGGTGTAGCTAAGGTTAATACCCCACTGACGGCCGTCACCCAGTAATTGTTTAAAAAGTGGTACGTCGCGCGGTGTGGATATAAGCAATATGTCGCGTATACCCGCCAGCATGAGCGTTGTGAGCGGGTAGTACACCATAGGCTTGTCGTAAACTGGCAAAAGCTGTTTTGATACAACCTGGGTAATCGGGTGTAATCGAGTACCAGAACCACCAGCTAAAATAATGCCTTTCATCTTTTGATATCACCCTACGTCAATGTGTACAGCGTTGATCTATCACGCTTATTGATACAGCTTTGCCAGACAAACTTGTAAGTTAAGCTGCGCCGATTACTCGGCTTTCAGTTGAAGGCTTTCCGCCCTTAAGCAACGTATCAAAGTAATCTATGGTTTTTACCAACCCTTGTTCCAGTTTGACCTTAGGCTCCCAATCCAATTCTTTCTTGGCCACAGAGATATCCGGGCGGCGTTGAGTCGGATCGTCGCTGGGAAGGTCTTTGTAAACTAGCTTGGATTTGGAATTAGTCATTTCAAGCACTTTCTCAGCTAATTGCTTGATGGTGAATTCGTCTGGGTTACCAATGTTGACAGGGCCAGTAAATGAATCGTCAGTCGCCATAATGCGGTGAAACGCATCGATTAAATCCAGGCAGTAACAGAAAGAGCGAGTTTGTTCGCCCTCACCATAAATAGTAATGTCTTTGCCTGATAACGCCTGCACGATAAAGTTGGAAACCACGCGCCCATCGTTCGGGTGCATGCGAGGTCCGTAGGTGTTAAAAATACGACCCACTTTTATGCGTAAACCATGCTGTCGGTGGTAATCAAAGAAAAGTGTTTCAGCGCAACGCTTGCCTTCGTCATAGCAAGAACGAAGACCAATCGGATTAACATGCCCCCAATAGTCTTCGGTTTGAGGATGAATTTTAGGGTCACCATAAACTTCACTGGTAGATGCCTGAAAAATTTTCGCATTGGTTCGCTTGGCAAGGCCCAGCATATTGATGGCACCGTGAACACTGGTTTTCGTGGTTTGCACCGGGTCGTGCTGATAGTGCACAGGGGACGCAGGACAAGCCAGATTATAGATCTCGTCCACTTCCAGATAAGTTGGAAATGTAACATCGTGACGCATCAGTTCAAATGAAGGGTTATCCATCAAATGGGCGATATTTTGCTTATTACCAGTAAAATAGTTATCCATGCAAATAACATCATTGCCCTCTGACAGCAACTTGTCGCACAGATGCGAGCCAAGAAAACCCGCTCCACCGGTTACCAGGACTCGTTTGCTGACGAGATTGCCCATTGTTGAGGATAAATCATTCATTTTTCAGTGTGATTCCAAATGTATTGTTGACGAAAACCGTCGCTAAATCTTGCCAAAAACATTATACAGACGTTCGCCCGGATAACTGCCGTGCAGTCTTTTGTCATACAGGCAAACGCTGGGGCTTTGGTCATCTGTTAACCAGATCATTAAACGTCGTAATTGCAACTTATACGCCACTAACAGCGACGATACGGCTTGTGCAGACCAAAATGACCTACTCGTCCTGTAATTTTAGCCGTCGTGCAAACAGTGTGAAAAAGCGCAATATGATCTCTCAGGAGGAGTGATTCGCAAATTTGGCTACTCGACACGAGTTTCGCCTGTTCATGTGACCGATCTTAATTGCCAAATTATTGGCGCATACGGCATAATGCTCACTAAAATTCCTGCCGGACACTTTCATGCGACACGCCGTTTCTCAAAGCCACTTTGCATCTGTACGCAAACGCTTCATCCAGCTACTTGGACTTACAGGGATACTTGTATTTCTCGGCTTTGTGAGCCCATTAGCCCGGGCTGCAACTGTCGGCGGAAACACCACCAAATGGTCACCTATAACGCTGGATTTCATTGGCGTTGAAGCAAGCGAAACCGACACCAGCCCGAATCCGTTTCTGGACTACCGATTAACCGTAATATTCACCGCTCCAAGCGGCCAGACATACACCGTCCCAGGTTTCTTCGCAGGCGATGGCAACGGTAACGGCAGCGGCAATCACTGGCAAGTGAGATTTGCAGCCAGCGAAGTCGGCACGTGGCAATACAGCGGCGTGTTTCATTCAGGCAGCAACATCGCCATCGATGCCAATCTTTTCAACGGCAATGAAATTCCTCTGGATAATGCACAAGGCGACTTCTTAATTACCGCACAATCAGCAGCAGCTGCAGGCTTTTTAAAGTACGGTCGATTAAATTATGTAGGCGAACATTATCTAAAGTTCAGCGACGGCCCCTACTGGATTAAAGCCGGGACTGATAGTCCTGAAAATATGCTCGGCTACGCAGGCTTCGATAACACGATCGATCAAAACGGCAACTTCTTGCACCGTTTTGAAAATCATGTTCAAGACGCCAGAGATGATGACCCGGTCTTTAGCAACCAGTCGAATGGCGTCGACGGTCGCGGTTTAACAGGGGCACTGAACTACCTGTCTGATCAAGGTGTCAACTCGATTTATTTTCTCCCCATGAACCTCGGTGGCGATGGCCAGGAAACTTATCCATTCGTAGGTGGAGAAAACACCAGCTTTAATAAAACCCACTACGACATCAGTAAACTGCATCAATGGAATGAAGTGTTAAAGCATGCTCAAAGGCGTGGTATCGCACTTAATATTCAGTTAAGTGAAACTGAGGTCGCCAACGAAAGATGGTTGGACAATGGCAATTTGGGTGTGGAGCGCAAACTCTTCTTTCGTGAATTGATAGCACGCTTTGGTTATCTGCTAGCAGCAAAATGGAATCTTGGCGAAGAGAATGACTACCCTGTGAGCGAAATACGAGCGCATGCAGACTACATTCGTTCACTGGATTGGAGTGCTAAACCCATTGCAGTGCACACGCAAATAAATAACTTTCGCGACTACGAGGAAATCGTCGGAGAAGAGCGATTCAGTGCATCGTCCATTCAATACGATTGGGAATTTGCCGGTGAGTTTGTTGAACAGTGGCGAACAAGATCAACGCAAGCCGGGCATCCATGGGTTATTGATATGGATGAAAACACCAACGGTTTGAGCGACACCGATCACAATCAACGGCGTAAGCAAATTCTCTACGACGTGTTGTTTAGTGGAGGCAATATAGAATGGTACTTCGGTTTGTACAACTTGCCGCTCGGTGGCGATACCACTGCTGGTGATTTCCGATTGCGCGAATCCATGTGGCAAACAATGCGCTTTGCCCGTGAATTTATGGAAAACGAGCTGCCCTTTTGGCGCATGCAACCCATGGACTCTATTGTCAGCAACGAGAATCAAGCCTTGGGGGGAGCGGAAGTTTTTGCTGCCGACAACGAGGTGTACGCTGTTTATCTACCCAATGCCAACGGTGGTCAAACCATTAATCTTCAGGGTACCACCGGCACTTTTATACAACAATGGTTTAACCCGGTTAACGGTCAGTTCGAAGGCAACTCCACCGAGTTAAGCGGCAACCAGGCACACCCTTTGGGCACGCCGCCCTCGCGCAACAATGATGACTGGGTGTTACTGATTCGATCAACCACAGCTGTAAAACCCACCCGAGAGGCCATCATTGACGATGCTGCGTTAGAACCTGAGAGCTTGGAACCGGAGAGCTTGGAACCTGAGAACTTAGATCCTGAAAACTTAGATCCTGAGAACTTAGAGGCTGAAGAGCTTGAACCAGATGCGAATGACCAGAATGAGGCCGAAGCAGAAGACGATCAAGGCGCAAATGGCGACCCCGGCGATACGGACACAGAAAATGAAGCACCAACAACTGGCGACGCTGCAGATAACAACGACGATGAACGGGATAACAATGCGCTACCTGTATTGAGCTTTGGAGACATTCCTGTTGCCACTCGAGGACGGCCTTATAGTCTGATGTTTACGGCGAGTGACGCCGATGGCGTAGCACCGGCTGTGACTGCCGATACGCTGCCACCTCAAATGACTATTCGTCAGTTGTCCGATGGCGTTTTCGAACTTGCGGGCGAGCTCGCGCAAGCCACCGCTGACTCGGTGACCGCAGATATCATAGCTATAGACTCGCGATTTCGAGACATACGCGTTGTCGAATCTATCACCATTGCAGTCCAGGATAACCCAACAGAAGGAGAGCCTGTGCAGGGTGCTGTCGACGATGACGACACCGACAGCTCTGCTACTGACACGGCAGACACGCCTGACACACCAGACACACCAGATGCGCCGGATGAAACTGAAGATAATTTAAACGCAGCGTCCGATTACGCACCCATTATTCTTGGCGTACAGGATGTACAGATATCGGTTGGTACAACGTTTAACCGGGTTGTTTTGCCGTTAGACAGTGAAGGCATCGTACCTTCTATTCGGGTGATAAGTTTGCCTTCCCGAGCCACATTTGACGATAACGGTAACGGCACTCGTACATTCAGTTGGACACCAACAGATGCTGATATTGGAGAACACAGCATGACCTTCGTTGCAACAGATGCAGGCCCTGTTCCGCATGTAGTGCAGCAGGACTTCACAGTAACAGTCGTGGAACAAACTGATGCCTTGGATGATCAATCACAAACCGAACCGGACTTTAATTTTCCACCAATCTTTCATGCCATTACGGATAAGCAAGTAAGCGTAGGCGATACAATTATAATTGCGGTTAAACCAATCGATCCAGAAGGCCATGCGCCTATTTTGCACGTAGCAAATGCACCGCTGGATTCTACGTTTAACGATAATGGTGATGGTTCAAGAACATTTGAATGGGTGGCTACCGGTGAAGCTGGTCAATCATACAGCTTGGAATTTATTGCTATTGACAGTGATGATGCCACTTTAAGTACAACGATTAGCGTAAGCCTCACGGTGGTACCTTAAAAGAATATAAATACGATTCGATCGCGATTAGCCGTAAGCCAGACTAGATCAGCAGCACTCGGTATGCACAAGGGTGTTAACTTACATGGGTGTTAGCTTGCTTTGCTGTTACACATCATCAACGTCGCTTCGTGCTTACTCATTGTACCCAGGCATTGGCTAAGCGCTTTGTCCAGCAGAAAATCTGAATCCAGAACCGGGTACGGGTCGGCCGCATCAGGATAATCAGAAAAGTCCTCATTGAAGCCCTGCCCTGAAAGCCAGGTATCGGCGATCATATCGTTTTGCTCTTTAAAATGAGCATAGAACTTCAGCGCTTGTTTCTTTGAAGGCTTGATGACACCATAGTCGTCATCCCAGCTATGCAGCATCTTAATCAGATCCTGCCTTAACTCCTCTTTGTTGTACCCGAGTAACATGGGATGTGTATCGTCCATTCGATTAAACGCCAACAGGGTTTCCTGAGCAGTATAAGAAAGCCGTTCATTGTTCTGTTTGCCCGGTTGTCGAAACTCCTCAGCCGATATTCCAATATGTTCACAAAAATCTGCAACCACACTACCTTGATATAGTCGGTCAGCTTCGAAAAACTTTACACACAGTGCTTCGGGCCCAAATACCCTGGCCCAGCGATTAAGCAATCCTGCGTAATCGTAGTATGGGCCCTTCACATTAATTGAATCAAAATCAAACCGGCTTTTATTGCCGCCCTGTATTGCCGTGTTATGCGAACTCATGGCAAACCGATCTTGACGTCTAAGATAAACAACAATTTCAATACTATCGTACATTGTTTTTAAAAACAATTTCAATCCAGCTATGTCGCCGTGGCGGGTAATTCGCGACTGCAAATGTTCGGATGAATAGACAACGGTTGATTCTTGTGGGTACTCAGCTTGAAACTCTCGTACCTCTTTAGTGTGTTTATTGAAAAATTTCTGTTTAAATTTTTCGATACTTTTGAGCTCATTTCTAACACCGGCCAATGCAAGTAGATCTGCATCAGGTACGGAGTGAGCAAACAATACCAAGCGAAAATTGCTGATCAGACCAGCAAACTGCGGATAGGTACAGTTTTTCTCGCTGAGCTGGTCTCTGTGCAAATGCAAATACTGCTGAATCGACGTTGAACCCGTCTTTTCACTACCAATGTGCAAGATGGCTTTTTTCATTTTTATCTTTTATTCGCCGCGCTTACGTACACACTTGCGCGCATGTGCAAATTTTCTGCAGGCACGGTTATTTTCGTACCTATGTGCAAACACTTTTGTGTACATCAGCGGCATCAATATCTGCGCAAATTTAAGGTTGTTGATGAGCTACTTTACAAGCCATCGTATCTAGTTGAAATTGCAAGTTATACACCATTTAGAGACTGATAATCAGGCCTCTAAAGCCTCTAGCATAAGCCTGAAATCTCCAGTATCAACCTCAAAATCGGTTGTCACCGTCTTCAATTGTGCCTCATAACTCCCCGCCCTTAACGCACTTTGTAATTGCACAGCCTGTGGGTATAAGCTCTGATCCTTCATCAGCACATGATAATCATGCCCACAAAGTTGCGACAACCCATAGTAGTAAGGATAAACGTGATGCCCAAACACTTCTCCAACGCGAATTCCAGGGCGGCAGAAAACCATATTGCTAAGCGCACCACCATGAGCTGAAAGCAGCACATCAACGCCTGACATCAGCTTTACCTGGTCGGCAAACGATAATCCTTCCATCGGCCTGATTTGATATCCAAACTCTTCCAGGATGGGTAACAGCGCTTGTTCATTGCTGATGCCGCGCCGCACACCTTTGGGCCGGTTTACATACAGTTTGATGGGGTCAGTGTCTAAATTGCGCGACCCGGTTGAAAATGCATGTTTTAGCCATGCAGGAACAAAACGATGCATCTTCATGTTAATACCATTGGACATGTTTACCTGCAGTAAACGATCGCAATGCCAGTGCGGTTTTTTGTGTGTATGCACTACACGATCATCCTTAATGCCCAGAGCCGCAAGCGTTTCAACCTGAAACGCGTTATTAGTGTTGCGAACCAAAAATTGGTCAACTTCATCGAGCTTGATACCGGCTTTTTGCAATGCACCCAATCTGGGAAGCACATCCAGCAACCAATGGTAGTAGCAGTTTGCGCCGGACGAGAACCCTAGCAACATGGTCGTCCCTTGTAGCCGCCGGCAAGGTTTGTTTGTTACAGACTCACTTGTTGCATCATCGACATTATATTGAGCAACCACATCGCCATCAGCTGCTTTGACCAGACATTTTTGGCCATTGAAAAAAACCCTGGCGTGCGCAGCGTCAGTAATCGAAACCGGATGGGTTTGAATCTGGGCGTCATGCTCGATCTCATCCACCATTGACTGAACTGACTTTGGGCTGGCCAGAGAGTAGGACTCCGCAGGAAACAACTGCGTGACCTGCGGATGGGGATTGAGCGCGGCATTAGCCAGCGCCCTACTGGTGTTAGCTGAATTAATACCAACAACCGGGCTTAAAACGCGGTCAATGACAATAGCCACTGCCTGCTTTGCCGCTACGCTCACGTTAGCTGGAGGCTTTCAAGATGGGTATCTCGAATTATTCCAGAGACTCCAGCGTTTTACGAAACACAGCTGGGTCAACTTCAAACTGTTTAAACGCAGTTGACCATTGTTCTTCTGGCGTGCCTACGGTAGTCGCGGTTTCTAGCTGCACTATCTGTCGGTACAAATCGGTGTCCAGTAATTGAGTATGATAGTCATGACCACACATTTGCGCTAAACCATAGTAAAACGGATAAACGTGTTGCCCGAACAACTCACAAACCTTGATTCCGGGTCGACAAAAAATCATGTTGGTTAAAGCGCCACCGTGCGGCGAAATAAGCACATCAGCTTTAGCAAGCAATTCCACCTGCTGTTGTACTTTCATACCTTCCATCGCAGTGACTACGTAGCCGAACTCCTCGAGTATGGGCTTGAGTTCGGCTTCATTTGACACACCGCGCCGTACGCCGTCGGGTCGACTTATGTACAACTTGATACGCTCACCGGTATCAGCTGGTGCAGGATAAACATGCTTTAACCATAACGGGACAAAACGATTCATTTTCATGTTAATCGCATTGTTTAGTTCGACATGTATCAGCTTGTCGCATTCAAGATACTGATCATGTTCGGTTAACAGCACGCGAGACTTGTCAATACCAAAATGCGCCAGCGTATCCACATGAAAACTATCATTCATGTCTCTGGCTAAAAAGTAATCTATGGAAGACAGATCAATGCCCACTTTATTCAACACACCAAATTTGGGTAGTAAATCAACCATCCAATGGTAGTAGCAATGCGCACCTTGCGAAGAGGCGAACAACATAACAGTGCCGTCAACTTTACGAAAGTGTTCTTTTTTAAGCGCTTCAAATTCTGTGTCTGATACATTGTAGCGATCAACTACCTCACCACCAGGTGCTTGAACCAGACTTTGTCCACCGTTAAAAAAGACTTTGGCGTCATTTACCACGGTCACATTGATGGGATTGGCATTCATTTGCGTGTCGTGTTCAACATCGCTAAAATTACCCTGAACCGTCTTTGGTTTATCCAAAGCGTAAGTTTCAGGCAGAAAAACCTTGTGTTCTTCAATGACCGACTCGGGTAATTCTTCTGGCATCTCAGGTTCGACCCAGTTCTTTTTGAACTCGGTTAGCCGCTCGCCTGCAAAAGTTTGAATGGTTAATTGATCGGTGGGCACGCGTGTCATGAAGCGTTCAGCCAATTCAGAGATAACAATATCAGGCTTTACGAAATCGATGTAGTCGTAGTCAAGATTCGCACTCCAGATAAAATGCACTTCGCGAAATGTTTCTGCGAGCATACCCATCAATAAATGAGGGCGGTATTCGGAAAACGAATCACCAAACAAAACCACTTTTTTGTCTACAGCAGTGTCAGAGTCGTTTTGATAAACAACGTGTGAGCCGACGTGCAGCGCACCTTCATCAACTAGATTATATTTTTCCTTAAACTTGACAACCTGGTTGGCATAAACCCGCTTACTATTCTGAGCCAGCTGATAAAAGCGGGCTTTCTCTGTTGGTTGGCCGTCTATTTTTGCACCCAAATCAAACAGCACATCACTTTCACCAAACGGATACTGCATTAAATCAGCGTTAAATTCTACGCCCAAACGTCCACACAGTAATTGGTATGCAGAAAAGCACCCATAGAAGGACCAATGCGTATCGGTCTTCCAATAAACCGGCATCTGATCAATCTGAGAGGTAAAATACGGCACCAAGTTCAGCATGCAAGGAATTTGACCTCCGTGCTTGTGTATCAGTTGCAATATCGGACTACCATTCAGGTTTTCCAGTTCACCATTGTAGTATTTATGTAATACAGTCAGCTTTTCAGGCGCTGCCATGTGTAAATACTCAATACCGCGCTTATTAAGTCTGGCGCTACGTTCTCGTAGTAGCCTCAACCAATCTGCAAGTAACTTTTCCGTGAATGAGGAATCGTTCTTGTACATGTCAATGACATTGTTTGAGCCTGCTACTAAAAATAACCAGCCATCGTTTCCTACGTGGACCAGATCGGCTTCTGACTTTGCCGCGTTGCTTGTACTCATTTGGAACCGCCTTTTTAAAGTGGATGCCAGCTTGGCTCTATCGAACCTGTTGTTATTCCAAAAATGTTTAGCTGTTTGCATCTTTAAACTCGAGCTTCTAGCCCAGATTTACATCGTACCAACCAAAAATTCAGTTGGGCTTTACGCAGCTTTACCAAAGCGCGACTTGGGTTGTTCATCCAACCCAAATTGCTGCTTCAATTCATCCACGTATGCGTCAGTTGCAATTTCCTGCTTTCCATCAATATCAACGACGCTGGATACAACCTTGTGCATTGCACAAATTTCAGACAGGTGGCGCTCGTGATCGAGCGAGTGCGTCACACTGGCTGCATGTCTTCGGTGTACGTTTAATGGTTCTGATACATAAGCGATACTGTTTTTAGGGTCAGATAAGACCTCCAAATACAATCGCCAGTCACCCACCAGTTTGTAGTCGGTAATTTCATCACCAATGTTGTCCAAGGCCCGTTCGAGTGCTTGTTTATTCCAGAGCACTGAACTGACGTTCATGATGACATTCTTTATAGCCATAGCTTGATTAATAAAATCAGGACCTGTCATCTGAAAGCTCTTGGAGAATAATTTTTTATCGACGGTGTTGTAGTAGTAGTCATAATTTTTGGCTAACCGCGTCCCGTCGGTATCAATCTGAGACGAATTACAAAATGCCAGCGCTGTATTATCACTGGTGGCTTGCAACATAGCGTCTATAAAAGTAGGTTCGGCCAGATCATCGGCCTCTGCTATCCACAACACATCCCCACGGCTATGTGCAAGACCTTTACTCCACTGACGAAAAACGTTACCGCTGTTGGTCTTGTTAGTTTGTACATCAACAATACGCCTTGCGTTTTTAGCCACTCTTTTGATTTCAGCAATGCTGTCATCGCTGGAGCAATCATCAAGCACAATGGTCTCAAAGATCGGATAGTTTTGTGCAAAAACCGAATTGAGCCGTTCGTGCATGTATTCTTCGTAGTTGTAATTAGGTACAACCACGGACACTTTCTTTAAATCAGGGTGAAGCATCTGCAACAGCTTAAAGCAGTAGTCGTCAAACCGGCTGTGCTTGTTCACATGATCTTGACGTGCTCGTTTTTGGGCACGTGAATCGTTGTACAGCGAATGGACCAGCGCCCGCGTCATCTGCTTCATGTCATTTCGATCGACTAACTGACCGTGCTTACCAATCAGCGAATCAAAGCCCGTAGTTCGCTTGAATAACACAACCGGGGCACCAACATCCATGGCTTCAAGTACCACAGTCGGATAAGGATCTTCACGTGAGGTCAGAAACAGGCAATCGCAGGCGGAATAGTAATCTTCCATCTTGTCGGTAAAACCAATCAAGTGGATACGATCTCGCAAGCCGGCGTCCAGATCGGACTCTACCCAACGCTTCATGTCAGGTGCTATTTGCCCTGCCCAGACGAAGTGCACTTCGGGCCGTTCCTTAACCATGTGTTGCGCCACTTTCAAAAAGATATCAAATCCTTTGCGCAAATCAGCAAAGCCAACATTGAGCACAATCTTTTCGTCTGCACTTACGCCCAACTCACCGCGTAACTTGGTACGTTTTTCGGCATCAAACTCGATTTTTTTGTATGTGCCTTGCGGCTGAATCATATGCTTGGCTGAGCCACCTTCGACGAATTCATTAAATCCATCTTGCACAATGTCAGAAGGGAACACCACATGCCTGGCGTGCTCTGATATAGACTGTAAGTGGTTCTCAAGCTTGTATTCCCTGATTAGGTTAGGTAGCTCGTGTATCAGTGAAATCGCCTCTATCCCGGCTTTATCTAACGCCGGTAGCAAATCACCTGTAACGCTGGTGTTACAAATAGCCACTGAAAATCCTTCAGTTTGCAACCAGCCTTGAATGCGCTCTTTACCCAGCGTATCTACTACGAAGGTGTTACATATTTTTTGGTATTTTTTCAGTAATGGACCACCACTTTTCAGTAGTATGGTTACGTCCATACCAAATTGATGTTTGTACACTTCGGCCATGCTCAGTAATAGCATCTGCGCGCCGTGCTTATACGCATCGTGTCCAACCAACAGTAATTTTTGACGGCTCTCCGCAGATGCCAAACCGTATACAGCACGCTGAGTGGCATTCAGGTATGCATGACCGTAATGTACATCCGGCTCAAGATAAGCGCCTTCAGCCCACTCGTTCCAGGCATTTATAAACACGATAGGTTGATCTGCAAACGGGTTTTCTTCGGCGTAATCTATTGCACCTTTCAGCCAGCTTTCATATAGCTTCGGGGTGGAACCGTGCATGGTAAATCCGCGCCCTTCTCGTCGAGCATCGTTATCCCAATGAGGAACAACTGTTTTAATAAGTGGAAATTCTGGTGGCTTTTCTGACAATGATGAATCTATAACATCGGTATAAGCTCGAACCTCACCACTGTAATTTGGATCCAGCACATTCATCTTTGATTGAATTTGTGGCAGATCAACACACACTTTATGCGGTGGAAATTCAACCGCACCGTCAATGCCAAACTTACCCGGGTCTTCATCGCCAAAGCCTTGCACCATTAATATCCACGGTGCGACCCCAAGCATCTCCTCCCATGCATCTCGCCATCTGGCCAGAGTTTTACGAGAGGCCGGCAACAAGCCAGGTCGATATAAAATGAACAACGGCCGCCCATCCACACGCATGTAGCGTTCGTGCTGGAAATAATTTGCCGTGTCTTCAAGAAATGCCGCTTCGTCTTCGTCGCGGTAGCTCTGATCCATCAGCACTTCACTGTCAAAACCATCCCATGTACGCGTCCAGTTCTCGTTCGCCCACATAATGCAGAACTCTTGATCAATCTGTTTGTTGTTAACAAACGAATCCAATGGCATATCCAGCAATCGCTTGCCATTAAACCAGTAGTAATAAAAGCAGAATGCCTCTATACCGTTAGCCTGAGCCATATTGGCCTGATCGATCAGGACTTTTTCGTTGTTCAGGTCGTAGAAACCTAAATCGCGTGGTACACGCGGCTGATAATGCCCTTCATAGCGAGGGGTGCCACGGATGACATTTCGCCATTCGGTAAAGCCTGCGCCCCACCACTCGTCGTTTTCCTGGAATGCATGAAACTGAGGCAAGTAGAAAGCCACCGTTTTCGCTCTTGATTTTAATGTCGTGTTATCAACTTCATTAGCGACTTCAAAGCCAGGACCAGGGTTAGCAAAGTACTTGATCGCGCTAGCGATATCAGTTTGTCTGGATGGATTTTCATCACCACGAGCTTCAGCCGACAGTGAGGGTTCTGCAATCTTATCAACCACGGCCTGCGAGACAGCGAACTCATCTCTATGCAGCAGAGCATCTGTGACTGGATTAATTTCACTGGCGTTGTTTAAATAGGTAACAACATACGAGTCAGCATCAAAATGCGCACTCGGGTTTCGACGCTCTTTCCACCCATACTCATAAAAATGATCAACAGGGTCGATTTTTGCGTTCACCACATCGGTGTTCTGTTCCAAATAATACGCTCGATCAAACAGTGGATTAGGATTGAACCCTTTTGCAATGCCTTGTTGCATGTAATGCGTTAGCGCCAGACCCTCGGTTACGCCATATTGGTTTTTGTACCAGAGCGGCGAGAATTGTTCGCAGGGTGTGTTGCCCTGCACTTCGCCATACTGCACATAGTGATAGGCAGGATTGACCCGATCAACATCCAGGGTCGCGTTTTGTTTCAAATACCAGTCAACATCAAACAATGCGTTTGGAGCGTGCTTAAGCTTATAGCCTGTTTGGCAATAGTGTTTAAGTTGCCTGGTGTGCACACCGTAAGTACGCTTGTACCATTTCGCATCAAAGATGCCGCTGGACTTTAAGGTTGCCATAGTGTCGCGCAAAGCACCCGCACCACTTTTACTACTAGCTGACACCATCAAGCCAAGATCTATCCCCGGTGCAGCACGACCACCTTGTAGAACCTCCTGCATACCTTGTACTGCAAAATGTTCTAAACCGGATACCACCTCGTTCTCAGCAACCGCAGCTCTGACATCAATGTTGTTTTGTAAATACGTTTTCTCATCAAACTGGTCGATCACGTTAGCTGGTACACCGGACAAGCGATCACTTATAACGCGAATTCGACCCAATCGCTGTTTGATGGACTGACGAGGTTTGCTCGAGTCTTCAGTTTCACTACCCACTTCAAGGGCACGTGCAACCACCTGCAAAGACATGCGGTAGTAGTCAAGGTTTTTGAATAAGCGAGAGCGGTTGGAACCAGATCGAATATTGTATAAATCATCAATCGAAATACGAGTAAAAATCTTGTGAAGATTTTCAGCAACGTATCGAATCATGTAAGCATCACTACGACGCCTTGGTTTAACGTTGAGCTTGTCGCTGCCTTTTATGCAAAAGAAATCTCTGGGGCTGCTCATCTGCGTCAATAGTTTGCGCAAATAAAGATTGGAGAATTGCTCTGCCTCAGCACTACCTTCGGCCACAGCGTTAGCTTCCTCAACAGTCTTCAGATAGTCTTGCAAGCGTTCCGACTCTTTCATCAAACGCGTGTACAAGGGCACGAAAGCATAGACTTCACGACTATCGTACACAGAGTGGTTGAACAACATCGATCACCTTTTTTGACTAAACGACTGGTGGAACATATATAAACAAACTGTCTTTGCAGCTGGTTCAGGCTTGCCTGAACAGCATTAAACTGCAGGAGCTAACTCTTGCTGCTGCAGTTTTGCGACAGTGTCTACGTCACAATTTGCAAAAACACTGCCATACGTACAGGTTATTTTGAAGAATCCATTACAACTGGACAGCGACAGCCGCCGCGACAGCGATTTTGTACAAAATGTCTACAATGGTCGCAGCGATCTGCAGATTTTTGACAGGAACTTTAGGTAATACGATGATTTCGTCACCAGATCTAACCACGGGATTTTTGCCGCTGGACACTTCTCCGTTGGCGTGGACCAAAACAATTCTGTCGGTCTGTGCCTGATCGGTAAACCCGCCCGAGCGAGCAATGTAGTCTCGAGCGTTAAGCCCTTTGCTAAAAAGCATGGCCTGAGACACTAATACTTCACCACTAAGTAACACAGAGTCACTTTTTGCAGGGATGGATATGGTATCGCCCGATTGCAGCATGATGTTGGCGATACGGCCGTTGTCGGACACAACCAATCTGCCATTAGGTTCAACGTTACGGGCTTTCTGGACAAACCGGCTTATTAGCTCAGCTTCGCGGGTGCGAATGGCAGACCCTTTGTCGGTTTGCGAAGATGCAGTCAGGTAACTAGATTCCAGACGTTGCAGGCTGTCATGTAGTGCAGACTTTTGCCGCGATGCAATTTGCCGGCGCTTCAGCGACACTGAACCAGCATCGGCCATTTCAATATCAATTTCGATGTAATCGAGCAGTTCGCGCAGGCGTGTGTTTTTTGGTACTGCATAGCGAGACGGCCCAAGGTGCGAGCCTTCCACTTCGACAACGATAACCTGATCGTGCTGATCGGTTCGAAAGTTAACCACATCGCCGTGCACCAGCGTCATTTGTCGAAACTCATCCAGCGGCACATAAACAGACATGGGTTCAGCATTACGTAATCCTGACACACCAGCAAAACCAACTCGCGCGTTGATCAGCGCAAGGTTAATCAGCTCGTCTCCACTCATGGCAGTACCAGACATTTCAAATTGAGCTGCGTTGGCAACATCACCAGACACTTCTACAACATGTCGTCGAGGACCAATAACGATAGTGTCACCATCTTGAAACTGCACCGATGGCATTTTGCCATCGAGAAGAAATTTGTATAAATCCATTGAGGCAATAGCAACATCAGAGCGCAATACTTTGATATCTCGATAACTGCCACGTACGGCGTTGATACCACCCGCTCGGTCAATAAAATGCAAAGGCGAATTGGACGGGATACCGGCGAAGCGACCAGGGTTGGTCACATAACCTGTAACAAACACAGCGACGGGCTGTGTGCCATTCAAACTGGTGTATACATGTACGTTGTCAGTAAAAACGGTGCCAACAGCATTGGTCACTCGCTTATTAACGTCACGGTTACGTGTACCAGCGATGCTAACAGGACCAACGGTCGGGATAAAAATATTACCCTGATGATCAACGGTCAAGTTATCATTAAACTGGGTAGCACCCCAAATCCGAACACTCAGCTGATCGCCCGGCTGAACGGTATAGTCAGGGTTAAGTCCGTCTTCTCGGTCGTTACTAAAACCACCGTTAAATAGATTTGCCCCAAACGGTTGCAACTCGCGCATACCTTTACGAGCTACCGGCGCATCGGCACGTAACACGTCTTCAGCTAAAGGTGCCGCATCATCGGAGTCCAGCTCAAGACCCGAAACGCCTACCGACTGCGCGTTGACCGATGTCACGGCCATCAGCGCGACCAAACTGAGAATGGGTAAACAAAGAATGGGCAAATATATAATTTTTCTTAGCACAAGAATATCCGATAGATCCGTCAATTAATGGGCTGATTGCAGCAATAAACAGGCCGCAACCCAATACTCATACTTATGGTGTGCAGATCAAGCTGATCATCAAACTGAACATAAAGCTAATCAGTAAAACAAGCAGATGACCTACCGTCCCATATGATCTTTTAGTGCTGACCACATCAACCCACCGATCATGTAGAACAGGAAGCAAAACACCATAACGGTAAGCACAGATTTAACCCGACGAGGCTCCATAGCCTGATCAGGGCGATTCGGTTGAATAAACGTAATCAGATACTGCTTTTTACGCAGCGCCTCTATGCGGGCCAGCTCCAGCGATGCAAGCGCCGATGCGTATTGCTGCTGGGCCATTTCCTGCTCCATGACAAGCGGCTGGAAATTTTCGATTAAAACGTTCATCTGTTCGCCTTTACCGCCTCCAACAACACGACCCTTTTCCAGACGTAACTGACGTGACAACGCATTCATGCGGTTTTTCAGTTGTATGACCTCAGGCGAGGAGTCGCGCATATAGGCTTTTTTCTCGCTTAGTTCGGCCTTGGTTTCAATGAGTTTGGCTTCAATACCACTAACAATTCCTAATATAGCGGTTGATTCGGCCGCCGGATTCAAAGACGAATTAGCATTCTGAAAACTTGTCATCTCTGAGCTGGCCCTGCGTACCTTCTCGGCCGCGATAGTCAATTCAGTCTGTGCTGTCTGCAATGCATCTTCTTCTATACGAATGGACAGCGTATTCACTAAATCTTCACTGAGCTCAATCACCAGCTCTGCCAGTTGTTGTGCAACATCTCGATCAAATGCACGCACACGCAATGTCAGCACATCGCTGGCACTGTCACGTAAAAATTCGACGTGTTTTTGAAAATAGGACTGTATCTCTTCATCGGTGGAGCTCTCACGCAAGCGTGACAAAACATCAACGTCATCGCTTGAGTAATGATCCACTATATCCATGCGCTCACGTATGCGATTCAGCATATCTAATGAGCGTGCGTAGTCAGCAACAACCATCGTATTTTGTCCGCCACTGGACACCATTGACGATCCAAGCACAGCTGCAATCCCACTGATTGAAGGTGTTGCCTGAGCCGATCGAATGGCGACACGCGCTTCTGATACATAAACATCAGAGGCAAACAAGCCAAAATACAGAGACGCAATCAGCGTCGGTATACCGACCACAATTCCAAGGCTGCGAATAATTGCATTCATCGTTGCTTAACTCGTTGGTGCCGTCTGGAGAATTTTGTAATTGTGTAATGCATCTTTAAGATCTTCATAGAGCGTTATAGCGCCCTCGTTCAGGATAGCTGCCATGTCACAGTTACGGCGTATGGTTTGTTCGTTATGCGATACCAGAATGACCGACGCATTGGCACGTCGTTCTTCAAAGGCAAGTCGAAATTTTTCACGGTAACGAGCATCACCTGTTTCCAGCGCTTCGTCGACGAGGTAGTAGTCGAAATTACAAGCCAGGCTCACCGAGAACGCAAAACGTGCGCGCATACCGGCAGAGTAGCTTCGCAAAGGCACATCAAAGTAATCACCCAGTTCTGAAAATTCTTTGGTGAAATCCTCAATGTAGCGAGTACTTTCGCCATAGATACGTGCAACAAAACGAGCATTTTCACGCGCTGTCAAATTACCCTGGAAACCACCGGTATAACCCAGCGGCCATGAAATTCTGCCTTCGCTGGTGACACGACCAGAGTCAGCTGGTTCAGCATCACCTATTATGCGAATAAGTGTTGACTTACCGGCGCCATTTAAACCAAGAATACCTACGCTCTTACCCACCGGAAACGTCACGCTGACATTATCCAGAACAGTATTAGTACCTGCCGATGTGCGGTATTTCTTGGTAACGTTCTGCAGCTTGATCATATGCCGACAATCGCTCTGCGACGCATGGCCTGATGAAACAGCAAACCAAATGCAAACAAACCAACGGCCCAGGACAGGGCATAATCCCATTTTCCATGCGTGGTTTCGAATTCGTAAAAAAAACCACTACGCAATAATTCAAGAGAGTGCAACAACGGGTTGTAAAGCAAGTAGTCGCGAACAAAAGGTGGAATCGATTCTGCGGTAAAAAACACCCCTGAACTAAAAAACAATGGCCGGCCAAACAAAGCACCCGAGATTTGTCGGCTGGAAGGAAGAACCGGACTTAAACTGGCAAAGAAAAAACCAAAACCCAGACCCATCATACTCAGTAAGCCAAGAGCTGCCAGAACATCAAGAGGACGCTCTATACGAATAGGCCAACCACCCAGATCGACCAGTATTAGCAAAATAGTAAACACACTGGCCAGTATGACAATTTCTAATATGCCGCGAGCAATAATGACATCGAATGTAGTGACCTGTGGAAACGCAAATAATTGCCTGTTACCAGCAATAGCGCCCTGCATTTGGGTCATGCTGTCTTTGAAAAAGGAAAATGGCACCAGGCCAGTTAACATAAACGGTACGAGAGCCATACCGCCAGGATTATCACTACGAACGACAGCAAAAAAAGCAACAAAAATGCTGACCATAATGGCAGGTTCCAGTATGGCCCACACAAATCCTATCTTGTGTTCACCATACCGGGTTTTGGTTTCGCGTAAAATAAGAGCGTTAATAACACGTGCCTGGGTGGAAACCGCATCTATCAGTGACGCCATGCCCGATTTGGTTTTCTCGCTAAGCGGTAAAGAGTCCACGGTCATGAACCACTTTTTTCAAGCTCTGCAGGTACTTTCAATACATCGCCATCTGATACAGTTCGAGCATCGTCGATGTTATTAATCTCTGCAATGCGCTGCCAATTAAGTGCATTGCCAGTAGTACGCTTGGCGAACGACCACAATGTTTCATTGGCAAGTACCACGAATTCAACTGCAGCGAGCTGACCCATAGGTTGCATGCTTATGTCAGAGCCGTTTATTTCAGACCTGCCTGTTTCAGACCTGCCTGTTTCAGATAAGCTTATATCGCTGACGCTCATTCCATCAACAGACATTTCATTAACTACAATGCTGCCAGCATTTATTTCGGATTCAAAGCTTGCTACCTCACCAGACTCATACACATTGCCCAGTTCGCCTTCGCTCGATTGAAAAGAGGAAGTATTAACAGACGATGAATCGAGTATCGATGCCTGAGCACCAGAGATTTCTGGTTGAGATAATGTTGGTTGAGTCAGGGCTGCAGAGCTCATCATAAAAGTTGAAGCAGGTACCAAATCACGAGCCAGTATCCATTGACCGTTTTCATTTTTACAGGCAACTCGCGATACCGGCTTACCCTGGGGGGTTTGCATTCGGCGACACAAGCGTCGGCTGGCTGCCATATATTCAGAGCTCACGACAACCGATGTGCTACCGAGTCCAGTCTCAGCTGGCACACTGATAACATCGCCCACAGCGGCAACTCCAATGCTGTCAACAGCAAGCGAATCGCTGGCAACGCGTGCCTGCGGGGCGCCTGTGGTGCTTGCACAGCCAGAGGCTACAAGCACAGCTAAAAAGCCTGTAATCTGCTTGAGAAGATTAAATTTCATGGATATATCGCTGCAAAAAGTGTGCAATGTGACACACTAAAGCCAAAGCAAATAGTGATTAATTGAGATAACCAATCACTTGGTGTCTGCAAAAATCTCCAGCAAACCACATACTTCGTCTTCTGCGCCTTCTCTGGAATCGGTAACGACCAAAGCGCGTATTTTGTATTTGCGCATGAGAATCTCAGCGTCTGACACCATCGCGTTTGCCGATATGGTTACCGGTACTGGTGTCATAAATTCTTTCACTTTTTTGTCCATCATGGTTGGGTCCATGATAAGGGCACGACGTAAATCACCGTCGGTCAATATACCCAGAAGCTTTCTACCATCCACGATAATGGCTAAACCCAAGCGACCCGAGGTCATACAGAAAATAGCTTCACGCACGGTTTCCTGAGAACCAATCAGTGGCAGACTTTCGGTAATCATGACATCGCCAACACGTGACAACAATCGACGACCCAGCATGCCACCTGGGTGGAACTGTGCAAAATCAGAAGGCTTAAAGTCTCGTGCTTTAATCAGGCAAACAGCCAACGCATCACCCAAAGCCATGATAGCCAGTGCTGATGTGGTTGGAGCCAAATTGTTTGGACAAACTTCGCGTTCGATATCGGCACGAATAACGACATCGGCTTTACGACCCAATGTTGTATCGCTGGCACCAACAATACCAATAATGCGATTGCCAAAGTAATTCAAAGAAGGAATAAGCTTGACGATTTCTTCAGTTTCACCACTGTAAGAAATCATCACTACCAAATCATCGGCTGTAATCATGCCCAGGTCACCGTGTATGGCTTCACCCGGATGAACATAAAAACTTGGCGTGCCAGTGGATGCAAACGTGGCGGCGATCTTCTTGCCAACGATGCCAGACTTGCCCATGCCGGTGATAATCACACGGCCTTTGCACCCAAGTATTAACTTCACAGCGTCGTCGAGTTCTGAGCCCAAATAGCTGGCAACTGTTGCAAGGGCTTTACTCTGCAACGTTAACGACTCCACCGCTACAGGGATGAAGGATGTCTCGTCGTTCGTGTTGGTATGACGGTGGGCGATGCTCATTATGCTTTTTATGTCCATAAAACTGACTGTATCTCTCAGTGTGAAGTGCGAAAACTGGGCCAACCGAGGCAATACGGATATTGCCAGCGCAGATAGCAGTTAAAAGATGAGCGAATAGAGGAAAAATGCGCAAGAAATGGGCTGAAAAGCCCAGTTAAAGAGGAGTTAGACGGGTAAGCACGAACAGCAGAGTCGCCAGGGAATGACAAAATGGTGGCTATCAATGAGCAAAACAGTTGGCGCTGAGTGACAATAAAATGCTCCGAACAAGCAATTATTCCGGCCACGTCAAGCTTGTCCGTCAAACTTTATGTAACCCCCGCACTCTAAATTTTTCGGTTGAGGCTTTTTTTGCCTGACGAGTGGCCTACCGAGTTACCGACTGAGCAGTGTACTAAGTTCGGTCGCGTTTGCCAGTGCCGAATCACTGTCGGCAGCAAGGCAATTAATATGACCCATCTTTCGCCCGGGACGAGCGGCCGCTTTGCCATATAGGTGCAAATGAGCGCCGCTTTTTTGCATAACAGCAGACCATGCCGGTTCGCCTTTGTCAGGCCAGATATCACCCAACACGTTCAACATACAAACTGAAGATAACAGTTGAGTTGATCCTAAAGGCAATGCGCACAAGGCCCGCAACTGTTGTTCAAACTGGCAGGTTTGCGTAGCGTCGAGCGTGTAGTGACCGCTGTTATGAGGTCGTGGGGCCATTTCGTTAAACAGCAGTTGATCGTTTTCATCGATAAAAAATTCTATGGCTAATACACCCTCGTACTGTAGTCCGTGAGCAAACTTCACAGCCAACTCTTGAGCACGTTGCTGATATTGTTTGCCCGTGGTTGCTGGTACTACGCTGGTCGCCAGAATGCCATTGGTATGAACGTTTTGCGCAACCGGAAAACAAGCCACTTTCCCATCGCTACCTCTGGCCAAAACCACTGACACTTCGGCTTTTAGATTAATTCGCTGTTCCAACACGCACTCTACTTGCCCCAGATCATTGAATGCTGCACTCACATCTTCAAGGGTATGACAGGTTTGCTGGCCCTTACCATCGTAGCCCAAACGACTGGTTTTTATGATGGCTGGCAGTGCGACGGAATCAAGTGCCGTATTGATATCGGCTTGCGATTTAATGACTACATACGGCGCGGTTTGCAGGCCAAAATCACGCGCAGCTTGCTTTTCTGCATGGCGCTCTTGAGCAACAGTAACGGCAGCGGCTGGCGGTGCAATACGCGTATAACCGGCGATTAGTTCCAGACTGCTTGCCGGAACATTTTCAAATTCTATGGTTACCGCATCACAGTTCTTGGCTAACGTCGTTAAGGCCGCTTCATCATCGTAAGATGCGATAATTTTATGCTCACACAATTGCATTGCCGGAGCCGATTCATCCGAGTCCAGGACATAAGTGACATAGCCCATGCGTCTTGCTGCAATAACAAAATAACGACCCAGCTGTCCGCCACCAATCACACCTACCGACGCGCCCGGTATCAGCGCTTGCACTTGATTCATCTTGTTTGCCTTCGTTTGTCTTTCGACTTACCTTCGGGGTTGCCTTCGGGGTTGCCTTCGGATTTGCCTCGGAGGTTGCCTTCGCGATTGCTTACGAACCGGGTGGCAATGTCATCGCGGTGGCTTTAGCCGTTTGTGCTTCACGAAACGCATTCAGCCTGTCCAACAATGCCGCATCGGTTTGCGCCAACATCGCTGCAGCGAAAAGAGCGGCATTTGCAGCCCCTGCGTCCCCGATGGCAAAGGTTGCCACCGGAATGCCGCGCGGCATTTGCACAATCGAATACAAAGAATCCTGACCGCTGAGGTGTTTGGACGCCACCGGCACGCCCAAGACCGGCACCGTGGTTTTAGATGCCAGCATGCCTGGCAAGTGCGCAGCGCCCCCTGCACCGGCAATAATGCACGCCAATCCACGCTCCTGAGCCGACTGGGCATAGGCAAACATCGCATCAGGCATTCGGTGGGCAGACACGACCGAGGTCTCGATGCTCACGCCCAGTGATTCGAGCGTTTGTGCGGCGTGCTGCATCGTAGGCCAGTCACTGTCGCTGCCCATCACTATTCCAACCCGAACTGGTCCAACTCGAACCTCTGCCATAGGAGTTTTTCGCCTGTATTCTCAGGTGTTTGAGTATACTTGAGTCTGACCAAAGGCTAGAAAAAATTGCACATGACATCCGATGGGCTGCACACCTCAAATCTTACGTCCTTGCCATTGCACTACCGTGGAAAAGTGCGCGATATTTATAAAATTGATGATCAACACTGGCTCATTATTGCCAGCGACAGAGTGTCGGCCTTCGACGTAATTCTGCCAAACGTGATTCCCAATAAAGGCAAACTACTGACTCAGCTTGCACTGTTCTGGTTCGAACAAATGGCCAGTGTCGTTCCTAATCACCTTGGCGACATGTCCCTAAAAGAATTGCTGCCCAACAGCGATGATTACGCTCAAGCCGAAGGTCGCAGCATGATCGTCAAAACACTCAAGCCATTAGCTGTCGAAGCGGTGGTTCGCGGGTACTTGATTGGTTCGGGCTGGAAAGACTATCAAAGCACTGGGGCAGTTTGCGGCATTACCCTGCCCGGTGGTTTACAACAAGCCGATAAATTGCCTCAAATTTTATTTACCCCATCAACAAAAGCTGCACTCGGTGATCACGATGAGAACATCAGTTTCGAGCACCTCATTGAAACCATCGGCGAACCGTTGGCCATTCAAATAAAAGAGGTCAGTTTAGAGCTGTACAACAGGGCCGCAGATTATGCAGCCGAACGCGGCATTATCATCGCCGATACAAAATTTGAATTTGGTCTAAATGAAGCCGGGCAGCTGACGTTGATGGATGAAATCCTCACACCAGACTCATCACGATTCTGGGAAGCCAGCACATGGCAACCGGGCTCGAGCCCAGCCAGTTTTGATAAGCAATACGTGCGAGATTATCTGGAAACACTCACGTGGGATAAGACTGACCCCGGCCCGGATTTGCCAGAGTCTGTAATTGCAGGCAGCCAACAACGCTACCAAGAAGCCATCGATCGCCTTACACATTAAAGGGCACATTAAAGGGGACGGAGGGATTTATTATTGTCCACGCGGAGCGTGTGGACAATAATAAATCCCTCCGTCCCCTTTAATTTTTTAAGCTATGGTTATTTTCTCATCCAGATACACATCTTGAATGGCATGCAGTAGCTCTGCACCCTCAGCCATAGGCTTCTGGAAAGCCTTACGACCCGAGATCAAGCCCATACCACCGGCGCGCTTGTTGATAACAGCGGTGCGAACGGCTTGCGCCAAATCATTATCACCTGAACCACCACCAGAATTGATCATTCCAGCACGGCCCATATAACAGTTGGCAACTTGGTAACGAACCAGGTCAACCGGGTGATCGGTAGTCAAATCGTCATACACTTTAGGGTGTGTGTTACCAAAACCAATGGCGTTATAGCCGCCGTTATTCTCAGCTTGTTTTTGTTTAACAATATCAGCCTGAATAGTTGATGCGATGTGATTCGCCTGACTGGTTAAATCTGAAGACACGTGATAATCAACACCGTCTTTTTTGTACTCAGGGTTTCTCAAGTAGGCCCACAATACTGTCACCATCCCAAGTTGATGGGCTCGATAAAATGCTTCTGAGATTTCAGTGATTTGTTGACGTGATTCTGGAGAACCAAAATAAATGGTTGCACCAACAGCCAAAGCGCCTAGGTCGAAGGCTTGCTCAACCTGCGCGAACAATGTTTGCTCGTACATCGCTGGCAATGTCAGAGTTTCGTTATGATTTAACTTCACCATAAACGGGATACGATGCGCGTACTGTCTTGATACCGAACCCAATACACCCAAGGTTGATGCAACACAGTTACACCCGCCTTCAATGGCCAGCTCTACGATGTTAGCCGGGTCAAAATAGATGGGGTTAGGTGCAAATGATGCACCGGCAGAATGCTCTATGCCCTGATCAACCGGCAACATGGAGACATACCCCGTACCACCTAATCGACCAGAATTGAAAATTTGTTGCATAGCACGCATGGTGCCTGGACCACGGTCACTTGGTGCGATAACGCGATCAACATAATCAGGTCCTGGCGTGTGGATCAGGCTCTTGGGAATCCCCTGACACGTGTGTTCCAGTAGTTGGCCAGCTTCATCTCCGAGAAGCGATACGATATCTGTCATTAAGCAATTTCCTTAGGTTAGTCGACAAACCACGACCTTATAGCGGCCAGAGGCGGCAGATTATAAAGGTGTCGAGACAATACTGCTGGCGGTAAAGCCGCCGAAACACAGCATTTTTGTTCATTAAGCGGGTAATGAAATTACCGTACCAATTGAGGACATTGCGAATTAGCCGCTCGCGCCAAGGAGAATGGCGGCTGATGAGTGGCAGCCGTATCACGAGCGGTAGTCGGTTCTGCCGGAGTAGTATTCCTACCCGACTATCATTTTTTGGCATGCTTTGGCAAATACTGGCACTTTTTACCAAACGCAGACCAAATGTTAATTATGCCCTCACACTCTCGACTCAACCGTTTTGCATTGAACGAGCTCAGCATTTTACGAGTACAGATAGTACACCCAGCCAGTCAAACAAATACACACCACTGTTACCCAGCCACTATAAGCACGCCAATGATCAGCTGATTTTCGTTCTTTCGTTATCAGGTTCATCACCGTTGAACCTTCAATCTGTAGAGGCTCGACGAGCTCAACATGATTTTCTGTTCGATTTGCTATTGGTAAATCGTTTGCAGAATCCTCAAGAAAATCCAAATCATCTGCTACAACGTCTGATTCTTTAGCCGTATTACTCACCACGACTGTTCCGCCAACCGCAGCAGTTGCACCAACCAGCGCCGTGCCAGCATCCATTTTTACGTGACCTTGCGCGTCTGTGTTTTGATAGTTGAGCTGCACGGGCTTGACGATTTGCTCCGGTAAATCAGATAACAAGTTTGGCAGTATGTGGTCGGGAGCATCCACAGGAGGCAAAGCATCTGCCATAGGTTGCAATGTCGCACGCCAATCTCGCACCATGGCTTGCACGGCAGGTTCAAAATGCATTATTCGTTCAAACACTTTACGATCTTGATTGCTCAACACACCCAACACATAATCTGCCGAATGCGCCAACCACCAATCTTTATCAGCTGTTTGCATCGATGTGACCTCTTAATCTCAACATACCTTGTTGCAGCCAGCTTCTGACAGTATGTTCAGATGAGTTGTGCAACTCACTCAGTTCACTCACTGATGCGCCATCAAGATAAGCCCGGGCAATACAATCACGCTGCACATTGTCCAAATGACGAAAACCGCTATTCAACTGTTGCGCCTCAGGGTAGTCGTTTAAAAAATCAAGATCGGTCAACTGCCCATCATCACCCAACGTAAAAGCACTGGACTGAGCACCGTCACCACGCTGCTCGCTTAATATTCTTAACGCCTGCTGTCGCGCCAAGCCGGTAATCCAGTTTGTGGGTTTGCCCATTTTCGATGAGTAGAAATGCACTTCAGACCAGACTTGACTGTAAGTGGCATGCAGCGCACGCTCAGCATCTGCTCGATTGCCAAGCATGCGCTCTTGAATCGCGAACAATTTAGCGGAAGTAAGATTGAACAGATCGGCTAAAGCGATCTCGTTCGACTGGGTGCACTTTTTGAGCAACGTTTCGAGCTGCTCATTCAGCGCGATGCTATCGCTATCGGTCATAGTTGTGAGAGTTGAATGCATGCATAATTGATAATAGTGTAGTGCGTAACACGCAGAGTTGCGCGCCTATGTGCGCCTGAAACTTGGCACGACTTACCCTGTATGACTACTGGGATAAGCCTGAAAATTACATCTAGGCACGACTTTTTAACATCGCCACCGCAGGTAAGGTTTTGCCTTCCAGAAATTCTAGAAAAGCGCCACCACCGGTTGAGATGTACGACACTTTATCTTCTATGCCGTATTTATCTACCGCAGCCAATGTGTCTCCACCGCCAGCAATGGAGAAGGCAGAAGACTCTGCAATAGCCATAGACAAAGCTTTGGTGCCTTCACCAAATACATCGATCTCGAACACACCGACAGGACCATTCCAAACAATTGTGCCCGCACCCTTGAGAATTTGCGCATATTGTTTTGAGGTTTCCGGCCCGATATCCAACACCATGTCGTCTTTTTTAATGTCGGTAGAGGCGCGTATATTGACGACGGCATCCGCTTTTAGTTGCTCGGCGCAAACAACATCTACCGGAACTGGTATTTCGGCGTTCTTCTCCTTTGCCTGTTTCATTAACGCCTTGGCATTATCTATAAGGTCAGGTTCGAACAATGAATCACCGACAGACTCACCAGTTGCAGCAATAAACGTATTGGCAATACCACCACCAACGATCAGCTGATCGACTTTATCGCTAAGGGTTTCGAGAACGGTGAGCTTGGTGGAAACTTTTGAACCGCCAACGATAGCGACCAATGGACGTTTCGGATTGTTAAGCGCCAGGCTGAGCGCGTCCAGTTCTTTGGCCAATAGAGGACCAGCGCAAGCGATCGGTGCATGCATTCCAACACCGTGTGTTGAAGCTTGCTCGCGATGCGCCGTACCAAATGCGTCCATGGCATAAATATCACAAAGCGATGCGTATTGTTTGCTGAGCTCTTCTGTGTCGTCTTTTTCACCCACGTTAAAGCGAACGTTTTCGAGGAGTACCACTTCGCCATCTTTTAGCGTTGGCGGTGTTTCAAGGTAGTCACTGATAAGGCGTACGTCCTGGCCCAACAGTTCAGTTAAACGCTTGGCGATGGGTGCAAGCGATGCAGCTTTATCAGGTTTGCCTTCTTTGGGTCGAGCCAAGTGGGACATCACCATTACCCTGGCACCCGCCTCTATCGCGTACTGCAAAGTCGGAAGGGAGGCACGAATGCGTTTGTCGGAGGTGATTTCGCCACCGTCCAGTGGCACGTTCAAGTCTTGTCGGACTAGTACGCGTTGGCCTGACAATGGAAGTTCGGTCAACAGCTTCATGAGGTGGTCCGCTTAGTAGAGAATGCCTATTATACGGGTTTTAAGGCTACCGGCCCGAAGTGTGCCGGTTGCCGTGGCAGCGGAGTAGCTTAACGCTACTTGCCCGCTTACTTATTTGCTTACTTTGTTACCTACTCGATGCTTACTTTACCGCTTACTTTACCGCTTACTTTACCGCTTACTTTACCGCTTACTTTACCGCTTACTTTACTGCTTACTTCGCAGTGACTAAAGCCTGAGCGGTATCGAGCATGCGGCATGAAAAGCCCCACTCGTTGTCATACCATGAACAAACTTTGACCAAATTGCCACCATTAACACGCGTTAAACCCGCATCAAAATTTGAAGAAGTGCTGGTGTGATTAAAGTCGACTGACACTAGTGGTGCTGAGTTATAGGCCAGTATTTTTCCATCAGCGGCTTTTTCCATGATGCCGTTGATCTCTTCAACCGTAGTGTCTCGGTTGGCTTTAAAACTTAAATCGACGATGGATACATTAATAGTGGGCACACGCATGGCAAAACCATCGAGCTTGCCCTGAAGTTCTGGCAGCACCAAACCAACTGCCGCCGCAGCGCCGGTTGTGGTAGGTATCATCGACATTGTTGCTGATCGTGCACGGCGTAAATCTGAATGGTAGACGTCAGTTAGAACTTGATCATTAGTATAGGCATGGATCGTCGTCATCAGGCCACTGTCAATACCGACCGAATCATTAAGCGCCTTTGCCATGGGGGCAAGACAATTAGTGGTGCACGATGCGTTGGATATAACTGTATCAGATGCTTTTAGCGTTTGATCGTTTACACCGAATACCACTGTGGCATCGATATCGTCCTTGCCCGGAGCCGAGATAATTACTTTTCCGGCACCCGCTTTTATGTGAGCCGAAGCAGCTTCTTTCGATCTAAATACACCAGTGCATTCCAGAACGACATCGACACCAAGATCTTTCCACGGCAACTTTGAGGGGTCGCGTTCAGCGAAGACTTTGAATTTGTCGTTGCCGACAACAATTTGATCGTTTTCGACTTTTACTTCATGTGCAAAGCGCCCGTGGGCTGTGTCGTATTGCAACAAATGCGCATTGATTTCGACGCTGCCCAAATCGTTAATAGCAACGATATCGAATTTGTCCTGTAGATTTTGCTCGAATATGGCCCTAAGAATGTTTCTGCCAATCCGACCAAAACCATTAATAGCTATCTTGACTGCCACTCGTCCCACCTCAGAAGTTAATCAACGAAAAAGGTAACTTTACTACAGAATCTGACCATTAAAGGGGACGGAGGGATTTATTTTTGACCACTTTTGGCCAGTTGAAATACTTGTGATTAACGTTCGTGTACCACTTTGGGCAAGTGCACCCGCTCCAACGGCAGAATTTAGGGGTTAACGGGGTCAGGGTTAACGGGGTCAGGGGTTAACGGGGTCAGGTCTTTGATTTTGAATGAGGGGTTAACGGGGTCAGGGTTAACGGGGTCAGGGGTTAACGGGGTCAGGTCTTTGATTTTGAATGAGTGAGAGGCATCAAAATGAATGTAGAATTCAATTGAATCTTACCTTCATCTTGATGCCTCTCACTCATTCAAAATCAAAGACCTGACCCCGTTAACCTTTGACCCCGTTAACCATAATAAATCCCTCCGTCCCCATTAATTTACAGTACGGCTTTGACCTTGGTGGCCAGGTTATCGGCGGTGAAGCCGAAGTGTGCGAATACGTCGCTCGCGGGGCCGGATTCGCCGAAGGTATCAATGCTCATCACATCCCCATTGAGACCAACATACTTGCGCCACAAATCACCGATGCCGGCTTCTATGGCAACACGAGCAGTCACTGCATCCGGTAATACGGCCTGCTGATAGCTTTTCGGTTGCGCATCAAACACATCGGTGCTTGGCATGGATACCACGCGCACTTTTGTGCCAGCACTGCGCAACAGCTCGGCAGCATCAACAGCAAGCTGCACTTCAGATCCTGTTGCAATGATGATCGCATCCGGTGCGCCATCAGTATCACGTAACACATACCCGCCCTTCGCCACATCAGCAATTTGCGATGCATCCCGAGCTTGATGTGCCAGGCTCTGGCGAGAAAAAATCAAACTACACGGACCATCTTTGCGTTCGATTGCGTAACGCCAGGCAACCGCGGATTCCACTGCATCACAAGGTCGCCAGACGGACATGTTAGGCATTAACCGCAAGGTCGCTGTTTGCTCTACAGGTTGATGCGTTGGCCCGTCTTCACCCAAACCGACAGAGTCGTGTGTGAACACTTGTATATTTGGAATTTTCATTAACGCCGCCATGCGCAACGCATTACGCGCGTACTCAGAGAACATTAAAAAGGTAGCGCCGTAAGGCTTGAATCCACCATACAAAGACAAGCCATTTACAATGGCGGTCATACCAAACTCACGCACACCGTAAAAAATATAGTTACCGTCTGCGTGCTTTTGAAGCCCTTTACTCTCGTCCCAAATGGTTAAGTTGGAGCCGGCCAAATCTGCAGAGCCACCCAGTAGCTCCGGCAAGTGCGGACCAAAACCATTCAGTGCATTTTGAGACGCTTTACGCGATGCAATAGATTCTCCTTTCTTATCAACAGATGCGATAAATGCATCGGCATCCTTTTGCCAGCTCGCTGGCAATTCACCCTTGGTGCGACGTTCAAATTCAGCTGCCAATTCAGGGTGGGCCTTTTTATAAGCCGCCATCGCATCATTCCATGAGGACTCTTTTTGAGCGCCTACATCTGACGCATTCCAGGCACTGGCAATATCATCAGGAATAGTGAAAGGCGCGTGCATCCAACCCAAATGCTCACGCACCAACGCGACTTCATCATCACCCAGTGGGGAGCCATGCGAGGATTCTGACCCGCCCTTGTTTGGAGAACCGAAGCCGATTGTAGTTTTACAACAAATCAGAGTTGGTTTGGCCGCGTCTGACTGCGCTTTGGTAATGGCGGCAACCAAGGCTTCGCTGTCGTGGCCGTCCACATCACTGATCACATCCCATCCATAAGACTTAAAACGCATAACTGTGTCATCAGTGAACCAACCCTCGACCTCGCCGTCGATCGATATGCCGTTGTCATCGTAAAACGCGATCAATTTGCCGAGCTTCAAGGTACCCGCCAGCGAACACGCCTCGTGTGAGATGCCTTCCATCAAGCACCCATCACCCAAGAACACATAAGTAAAGTGATCAACAATATTGTGACCCGGACGATTAAACTGCGCGCCCAGGGTTTTTTCGCCAATCGCCATGCCCACCGCATTGGCGATACCCTGACCCAAAGGCCCTGTGGTGGTCTCAATGCCAGGGGCATACCCGTATTCGGGATGGCCGGGGGTTTTTGAATGCAATTGACGGAAGTTCTTGATTTCCTCAATCGGCAAGTCATAACCGGAAAGATGCAACAAGGAATAATGCAGCATTGAGGCATGCCCGTTTGAGAGCACAAACCGGTCTCGGTTGGCCCAATTTGGGTTGCCAGGATTGTGGTTGTAAAAATCGTTCCAGAGCACTTCGGCAATATCAGCCATCCCCATGGGAGCACCGGGGTGGCCGGATTTGGCTTTTTGCACTGCGTCCATACTCAGCGCGCGGATCGCGTTGGCGAGTTCGCGTCTATCAGGCATCGTTAATCCTTAGCTTTTTCTATCAATGATGTGGGTGTTTGTTACACAAGCCTTAAAGCTTGCGAAACCGCAGTATAAACTAGCGCAAGCCACTTGATTAGCGCATTTGAGCCAATATCTTAGTGCTGCTGTCACGTAACCGCGCGCAGTATTATTAAACTGAAATACTGTAATTAAAGAAAAATCCGATAATTGATGTACAAAATACCCCCAAATGAGTAAAATAGGGGGTTAGCTTTCACACGCCGCCAACCAAGAGTGAATCTCGCCCTATGGCAATGGAAAAATCAACGCAATCCAGTCTCAAAGAGTTGATCGCAAAAGGTAAGGAGCAAGGCTACCTGACTTATGCGGAAGTGAACGATCACCTGCCCGACGGCATCGTCGACCCGGAGCAAGTGGAAGAGATCATCGCCATGATTGGCGACATGGGTATCAAGGTTGGGGAAATAGCGCCCGAAGCCGACACCCTTAGTATCTCAGACACCAACAGCAGTACCGATGAAGACGCAGCCGATGAAGCGGCAGCGGTTCTCGCCTCTGTTGATGGTGAATTTGGCCGAACCACCGACCCTGTGCGTATGTACATGCGCGAAATGGGCACCGTGGAACTGCTGACTCGCGAAGGCGAAATTGAAATCGCCAAACGTATTGAAGACGGTTTATATCAAGTGCTTAAAGCACTGGGCACCTACCCCGAAACCATAAATCTGCTTCTGGAACGTTATCAAGCGGTGACCGAAGAACAAATGCGCCTGTCTGACGTTATCGTCAACTTCAGAGAAACCTCTGACGAAATTCGTGTGGCCAACCCGCCACCGAGTGCCGATGCCAAAGACAAAAAGGACGAAGACGAGGTTGTCGACACTGGCCCTGACTTAGAAGAAGTCAAACGTCGTGTTATGGCTATGCAAAAGCAATACGGCAAAGCGCTTAAAGCCATCGATGCAGCCGGCGGTATTCAAGACAAGAAAGCCAAAGCGGAAATGGAAAAAGTCTCTGAGATTTTTCTGGAGTTTAAATACGCCCCTGCTTTCGTTGCCACATTGGTTGCAGGCTTACGCGGTCAGGTTGAACGCATTCGCTCACTAGAAAGGCAAATTCGCGACATTTGCGTGAAAAACTGCAAGATGCCGCGAACCACGTTTATCCAAAGCTTCCCGGGTCGCGAAACTGACGACACCTGGTTGCCTGAAATGATGAAGGCGAAAAAGCCTTATGTTGATGCACTAAAAGAACGTCAGCCAGAAATTGAAATGATGCAAACGCGCATAGAGCAAATCAGTGTGAGCTCCATGTTGACTACCGCTGAGATAAAAGAGATCAACCGCAAGATGTCTATCGGTGAAGCGAAAGCGCGCCGTGCGAAAAAAGAAATGGTTGAAGCCAACTTACGATTGGTTATCTCAATTGCCAAAAAGTACACCAACCGTGGCCTGCAATTTCTTGATCTTATTCAAGAAGGCAACATCGGCTTGATGAAAGCGGTTGATAAGTTCGAATACCGTCGTGGTTATAAGTTTTCAACTTATGCAACCTGGTGGATACGTCAGGCGATTACCCGATCTATTGCAGATCAGGCGCGCACCATACGTATACCGGTTCATATGATTGAAACCATCAATAAGCTAAACCGTATTTCACGGCAGATGCTGCAACAGATGGGGCGCGAAGCCACTCCGGAAGAGCTGGCAGAAAAGATGGAAATGCCGGAAGACAAAATTCGCAAAGTTTTAAAGATTGCCAAAGAGCCAATCTCAATGGAAACACCAATCGGTGACGATGAAGATTCGCACTTGGGTGACTTTATTGAAGATCAGAACATTTTGTCACCGGTTGAAACTGCCACAGGTTTAGGCTTAGGCGAAACTACCCACGAAGTGCTGGCAAGCTTAACCCCGCGTGAAGCCAAGGTACTTCGCATGCGTTTTGGTATTGATATGAATACTGACCACACGCTGGAAGAAGTTGGCAAGCAATTTGATGTAACACGAGAGCGTATTCGTCAAATTGAAGCTAAAGCCCTGAGAAAACTTCGACACCCTACCCGGTCGGAACAGTTGAGAAGTTTTCTTGATAGTGGGCAGGAGCCTTAATACGTAACGCTGTTCGAAACTTACCGTTCGACTTATCTGTTAGACAAAAAAAGGGTTATCAGCCGGGCGTGCTGATAGCCCTTTTTTTTGGATTGTTGATCTGTGTTTTAGGGTTTTGTCGAACTAACTTCAGTGAGACTTTGATTCCTCACCCTCTTTCGTTGGCTTTGACAGCATCCCTACTCCAAATACCAAGACCACTAAAATGCCCAAGGCAGGCAACAGGTAGCGCATCGCATCAGCGAGAGATTCAACAGGCACAAACCCAAATACCACTAGCATGCCGAGAATAGCAAATACGATGAGCGCTGAAATAGCGATAAGCTTTAACGTTCCTTTCATGGTCATTGTCCTTTTTAGTGACAGCCGGCGGTTTACGCCTTATTACCTGCCGTAGCGGCTGATTAGTAACTGAGCTTTATGATTTGTTTGCCCTCTTAGGGTAAAATACCCCGCTTGTGGGCCTGTAGCTCAGTTGGTCAGAGCAGGGGACTCATCTAAATGGTGCGTCTATGTTGAAAAGCATAGAATGAACGGGATGAATTCAGGGAAACCGTAGCAGTTTTACCCAAAGCGGAAAAACTACCGGCAATCCTGAGCCAAGCCGAAGGTACACCTTCGGAAGGTGCAGAGACTACCTGAGAACTTTAAGTGTTCTTAATAACAGGCTAGAGCGTCCCGCACCCTACTCCGGTTTTTTGGCATAGCAATATGCAATGTTAAAAACTACGAGGGGTGATGAGATAGTCCGCTCCGTTCGGATAACGTTCGGGTAAAAGTGAATCCCTTGGTCGCAGGTTCAAGTCCTGCCGGGCCCACCACTTCTTTTTGTGTTCGTCATTTTTTAGGACCGTAACCAAGATAAGTCCGTTTCGGACCTAGGTTCATGACAGTGTAAGCAACATAGGTCCGCAATTGCCTTAAGTGACTCTTTCTAAAGCACTTCTTTTTCTTAAACTTGTAAGCAACATAAGTCCTCTTCCAATTGTTGTTATTTCTGTAGCACCAATAGTTCAAATTGTCACCAAGCTAAGTCCGCGGAGTGAACTCGCCTCAACTACTAACGAACTTCCGGTCTGATTACTATAGCAATACTGCCATTCTTAGTATGTTCATTGAGGTAACAACATTCCTCTCAGTTGTTGGTAACGTGCATCCTCCGACAGATCAGGCATGGCCCCGATGATACCGTCCAAACATCTCGTAAATTCTTCTACAAACACAGGGGCATGGTCAATTATCTTGCTGAGAAGTAAGAGCGCTGATTCGGGATACAAAACACACGAGTTAGATTCGGCCAAGCAGCGTATAATATGGTTTGGATACATAATTGGTATTAACCAATGCTGAACAGCTTCAATAATTTTAGGAAATGCTGTGCCTGATTCAATACTCAGCTGAACCAAGGAATCACAAATTTCCGGGCTAATTAGATCAATATTCTTCGGCCATATATCTTCCCAAAAAGGCAGTATCCTATTGTTAGCATAATCTTCTGCGTTCTCACCAGACGCCTCTATGGCTTGCAACAGCGAACGCGCGGCTTCATTCAAACCTTCTTGTGGAAGGTTAGAAAATGCACTTCTAAATCCTTCCATATCATCACCCATGGACTCAAGCGATACAAAGGTAAGTAGCGCCGAATATTGCGATTGATGCTTCCCCAGCTCGGGGTAGTGCCGCGACGTCATGTAAATTTCAGCTTTCATGGCAGTAACTAATGGAAGGTATATCCTTGGAGACCATAAGAATCCTTCCCATACATTCTTGGCCTCAGCTGGATGTTCATCCCAATTAAACAATGGTAGTAAATGTGTCTCAACCCAATCCGTGTCCGCTCGGAAAAGAGTAATCAACCGTGAAGCTAGAATCACCCTTCCATGACTATATCGATCAATACTTAAGTCGCACAATTTGGCAAGTAAGTCTCTTAAATCAACAGGTAATAGATCAGAATCCTCGGGGTCGTCTCTCTTAAGCCAAAAATACAATATAGCTTGAGTTAAGTGACCTATTGGATGGTTTATCGCTTCCATTACGGGGTCATCTATTGGAGAGCCGTTTCCGTTTGTAATCCCAGCACTTGATTCAATCGGTAGGTCGATAATACGGTTGAATAAGCTAATTAATTTATCCGAATGTTCTGTTGACGTCTTAGATACTTCAAGCAACCAACCTGCTAAGTTATCAACAATATCCGTTAAGATTGCATCCGGCATGGACTCAACGATAGGGCCAGAAAATTTCCAAGATCTTACTAACAGATCATCGTCGCGCCACACACTTAGTGCTTCATTCCAGTGCTTAGTTGGCCATATGTTTTCTTGAGACAGATCGTACAGCGCGCCGAGCGAATGAAACATACGCGTTCTGCAAGTCTCTTTCCACGTATCTTGATCAAAAGGATCCATATCTGACGTTTCTTCCTTGAGCCAAAGCGCGATATCTTTTCGTTGCCGCGGTACAAGCTCTACATTCCCCGGTAACTCAAAGCCTGGGTCACCCGTTCCACTCATCCAATGAGCAAACTCATCGCTTTCATCAGCTTGTATCTCCCACTCGGGGTATTTTTCACGAAGCCTATTTAATTCATTATTTGCTTCGGCACCCAATAATGCACCCGAATACTGCAATTTCTCTATCTGCAGCCAAACTGATCTATCTTTTATGCCTTCCCAACGAGTTTCTTCAAGATCTTCCCGATAACGATCGCGAGAGGGGCCATGCAAGAGTGCCGACTCGAGACTCGCTCTGGTCACACCTGAAATCGTACCGCCCTTTTCAACAAGCAAACGCATGCGCTCTCGTTTAGTTTGTGAGGACCACAACCAATTTGCGTTGTCAGCTAGTAACCAAGAAACCCAAATCTCAGAGCCAATACCATTGTGTTTCAATGCTGCAAAGAATGCGAGCCTCTTGAATATTGGGTATGGTTTATCAAACCAATTGAGCGCAAGTGCTTTTGACTTTTGCTGATCTTGAGTGTGTACTGAAAGCCAAGCATCTCGCAGCAGTTCGATCAAGATAACCCATTTTCTATAGCCTCTGTTCTGCCAGTGATCATCAATAGATGGCAAATCCAAGTAGGACTGATCACTCCAGCAATTAGCACCATCCAGTTCCTCTGCCAAGTTCATTGCATCTAAAAGTAGTATTTCAATATCCTCAAACAAACTAGGCAATGCGCTCAGCCATGACTCACCATCTTCATTATGAATTAGAGAGTTAAAATCACGATTCAAAACTATTTCCCAATTAACCAATTGTTGAACGGTTCTATGTTCAACGCCGTCATTATCAGAATCTGATAAACGATAAGGCTCACGTATAGACACCATCGGTTTAAGCAATTCACGAAATTCCAATCTTAACGCTACAGATAACCCATCACTTTTTAGTCGATCTTCCCAACTATTAGAATACCAATATGGAGAATCGACAAACACGCGATTCGACAACATTACCTGCCAGAGCTTTCGCATTATTGGACTAGGCACCCCGCTTGGTGAGTTCAAATTGTATACAGCCAATTCAGCCTCATTCCCGGTCAATTGCAGCCTGGCAATCTCATTTAATGTAGAAGCTATATCCGTCGCGAACTTGTCGTTTAGATTCCCACCTCTATTGGCTAGCCAAATAAACAGGAAAGGGTCATTAAGATGGCGCATAAGCCACCGTGCTAGGTGATGCATCACCAGATCCCATTGTGTAAATGAAGAAAACCCGGGCGCAATACACATCCACGAAGCACGAGAAGACGGTGCTGGACGATCAATCATACTGAAATTCGAGACATCATTTGAATCATCAAAGGCCGCTACTCCAAACCGCCGTAGATCTGCGTTATAGAAACGGCGTTCAGATAATTCCTTTAGCCATTCAATACTAGGGGCAGGATTGAAACTAGCAAATTTTCCGGCAGGCTTTCCTGAGGAATGCGAAAGAGCCCATAACATTCGACCAATATAGTCATCTTGCTTCGTGCTGGATGATGGTAATGTTTTAGCAAAATCAACAACGATCCTTTCACAACCCAGTGCACCATCCCGATACATCTCTGACCACACACGCAAAGTATCGTGCAGCAAAAAATGGCTTCGGTCTCCTTCTGGCACCATATATAAGATAGGCTCTATTCCCCTAGCATGCCACTCAGCAGTATCAGCCTCTTTCTTATCTGGTTTAGAGCTGCTAAAAATATACGCATTTGGAACGCTTTCCCCAAGAATCTTGTCCGCTGCAAGCGCATCCATCATATAACGGAGTACCGGATCCTCAATGCTATAACCAATAAAGCAAACAATATAATCTCTAAAAAGTTCACTTAAGAAACGTGCAGCCCAGCGTTCTGTTAAGTATGCGGAACCAAAATCTCCACTGGTAACCACGAGCCGGGTTTCTGGATTTTTTGCAATTTCACCCTTTGGTAACATGCCGTGTAGATACACCAATCCATCCCATCGACTCTTTTTTGCAACTGGGAGATAAGGTGCAACGTGATTCTTGTGGGTCGTTTTATTTTTTCTGGCAGCATGTTCAAACAAGCGATCAAAATTTGTAGTAACTAGCCGCAGGGCCTCGTCCTTGCCGCTTGATAGTCGAAGCAAAGCTTGGTGGGTATCCGTTGCACCTCTTTTTCGGAGCTTAGGTTTCAAAGAATCGGCCAAAGCCTCATGGAGCTCAATACGCCTACCAGGGAGCCTACGTTCAAGCAATCCTAACGTTACATCGAAACGATAATCATCGTATGCGCTTTGTTCAATTGGTAGCTTTGTGGTTCCAAGTCGCGAATATATTTCATCAACCAAGCCCTTAAATGTTGGTAAGCCTGCGGGATAGGAGATACCCGCCCCACAAAAAAACACAACTCTACATTCTTCATGTGCTTGCAAGAGCTCTTCTGGCACGTCAGGTCCATCTGTTACAAATTGCATTGTTTACCCTTAGTAATATAACTATTGCCAAACCTAATCAAAAGGAATGACAAGACAATGTCGCCAATCAATAATCAGCCCTATTCAGAAAATAACCATAACCATTAAGATACTCATCTGCTGCTGGCATGACAAACTCAAGTAGTATATTTACTAAATTCAGACGATATCACTTCCATCAAAATGTTTTTTGGTAGATCAGTTCTGGCCCTAATAGTCTTCAGAGCATTCTTTCTAGATTTTTTTACAATATCAGATTCTAGATATGCCCAAACCTCAGTCAATGCTTCTGCATATTTCCGCTCACGCTCTTCCCTTAACCATACCTGTTAATGATTTTTTATCTCTTCACATATCGTAGGATGTAAATATTCCAGCCCTCCTGTTGAAATTCCAACAACCTTAGCAACAAATGCTAATGGAGGTGGTTCTTTGCGGTCTATTGAGCGTCGAACTTCTGTCAGCCTCCTCAACACTTCATCTCTATCAACTAATTCACGCCGTTTTGGCGGACGCATATTCGATGGCAGGTCTGCCAACCAGGTTGGATCAAGCTGCGGCGTCCAACAATCGACTTCCCCTGCGAGAAGTCCTGGAAAACTAATTCCAAGCCGATATGCGACTCTTCTCAGCTTCTTTACGGTGATAGGCTTGTTCATAGTCACAATCATCAGAGATTCATCCTTCGGAAGAAGCTTCCAAAAGTCTGCTTCTGAATTTAGCGACCAAACTTTATCAAATATTTTTTCCAACAATTTAACTGAATTCATTGGCTGGTACTGCAATTCAGGCTCTGATGAAACGGCACACACCAAGGCAATCAGATCACGGAAGCATATGTCACGTGAAAGAGCATCACTTCGCATCGGATTAGACTTTTCATACAAAGGTTGTTTACACTTTTTACAGTGAGACAAATTAAACCGCCGAGAAGTACCGTGCTGTTTTGACCTGCACTTTGGGCACTTCTCTTCAAGTAACACATTATGATGATGACAGTAGTTGACCTCCCTAAAGGACCACAACAGCCTGAAATATGGCGGAGAACCTCTATCAATATCTCCTTGAAAACAACACGGGCACCAACGGACAGTATTACTGAACAAATCCACTGATCTATTTTTCATCTTCTCCAGCGCTAATAACGTTAGGCAGCGTAAATCTGTTCGACCAGTGTAGTGGCTAATCAACCTGACAATATCCTTTGTATTTTGCGTAGGCCTAACCATCCCGACTGTAATCCATGGCATTGCAGACGTACTTGCATCTGGGATACAGGATTGCTTGGCGTTCATTTCTTCGTAATGTATGGTTTTAAACAACAGAGAGAGAGAAACACCATGCGCAGCTGCCAATCTAATGACATAAGATGAAAAACTCTCAACTTGCTCGGTGCCAAGCCCTATTGGACTTAAATCATAAAGCTTCATGATCGTTCGCCTTTTTTACGACGTTTTTGGTTGCTGTCAAATGGACGTTTAGAGCCTCTGCGTTTCTTAGTCTTCGTCTTCGTTTTCGTATTAGGCGAACCAATTGAGCCACCTTTACCCTGAAGATAGTTTTCACCGTCGATGATCTCGCGGGCCATCTCGTTGAGAAAAAACTGAGATTTGCGTGTGTATCGAAGATGATCAAGGGACAGACTGTGATCACCTCGCGCCATCATTTCTGACATAGCATCACGAACCCAGGATGAGAGCAATCCAATTACACCCAAAGAGCCATCAAACAATTCGCGATTCCAGTCACACAAGCTGTTCACACCTTTGGTAAAATGCATATCTTTCGAATACCAATTTAACAACTCGTGAAACCTCACCAAACTTTCTTCCGAATCCTCGGTGTAGCGTTTCATTTCGATCATGGCGATTCTCCCTAACATGTGAGGAGATAGCTCGAGAACGTTTAGGATTGGGTATGCACCTACGAATATGAGCGTTAGCTCGAGCTTTTCAGCTAGTGTTTTGAAGAACTCCAACATCTTCAAAGTGCTATTCTCTCCACCATTCATATATCGAAGATGTTGAGTTTCATCAATTATCAAATATTTAGTGCGAAGTATGATTAACGCATTCTCGAATACAGCCTGTAGCGTCGTCGTAGTTTCTCTATCGTGGCGTCTTATCAGTTCATGGTTTCGTTCTATGTCCTTTCCATCTAGCTTGTAAAATGGATGCTCTATGTCAGAAAGCGCATCGAGGAAGAAACCCTTCGTCGTAAATCCACCACGGTCCCCTCTATTGCGGCAGGTCAGTCTTACCACTGGCCTCCAACTCAATAATTCATCCGCAAACTTGGGATTCAGCTCAGATTCAAAATCTTTAACTACACTCGTTTTTCCTATTCTAGATGGACCCGCCAAACAGCGACAATCTGTGACTTGCTGAACTAGCGTCTTAGAGAACAGCCGAGATTTTGTAATGGTGTAGGTGTGGTGCTTTACAATGCTGCCATTAATCCGAGCTGCAACAACTTCGACCCAATGCTTATCTAAGTTAGTCATGATGACTCCACATCTAAGTCGCTGAGTGTTTTGATTTTTAACCGCTCAAAGAGATCCACGGGTTCAAAAGAACCATTAGCTTCATCCTCGATGTTACTGCTAGCCTCCAACTCAGCTTGCCTATACTGGTCATCGAATTCTTGAGCAGCTTTTGCCTTTATATCATTGGCATCTTGCTTAGCCTCGTCCCGCAAAGGCCTGCCTTCAGCAATGCGCACAGCCTCAGCCCATCGTGTTAGACAAGTTTGACTAGAGAATTTCGTGTGGCGCGAATTCAGCGCTGTTATCCATTCCGAGCCAACCTTGCAATAAATGCGATATGGGTCCTCAGGGTCTATTCTGAGCTCAGTGTGAGCACGCTTCGGACGTTGTTGCCTGAGTACCGGATTATAAAAATGCAGTTCGTTGTATACGACTTCTCCTTTAGGCCCAATTTTATATTCGGAATGACGAGTGTCGTATGCAGTGACAAGTAGAAACTCTTCGTCTTCAAGGATCGGGATACCTGAGAAACTAAATTGCTCTAACCCTTGTGTAAAAAGCTGCTGCGGAGACACTAGCTCGGTGCCTACAACCGTCTGGTTGTAGTGATTTTTAAACGATTCAATTTCTACAAATAGATCATCCAGACTGATCTCCGCCAGATCTTGCGGTCGATGATTTTTAGAGAATTTCCGTGTTTCCAAATAGTCAATAGTGTTACCAGCTCGCTCCGCAATCCATTGATCTTTTACCTGTTTATTTATGCGCTCAACCTGAGAATTGAATCGGCTATGGCCAGCGGGACTTCGACCTGAATTTATCTGGTAGTGAGCCAATAGAGCATCATAGTAAGTTGATCTAAAATCAGAGCCTCGGTCAGAATGGATAGTTTCAGGAAGCTTGCCATACTCCCGTATGCAACTACGAAACAACATTGAAAGCGATCGTTTACTAGGCGCATTAAAAGTTAGAAAAAATGAAAGCCAACATCCAGAGTAATCATCCATAAGTACAGTCAAATGCGGTCGTCTTGTATAAGTATTTCCGTTCGATTCGACTACTTTTACTAAGAGCTTCAAGAGTGCATGGTCAATAGACCCTCGTTCGAGCGGTCGTATTGCTCGTAACCCACGAGTCGAGACTTCGGCCGTAGCCGACGCAGCATTGCCTGCACGCTTTCCTCCACGGGAAAAAGCTACGTTTTCCTGATTCTGGAATTCGATGTACTTGGCGTATGTGTTTCTTGACACAGGCGCACTACCAGGATGGCGATCTCTAGCCCAATTACGGTAGTTAGTCCATGATGAATAGACTGATGGACGCTTGCTACTCATATAATACGTACGAATGTGTTCAACTAGACTGAGCCGAACTAGATCCGGAAGCTTTGACTTAGTGGAACCTCGCCTCGGCAGTATTAATGCTTGAACCGGAGAAAGACCCTTACCCTCTGCTTCAGCGATTTTCTTCTTCAACCTGCGCGAGTGGCGCGAGCCGTCGTTCGAATTTACTCGATCTAATCTGCGTAGTGCATTTTTCCATTCAGCTTTGTCAGGTACTTTACTAGCGTCAATTGCATCTAACGATTTCGGGGCCGACCATTCATGCGCCTCTTTAATTACCAACGTATCCTTGTCAGAAGAAACATCACAGGACTCAGCTTCACTTAATAGCTGTGTCTTTATGTTTGCAAACAAATCACGATTCAATATCAACTGATAGACATCTATATTAGTCGCGGCAGGTATTCGCTTTCTCAGTTCCGCAATACTTATCCAGGCTGTACTCTCAAGCAGTGCTTTTATTTTAGATGCGACCTCCGGATCAACCTGTGCTTGAGAGCGATGCGCTTGAATAAGCAGCTTAATATTGCTTGTTTCAATAGAGTGCCCTGCGGACAAACAACAAACTTCATGTGTGAGCCCCTTACGTTCAAACGCATCCTTAGCCGGTACGTAAATCCAAGCGTTTTCATGGAACTGCCATTGCTCAGGATATTTCAGCGATAGCTTTTCTATTTCCTCTACGGGCTTAACTTCGACAATGCTGATCGATTCGGACCTAAACACCAGAAAATCTGCTGTGTAACGGCTTAACCTTTCAACCCCGTTCTTATCTGCCTTTCGTAAATCGATAGCAGGTGGTTGATCACGAAAACCAATAACGTCCTCATCAAGTTCCCATCGGACCAACCAAGAAAGTTCTGCCGTATGGCTTTCGTACTGAACCGTTAGTCCCTGCGACGGTGAACTGTAATTTCCAGAAACGTTGCTTCTGGCAAACTGCCCAACCTTTCTTGATGCCTCAGTGCTGAGCGTTTCAATCACATAATCTTCGGCCGTCGCCGAAAGCCCATATTTAGGTAGGTATTCAATTAGTTCTTGCCCGCTAAGTTTTCTCATAGCCACACTTCTCTCTCACGGCAATGCCGCGACTTCACAACGTATTGAAAACCGGTGACGGCGTTATGACACTCAAACTCCCTGTACACATGAAATTGGAGACCATAACCAGCCCTGAAATAAGTATTTCAGACGAAACCGGCATTAAATTGCATTAGAAGGCTTGACTGTGGTGCGAGCGAAGAAGATACTAGATGTCCGAAGTCGTGGCATCGTCCGCGCGAGACCCGAGTCAGGCCTAGCTTGATTCGGGTTTTTTATTTGTGCATTAGAAACTCCTTTCGATAGTAGCTTTCAGCCAGAGGCCCGTATTGGGTCCGGCTCAGATACAAACCCTTGCTTTAAACCCAGCATCACGGCTATGTCGTGGCTTCTACCTCTTTTCGGTAGCTGCTCGCTATTCAGCACTCGATAGACAAGCGCTGCAGAAAAACCGTTTTCGATCGCCCATTGGCTGATCGACTGACCGTTTAATTCGAATTCTTCCTTTACCTGCTCTGCTGTTTTCAAAGGCATCGTGTCAATACTTCTCAATAATGGGTACAATGGGACATTATTCTGCAACTATACACAAATGTAACCCAATAGTGACTCTTAAAGCAACCATTCGAAACTTGGACCGATTAGGTGACCGCTTAAAGAGTGAGCGTGCCCGATTAGGTTGGACTCGGGAGGCGATGGCCAAAATAGGCGAAGTATCAAGAGCATCCCAAAGACTCTATGACGTGAATGAACGAATTCCATCACTCACCTATTTGTACCTACTTGCAGACGCAGGCGCTAACCTGAGCTACTTACTCGTCGGGGAAAGCGCAAACGCCGATACCGATCAACATCTAATGATCACTGAAAGCGCACTATCAAAAGCCTATCGGTTAACAACAGAAATGCTGCTTGATGAATCTGGTCGCGTATTCACAATTGACGATGCCGAGGATTTATTTATATCTTTGGTTAAGCAGATTCATCATGCTGAGGCACCAGAAATTAATATTAGCGCTCTTAACGAAACAAGACATTCTGGAAAATAAGCGAATCTAAATTATGGAAAAGTTAGAAGCATGGATTCTACTAATCGTCCACAGATATGAACGACATCAGAACAAGTTCATTGATTTCATAGAATACGTGGTCTCAGCTGCAATTTGGAAAGATCTACTCAGGGTTTTGTTGACCTTACTAGTGGAAATTTCGCCCCCAAACGTCGCAGACCGATTCGATAAATTACTTATTAGCTTATCCCGTGAAAGCAATAAACTCAAAAACGGAGAGAAGCAAGGATGGACACCACGTATATTACTTAAGGAAAAATTAAATGTAAGTGCTAGAGATATCAACATTGCATTCATGCGCAGGTATTTAACAAACGATGGCGAAATCGATATTCTTTTAAAACTAGAGAGACAGAGGGCTTTTTCTGCAGCGTTTGTTATCAGCATTATCCTATGCATTTATTTGGCGTTTCTAATCACGATTTGGACTGCCGTAAATATCGATGTATCTATAACTCTAATTGCACTTCAAATTGGCGTATTTTTATTATTGTCGATAATTCTTCTATCGGTGGTTACCATCAGCTCTTACGTTTTGTTTTTTCATGGAATTGTACCTCTGGCAACAACTCATAGGTTTATGCAGGCGAGAAAGGAGCTGATGTACTGCGGTGTGCCAGTGCAAATTCGATAGATAATAAAAACATAAGGGTGACTCTACAAGAAAATGAATTTTCCGGATAAATTACAACTACTACAACTACAACAAGATCTATGGAAATTACCCTCGTCTAGAGCTGCGCTAATGGTCGGCGCGGGTTTTAGCTTGAATGCGCAGCCCTTACCTGGTGTCTCTTCAAGTTTTTCGACATGGAACGACTTAGCTCGCGCCATGTTTGAAGAACTTCACCCTGTCGACAATACAGACGAGAATTTCGATATTTCTGCTAGAGAGCGGAAATTACTAAGTAGTGATGCACTTCGATTGGCCAGCCAGTATGAAGCAGCCTTTAATAGAGGAAAGCTAGAACAACTACTCAAATTAAATAACCCAGATTTACTACATAAACCTGCTAGGTTGCATGAAATTATGATGCAATTGCCATGGAGAGACGTATTCACAACAAATTACGATACGCTGCTTGAACGCACGATCATTTCAAGCAAAGCATATAGCTGCGTCACCACAGCAAAAGACCTCACACAGGCAAATTCGCCAAGAATTATAAAACTTCACGGTTCATTTCCATCAACAACACCTTTTATAATAACGGAAGATGACTATAGAAAATACCCACGAAATTATGCTCCATTCGTAAATACAGTTCAACAATCTTTGATCGAAAACAGTCTTGTGCTAATTGGCTTTTCTGGAGAAGATCCAAATTTCTTGGCTTGGACAGGGTGGATTCGAGATGAACTGAACCACCATCATGCGCCAATTTATCTTGTAGGAATTCTTAATATAGGAAATGCGGACAGACAGCTTTTAAAGAAGCGAGGTGTAACGCCAATAGATCTTGGTCCAATTTTCCAAAAATGCGCTGACCATGAAAAACACTACATTGCTCTTCAGTGGTTCTTTGAGTCACTACAAGCCGCAAAGCCAAAAACTTCAGAAAATTGGCTGAATGAAAATCAGAATAAAAACGAAACGAATTCAATCCATCAGCTTTGTACAAAGGCAACTGATAAAAAAACACCTCTAGCTCCTACCCAAAATTCATTTGGGATGCTTGCTGACCCAGATCTAATAAAATTAATGGATAAATGGGCATATGAGCGATTTGACTACCCAGGTTGGGTAGTGTGTCCAAAATCGAAAAGACAACGACTATGGCAAAACACAAAAGACTGGATAACTCCACTTCTTAAGTCATTAGAATCCAAAAACAACATTGACAAACTGTTAGCGCTACGGGAATTGTCCTGGCGAATGGATACGATCATGGCTCCCCTCTATACGGAGATTACCAGTGTACTTCGAGAAACACTAGATGAATATATTACTTCAATGCATGAAATTTCTGATTACGATTCGACATTTAAAGATGCTGAGTACATAGAGATATCAACGCTTTCTATAAAAAGCAGCTGGTTAGAACTGGCTTATTGTGACCTTCAAGAGGCTAGAGAAACATACAATTCCAGTAGGTGGGTTAAGTCTGAGAAACAAATCAGCCTATTTTTAGGAGGAAATACCGGGATACCAGATAGATTTTTATACGAAAAAATCCTTTGGTCTGTTTGGAACTCAGATATTTCTGCAGCAAATAAGCAGCTTGATTCTTGGTCAGAAACTAACATTTCTGCATATTATAAAATTATAAAAGCAGGCCTCATCGGAGAGCTTGACAATGAAACTCGTTCAATTCAACTACTACGTACTACCTTGTCTGAAATACGTGAGACTTTGAACACGCTTGGTCACAACATAGAACTATTATCTCTAGAAGGATGGTGCTCGTACATTCTTTCTCAGCTAGAGTTATCGAATGATAGTATTTCCTATTTCAATTTCCTCGATCAATATAGAGATCGGTGGAATGAGCTAGAACGATATCAATGCAACCCACACTCTGTAATCTCAGATCTAAATTCAAAGTTGAAACAAACTCCTCCAAAAAAATTAAAACATACAACGACAGTTCAGAGTTTCGAACCAGGATATTCAAGCACTACAAGAAATTTTTCGGGCGATACATTCACACCGCTCCTTCCCGCGTACGCTTATATAAGAATATTTGAAAAAGCAGGTTTACCCATGAGGCTTCCAAAGCTGCTAGTTGCTGGAGATTCATTGGTCAGAGCATGCGAGTGGATAGCGCCAACTATCGGTTATTGGAGTCCAGCAATAGTCATTCGCTCAGGTAACTTAAAATATCTTGAAAACATGAAACTGATGAGTAGGATTGGCATAGCAAAACTAGGAGATAACGTTGCGCATCAGCTATACCAGTTTTCGATGTCTTCATGCAAACGTGAATTCTCATCACTGGGTGATAACCTTGTAAGTAGCTCTTCTAGAGAAGCCATATTATTGTGTCTAATAGAAACTCAATCCAGACTGGCATTTCGAGTTAATGAACAGAATATCAAGGACGGATTTGATCTAGCGTTGGAATTCTACACATCCCAATTGATTAAGGAAAACTCAGATGTAAGCGAAGCTACAAGAACATGGCTTAAACGAATTCTTTATGCAGCGAGCGATAAGCTGCGATTGACATGGACCAATCGCATAATCGAACTGCCTGTTCCCGATCAACGTAGTACTATCAATGGAGAAATATTCGACCCGATAGAACTTATTGAAAAATTGGATTCCGATACAACTGATAATGCGGCTGCACTATGCCCCAACATGTCCGACAATATTAATAAGCTAATTGAAATTGCTAGCAACCGGCTTGCAAACAATCGAGCTGTAGTATTTGATAGATTGACAAAGCTAAATTGGTTAAATTTACTTAGTACTAAGCAAACAACTGAATTTGCTTCGCTTCTTTGGCACGGTTACGAAAACATAGGATTTCCGTATGAGGAAAGTAAATACTATTACGCAAGCTACCTCAATTCGCCAACTCCGGAAGGTGTAGAGACTGTTACTCGAGTCAAGCAAAAATTACTGCAAATGGAAATGGGCTGTATAGCAACGCCTGCCGGTGGCAACGCTCTTTCTATTTCTTCAGGATACCAGCCTAGCTTATATCTGAAAGAAATCATAAAGGCTTCTAAACCAACGATACCGATTGACAATAGAAATGACGTGCGCATTGATTGGACAGTAAGCGAATCTCAAAACATTTTTTCGAAAACAGTGAGTTGGTGGGAAAATGATAAAGTTCTTCTTCGTGATGACAGGGCATCTGATTTTTTCGGAACCCAAGATACTGTTCACAGAATTCTCAGCATGTTCGATGAGGTGCTAGCACATGTTGTCGTCCCACGTATAGCCAGCAGCAATGAACATGAATGGGAAAAACTACACCTTTTAATTTCAGAGATTGAGACACACGGTTATTCTTTAGCAAAATGCTTACCGTCAATCCTAATTAACAATCCAGAAATGTTTTCAACCGTTGAAGAGTCAATAACATCATCGCTGAATGGGAATCGTCAATCAATTGCTGCCGCCGCTAGCGCAGCATGTCATTGGTGTGCAATAGCACATCACAAAATGGTAGAACCACCAAGCGATAATATATTGAGTGCACTAGTCGACAACGTGTCATTCCGGCGCCCTAAGAGCACAGTTATTTGTATTCGAGAGTTGACATCAATAATCGCTAGATACCCTGATTTTTTAAATGAAACTATGTTTGATCAACTTACTAAAAGTTTAGTGGATTGGAACAGCCTACTATATCGAAAAACTAATAATTACAAGCCTCAATTCGAATATCATAACGACGATATTCCCGGACTTAGACAGTCAGTGGGTAAACTGGCAGGCGCACTTTCACGATGGCACAACTGTAAAAATAGCGACAGCTTCGAACCGGATGGAATTCTCATTTGGAGAAATAATTGTGCTTCGGAGACGTTGCCAGAGGTAAAAAGGGCATTTATCAAATGGGGATCTCAATCTATTTCGTAGATTGTCTCAACAATCTAAAGAACGAGACAAGTTAAGGAATTTGTTTTTTGCTCGCGACTTTGATAAGTACAAGCTCCGTGCTGATGGAGAGTTAGTTCTGTTGTTAACTGACGGAGTGTAGAATTTACATCTTCAACCAACAGTGTTCGAAAGTATCAACCAATATTGAATTCGAAATACCACTCACCTTCATTGTCCAAACGTACTGCTTTTAGATGTTGCTACGATTAAAGCTAATAAATTGAGAGCGTATCAGGAGGAATAAATAGAAATGTGTAGGCACTCGTAGGAGAGGTATTGCTCACCTCTACTACACAACTTTAGAGTTAACTGCGTAAACCAGTGAAAGCTGCCACCCATTCCAGCTGAAGGTTGCCACCCGGACCAAGGCAAAGCTGCCACCCAATCGAAGCGTAGCGACGCTGGAGTGATGGTTTTACCCTTTGTCGGCATCGACA
>Ga0209187_1000277_pt1 | contig 105350 bp, 91 predicted proteins | sample BantaG_FD_187430 | JGI IMG/M metagenome (GOLD analysis project Ga0209187, IMG submission 187430) | Marine algal microbial communities from Bantry Bay, Ireland - BantryBay_4 metaG (SPAdes) (version 2) | ecosystem: Host-associated > Algae > Red algae > Unclassified | place: Bantry Bay, Ireland...
TACTTTTCCCATTTTCTTCCACTCCTTTTAGCATTTTTCGTAGCCTCCTGCGCTACTTTTTCTAAGTTGTGGAATTCCTTATGATAAACTTAGGCTGAAAACTCTCCAGTTTTGGGGGTACACGTCAGAAATAAAGAAACTTGAGATAAATTTTACGGCAATTTTAACTTTTCCTTGTTTTGTAGTCATAGAAGTTGTTTCCTATGAGTTTCTAAATTTTGCAAGTATTCATTCAAAATTGCCTGTTAGTTTTCTGTGAGGATTCTTTAAAACGCTCATAATAAGGTCAGACGTTGTATTTCTTGAAATATGTAAAAGCTCTATTTCTCACGCTCTTTTCTTGCCAGACCTGATGACTCATGAGTATTTCTAGAAGCTATGAAAAGGCTTTATATTGCATCTGATCATGCGGGCTATTTACTGAAAGAAAAAGTTAAAAAAGAGTTTTCTGAGATTGAATGGATTGATTGTGGGGCTCCTTCTGAGGACTCCGTTGATTACTCAGATTCGGTACAAAAACTCTGCTCGGAGCTGCTGCAGAATATTTCTTCGGTGGAAGAAAGTCTCGAGCCTCAAGGGCTGCTCATTTGCGGAAGTGGAGTGGGGGTTTCTATTGCAGCAAACCGCTTTGCTTTTTTGCGAGCGGTTTTAGCGATGTCTCCAGAAATTGCGGAGGCATCGAGAAAACATAACGCTTCAAACTTGCTCTGTTTGGGGGCTCGATTTCTTGAAGAAAAAAAACAAATGGAAATTATTAAAGTCTGGCTTCAAAGCGAATTCGAAGGTGGTCGACACTTGAGTAGGATTAAGAAAATAGAGGTCACGAAATAGTATGACTATTAAAAATCATTTTGAAACAACACTCGAAGACTCAGATCAAGAATTGTTTGCTGTTTGTGAAAAAGAATTTGCTCGACAAAAAAATCATCTGGAACTCATTGCTAGTGAAAACTATGCCAGTCGAGGCATTCTGCAAGCCATGGGAAGCGTTCTGACCAATAAATACGCGGAAGGCTATCCGGGTAAAAGATATTATGGAGGTTGTGAATATGTCGACATGGCTGAAGACTTAGCTCGAGAACGCGCTAAGAAGCTTTTTCAAGTGGGAGATTTTATTCCTCATGTTAATGTTCAATCCCATAGTGGCGCTCAAGCCAATCAAGCCGTTTTTTTAGCGTTCTTGAATCCGGGCGATAAATATTTGGCCTGTAGTCTCGATCATGGTGGTCACCTGACTCATGGTTCACCGGTGAATTTATCGGGAAAATGGTTTGAGGCTCATCATTATGGTGTGAGTCAAGAGTCTGAAACAATCGACATGTCGGCTCTTCGCGAACAAGCTAAAAAAGTAAAGCCAAAATTAATCATTGCCGGGTATTCGGCTTATTCTCAAATTCTAAACTTTGAAGAATTTCGATCGATTGCCGATGAAGTTGGGGCCTTGTTGATGGTCGACATGGCGCACTTTTCTGGATTAGTTGCTGCTGGAGAACATCCCAGTCCTTTTCCCCATGCACATGTGGTGACCAGTACGACTCATAAAACTTTACGTGGCCCACGCTCGGGAATGATTCTTTGTCATGCAGACTTTGCTAAAAAGATTGATTCTGCTTTGTTTCCTGGTCTTCAGGGTGGGCCGTTGATGCACGTGGTTGCGGCAAAAGCTCTTTGCTTTAAAGAGGCACTCAATCCAGATTTTAAAATATATATTCAGAATGTGAAAAAGAATGCTGATGCCATGGCTTGTGCTCTTAAAGAAAAAGGCTATCGAATTGTTTCTGGAGGAACGAAGAATCACTTGTTTTTAGTTGACCTCACGGCTCAAGAGATTTCAGGGAAAAAGGCAGAGAAGGCCCTCGATGCTTCTGCGATCAATGCGAACCGCAACACCATTCCTTTCGATACCAAGTCACCATTTGTGACCAGTGGTATCCGTCTGGGGACAGCAGCTTTGACCACTCGAGGAATGGGAGTTGAGGACATGCTTCAAGTAGCTGAATTTATTGATATGGCAATCTCACAATCCCATAGACCTGAGTCGCTCTCTGAGTTAAAAAATAAGGTTATGGACTGGTCATCTCAATTTCCTATTTATGGAGCGTCTCACGGGTGATCTGTCCCTTTTGTCACCACACAGAGGTGAAGGTTCTCGACTCTCGGCCCGATAATGAAGGCAAGAGCATCAGAAGGCGACGTGAATGTTTTCAATGTGCGAAGCGCTGGAGAACGGTTGAGCGAGTCGAAAATGAAATGCCTTTGGTCGTCAAAAAAAATCATAGTTTCGAAGCTTTTAATAAAGCGAAACTTTTGAACTCCATGCAAGTTGCATGCGGGAAAAGACCCGTCACTCAATCTCAAATCCATGAGGAAATTGCTAAAATTGAATGGAAAATCTTAGAAGAAAACAAAGAAAAGGTTTCGACAGTTCGTCTCGGTGAAGAAGTCATGACAGCTTTAAAATCAATCGATGAAATTGCCTACATTCGCTTTGCTTCAGTGTATAGAAAGTTTCGAGATGCTGGTGAACTCATTGCTGAAATGAAAGACCTCATCAAAGAAGAAAAAAAAGAAGGCCTCGGCCCGAAGTCAAATGCTGCTGTCACCCATTGAAGCCATGCGCTTAGCTCTTGAGCAAGCAGCTCAAGTGACGGCTAAATCAGTTCGACCAAATCCTCGAGTTGGAGCAGTGCTGAGTTTCCCTAATGGAAAAATAATGAAGTCTTTCCATCGTGGCAGTGGCCAGGCGCATGCCGAAGCTGCGTTAATTGAAAAAGCTCTCCTTCAAAAAATTGATCTCTCTGAAGCGATTCTTTATGTGAGTCTAGAGCCGTGTTGTCACTTTGGAAAGAGGCCACCTTGTACCGATGCCATTCTTAAATCTGGGATTAAAAAAGTTTTTTGCGCCAGTTTAGATCCTGATCCACGTGTGAGCGGTCAAGGAGTCGATCTTTTAAAAAAAGCTGGAATTGAAGTCGACGTGGGACTCTTAGAAAAAGAGGCTCGTTCGATGAACAAAACTTGGCTGCATGCAAAAGAAAATCAGCGACCATTCACAACTCTAAAATGGGCTATGAGCTCCGATGGCTTTTTCTATGACCGCAAAAAAAACTCAAAATGGATTAGCGGTAATGCAGCTCGAGAAGATCTTCATTTATTTAGAAATAAAGTCGATGCAGTTGTGACTAGTCGGGTAACTCTTGAAGAAGATCGGCCACGTTTTTCCGTGAGAATTCCAGGACAAGATGAAAAGTTTTTAAAAACTTTTGTAGTCGGTCGAAAAAAGAGTTGTCGAGTCGAAGATTTTAGTGAAAACCCTTCCATGAACTATCACGAGATCCAAGAGAAGGATGAATTCTTAGTTTTTTTAAAAAAGATTCATGAGCAAGATTCCATCTTTCATCTTCTGATAGAAGCTGGGCCGAAGCTTTGTTCTTTAATTCTAGAGTGGGGCTTGGCCGATGAAATACTCGTCTATCAAAACACCCGCTTCATTTCTTTTCAGGATTTAGAAAATCCAGGGCACTTAGCTTTGCAGTCTGGAACTCTTCCGGGTCTTGAATATAAACTTCAAGAACTCAAGCAGCTCAGTGATTCTGATTTTAAGTATTTTTTGAGTCAAAATTAAAAATATAGCAAGAAAACTTCGTCACTTAAAAAGCTTTTCAGCGTTCTTCACAATAGCTCGACAAAGTTTCAAAGCAGCTTCGTAGTCGTTGAGGTTGGCCACGCTGTTGTGGGAGTGAATGTAGCGAGTCGGGACTCCAATGACGATTGATGGAATTCCTTCGTTGGAAAGGTGGAAGGAGCCGGCATCGGTTCCACCGCTTCTACGGACGGTGAGTTGGTAAGGAATTTTGTTTTTAATACAAAGATCAATGCAGAAGTTCACCAGTTTTTTGCTCATGATGGCGGAAGGATCCATCAGTCTGAGTTGAACTCCTTTGCTGAGTGCTCCTTGGCTTTCTGAGCGGTTGAAGCCTGGGGTGTCATCGGCTGGTGGTGCCTCTAAGACAAAGGCATAGTCTGGTTTGATGACTCGAGCTAAGGTTTTTGCACCTCGAAGACCGACTTCTTCTTGAACTGTTCCGGCGGCGTAGACCTTTGTTTTGAGATTTTTTGGAGTGTTTTGAATGCTTTCAATGGCTAAAGCCATTCCAATTCGGTTGTCTAATGCTTTCCCGCAAATGAGTTCTTTACCATTGAGTAAAAAGGCTTCGGAGTCGGGAACGATGGGGTCACCGATGCGAATTTTTAGTTTCTTTTCAGCATCAGCTTTGTTTTTAGCGCCAACGTCAATAAATAATTTATCGATAGGGAGAACTGATTCTCTTTCTGCGGGACTCAGGAAGTGAGGTGGAGTTGAGGTAATGATTCCTTGAATCTTTTTTCCGAGGTAATTTTTGATGATCACTTTTTGAGCCAGTAAATTATGAGTCCACCAGCCTCCAAGATTGGTAAATCTAAGAAAGCCGTCGCTAGTGATACTTTGAACGGCGAAAGCCACTTCGTCCATGTGACCTGCGAAAACAATAGTTCCAGCCTTTTCTGCTCGAGAAGAATTTTTTGAAAGACAGGCGATTCCGCCCAATTTGTCTTCTTGAAAGGATCCATGTTTCTGAAGCTCTTTTTTGAAAATAGTCGAAACTTCTTCTTCGCTGTTTGGTGCCCCGTGCGCGTTGGAAAGTTTTTTAATGAGTTCAAGAGAGTCTTTCTTTAAAGGCATGCATTAAAGCTAGCTCTAAGTCTTGTCTTTTTCAATTTTTAAATTATGATTAATCTAAGGTGCTCATTCATGTGTTTTTATTTGTTGCGGCCTTGCTGACCTCGGGAATTTCAGGAGCCATTGGAATGGCTGGGGGGATTTCTCTTTTTTCACTTTTAACATTTTTTTATGAGCTTCGCCTGTTGATTCCAATTCATGGTGTTGCACAGTTTGCGAGTAACTTGAGTCGCAGTTTATTTCTTTATAAAAATATTGATTGGAGAATTTTCTCTTATTTTATTGTGGGGGTTCCTTTTGGGGTGGCTTTGGCGTACCCGGTGCTCAAAAGCTTTCACCACGAACAGTTGTTTTTTTTGATCATTGCTGGAATGATTTTCGTCGCCATTCTTCCTCAAAGTAAAATTCAAAAAGCGAAATCAAAACTAGCTAAAGCTTGGCCGGATTGGGTGTTCTTTTTTACGGGAATTATTGCAGCATTTATGGGCCTGTTGATTGGTTCTCTGGGGCCTTTTTTAGCAGTGTTTTTTTTGAAGACGAGGCTTAAAAAAGAAGAAATCGTTGCGACAAAGGCCGTTTCTCAAATGTGTGTTCATTTTTTAAAAATTCCAGTTTATTTGAGTTTGGGTTTTGAGTGGGAGCTTTATCTTGTTCCCATGGGTATTCTTGTTGTTGGTGCTATTCTTGGAAGTTATTTTGGGGTGAAAGTGTTGAGATTATTGTCAAGGCGTGTCTTTGATGTTCTCTTTAAATCGATGCTTTTAGTGGCTGCCTTAAGACTTCTTTACAAAAGTTTTTTCTAATCTTGTGAGCATTTTGTGAGCTTCTAAGATTTCTTGTAAAAAGAGATCTTTTTTCATAAGAATAAAATTATGAAAAAAATGATGATCGTAGGTTTTCTTTTTTCTTTTGTTTTTTTAAATTCATTGAATGCTAAAGTTCTTGGCTTTGAGAACTCTCAAGAGTCTCAACTTTATTCACAAGAGACGGCTTCAGATGAAATTAAAATTGTGACTTACAATTTACATAACTTATTCGATACAGAGCATGATCACGGGAAAAATGATTATGAATTTTTAGCATTGGCGAATCCAGATAAGAACTGCTCTGCCATTACTAACGACTATTATAGAAAAATCTGTAAGAAAACTGATTGGACTCCTTTACATTTAGAAACAAAACTTGAAAACATCGAAGAAGCTTTATCCTATCAGGGAGATCTTCCAGATATTCTTGCCGTTCAAGAAATTGAAAACGCACACGTTGCGGAAATGCTCAGAAAAAAACTTCAATATGATTCTTTTGTCATTACTGAGAGTCCCGATAAAAGAGGAATTGATGTGGCTACTTTTTATAAGAAAAATAAATTAGAATACATTTCTGATCGATCTATCCAGTTAAAAGGGGTGCTTTTTGATGAGTCTCCGAGTCGTAACATTTTAGAGGTAAATTTTAAAATTCGCTCATCGGGAAGCTTGTTGAGTGTTTACAATAATCACTGGCCATCACAGTCCAACTCTACGGAGTTCAGAATTTCTGCAGCCAAACAATTGAGGGAAGCCATTAATAAGAAAACCCGTGAAACTAACTCTGATCTGCACAGTGTTATAGTTGGTGACTTCAATACGCTAGATTCAGAGGTTCCTAATCCAATTCACAATTATTTACATGAAAACTCGTGGAAAAATTCTTTGTTAGATACTCATCAGCTTTGGGGGCGTGAAAACACTTATTCTCAAATAGGGTCCATGACTCCTCCTGGAACATATTGGTATTGGAAAAGGAATTCTTGGAACCGACTGGATCGTATTTTAATTTCTAAAAATCTTTTCGATAAAGTAGGGCTTGAATTTGCTCTGAGTAGCTTTCGAATTGTCGCTGACCACAGACTCATGCGTGAAGATCGTATTGAAAATTCGTCATCTTTTTTTAATGGCAGTGAAAATAAGAAAGTTCCTAAAAAGTGTGATCATCGAAAAAGCCAGGCTTCAGAGCAAGGCTTTTCCGATCATTTGATGGTTGTTATTAAGCTGCAACTTTAGGCAGGCTGGGGTACTTTATTCTTCTTCCTCGTTGGGCTTGAGTAGGAAGAGTCCAAAAATGGCTCCAATCATGAGTGCGAGCCCGAGGATGAGCAAATAGTTTGTGAGGCTATGACCTTTGTTTTTTCTGACAGAAGAGATGCCTCTTTTTTTAGTGTTGAGCCGCTGTGATTGATTAATTTTTGAGCTCCTTCGTTGAATCTTCGCTTGAAGTTCTGCTTTTTTATGAGCTATGGCTCTTGCGGTTGCTTTTAATTTTGATTGATTTGAGCTCATGTCTTGAGGTTTCTGCTTCTTTGGGCTTTCTTTTATAATTTTTAAAGAGTTGGAAATCTTCACTTGATGTATCTCTGTTTTAGATGAAGAGTTTTCTAATAGCTTCGACGGAATAGATATTTTTTGACCTATTTTTAGTTTTGAGAGATTGAGCGCTGGGTTGCTTTTTTCAAACTCTTTCCACCTTTGAGAATCACTTAAGTAAGTTTTTGCTAAGTTCCAGAGGGAGTCTCCTTTTTGAACTGTGTGAAAAGCTTGATTTGTTTTTGACGGCACTTTTCCTTTTGATGCAATTTTTCTTTGTTTTGGAGCCTTTTCTTTGTCTGACGATTTTTCGACTCTTGCTGGCCATTCAATTTCATTTAAAAATATTCTATTGGCAACGGTTGCTTGGCTTTCGAGGTGTTTGTAGTAAACGTTTTTAAAATAATTATCTTCTTCTAAGCTTGGAGTGCTTAACTCAAAGCGAGTATTTTCCTGGACGTTGTTTAACGGAGTGTCTTCGTAGACAACAGTGAGCGTGCTATAAGAATCTTCTAGATTCGCTTCAATGGTTTCCGAAGAGGCTGGCTTCCTGACTATATCTTTAATTTGCTTTTTTTCACCAGGACTATAATTGTCATAAAAAACAGAGAGATTGTATTCAGCTTCTTTGTTGCTACTTGGTCTATTTACTTTAACTACTAGTTGTGGTTGAGGATTGTTTTCCATTGGAAATGTTTTTGCAAACGGAATATTTACTTCCTTTTTTTGTGTGCTTTTAAGATTTTCAGTGTGACTCATCTGTTTTGTTTGAGCTTCAATTGTTTTTTGATTGAAAGAGGATAAATGGCCTTCACGAAATGGTTCGCTAGGAGAGTTGAAATAAACAATATCTCCTTTCAAAGGAGTTTTTTTTATAACGTAATTAATTTCTTGAAGTAATGAAGCTTCAGAGTTTCTACCATAAATATGTTCAGAGAGTTCCTGCCACGATTTATTTTCATCAAGGATAAGATATGAGTTGATTAAAAGATTATTTCTATAAAATGTCTTTTTACTGATCAGTTTTTGCTCTTCAAGATTCTGGCTGAGGACCGACTCAAGAGGGCCACTCTCTAAAATTATTTTCTTTGAAGGTATTTTAGTGCTTGAGCATGCAAGCACCATACTGCTCAAAGCTAAACAAATCATAGTTACACGTTCACGTCTTATTGATAGTAATTTCATTTTCATATTCCTCTAAAGGGTTCTTCGGCGCATAGCGATAAAAGCTTAAGATCTCTGAAAAATATTTAAATGAGCAAGTGTTCTTTTGACGCTTTTCTTGAGTGTTTTTTTCTTAATCTAATTTGAGCTCATGAAAAAAACTTGTTGATTTTGGAAAAAGAGGTTGGCTAATGTTGTAGGAACGTCTCTCTGCAACGTCACTGATGTATTTTGCGTCAGGATGGGTGTAGTTTTTGACGCCATTGAGGCAGTATCCAGTAATGACTCTTTCTTTCCAATCTTCTTCCTCTAGAAAATAGTCGGTATAACATGAACTTTTGAGTTTATCTGTCAGAGTTTTATAGTCTTTTCTGCATTCTGGAATAAAAACTCCTTGAGAGTAATCGCAGACAAGGTCATCTAAACTCGAGTCAGGGTCTTTCATTTCAAGAATGGTGTTTTCAGTCACAAAACATTCTTGAGGGGCTGTAATTTTTAAACATTGTCTTTTGGGATTGTCTAAATACTCGTTCAAATAAGTTTCATAATACTGAGGAAATCTCAAGCTTGTGGAAACGCGGCATTCAAAGTTCATGGCGTGTCTTCCAAAGCTGTAAAATTTTTGACTTCGATCATAAAGAGGAAGATATTCATAGTGACTAAAGTTAATGTTCTCAGTGAGTTGAAACTGATTTTGCAAGCCAAAACTTGAATTGGAATTGTTGATTTCACTTTGTTCAAACTTTAAGAATGATGAGCTGACACTCTGGAATGAGCTGAGTGCTGCAACAGTCACTTCTGATCCACTGACAAATGCATTGTTGTAGTTCAACTTTCCCTTCCCATCAGATTGGACGTTCATTTCGTCGCTGATGGCAATTCCAGTGAGAATTCTTTTTTTATCATTTTTTTCAACATAGCCCACTGAGCTTGAGCTCGAAGTATCGCAAAAGCTTTGATTCGATGTTTTTTTAGAATAGGCAATGTTGTTTAAGTAATAAGGATTAGATTCGCTAGATATAATTGTTCCAGGGTAAACTAACCGTTTCTTATCTTCGAATTCAAGCTCACCGTTTTCATTCAGGACGGCAAGAGCAGTGTCAAAAAATGCTCCTTCAAATCGAATGGAGTCAATAGGGGTATTGTTTTCAGATTGGCCACTTTTTCTAAGTTGTAACTTGAGTGCTTGAATGACGAGGGGGGTGCCAGCGTGCTGACTCAGGTCGCTTTGTGAGGCTGACTTACAATCACTCATAGTATTGTTGAAGCAGGCACTCGTGAAACTTCCTGTTAAAGGGTCTTGTTGAAAGGCGATGCTGTTCATCTTTCCATTGGTTAAACTAAAGGAAGAATGAAAACTCATTGATTTTTCTTCACAATTTCCACTGAGGCATGAATCTTGGCTTTGAACTTCGGCGGTCCCTGAGACACCTCCTTGGCATGAACTCAGTCCAAGAGAAGCTATCAAGGAAAAAATAAAAACATGAAAGAATTTCATTTTTCTCATAGTTTTATTCTATAACTAAAGCTCACTCTGTTTTATTAATTTATGGTTAAGAGTTCTCTTCTATGAATTTTTCATGTTCAAAAGATTTTATTTAGATCAAGAGATTTGTTTTAAATCCCACCTGTGCAAGAATTTATGGGAAAATAAAAACATGAAGAACTTATCTTTGTTTTGTCTCTGTTTTCTTTTTTCTTGCTCCGAAGGACTCTTTGGTCCGTCGAGATGGGCGACCTCTGACAATCAGCCCGGAGGCAATAGAGCGTCTTCATTAAATGGATCGGAGGACTCTTCTTTTCTTGGAGGCGGCGGCGTTGTTGGTAGCCCTGGTGGCCGAGTCAATTCTGGAGAGTCTGGCTCCAGTAATGGTGGGACTCAGACAAGTTCTGATGACTCTCAAACTACAAGTGATGATGATTCTCAAACAACGTCTGACGACGGGTCTAGTACAGAAGATGATGGGTCAGGGGAAATTAATTCGGGAGAAGGAACTTCGGAGCCCGGTGGAGATACTGGAACTGAGGGCTCTCCCGGCGGTGAAAGTGGCGAAGGCGAAGATACTGGCGGTAGTGAGGGTGAATATAAAGACTGTAGTAGTCTCCAAATTTACCAAAAATCCGAAAAGTTTAAAAAAGAAGTTGAGGACTTAGAGAAAATAATCTTTGAGTCACTAGAAAAAATGAAATCAGCGAATACTGCTGGAGACATTTATAAGAGCGATGTTGGTGATCATGTGGCTGTAGATGGGGATCCTCCGGTTTATAACGTTGCTTGTGATGATATTAATTTTGATAAGATTCCAGGTTTTTTGGATGATGAAAATGCAGAATGCAAGGTGACTGCTGATATTTCTAATGAAGAACTTTTCTGTAAAGAAAAAAGTATCAATGGGAATTCTCAGAAATCATATTTTACTTTAGATTTCGACACAGATGAAAAGAAAAAGAGTTTTGCAGAGAAACTCACTAAAGAAATGTGTCGAGAAGTTTATGATCAATGTGAGGGAGGGGCAAATTTAGCATATCAAATAGATGCTGAGCCGACGGAACCAAGTTACGGTGAGTCCGACGATAAGTTTAATGTAGAAGCTTTTGCTTATAAAGCGTGTAAGGACATCTCTTTTACTCATTGCATTCAAGATTTAGAGAATGCAGATGCTTTAACGAATGAAGACTTTAGGAAGGCAAAGGATCATTGGGAGAGCGAGCTCTGTCAAAAAGGAGATCCTCTTTGTGACGGAGGGCCTGATGACGACGCTCCTCCAGAGGGGGCCCCAGAGCTTCCTGGAGAATAAAAAAACAGAGCTTTTAAAGAGACTAACACAAGGCAGCAAGCACTCGCTTGCTGCCTTTTTTATTTGAAAAGATTGAAGGTCATGGACAATACTAAGGGTCTTAGTTCTTGTAGCTATTTTAAGGTTCTTAAATACTGTGAATAAATCAAAAGAAAATAATAAAAGTGATCGACAAGAAAAAATTGAAGCCAAGATTCGTCGTGCTGGTGAGCATTGGGATTTTGCAGGCTGGGGAACCAGTTCGAAGATTACTCGCTTAGGTTCTGAGCCTGTTGCTATTAAAAACTTAGGGGTCTCAAAAAGTCACGCTAAAAAACTTGGTGAATGGTTTTCGACTGCAATCTGCGGCAATGACATTACCTCGAGTTGTCTTTATGTTTCGGCGTTTGCTGTGGCTGAGGCTGGTATACTCGCTCCGTTAGTTTTACTTCTTGTGGCGGCGATTCTTTTTTTGTTTCGAAAAGTTTACACAGAAGTCATTTCGGCAATTCCACTCAACGGTGGAACTTATACGGTTCTCTTAAACACCTCCAATAAAAAAATTGCGGCAATAGCCGCCTGTTTAACTTTGCTTTCTTATATTGCTACTGCTGTGATCAGTTCCTACAGTGCCATGAGTTACTTGAGCACTCTGATTCCCTCCTTGAGCGTGATGTGGGCTACCGTAGGGCTCTTGGGTTTTTTCGCCTTTTTAAATCTTATTGGTATTGTGGAGTCAGCGGCAGTCGCTTTAGGGATTTTTATTTTTCACATAGTGACTTTGGTTTTAGTTGTTATCGCGGGGAGTCTTTTTTGGATGGAGTTTCCGGAAGTTTTTAATGCCAATAGGCTTATGAAGTTACCAGAAGGGCGAGGCATTTGGATGGCTGTTTTTTACGGCTTTGGTGCCGCGATGCTCGGAATTTCTGGTTTTGAAAGTTCAGCTAACTTTATTGAAGAGCAAAAAGAAGGTGTCTTTCCGAAAACTTTAAGAAATATGTGGATTGCCGTCTCAGTTTTTAATCCGTTGATTTGTCTCATCGCCTTGAGTGTCTTGAGCCAGAGTGAAATTTTAGAAAGTGAAAAATATCTCTTAGCCAGTCTTGGTTCTAAAACCTGGGGGACTTGGTTCAAGTATGTGATTTCCATTGATGCTGTGTTGGTTCTTTCTGGGGCGGTCTTGACTTCATATGTTGGTGTGATTGGTTTGGTTCGTCGAATGAGTGTCGATCGTTGTTTGCCGCAATTTTTTCTGAAGGAAAACAGCTGGCGACGAACAAATCACCTGATTATTCTTGGTTTTTTTCTTTTATGTACGCTGATTCTTGTCGTCACGACTGGGCAAATTAAACTACTTGCAGGTGTCTACACACTTTCCTTTCTTTGTGTGATGGCTCTTTTTGCGATTGGTAATTTACTTCTCAAGCAAAAGCGAGGAAGAATGCCTCGGGCGGTAACAGCGCCTCTGTGGACGGTGATTGTGGCTCTTTTGGCGGTGATCGTTGGTATTTTTGCAAATCTCACCGTTGAAAATGTTAAAGTTTTTTCAATCTTCTTCGCTTTAATGGCAGGAACGGTTGCCATCATGTTTTTGAGGGTTCCTATTCTCAAAATGCTTTTTGTTTTTAGCAGTCGTAACTTTGAAGGTGTTGGCGTGCTGAATTATATTTTTGGTAGAAACTTACTCAAGAATATTGATGAGATTGTTGGAAAGCAGTGTATTTATTTTTCCCGGGGAGATAATATTTCTAATTTAAATAGGGCTGCGCTCTATGTTTTGGAGAATGAGCAAACGACGAATTTACAAGTGATTCACGTTTATGAGGATGATTCTGATATTCCGGGTGAACTGGCAACTGACCTCAAAACTCTCGATAAGCTTTATCCACATTTGAGGATAGATTTTCTAGCAATACATGGAAAATTTAGTCCTGAGCTCGTTGAGAGAATCTCGAGATTTTTGGATGTTCCGAAGAATTATATGTTTATTGGGACTCCTGGAGACAGTTTCGCTCATAATATTGCCTCTCTCGGTGGTGTGCGCTTAATTATATAGAATATTCTTAATTTCTCTTATTTGCTTACAAGTCATTTTATTTGCTTAAATGGACTTACATGTCTTTGTTTTTATTCATCATAGGACTAAAAATAAGCCAGTATGAGTTTTTTAAAAAAAATATTACTTCAAAGCGCCGGGTCTTACTTGAAACAATTATTATCACTGGGGAGTGTTTTTTTCTTTTTGGCTTGTCAAAGTCAAGTGCCACAAAGGGTCTCTTTAGGGCAGACGGCTCAAGTTGATGGCATTTCTTTGGGACGATCGATGCGAGTTATTGACCCCAAGCTCATGTTAGAAAATAAGAATACTTCTGTTCTTGAAGAAGGTGACGAGAGTTTAGAAAATCGGAAACCTTTAGAGCAATTAAAAGATTCATTGCACATCGGCCTTGATGCTTCTTTTTTTCAAGAACGTCTTCTTTTTGGTGGAACTATTCTTGAGTTGTCTGAACATCAGAATCCTCTTTTGGGAATGATGAAACTAGCTTCAGTAGATCCTTTAAACCTCAGGGCGAAAATTAATCAAGCTGAAAAGCGAATTGACCTCTTGGGCTGCATTCAGAACTGTGATGAAAACTCGAAAGAAATTGAACTGTTTTCATTGGCTATAAAAGAAATCCCCAATGATTCAAAAATTTATTTAGACTTTTCTGAAATTGCTCAAGAATTAAATCTTGTGCGAATGCTCGATCCGTACGGGCAAGCTGTTCCCTATTTGACTGAAGAGAGTCAAGCCGTCTCGGTAGAACTTGATAAAAACTTTTTAGTTTTTGATATTCTCACAAAATTAAAAACCCCGCTTGCTGGTGTTGAACCAAAACGACTCACTGTGAAGAGTCGGTGGTTTTTGAGTCTTGATTCTGAAAATACTTATTTTCAATCACAAGTCAATACTGATGGTGTTGGTTTCTTAGTTTCTCCTCGATCAAAAGATCAAAAAATTAAAAAATTACCTTTGTTAAACTCTATTGGAGAACAAAAATTAACACATTATTATATTAAAAACGTGCCTCTGGAGTATCGAAACGCAATTGAAGGTGCCTTTAAAGAGTGGAATGAATTGTTTTATGCAGAACTTGGTCAAGAAATTTTTAGTTACGAATTTCTAGAAGAAGAAGATGCGAATGCTCAGTTTATTGTCGCCGGAGATCCTCGCTACAATGTTGTGGAATGGGAACTGAGTAATCTTGCTCCATACGATGGTTATGGTCCTTCGCTGACAAACTCAAGAACCGGTGAGGCTCTCTCTGCTTCTGTGATTATTCAGGGAGAAAATATCGTTTCAACTATTAAAAATTGGTATCAAAATAATCAAGAAGGTCCTGAGTTTCCTATGATGACTCAACTGAATTCATCTGCAGCCTCTCAGATAGCAAAACTCATTCAGGCAGAGTCTTCATTAATGTCTTTAAGTATAGGAAAAGCATTAAATTTTAATATTTCTTCTTTAAAAAGTGAATTGTCAGATATTGCCAGCAGTCCATTGGCTTTTGATGAAATACCGAAGGTCTCTGTTGAGGAGTATTTAGAGGGTTACATCAGAGAAGTCGTTGCTCATGAGCTTGGACATAACTTAGGTTTAAGACATAACTTCAAAGGCTCGCTTCATGCCCATGATCACAAAGATCCAACTTTAAAGAAAAATGTTAGTAATTCAGTCATGGATTACCTCGTCCGATCAGAGGGCTATTTAAACCAGGTCTCTGATTATGACAAAATGGCAATACTTTACGGCTATGGAAATATAGAGCCTGAGAGGAAAGACCTGTTTTGTACCGATGATGATGTTGCTACTCTTGATGTCGATGGAAGAAATGGGTTGATTTACATTTCCGGAAACCCAGAGTGTTCGAGAACAGACTCATCAAGTGATCCTTTTTCATATTTCATCAGTCAAATACATCACGTTTCTGAAAAGCTCAGTTCTTTTGATGATGAGCAAGAGAGTCTTGATGTCGATATTCGTGGAGCTCGAAGTGCATTGACTAAAGCTCTCATGGGGGCTCTGCACTATGCTCTTTTAGCTGAAAAAACAAAAGATCAGTGGACGAATTTTTTTGAAGTTGATGGAAGGCCTGAGCGAAACGATCTAGCCATTAAAGAATATGTTCAGTTAGAAGTGGTCAAGGCTGTTTGTAATGAAGCTTTAATAACTTCAGTTCTCAATAAGAAAAATAGCGCTTTAAAACTGAAAGCGTTAAAGAACTTAAAAGACTTTCAGAACTTTTCTCTTATGAGAATGCAGTTCTTGGGTCTCGTAAGCACCTCCGTTTGTCCAGAGTAATGGACGTGGCGCAGGAAGGTCGACTCCTTTCTGCGCTTTAATTTTGCAGCTCATAAACTTACTCAACTAACTCAGGCTCACTTCCCTCTCGATAAATGTGGCTTAAGGAATCAATTCTTTCAGCAGATCGAACTTGGTGTTTCCCTTTGAGTAATAAATTAATTCTAAAGTCATGTAAGCTCAAAAGCTGCCCACTAAAATTAGTAGAATCAATAACAGATACTTTTCCATTGTGAGTCAATTCTACCCATGCATGCCCATTGGACGATTGAGCATCATAATAAGCAATTTGTGACTGAAAGCCATAGTGCTGGAGTAAATAATTAATAATTGCTGATTTGTGCCGACATACTGATGCCAAATTTTCTGAAGAATTAAAGAATAAACTTGCAGCCTCAGCACTTTTTGCAGGCTTATTGAGAAGATAAGTGGAAGAAGAATAGCGCTCAGCGTGGTGAGAAGCCTCTCCAATCAATTTAGAAAAGTATTGCGCAAGAAACAAAGGATCTTTTTTTTGTTGAGCTGTTAAAGCCGAAGCAACTTCATTCTCAAAACTATCTTTATCAAAAAAAATACAAAAGCCAATATGATCTTCTTCTCGAAAAGCTTTTTCTTCTGCCATTTTTAAACAGGCATCTTTTTCGTTAAAAAAGAATCGACTCAAACCAATAAATGATGCCGTCACTCCAGCAACTTTAAAAATGGCAGACTTCCGTATTTTTTCTAATTTTTTAAAAACGTGACGACAGCTGAAAGGGTAGACGGGCATGGTTGAGAAGACAAAAAATAAAAAAGAAAGCCGGCGCATAAGCTTATTCTAACATAAAAAAAAACTTGCGGTTCTTATTTAAACTCCAATAGCTTATAGAAAAAAGTTTTTTTGCACTTTAATTTTGCAGCTTTTTTCTCAGCATGTATTGATCGTAAATATTTTTAAAGAGTGAATGTGACGGAGTGATGAACAAATAGTCTTCTCGTGCAATAGCTACTTTTTTTGAGAAGGTGATTTTGAGGTTTGTAAGATTGCTCAAGTAACTCAGGTCGCTAGAAAAGCTCAGACTTTCTCGATCAATCAAATAAGAAGATTCTTCTTCAAGCTTCTCGTAACTCAATTGAAAAGAGTCTAAAAAAGATAAGAAACTTTGTTTGATTTTGTTTTCTAGCTCAGATTTCGGAATCTTTTCAAATTGAATTTCTTCAAAGTATTCTTTAAAGAGCGATTTTTGAAAAGGCTTTTCTTCTGAAAAGCTTTTTAGGGCCAGAGCCTCCGCGGCTTCAGTGTTTTTTTCTAAAAGTAGTTTTTGAATGGCTTCATTTTCTAAATTAATTCTAGAAACCGTAAAGTTGAGATTACATTTCGAAAAGAGTTGAAAGTGTTTTTCAAAAAAATCAAAATAAAACAAATCAGCTTCGCCTTCAACAAGTGGAATATAGATTTGAATTTCTTTTTCCTGTCCAATGCGATCGAGTCGACCAATGCGCTGTTCAATTTTTCTCGCTTCGGGTGGAATGTCCCAAAAAATTAAATTTTGAACTTGTTGGAAGTTTCTGCCTTCTCCTGCAAGCTCAGTCGCAATGAGAATCGAGGCGCCATTTTCTTCTAAAAACCAAGCCGCATGGCGATCGCGCTCAATGAGCTTCATGTCTTCATGGAAAAAAGCTATTTTCTCTTGAGAGTGCTTGGCATAGTAGTTCTGTATCTTTCTAAGAGCTGACTGATCTTTACAGATAATAAGAAATTTCTCAGAACTCGCCAGGCTCAGTTTGACAATAGAGTCGAGTTTTTCAGTGTGATTCCTATGAAGGCTTTTCTGAATTTTTCTTTGAGGAAAGTTTCCAATTTCTTCTCTCTGGTTGCGAAAGGCATAGTGTTTGCAATCTTCTTTTTTCAAATAATGAGCAATTCTTTGAAATCCTTCGATATTGTAAGCAAAGGGACTGGCGCTGAGAAAAAGACAATGTTTGGCTTTTCTCGCCAGTTGAGTAATCCAAGTTTCTTCTTCTTTTGAGTAGCGGTGAATTTCGTCAATGAGTAGGAGGTCGAATTGATGTTCCAGAACTTCTTTTTGAATTCTTTCATTGGTTTCAATCCAACTTTGAGAACAGAGAATGTGGGGATTACTTTCAAAAGGAGATTTGTTTTGAGAAGCCCATTCTTCGCTGTGGGCATCTTTGTCAACCCAGGTGAGTTGAGTGTTGAACTTTCTCATGTATTCATAGATCCACTGAAATTGAAGTGCTTTAGGAACTAGGAAGATTGAGTTATTGATTTTTTTCTGTTCTTTGAGATGCAGAAAAATTTGACCTGCCTCAATACTTTTACCGAGTCCAACTTCGTCAGCAAGAAGTGCTCTGATTGAGGGCTCTTTCTCTAGCTTTGAATAGATGGCACTTTGGTGGGGTAGCTCTAAACAACGTGATGCGCGCACTCCAAGAAGTGGGTCACGGCTCCATTCTTGTAGCACTTGAGTCGCATCATCAGGACTCTCAGCAGGGCTCAAATTGTTTTTCTGATACTCAGCTTCTGAGATGAGTGGATGGTTTTGAATCGAGTAAATTCTGTCTTCAGCGGATTCCAAAAATTTAACGTAGATTCTTTTATTCTCTACTTTTTCAAGTAGACAGGGCCCCATCTCAATTTCTGTAATGGAATAGTATTTTTGACCAATCTTTTCTTTGCTGATCTCACTTTGAGTCATGGAGCTGTTATATTTCCAATTGGGGTAGGTGAGCAAGTGTCTTAAGTGGCTATTTAGTTCTTGAAAACAGCTAACCTTGTGTGTCGATTCTGCTATTTGAGCTCATTAATTTAGTAACTTAGCTAGAATTTCGCCATAAACTGGTGTTCAATTAAAGAGTATGAAGCATATTTTGGCTCTGTTAGCCCTTTTAGGGCTATGGTTTCTAGTCTCAGTGGACTGGTATGTTTGCTACATCAAAAAAGAATGTGTTGCTCCTGAAAAGGTAGAGAAAGTACTTGAGACAAAAGCCGTTGAGCAACAAGTCGTCTCAACGCCGGTTGAAACGCGCTACAATGCTTTGTATTTCTCGAAGAATTCCTCGAATGGACTTTATTCTGAAGATAGTTTTTTGAATGAAAGTGCTCTCCTTCCATTAAGGTCTTCTGATGCTTCTCAAAAGGAATTTTCTTTGAGCATTGTTGGAATGAGTTATGCCGATGAGGGGAATGAAGATGAACAAAGGATTTTAGCTTTGCAGCGAGCTGACTTTGCGGAAGATCTCCTTTTATCTCGCTTTCCAAATTTAAAAATTTCTAAAAATATTCAGATGCTGAGCTCTCTAGCTCCTCTTGAGGCTACCTTTAAAGCCGTTCAGTACCGATTGAAGGAGATTTTCAAGGTGAGTAAACGAAGGTTTAGCATCCGTGGAAATGTTATTCATTTCCCTTTAGCCTCTGTAAAAATTGCAGAGAGTCAGGAAATAAAATCGTACATTCAAAAACTTTTTGCCGTTCTTGAAAAAAGTGGAGACGAAGCTTTTTTGAGAATTGTAGGACATACGGACCAAAGCGGTGACGAGGGACTGAACTTAAAGCTTTCTCGAAAAAGAGCTCAGGTTGTGGCGGATTTGTTTGTCGAGGAAGGTTTTCCTGAAAAGCGAGTTTTTGTCAGTGGAGTGGGGTCGTCTCAACCACTTGCGGATAATTCAAGTGAAATTGGTCGTGCTAAAAATAGGCGCGTCGAAGTGAAAGTTTTAAAGAGAAAATAAAAGGAGTTTCCATGTTTATGAATCTTGAGCCATTGAAAAGTTTTTCATCAATACTGCAGGTATTGTTTATTTTTGTGATTGCCGGTCTTTTGTTCTATTTGTTGTATTGTTTTTGCTGCTGTCGAAAGAAAAAGTCGTCTTGCTCAAGCTGCTCTGAACTGGAGCGCATTAATTTGTTGGAAGCAAAGATCACAGATTTAGAGAGAAATTACAAAAAACACCTTCAGTCGTTAGCTGGAGAGTCCCCTCAAAAAGAAAAAGTTGCTCCAAGAGCTCCTGAAAGAAAATCGATTGTTGAGTTAGATGAAAAGGGTGTTCCTAAGGCCTCCATCACTCATTTGCTTTCTATTAAAGATATGAAAGCCAATTCTGGATCTAAAGATGACCTCAAATTGATTAAGGGAATTGGTCCTTTTATTGAGGAAAAGTTAAATGCACTTGGGATTTATCATTTTAAGCAAATTGCTTCACTGAATTCTGATGATGTGCAAAAAATTACGGATGCTATTCAATTCTTTCCAGGCAGAATTGATCGTGATGAGTGGATTTCACAAGCGAAACTCAAGTAAAAAATAGACAAGAAGCGTTAACACTTTGTTTTCTTTAGACTTGATCTTGTGACTTCGTTCTTTTTAAGCGAGTCTGATGTTCGTATGGCATTATCTTATGGAGAGTGCTTTTTAATTTTATAAATATTTAAAAATAGTGAGGATAATAAATGAATAATTTAACACAAAATCTTAATGGTTTGCTTGCAAACTTTCCACCAATAGTGAGCAAGATTCTAACAGTTGTCTTGATCCTGATCGTCTTTTGGGTCATCGCAAAGCTTATTGAGCTCGTCGTTCGAAAGCTTCTTGGCAATAAGGCAATCGGAGGCCGTTTAAATTCTTTACTTGGTGGAGACACGAATTCTGTAAAAAGTTTTACTGGAACAATGGGGACAACTGCTTTTTGGGTAGTCATGCTTTTTGGATTAGTCAACGCGATGAGTACTGCTGGTATGCAAAGCAATATTCTTGCTCCTCTGACAGACATGTTGAGCCAGTTTATGGGTGTGATTCCAGACGTCTTAGCGTGTGGTGTGATTCTTTTTCTTGGTTTCTTTATTTCAAAAATTGTTTACCAAGTTCTTTCAAACTTCTTGAAAGCTGTTGGTTTAGATCGTGCTGTTGAAAAAGTTGGACTCAGTGGTTCTTTAGGCGAAAAAGGTGCTTCTCATCTTGTAGCCCTCATTGCTAAAGTTTTCATCCTTCTTCCCTTTATTTCGTCTGGTTTAGGAAAATTAAACATGGCGAGTATTTCTGGGCCTATTGACGGAATTATCAATACGTTTACTAGTGCTATTCCCAAGCTTCTTTTGGCTGTGATTATTATTGGTGCCTTTTTCTACATTGGTAGAATTATTGCGAGTCTTGTTCAGGGAATCTTGAATGGTCTTGGTTTTGATAATGTACCGAAGCATTTAGGTTTTACTTCACGAGCTAAGAAGACTCCTTCTCAAATTGCAGGTGGACTGGTTCTTTTCTCAATTATGTTATTGGCAGTGAATCAGGCAATTGGAACATTGGGAATGACTCAATTGAGTGATATTGTTTCGACGTTAACAGCTTATTTTGGAAAAGCTTTCTTTGCGATGATTATTTTTGCTCTTGGGTTGTGGTTTGCAAACATTGCCACAAAAGCAATTAATTCATCTGGGACTGCAAACGCCTCTTTGCTCGCTACAATAGCTAGAGTGGTTATTTTAGTCATCACTGGTTCTATGGCTCTTGAGAGACTTGGTGTTGGTGGAAGTATTGTGAGTAATGGCTTAACGGCTGTTATTGGCGGTATGGCTCTAGCTCTTGCCATTGCTTTTGGTTGGGGTGGCCGTGAAGCTGCTTCAGATATTGTTAAAAACTTTAGAAGTAAATTAAAGTAAAATAACTTTAAAAGATTTTTATTGTCTTAGTAAATGGGTCTGTCCTTCAAGGGGGCAGATCCATTTTTTTTATTTGAAATGAACTTATTGTATTCTCACTGTTCTGAGAGTCTATTTAATGTCATAATTTTCTTATGCCAAAATCCATAGAAAAAAAACTACCTGAAGAATTAAAATTCATGGTTGGAGAACTCATTGCCCTCTTTGGTGAAATGCTCAAAGCACACGAAGGAAGTCCTTTTTATCAAAAAATAGAAAAAATTAGAAAAAAAACATTGAATTTAAGAGGCGGTGCTTGGTTCGCATCCTTTAAAAACTTTCAAAACATCGTGAATTCATATGAGAAGTCAAACAGAGCTGATCAGTTGAAAATTGCCAAGGCTTTTGCCATTAAGTTGGAACTGATCAATCTTTGTGAAATCATGTATCGAGCTCATCGTCTTGGTGCCATGAGTGTTGTTCCAACGAAACAGAGAACTACAAAAAAAAGTCGAATCATGATGGTCAGTACGGCTCATCCGACCGAGGCCCGTTCTCCGGAGTTTTTGAGCTTATTGGAAGAACTCAAAGGGATGATAGAGGAGACGAAGTTTCTTCAAAATCCTCGTGAAGCTCAGCTCTTCACCATTCAAAAAATACTGACCTTTCTTTGGAAAGCTCCTATTCACAGATCCTCCAAGCCGAGTGTGGTTGACGAAGCTGAGTATTTGAATGCTTTTTTGTTGAAATCAGAAAATGTTCATTTGCTCTTAGAGTTAAATTCTCAACAGGATCAAGTTTATTTGCGAACATGGGTTGGTGGTGACAAGGATGGTCATCCAGATATTGATGAAAAGGTCATGCTTCAAAGTTTAGAAGTTTCCCGAAAGCATTGTTTGAATTTTTTTAAGACTGAAATTCTTTTGGCCAAAAAGAATTACCAGCTCATTAGCCTTCAAGACTCAAAGGCCAAAAGACTCTTAGTGAAGATTGAGACTCTGTTGACTTCTTTAGGCGGCTTTGAACGCATCAAAAAAAATGATTTTTTGAAAATTGGAAAGCTCAAAAAAAAGATCTCGGAAATATCCATATTAGAAGATGCTGTTTTGTCTCGAAATTGTAAAAATACTTTTTCACTACTCCTGAAGTTTTTTGATCTTTTCCCTGCTTTAGTGCTTCCCTTGGAGCTTCGAGAAGATGCGGAACTTTTAAGAGTTCCTAGAAAAGAATATAAAAATCTTGCAATTTTTAAAATGCTTAAAAGCTTAAGGTCGATCACGGAGAAGGGGGAAATGAACGCTTACGTTCGAGCGCTTATTCTTTCAATGACGGAGTCGGAAGAAGATCTTTTCAATGCCTTAGAGCTCGTTCAGATGTCGACAAAAGATGTGTCCATTCCAATTGTGCCGCTCTTTGAAAAAAGGCAGGCTCTTGAAGATGCCTCGAAAATCTTAAAGACATTCTTGAGTGATTCAGTTTATTCACAATACCTTCAAAAAAAAGGTTATCAGGAAATTATGCTTGGTTACTCGGACTCTTCAAAAGAAATGGGAGTCCTGCCAAGTCGAGTTCTTTTGTGTGAAAGTATTCACAAGCTCGATGTTGAAATTCATAAAAAATTAAAAATTGATCTCATTTTCTTTCATGGAAGTGGAGGGAGTGTCGCTCGAGGCGGTGGAAGTTTCTCAGAACAATCTTCTTGGTTTAGTGAGGGGGCTTTGAATCCCTATAAGTCTACCTTTCAAGGGGAGATGGTTCCCAGAATTTTTTCAAATGCAGAAATACTCAGAAGAGAAATTCAGAAAATTCAGAACATTCAAAAAGAAAAATTTAAGAAAAAAAACATGAGTTTTTCAAAATCTTTAGTGAGTTATGTTTCTGAAGTTTCTGAGCACTATCAAAATTTAGTTTCGGATCCTACTTTTTTAAAGTTGGTGCGTGAAGCCACGCCTTACACTTCTTTAGATCAGCTCAACATGGGGTCTCGGCCGAGTAAGCGACGCGACTTGAATGGGGTGCAAGATTTGAGAAGTATTCCTTGGATTCTTTGTTGGACACAGACTCGATTACTTTTTCCTACTTGGTTTGGAGTGGCTTCTAGTTTTTATAATCAAAGTCAAAAAACTCAAAAATCCTTAGCTTCAGAGTTTCGAAAACACCCTCTACTTTCTTCTTTTGTGAAGCAGATGGCTTTTACTTTAGCTAAAGTAGAGCTGGAAGTTTTTAAAAAATATTTGGAACTCAGTTCCTGTTCTCAAAAAGATCAAAATAAATATTTTAAAATACTTTCAGATGAATATGCTCTAGCTCTCAAGTTCATTCGCTTGATCTCTGGAAAACAAGACCTTCTTTGGTTTCGTCCTTGGTTGGGGGAAAGTATTCACTATCGCTCACCTTCCATACATCCTCTGAACGCCGCTCAAATTGTGGCTCTTAAAAATAAAGATTATGAACTGTTTCGGAGCACCATTACCGGCATTTCAAGTGGCATGATGACGACAGGGTAAAACAAGATGCAATTAAAGATTGGTATTGTCGGCAGTGGTCAATTAGCAAAGTATTTATTTCAAAGTATCAAAAAGCTCGATCATCTGTGCTTGATACTTGTTGAAGAAAATCAGGAAATACTTTTTCAAGCAGATGAAGTTTTTACAGATCCTACTGAGTTTTTAAAGGCAGTTGATATTTATAGTTTTGAAAATGAATTCTTTGATTTGACGAAACTCAATGATCCAGCTTCTCAAAAAGCTTTTCCCAGTCTTCAGGCAATGAGTCTTTCTAAAAATAAAATTGCCCAAAAAAAACTCATTGAATCCTTAGAGATTCCAAGCAGTCCCATGAGGCTCTTGTCGGAGTTTCAAAATCCGAATGCTTTTTTAGCACAAGTAAAGTGGGATTTTAAAGATTCTTTGATGCTTAAAAGATCTCAAGGCTCTTATGATGGTTATGGGAATTATAAAGTTCAAAAATCGACGTCTTTAGAAGCATTGTTAAAATGGTTAGAAGCTTCCTCTTGCGATGTTTATGCAGAAAAAATGGTGGATTTTGAAGATGAACTCGCCTTGGTTTTTTGTGCTTTGAATGGAGAAGTGAAAAACTCTTATCCACTTTTTTTAACTCAACAACTCAATTCTTGTTGCTATTCTGTAGAAAAACATCAGAATCAAGAATTGAAGAATGAGATGCTCATCTGGGCTGAAAAAATTTCCCATCAACTCAATTACACCGGAGTCATGGCTATTGAGGCGTTTTTAGAGAAAGATGGAACAATTCTCTTTAATGAACTGGCGCCACGAGTTCATAACTCTGGCCACTTGAGCTTAGATTCACATGACTTGAGCCAATTCGATCTTCATATTTTGTGTGGTATTGCCCAACTGAAGGGCCTTGAGAACTTTCAACCTGAATTAGAGGAACTCTTTTCACATTATAAAATGTTCAATCTTTTGGGGGATGGAATAAAAGATTATTCTCAGCTTCAAAGTATTCAAAACGAAGACTTTTCAGTTTACAATTATACAAAGAAGATCAATAGAGTCGGAAGAAAAATGGGTCATGTTAATTTTTTCAGCCAGAGTGTTGTCGATTTTAATAAACAGTTTGAAAATTGGGAGAAGAATCAATGGTCAAAGTAAAGAAAAGTAAAATAATTAAAAAAAAATCAACTCAAAAGATCAAAAGAGTTGCGGTGGTCATGGGCAGTGTTTCAGACTTTCCTGTCATGAAAGAAGCCGTGAAGACGTTAAAGAGTTTCCAAGTTGAGCATACTGTTGAAGTTGTTTCTGCGCACAGAACTCCAGAGAAGCTAAGAGATTTCTCTATGAAGGCAGATTCCTTGGGCTATGAAGTCATTATTGCCGGGGCGGGTGGAGCAGCACATTTACCAGGGATGATTGCAGCCTGGTCTGATTTAACTGTCATTGGCGTGCCCATTAAAAACTCTAGTCTCGACGGTTGGGACTCCATACTTTCAATTTTGCAAATGCCCAAAGGCGTTCCCGTCGCGACGGTTGCTTTAAATAATAGTCAGAATGCAGCTCTATTGGCTCTTAAAATTTTAGCGATTAAGGATCCTCTTCTTAAAAAAAGGCTTGAAAAGTTTAAGAAAGAGCTTTGTGAGCGTGTGATGAAAGCCAAATTACCGGTTTTCTGAAAGTGTCCACGCCCTAGCTTAACTTAAGAATATTTTTTCTAGAAATACTCTCCAATGCATTATTTTGATCCCCTTGTGCATGCGTTCATCTTTTTCTCTACAGACACAAAAGGCATCGGTGTTTTCGAAGTCTTTTGTGATGGAGTGAAAGCGATTGAGCTTTTTATCTTCAATGAGAGTGCTAGATTTTATTTCAATGAGTAGTGTTCTTGAGTGTGGCCTTTCTACGATAAGATCAATTTCAACATCATCTTTCGTTTTCAGGTAACTAAATTTAAATCCTTTTTTGTAATATTTATTGAGTTTATAGCATTCGTTGACAATAAAGCTTTCAAATAACTTTCCATAATAAGCTGTTTTTCGGGTTGGAATGATGTGTAAATGCTCTGATAGTGCTCTTTGTATTCCCGTATCAATAAAATAAAATTTTGGAGATTTTTTAATTGATTTTCTTACGGAAGAACTATGAGCTTCTAGAAAGAAGCAAAGTAAAGTTTCGTTTAAAATAGAAAAATAATTTTGAATAGTTTTTATGTCGACACCTGTGTCTCTTTGAAAATTTGAATAATTGATGATTTGGGTGTCAGATTGAGCTGCTACTTCAATGAATTTTCGAAAAGGGTCTAAGTTTCTGACCAATTGTTCTGATTTTATTTCTTCTTGAATATAGCTGACAACATAGCTTTTCAGGTAGTCAGTTTGAATATCCTGATCATTATAATTCCAAATTTGAGGAAGACATCCAAAGGCTAATGCTTTTTCAAGACAAAAACTTTCTTTTAACTCTAAAGCACTGAGTGGATAAAAGTCGTGCCAAAGGGCTCGACCGGCTAACAGATTAGCTTGCCCTCGTTTTAATTTTCTAGCGCTTGAGCCTGTGATGGCAAATTTAATATTTTCATTTTCAATCAGCTGGTGAACATAATTTAATAACTTCGGAACTCGTTGTATTTCATCTAAGACAACCCATTCAATTCTGTCCTTTTGCGCGAGAATTTGTTCTTTAAAATGCTGTGGGTTTTTGGAAAAATTTTCTTCAAGATTTGGATCTAAAAAATCAAAAAAAATACATTTTTTATTGTTCATGAAACTTTTCAAAAAAGTGCTTTTCCCAGTGGCTCTGGCTCCGAATAGGAAGAAACTATTACTTTCTTTAACTTTTAAAAACCTGTCGACCATACTCCAAATTTTACCGCATTATTTGGAGTATGGTCAAGTTATATGTAAGTGTCTGAAATTATGGTAAATGCTTTCTGTTGAAAGAATTGCAGCACACTTTTGCTCAGGCTCATTACTTAAAACGATAGAAAGAAGTAGAAGCCACATGACATCTTAACATTGAAGATGAATTCTTTGTAAAGTGAATAGTTTTTTAAGCAGAAGCATTTTTTTGCTCCTATAATGAGAATATGAGAAAAAATTATTTTCTTTTTTTAGTTCCTTTTCTTATATTCTTTCTAGACTCTTGTGGAGGCTTAGGAAGTGGTGCACAAGTTGGAAATCCTTCTGATGCTTCAGGGGGCAATGCTTCAACTTTGAATGATCAAGATGGTCGAGGAGATGGCATCAATACTTCTTCCGATCCTTTTAGTCTTGAAGGCGATGGTGGCAACACGACAACAGGTTCAAGCTCTCAAGAGCGACTTTCGGTAGCTTGGGGCACGAGTAAAACTTACAATACGGGCATTTTTAAAAATAACTTTGTTCAAGGAAAGTCTTACGCTGGAACACGCCAACATGCTAACTTTTGTTTTAATAATGGAGCATGGACTTCGGCAGATGTGCAAGGGACGACTTTTTCTTTAGAGTGTTCTCGAGCAAGTTCTTCAGTGAGAAATGATATTGGTGAGAATCCAGTCTTGATTCAATTCTTAAGAACCAAGGTCAGAAAAATCGGTTATAAAAGTGTGAGTTTTAAAGGAGCTTCGGTGGTGACAGCTCGACTCCTCTTTGATGTAGATTCTGGAAAGCCTCTTTTCGATAATAAAATTGAAACTCGCTTTAATGGCGGTTGTAACCTCAATGAGAAAAACTCTATTGGCTTTTCTACGAATGAAAGCGGAGAAGAAAGAGCTTTGACCGGCTTTCAACTTTTCGATGAATACGAGCTTTTTAAGGCGTCTAACGGTGTGCCTTGGTATGGAAATGCTTTTTTGAGTTCTGCTCGAGCTTGGTATTCGGGGTTGGTCCCTTATGCGAGTAAGCTTTTCAAATTTGAGTTTGACTATGCTCCGGCTCAAGCGCCTCTTCAAATTGATTTAGGAAATACCAGCTATTCGAATGCTTCGAGCTCAGACTATTTAACGCTTCCAAAGTTTGGTGGTCTCGAAGGGAATGCCAGCGATGCTGTTCCTGCAAACGCCGATCGAGTCATCATTGGTCTTTGTGTTAATGGATCGAAAACAAAAGAAGTGAATGGGGAAGACGAATCGAGACCACTTTTCGTGAAGGGCCTCTTCAGAACCCACCGACCAGAGCTTCAAAGAAATTAGTTTCTATATTCAGTGACAGCTTTTTTTTTAAAGATTAGTGCTCTTTTATAACAGGAAGAAGAGGTGCCTGTGCCTGATTCTTTTTTTTATTTTTTAATAATGATTCTGCCTCTTTGAATAGAAACTCACAAATTCCTTCGATTCCGACATCATGGGTGACCGTGTAAAAGTCTCCAAAATAATTATACTGATTAGGCTTTTTAACTTTAAAATAAGATTGCCACTTTTTTAAGGCATTAGGATTATATACTTTTAAATATTCAGAGACCATTTTTTGCAACACTATAGAACTGTTTAAGACTGGATTGTCAAAGTAAGAAGAAGAAATATCATTTGTACTGAGACGGACGTCATTTTTTTTTAAAAAATGATAAAACTTGGAGTTGTTTGGCACTTTTTCCATGAAAGAATCTTTTTTTCTTTCTTCGTATTCTTGGTCAAAATCTTGATAATAAAAGTCTATCAGTTCATGGCCAGAATTTTTTAAATGTTTCTTCAAGTTCTTTTCATGTTCTACTAAAAGTTTATTGTAATGTTTTAGAGATTTTAAATATTCTTTTTCTTCTAAATCTAGGATTGGATTTTTTTCACATATCCCATAAGCTAGTAAAAGTCCTAAATAATCTTGTTGAGATAATTTAGAAGTTAATCTTTTAGCAGTTGCAGTTCTTTGAGTTTTTACAAAAAAAAATGATAATTGAGCATTTGGTAAGTCAAGTAGTTCATAACTCTTTTTTTCAGATTTTAGGTAAGGTCTTTCTTTTGACTTTTCAAATTTTTTCTTAGAAAAGTCAAGTTTTCCATAGCGTTCATGAGTTGATGCTTTTTTTATGAATTGAGTGTATTCTTTTGCTTCTTTTGAATCGACGTGAATTCTGTCATCAACTCCGCCATAAGCACCTGGCCAATGAGGATATGATTCCCAAAGAGGGCGTAATGGATCACCATGACACTTCATACATTCACTTGAGTTATCTACAATTTGAGCATTCTTCTTTCCATCGAATTGAATGCTTCTAAAGAGATATTCACCTTTCTCTTGATCAAAATAAATCCACTCAATCTCATTTGATTCCGCATCAAAAGCAATGACATTCTCTTTTCCGTCATTTGCAATAATTCGAGGCTTTTCAAAACTTGCATTTTTTCTTGATTGTTTTGATTCTGAACTAAATAGTGCTGTCCACTTTTTTTTCATACTGTTGGGCAAATTTTCTAAGAACTCCTCAATGGTTTTTGAGTTTTTCGCGATATCTAGAATGTTTGTTGTCTCAGAGTTTAAATAAATAGGAACAAGAAGCCAAATAATCAAATAAATCTTCATTAATAAATAGGATAACCTTTTTAACATTTGGAAAGTAGATGATTTCAATGAAGAACTATTTTTATTCATCAAAATATTGGCTCAACCCTCTTCAGAACCCACCGACCAGAGCTTCAAAGAAATTAGTGAATTCGACTCAAAGCTGAGTTCAGGTAGCTTCTTCATGTAAAATTAATACTGCTCACACATATCCTTGCTATCATTGAACTATGTTCCATCAAATGAATAAAACATTGCTTTCATTATTGAGTTTAGCATTGTTGATAAGCTGTAGTATGAAGCAAGCGCCTTCACTTCAGGGACCGCTTGTCGTTGTCGATCCACCGCCTCCATCACCGCCAGTTGTCGTGGTTGATCCTCCGCCTCCAACGCCACCACCGCCTCCTAAAAAAGCTATTGTTTTATTTATTGGGGATGGCATGGGGGTTGATTATTTAAAAGTAACAAGTGACTATGTTTACGGCGCGCCCAACAAACTGGTGATTCAAAATTTAGCACTTCAAAAAGACATCAGTACCTATTCTTTAGATAATGCCATCACAGATAGTGCAGCCGCAGCGACAGCTTATGCCACAGGAGTGAAGGTAAACAATAAAGTTATTGGGATGGATCCTGCAGATCCAGGAGTCCCTTTAGAAAATATCACGCAAATTGCTCAAACAAATGATTTTTCCGTGGGAGTGGTCACGACGACTCGTTTAGCTCATGCCACGCCTGCAGCTTTTACGGCGCATAATATTTCTAGAAATAATTACGCGGCCATTGCAAATGAACAATGGAATGAAACGAAAGCTGATCTCATGTTGGGTGGCTATAAGAATGCGGATCTCGATGTGAGTTCTATTCTTTTGGATTATGAGTTAGTTCAAAATAAAACTGAACTCATGAATTTAGACGAAAATAATTTTGATCAATATGAGCGAGTTGCGGGGCTCTTTGGAAATGGAAACGGTCATATGAGTTATCGTTTAAATGCCTCTTCCGATGAACCCAGGCTCAAAGAGATGACAGACTTTGCTTTAAAATATTTAGAGAGCAAGGGGAAAGATTTTTTCTTGTTGGTTGAAGGAGGGCGAATTGACCATGCCGGGCATGCCAATCATATTGAAAAAGCCATTTTAGAAACGGCTGAGTTTGATGAAACCGTTCAAGTTTTCTTGGATTGGGCCGCGACGACGACTCTGGATTTCAGCTTTTATTTGACTTCAGATCACGAAACCGGAGGAATGCAAATCACTCAGCTCAACGGCCAAGGTGTTTTGCCGACTGTTTCTTGGAGCACGGGAGGCCATAGTGATCAAAATGTGAATTTGTATGCAGATGGAGTGAATGCTGCAGAGATTTTAAACGTCACGACGAATAATGAGCTCTTTCAGCTTTTAAAAGATGGTATTGAGGCTGAATAGGTCTCTATAAGACACATTTTAGGCCAAGTTCTGCGCTCAAAGTTCAAAAAGCTTGCTTTATTGCTAAAAATTACTTAGATTAGCCCATGTAGCCAGGCTTACCCCCAGGGTAGGTGATTGGCTTTTTTTATATTTATTTTAGAATTTATTAATGAAGCATATTTTTAAAAACGCTCTAGAGCTTGAACTTATTAGAAAAATTGAAGAAGTCCTCGTTGCTACGAAGTGTTCTGTGCGAGATGTGCGCTTTATTCAATCACAGCCGAGTATTTTGAGGGTGACTTTAGATTCTAAAGAGGCCGATAAGGAAGTGGGCATTACAGAGTGCCAAGAAGTCCATCAACTCATCAATCCAATGTTTGATGTTTGGGATCCTATTGAAACAGCATATTTACTTGAAGTGAGTTCTCCCGGAGAACGAGCCCCATTAAGAACTGAGGCACATTTTCAAAAAGCTTTGGGTTCTGATATCGAATTTAAAACGGTGGAGCCAATTGAGCTTCCCGAGCCCATGAAGCCGAGAACGAATTGGAAGGTTTCTTTAAAAGCTTTGTATGAAAACGGAATTGAAGTTGAAGATTATTCCGGTGTGCATAAAATTAATTACGAAAAAATTTCTCAAGCCAGATGGATGAGAAATTGGTTAGCAAAAGATAAGAAATAATTGAAGGAGCTTGAAAAGTAAAATGGCAATTGATCTGAATAATTTAGAAAAAGTTTTAGAAGGCGTTGGTCGCGACAAGGGCATCGATCGAAAGTTGCTCATAGAGGCCATTGAAGAGGCTATGTTGACTGTTGCCAAAAGAAGTTATGGCGCACAAAAAGATATTGAAGCTCGTTACAACGAAGAAATTTCCGAAGTGGAATTGTTTCAATTTATGAATGTTGTTGAGACCATTGACAATAAGTATTTGGAAATGACGACTCAAGAAGCGCTTCAGTACGATTCTGAAGTTGCGATTGGCGATAGTATTGGAATTAAACTCGACACCAAACACCTTTCAAGAATTGCTGCTCAGACTGCTAAACAGGTCATTGTGCAAAAAGTTCGCGATGCTGAGAGAGAAATTATATTTAATGAATTTCAACATCGAAAAGGCGAAGTGATTGCTGGTGTTGTTCGCCGGGTTGATCGCGGCGCAGTGATCGTCGATCTCGGTCGAACAGAAGGTTACATGCCTATCAAGGAACAAATTCCCGATGAGCCTTATAATTCTGGCGATCGTATTCAAGCTTATTTGTTAGATGTGCAACTGACTCCGAAGGGACCGAGAATTATTCTCAGTCGTTCTTGCCCGGAATATTTGATCACTCTTTTTGAAAAAGAAGTTCCCGAGATTAGAGAAAAATTAGTCGAAATTGTTGGGGCCTCTCGAGATCCTGGCGTTCGAGCAAAAATTGCCGTTAAGAAAATTGATCCCGATGTTGATCCGGTAGGAGCGTGTGTTGGTGTTCGTGGGAACAGAGTTCAAAATATTGTTCAAGAACTCAAAGGCGAGCGGATCGATATTGTGCCTTGGGATGAAGACATCACGCGTTTTGTGTGTAATGCCCTTTCGCCGGCTGAAATTCAAAAAGTTGTGATTGATGAAGAATCTCAAGCGATTGAGGTTGTTGTGAACGACGAAAATCTTTCTAAAGCCATTGGAAAACGCGGGCAAAATGTTCGTTTAGCAAGCATGTTGACCAAATGGAGATTAGATATTCTTTCCGATACGGAAATGGCCATGCGTATTGCTGAAGCGAAGTATCAATTAGGCCTCATTGATGGCGTGAGTGAAACCATGGTGATGGCGCTCTATCAGAGTGGTTATGATCGTATTCAAGATGTCCTCGATTCTACCAAAGAAGATCTTCTTCAAATTCCAGGTTTTGATGAAGCGAAAGCTGAAGTAGCCTTGAAGAGTGCGGCTGAATTAGTCGCCTCTGGGAAAGCTGATGAAAAAATGCCTGAGGAACTCATGGATCCTGACTTGAAAAGAAAAGTTGAGCACCGGCAAGCCTTGCAGGAAGCTCGAAAGAAAATGATTGCCGAAGCTAATGGCGAAACGGTTTCAGAAGCTGCTGTGAAATCTCAAAGTATTAATGAAAAGCTCAAGGCTGAACTCAGTCTTAAGAAAGATGCTTAATTCATTTTAGGTTGAGAGAGAAAGAAGAATTGTCATGAAAGTATTTGAACTAGCTAAAGAATTTGATTGTAAGGCTCTTGAGCTCATCGATAAAATTAAACCCTTAAATCTTGATGTCAAAAATCATATGTCTGCATTGAGTGATGAGCAAATCGAAAAAATTCGAGCTTTTATTGCGGGGGCTGAATCAACATCGGCAACGCCTAAAAAGAAAAAAATTCTTCGAAAAAAGGTCGTTAAAAAAAAGCGAATCATTCGAAAAAGAAAGAGTGACCTTGAAAAAGAAGCTCTTGAGGCAGTTGAGAATGCAGAAAAAGAACGACTGGCAGCCATTGAAGTAAAAGTTCAAGCTGAAGCCGAAAAGAAACTAGCTGCAGAAGCAGCCTTAATTGCCGCTACGAAAGCTGAAGAAGAAGATGTCGTCGTTCAGGAGAAAGAGATGACTCCTGAGGTGAATGAAGTTGAAGAGAGTTCTTCCTCGTCAATCTTAAAAAAAGTAGCTCAAAAAGTAGCGGCAGTTCTTTCACCGGAAGCTCCAGTAGAAGCTGAAGCTAAAAGTGATGAAGCGCAAAAAGTCGACATGAGTTCTGAGACTCCAACAACTAAAAAAGAAGAAGTTCCAGAAAAGGAAGCGGCTCCAAAAGAACGCTTTAGTTTCTTGAAAGTTTCTCGTAGAAGCACTGAAGAGCCCGCGGCAAAATTAAAAATCATTGAAGAATCAGTCATGCCGAGCACTGAAGAGTTTGAAAAAGAACTTCACGATGTCGACATGCGACGAGGATCTGAAGATGACGATGATCGGGTTCGAAAGTCAGCGGCTCAAATCCTGAAAGAAATTGAAAAAGATGAAGCAGCCCAAAAGAAAAAAACAAGTATTGGACGTAATGTTCATACCGGGAATCAGTTTCGATCCAAAGATTTTTTAAGAAGAGAGCGCGTTTATATGGGGCGTGGTTCTTCAAAAAGAAGAGTGACTCCACAATATTCAGCAAGTCCTGCTGGCGTTGGAACCGTTGATTCTAAAAACAAATTTGTAGAATTCAATAAAACAATGACGGTTGAAGAGTTGGCCATGCAGATGGCAGTGAAGGCAAAAATTGTTGCTAAAAAACTTGGTGCCTTGGGCGTCGATGGACCGGAACATTTTCGAGGCTTTGATCATTGGAATTTAGACCTAGAAACCACTCAAATTTTATGTGAAGAAATGGGTTATGAATTAAGAGATAAAACAGTTTATCTGGAGGAGTTGATTCAGGCGCAAAGTAGAAGTGATGATGCCAATAAAAATACGGCAGACCTCAAGCCTCGTTCTCCAATTATTACGATTATGGGTCATGTCGATCATGGGAAAACATCTCTTTTAGATCTGATTCGAAGAGCGAGAGTAGTTTCAAAAGAAGCCGGTGGGATTACACAACATATTGCGGCTTATACCGTTGGTGTTGAAGAAGCTATTTTGAATTTGGCCAGCGATGAAGAAAAAAAGAAGTTCAAAAAAGAGAAAAAGAAAAAATCAAAAACCAAGCCAACAACAAGTGCAGAACTGACTTTTCTAGATACTCCGGGACATGCCGCTTTCACGGAAATGCGATCTCGTGGTGCTCATTGTACCGATATTGTTGTGCTTGTGGTCGCTGCTACAGATGGTCTCATGCCTCAAACTCGTGAGGCGATTGATCACGCTAAAGCTGCTGGAGTTCCTATGATTGTTGCTATCAACAAAATGGATCTGCCAGAAGCAAATCCAGACAAAGTTCAACAACAACTTGGTGATTTGGGAATTCTTTCAGAAGAGTGGGGTGGCGAGACTTTGTTTGCTAAAATCTCTGCACTCACTGGGGATGGAGTTTCTGGTCTTCTTGAACAGATCCAATTGCAGGCGGAACTTCTCGATTTAAAAGCCAACCCTCAGGGCCGAGCTGAAGGTGTGATTATTGAAGCAAAGCTTGATAAAGGAAAAGGACCTGTTTCAACGGCGCTCATTCAAAGTGGAACGCTGAAGGTCGGAGATTTTATTGTTGCTGGTTTAAAAACTGGAAAAGTCAGAGCACTGATTGACGATAAAGGTAAAAACATTAAAGAAGCTGGACCGAGTACACCGGTAGGTGTTCTTGGGCTTTCTGAAGTTCCCGACGCTGGTGATGCTTTTCATGCTGTTGAGTCTGAAAAAATTGCTAAAGAAGTTGCTGAAATTAGAAAGATAGAATTAAGAAAAGATGATGGCTCTCTAAAGAAAATGAGTCTTGAAGATCTCATGAGTAAAATGAGTGAAGGTGAAAAAATTGTCCTTCCGCTTATTTTAAAAGCTGATGTTCACGGTTCTTCTGAAGCGATTCATGCGGCTCTTTTAAAGTTTCCAGACAATCAAGTGCAGCTCAAAGTTCTGAGCACGGCAGTTGGTGGTATTAGTGAAAGCGATATTCTACTTGCCGATGCGAGTAATGCCATTATTTTAGGCTTCAATGTTCGTCCAGACGCTAAGGCTTTGAAACTTTCAGAACAAAAGAAAGTTCAGGTAAAAACTTACGATATTATTTATAATCTCTTGGATGATGTGAAAGCAGCTATGGAAGGTCTCTTGAGTCCAATTCAGGAAGAATTCCCACTTGGGCAAGCTGAAGTTCGAGACGTCTTTAATCTTAGTAAATTTGGCGTTGTTGCTGGTTCTTTTGTCACGAGTGGCAAAATGAAGCGTGGAGCACAACTCAGACTCTTGAGAGATGGTAAAGTTGTTTATACAGGAGCCATGAGTGGCCTGAAGAGATTCAAGGACGACGTTAAAGAAGTAAAAGATGGCTATGAATGTGGAATTAGTTTTGAAAACTATCAGGACATTAAAGCTGGCGATGTGATCGAGGCTTTTGAAATTATTGAAAAACCGAGTAAACTTGAAGGTACTGAAGGGCTTCCTTTAAGTAGTTAAGCAGCAGATGGGCGTTGGATTAATTTGGAAACCGAAAGGAATTCCTTCGCAAAAATATTTAGGGGAAATTAAAAAAACCCTCAATATGAAGACAAAGGGGAGAAAGGGAATAGGCCATAGCGGCACCTTAGATCCTTTTGCGACAGGGCTCCTGCTGATTGGGTGGAATGCTGGAACGAAGCTCATTCATAGCTTTGAAGGCTTCGATAAAAGCTATGAAGCTGAAATTATTTTGGGGGCGACTTCGTCTTCACTCGATACAGAATCTGATTACGAATTTGCCTCCGAAGAGACTCTTCAAAAATTGAAAGCGATTCATGAAGATCAGTTGATAGAGTTCTTGAAGAGTAAAATCGGTTCCTTTGAGCAGCAGGTGCCCTTGATGAGTGCCATTCATGTTGCTGGAAAAAGAGCTTATGAGTGGGGGCGCAGTGGTGAAGAGCCCCCGGTAGAGATGCCAACTCGTCAATTTTTTATTCGGCGAAATCGCCACCTCTCACTCAAGAAAGTTACTATTGAAGGACGAGAGTTGCTCTCGTGGAAAGTTTTTATGGAGCTTTCTAAGGGAAGTTATGTGCGCTCGATTGCCAGAGATTGGGCTCAAGAATTGATCGCTTTTCCCGGAATGTTAGAAAATTTAACCCGAACAAGTGTTGGTCCCTACACCGAAAGAGAGCCTTTTGAGGGAATCAAAAACTTTCAACTCATGAATTTAGCCGAATGCGGTGCTGAAATTACTCCTCTTAGTAATGAGGAGGAGCAGCGTTTAATGAAATCTGGCCTCTGGAAGCTAAAACCCGAAAATGCTCGTAAAAACAAGTATTTAATCAATTCTCAAGGAGCTGTTCTCGCTTTTTGGTCTGGAAATGATCAGAAGCTAAAGAAAGTATTTCCGAAAGATCCGCTTTCTCTATCTTGATCCTTGTCATTGGCTTCATAATTGAGTAGATAAAGAAATAATTATAAGGAGTTAGAAGGAAAAGATAATGTCTATAGAAAAAGAAGAGAAAAAGACACTCATTGGAAAGTACAAAGTTAACGAGAAAGATTCTGGTTCACCAGAAGTTCAAGTTGCAGTTTTAACGGCGCGAATAAATAATTTATCTGGCCACTTTAAAGACCATATTCACGATCATCATTCCAGACGTGGTCTCTTAAAAATGGTGGGAAGAAGAAGAAGACTTCTCAGCTATCTCAAAAATAAAGAGTTTACTCGTTATACAAATTTGATCACATCACTAGGTTTACGTAAGTAAGCATCTTGATATTATAAAGTTAAAAACAGAATCCCCCTTCTTATGGGGCATTCTGTTTTTTATTATGCATGTTTCCTGTTTCAGAAAGGTAATTAAAAATTATGTCACAACTCAATAATCCTCAAAAAGTAGAACTAGAATTCGGTGGAAGAACGCTCTCCATTGAAAGTGGAAGAATGGCTAAGCAAGCTGATGGTGCTGTTTATGTTCAATACGGAGACTCCAGTGCTCTCGTTACTGTCGTCAGTGCCAAGGAACAAAAAGCCGGTTATGACTTTTTCCCTTTGACGATTGAAATTCAAGAAAAATTTTATGCCGCTGGAAAAATTCCAGGTGGATTTTTTAAACGAGAAGCTCGTCCTTCAGAGTGGGCGACGCTCAATGCTCGAATGGTTGACCGTCCATTGCGCCCTCTTTTCCCAGAAGGCTATAAGCACGAAACTCAAATTGCGGTAACGCTCTTGAGCTACGACAATGAAAATGAACTCGAATGTCTTGCCGGTCTTGGGGCGAGTGCGGCTCTCATGGTGAGTGATGTTCCTTTTACGAATCCTATTGCGACCGTCAGAGTGGCTCGAGTCGATGGAACTCTAAAAATTAATCCGCTTCCAGATGATCTCGAAAAATCAGATATCAATATTATTGTTTCCGCGACTGAAAAAGCTTTAGTCATGGTTGAAGGTGGTGCTGATTTTGCCTCTGAAGAAGATATTCTCGATGCGCTCTACTTTGGTTTCGATAAAATTCAAGAGCTCATTGCTCTTCAAAAGAAACTTCGTGAATTGTGTGGAAAAGAAAGAAGAAGCTACACGCCTCCGGCAAAAAATGAAGCTCTGAATAAACAGGTTTCTGAAGCCGCTCAAGATTTACTGAAAGCAGCTTTTGCGGAAACTGAAAAACACACTCGTTATGAAAAACTTTCTGAGGCTTCAAAAACAGTTTCAGAGAAAATTCTTTCAAGCCTCAGTTTCACTGAAGACTATACGGAGGACAAAGCTAAAGGCGAAATTAAAACGGCATTCTCTGAGGCGAAGAAAACTTATGCTCGTCAATACACCGTTCAACAGAACAAAAGAATTGATGGTCGGGATTACGATAAAGTTCGTAAAATTGAAACGGAAATTTCATTGCTTCCTCGCGTGCATGGTTCAGCTCTTTTTACTCGTGGTGAAACTCAAGCCCTTGTCGTCACGACTCTGGGGACTTCTGATGATGAACAACTTCTTGATTCTGTTCGCGGCCGTTACAATGATAAATTCATGTTGCATTACAACTTTCCTCCATACTCGGTTGGTGAAACTGGCCGTTTTGGTGGTATGAGTCGTCGTGAAATTGGACATGGAACTTTAGCGAAGCGTGCGATTAGTGCCATTCTTCCTGAGCCTTCTAAATTCCCATATACCGTTCGAGTGGTTTCCGAGGTTTTTGAAAGTAATGGTTCTTCTTCAATGGCTACAATCTGTGGAGCCTCTATGGCGCTTATGGATGCTGGTGTGCCGGTCAAAGAACCTGTCGCAGGGATTGCCATGGGTCTGATTGAAGAAGGCGGTGAGGTTGTTGTTCTTTCCGATATCCTTGGTGATGAAGATCATCTTGGAGATATGGACTTTAAAGTTGCTGGATCCGAACGAGGAATTACAGCTCTTCAAATGGATATTAAAATGACGGGTGTTTCTCGAGAAATTCTGAAGAAGGCAATGGATCAAGCCAAAGCGGGACGCTTACATATTCTTGGGGAAATGAAGCAAAGTATTTCTAATTCTAAAGAAGAGCTTTCAGAACATGCTCCACGCTTTTATGAAATTCAGGTTCCAGAAGAGAAAATTAGAGACGTCATTGGTCCTGGTGGAAAAAACATTAAAAACATCATGAGCACGACTGGAGCTAAGGTCGATATTGAAGATTCTGGTCTGGTTCGAGTGGCGGCTGCCGATAGCGATGCGGCTGAAAAAGCCATTGCCATGATTAAAGATCTGACCGCAGTTCCTGAGGTTGGCAAAATTTACATGGGAACCGTTGCGAAAGTGGCTCCTTACGGATGTTTTGTCGATTTCATGCCGGGAACGAGTGGATTGTGCCATATTTCAGAACTTGATGATGGACATGTGAAACAAGTTGAAGACATTTGCGCTGAAGGCGATCAGATTCCCGTGAAGGTCATTGGAATTGATCGTATGGGTAAGGTGAAGCTCAGTCGTAAAGAAGCTATTGAGGCTTAACTGAAGATGTCTGTTGAAATAAAGTGGAAGAAACTATCGCCTCAAGCGATGATTCCTCAGGTGCAGAGCGCGGGGGCAGCTTGTTTTGATTTACACGCTGTTCTTGGAGCTGAAGAGCTTTTGAGCGTTGAGCATGGCAAATTGTGTGTCGTGCCGACCTCATTGAGCGTTGAGATTCCTGAAGGCTATGAGATGCAAATTCGTGCTCGGAGTGGTTTAGCTTTTAAGCAGGGCATTACTCTGGTTAATGGCGTTGGAACTATTGATTCCGATTATCGTGGGGAAATAAAAATTCTCCTCAGTTCTTTGATTTCTGGAACTTCATTTCAAATTAAAAATGGTGATCGCATTGCTCAGGCACTCATTGCGCCAGTCTTGCCCATCACTCATGTTGAGGTTCAAGATCTCACTTCGACGGAACGAGGCGCTGGTGGATTTGGTTCGACTGGGGTGACTGCTGGAGCGAATCTTTAACATTATGACTGTTGAAAAAATTCTTGTCATTGGTGCGGGTCAAATGGGAAGTGGCATTGCACAGGTTGCGGCTCAATCAAAGTTTCAAGTCTTTCTTATGGACAATTCCGAACCGGCCGTTCAGCGAGCAAAAGCCGGTATTCAAAAAAGCTTAGAGAAACTCCACTCAAAAAATAAATTGAATGAAAAGCCTGAAGAAATTCTTGCGAGAATACAATTTCGATCGGACAAAGGTTTTTTAGCTTCTGAAAATATTGATTTATTGATTGAAGCAGTTGTCGAAAATTTTGAAGTCAAAGCGGAACTCTTTCGCGAGCTCAATAAGATTCTCCCAGAGAAAACTGTTTTCGCCTCCAATACTTCTTCAATCAGTATCACTAAACTGGCGGCAGCCAGTGGCCGTCCCGAGCAATTCGTCGGAATGCATTTTATGAATCCGGTTCCTATGATGAAGCTTGTCGAAGTCATTTGTGGATTGCAAACAAGTGAAGAGACAAAAGAGATTGTTGAAGCTTGTGGTAAAAAAATGGGAAAAACTTTAGTGCACAGTAAAGATATTCCAGGATTTATTATCAATCGAATTCTCATGCCCATGATCAACGAAGCCACTTTTGCGCTTAGTGAAGGCATCGCCAGCGCAGAAGATATTGACCTGGGAATGAAGCTCGGAACCAATCAGCCAATGGGGCCTCTGGAGCTCGCAGATTTTATTGGTCTCGACACCTGCTTATATATCATGAACGTCTTACACGAAGGCCTCGGCGATTCCAAATACCGTGCGAGCCCTCTTTTAAAACAATACGTGGATGCAGGTTATTTGGGAAGAAAAAGCGACCGCGGCTTTTATAGTTATTAGAGCCTGCTGACTTTTTTTAAAAATTTGAATGAATCATAAACTTACAAAAATATTTTTAATTCTTCCTCTACTTCTCTCCCCTATTTGGTGTTCCTCTTGGAATCGTGAAGCTTTAGGTGAAGTGCTTACAGCTATTCAAAAAAATGATTCTGAGCTTAAAATTCACCAACTCAATTTTGATAAAAAAAATGTAGAGCTTTCTGAAGAAAAGTTGAAAAAGTATCCTGAACTGAGTTTGAATGTTGATTATGGCCTTCATGGCGACTTTGAGCGAAAGCTGAACGATCAAGCAACGTATTTTCTGAGTCTCTCTAAAAATTATTTTGATTTAAGAAAAGATTCACAACTTTATAAATTGTCTCAATTAGAAGTGAAGTCTTTAGTTGTTGAGAATAAAATTAAAGCAAACAGTGTTTTTGTTGATCGAATTGAGACTGTGCTGAATTATTTTCTTTTAAAAGAAGAACTCAAGCTTGAAGTTCTTAAGTCTCAGAACATTGGATCTAATTTGAAAATATTCAAGAAGCAGTATGAAAATGGTTTCAGAGATAGAGAATCATATGTTCGCTTGAAGAACAGTTACGATCATGGGCTCATAGATCAGAAAAAAATTCAAAGAGAATTGTTGGGTTTTGAATCAAAGCAGAAAGTCTTCTTAGGTGACTCTACTTTAAATACAGACTTTGGTAGTTTTGATTACCCGAACCCAATCAGCAAAAGAATCTCAAATATAAATGCAGACTCTCAAAGCTTGTTCCAACTAAAAAGTAAAATTGAAAGAGAGCTCATCCAGGCTCAGAAAAAAGTTTCTTCAGAGAAAATACTTCCTGAAATCAGCATATCTGCTCAAGTTGGTCTTTCTAACCCTGATTATTTTAAAAAGATTTATAGGAAAGATCAGCTGACTTGGAAGCTCATGACAGCTTTGTCTTGGTCTAGTTTTGATTTTTTTAACTACCAGAGAAGAAAAAAAATAGTGAGCATTGATCAACAAATAAAAGAAGAAGAACTTTATTTGGCCATTAAGAATTCAGAGCAATTTGAGTCGTCATTAAAAAGTAGTATAAAAAATTTAAAGGAACTCTATAAATTAACTAAAAAACTTTTAAAGCAGAGAGAAGAAAGCTTGGCTTTGGTTTCTGAGCAGTTTAAGAGTGCTTCAAAAAGCTTTGATTCTTACTCTATAGAGCTTAAAGATTATTATGAACAGAAAATTTCTGTTTATAGAATTGCAGTAGATTTATTCCTTAAGGAGTTGAAAGAATACTCTTTGTCTCAGGAAATTCAGAAAGGAATTTTTAAATAATGCGAAATATATATATTTGTAGCCTTGTCTTCTTTCTAACAGCGTGTTCTTCAGAGAAAAAGGTTGAGAATGAAAATTCAAATGAACTGACGTTAAAAAAAGGGGTTTTAGAGAAAAGAGTTTCCTTTACAGGAGAGTTTAAGGCTCCACAGAGTGTTTTTTTATATGCACCTTATGATGGTTTTGTAAAAAAAATTTTTGTCAAACAAGGCCAAGCCGTCAAGAAGGGGCAAGCTCTTTTTGTGGTCACTCAGTCTTTAGATGTCGACATTAAGAGTTATCCGGTAAGAGCGCCTTTTTCAGGGGTGATTGTTGAACAATTTGTTCAAGAAGGACAGCAGGTGAGGAGTTCCTCTAAAGAAAATTATATTGTCAGGCTTGAAGATATTCATAATTTAGAAATTCAATCAATGGTTGCTGAGGTTGATTATATAAACTTAAAACTTGGTTTAAAAGCTGAAGTGAAAGCGACTGCGTTGCCTGAATTGACCATGGAAGCAGAGATCTCCCAGATGGCACTTTCTTCACATAAAGAAGATCCGGGTTCGAGGTCAAAAAGTCGCTGGGGAAGTAGTGGGTCTCAGTATTCTATGAGAGTTTCCGTTTTTGATGCGTCCCCAAAAATACTTCCAGGTATGAGTGCAGCCGTTGATGTGATTGTTTTTCGTAAAAAAGGTGTTCTTTTAATTCCTCATGAGTATGTTTCTTATGAGGATGGCTTGTTTTATGCGTCTTTAGAAAGCGAGAAAAAAGAAATTAAACTTGGGAGTCGAAATGAACTTTATTTTGAAGTGTTGAGCGGTTTAAAAGAAGGCGACAAAATAAGAATAGCTCCCGAGATGTGACATGAAATTACTAGAGGTTAAAAATCTAAGTTTTTCGTACACACCAAATGAACTGATTCTGAATGACCTCAGCTTTTCAGTTGAAGCAGGTGAATTTGTATTTATTCTTGGTGATTCTGGGTCTGGAAAAAGTACCTTGTTGAGTATTGTTGGTTCTTTGTTGAAACCGTCTCAAGGCTCTGTTTCTTACTTTGGAAAAAACATTTATGAACTGAGTGAAGCTCAAGTCAGCAAGTTTCGGAACAAGCATATTGGCTTTATTTTTCAAAAGTTTAATCTGTTGAGTAAATTAAGCTCTCTGAAAAATATTTTATTACCTATTCATTATTCTGAAGAACGTCTCGATAAAAAGAAAGAAGAAGTCCTGGCTTTGGCTCGAAAGTTTAAGGCAGAGCAATTTTTAGGAAAAAAACCTCAAAATTTATCTGGTGGTCAACAGCAAAGGATTTCTCTCTTAAGAGCCTTAGCCAATAAGCCTTCTGTAATTTTGGCAGATGAGGCAACTGGTAGCTTGGATTCATCTAATACTGAAGAAGTTTTAAAAGTCTTTCAGTCTCTTCATGAACAAGGAAATACTATTTTATTTATTACTCACAATGAGAAAATTGCCCAAACTGGCTCCAGAATTATTCAGTTAAGAGATGGTAAAATCATACGTGATAAAAAACTCAAATCAATCTCTAAGAATGTTCCTGTTTTTGAAAAAAATTCTTCGTTAACGCCAAATAAAAAAAGCTTTTTCAGGTCTTCCTTTTTCTTTAAAGAAAGCCTTTCTTCGTTAAGCTATAAAAAGACAAGGTCTGCTTTAACTGTTTTGGGCGTTGCCATTGGTGTGGCAGCTATTTTTTCGATGCTGACTCTTGGTAAGATTTTGAAAGAGAGAATTATTTCTAATTATCAAGAGCTTGGTGTGAATACATTCTTGCTGAGAGGTTATCAAAACTGGAGAAGTACTCAGAATTTTAGCCCTGGAAAACCTAGCTTTCAGAGTTTTCATGTCACAAGGGATTTAGCACGACTCAAGAAAGATTTTCCTGAAATTAAGCTCGTGAGTCCTTTACTGAGCTCTTGGAATGGAGAGGTTAGTTATGCTTCAAAAAAAGTTGAAGATGATGTTCGTGTTCTTGGTTCTGGAAAAAACTATTTAAATCTTATTGGTCAAGAATTGCTGGCTGGAAACAATTTTAGCTCTATAGACAATGCCCTAGCGACTAATAAATGTATTCTTGGTTTTGAGATTGCTAAAGAACTTTTTCCACTTCCTGCCATGGCCTATAAAAAAACTGTTTCTTATAAATTAGGAGAAAAATATTTTAATTGTCTTGTCTGGGGAGTTATGAAAAATAAACAAACTAGTTCAGACAAAAACAATGTCAATAAAATGTTGGTGCTTCCACTCAAGACATTTCAAAACTATATTGACAGACCCTATCAAAAAGAAATCCACAAAGTATATATTCAGGTCAATGAGAAGGCTCCTTTGTTGGTTTTAACTCAGAAAGTTAAAAACTATTTTGAAAAAAAATACGGAAAAAGTGGTGATTTTAGAATCAGTTCTAACATTGAACTAGTTGATCAGATGAAAAGATTTGTTTTCTTGTTCAACACTCTTTTGTTAGTTGTTGCTGGCTTATGTCTCTTGGTGGGAAGTGTTGGAATTGCTAACATGATGCTGGTCTCTTTAGGGGAAAGAATTAAGGAAATATCAATAAAGAGAAGTCTCGGGGCTAGTTTGAAAAGGGTGAAAGCGCAGTTAATGCTCGAGACAATAATTCTTTGTTTCATTGCTGGGTGTCTTGGTTTGCTGGGTGGTTTTGTTTTTTATGAGTTGATGATTTGGGCTGCTTCTAAAGTTATTAAAAATTTTGAATTTCATTGGGTTTTCGATTGGAGCGCGTTTCTTGTTTCTTTTGGAATTATTTTGTTAGTCGGATACCTTTGTGGAGTCTTTCCCGCAAAAAAAGCATCTGAAATTGATGTTGCCTTAGCTCTGACTGAATAAGGGCATCAGTATATTTGAGCTTGTGATGATTCTACTTCTTCAAACCCTTTACGATTTTTAAAATTGTTTTAAAATGTTTTCTAAAAGACTTATTTTCCTTGACGGAGCTGTCGAGATTTTCAGCGTAGTGAAGAATTCCGAGCTGCATGAGAGCAAGATCTTTAAAGGTGGGATCGTGTTGAGAAGCGATCATGCTGATGTCGATAGCTACATTGAGCTCGTCTTCGGTGTCGATCTCTAAATATTCTAATTCAAGATGTTTGTTGTGACTGAGAAAGTAAATGCTATTGAGGGCCTCAAGTGTTTTTTCTTTCTTATTTGAGTTGTGAATGTCGTGTGAATCAAGGCCGAGTTCTTCGAGGCTTTTGTTGTAAAATTCGTCAGAGCTGGAGTGGTCCTCTTCAAAGCGTTCTAAGAAACTATTGAATTCCTTTGTCTCAATCATGAAGTTGGCAGAATTATCGATCAAGTCGAAGTCAATCATGTTGGGGGAACTGTTCATGAATGCGACGATTCCTTTCATGAGCCTTTCTTTTTGACTGTGATCAAAAGAAAGTTCTTCTGGTGTGTCTTCTTTTTCTGCGTTATTTTCAATTGGAGCTACTTCTGTTTCATCTTGAGCTTCAATTTCAATTTCTTCACTTTTTTGAAGTTCAGGTGATGTCTGGTTGGCAGATTTTCTGATTTGATCCTCGACAAAGTTTTGATTGTTCTCATCTTCTATTGCAGTGTTTTCTTGATCTTCAGAATTCGCTTCGTCATCTTGAGCTGATGGACTCTGAGTTTCAACTTGTTCTTTCTGATTGACTTCATCTCGTGGAGTTTTATGAGAAACTTTTAAATCTTTGCTTCGAGGAGATTTGGTGAGAAGCTTTTCAGTCTTTCCTTCTTTTATTTTCTCACTTTTAATTTCAGTGCTTTGAAGAAGTTTTTTTTGAGAAGATGGCTTTAAAAAAATGTCTTGTTCGGCGCAAGATTGGAACATGAGAATGCTCACGATAAAAAGGAGTTTTTTTTGATTTTTAAAGTTTTCCATTTTTTTTCTCTAGGCTTGACTATACGTCAAAAAACTAGAAACTCTTAGGACAGAGTAGGGTGAGGGTGTTCATGATTTCGCCAGGCGCTATAATTTTCGGGCTTTTAGCGGTCATCTGCTCAGTATCTTTTTGAATATGGCTATCCTTTTGTGTTTTTGTCTTCTTGAGTTTAAAATTTACTCTTAACCCTAAATTAACAATAACTTCACGCTTTCTTTACGGAGTTGCTGATAAACTATTCAAATATGAATCATAAATTGAAGAGTTTTTTACGACCTTTTTTATTTGTTTATTCGCTCGTTCTTTTGAGTTCAGCCTTTGCATTAGACGAAGTCAGCTTTTTAGAAAAGAATCAGGCTCTACTTGATAAAGCTTTAAAGCTGACTTCTCAAGAAGAGCTTCTTTTAGAGCTCGTTAAATTAAAAGACCCTGAAGGGATTCAAAAGAAGATAGAAGCTAAAGAGAAGCGATTAAAAGGTCTCAGTGAAACATTAAATGCTTATCAACTGAAAAAAGAAGAACTTGCTTTAAAAATCGCTCAAGAACATTCAAATCATTCTGAAATAAAAAAATTAACGAATACAAAGGGGGTTGATCGACAGAAAAAATCGCTTGAAAAAGAATTATCAACGCTCAATAAAGAATTAGATCGTCTTAAAAACCCTAGTTGGTCTTTGAGTTCAAAAAGAAACGGCAAAATAGCAGAGATAGAAAAAGTTAAAAAAGAACTAGCGTTCCTTGTTCCTTATCATGCTACTGGAGTTGAAAGAACAGAAAGAGCAAATCCAAAATACTATAAAATAATAAAATCAGAAGCGAAATCTTATTTTCGAAAGGGTTTTTTGAACAGAATAAGTTATCAGGAAATAGCAGACCATTTAAATATTAAGAATAACATCTTTTCAAGAAGACGATCACTTAAATCTAAGATTGCCTCATTAAATAATGAGCTCAATAAAATTCCTACAAAAATAACTCCAGATTCAAAAAAGATTGCTTCAAAAGAAAGTGAAGTGAGCAAAAAGAAAGATGAGCTTATAAAGCTGAGTCGATCGTCTTTAAAAGTTGGTGGAATTGCTGACTCAGACAAATTATTGGAGGTCGGGCTGAAAATTTCTGAAGCAAGTCAAAATAAATATTTAAAGTTTCATACTGCTTTTCTGAATGAAGTCGAGGCTCTTGCTCAGAAAACTCAAGCTGCTTCTGAGAAATTATTGTCCGGCTATGCTCAAAAGGTTGACGCTCAGATGTCTTTAAAAGATAAGTTGTTGAGTGTGAACTCTTCCGATAGAAGTTCTGTTTATCCAACAAATTATTTCTCTGAAGGACTTTGTCAGAGTCAATTTTCTCGGATGGTCAATGAGCACTTTCTTGCACTCATTGAAAAAGAAATCTATACTGCTCAATCTAATGATTTTCGATCTCGAAGACTCATTAAAAAGTTAAAATCACGCCGAGACAATGGAAGAGGTTTTCCTTTGCAAAACTGTAAAAGAGTGTCTGAACTTATTTCTGCAGATTCTCAATTGATGGGTGGTTTAGACCTGCTTTTTAAGACTCAATCTAAAGAAGCTCTTTTTGATTCTCTGGAAGTTGGTAAAAAAGCTTTATTGCTAGAAATTTATGAAAAGTTTAAAGCGAGTGCTCAAGAAATTTCTGGAAAATGCCAGGACTATCGACATGAGCCCTCAAAAGATTATCCACTGAAGGAATATTCTGAAGATCTCAACAGTGGTTTTTACCCCTATGTGAATAAGTTCAATAAAACTGTTGCAAATTCTGATGATTATCAAAAAGAGCTGAGTGATCAACGTTTGTCTCTAGAGGCTCAAAAGAGTTCTCAATTGGCCTTTAATCAGGATCTCGAAAAGCTCAAAGCTCAACTGAATCTTTTGCAATCTGCCGTTTCAGCTACTGGAGTTTCTCCAGATTATGAAGCCATCGAGTGCGCAAAGAATTCGCAAGCATTGTCTTTGTGTCTGGCTGAAGCTTCAAAAAATAAGTATTTAAAAAATCATGCCATTTTTGATAGCGCCCCTCGCTATGTCAATAACAATGAAAAATTATTCTTAGCTAAAAGCAAGACTCAAGATGAGAATGGTGCTGTCATTCTTCCTGAAACTTTAGCTCAATTTTCACAAGGCTCAGAAAACTGTGAAGAGATTTTTGAAAAAAATCAAAAAGAGCTCAGTGCCATTGTGGCCGATACTCAAGGAGCTTCAAATCACAGGGCTCATGCAAGCGCAAAATCTGAAACTGTTTCAGAGCTGATTAAAAATAAAAAAAATCTTCATGCCCATAGAAATAAAAAACTTTATGATGACCCAAGGCCTCTTTCGGAGCAAAACAATCATGATTATTCTGAATTGTGTGCTCAAAGAGATTTGATTGTTCCCGCTGAAGAGTTTTATAGCTTTTCTCAAAAATCTTTAGAAAAAGACGCACCCATAAGCTTTTCTAAAAGTCTTCAGGCGAATAGTGAATTGAATGCAACGCTTTTTGAATTCTGTCAGGAGACCACTCAAGGAACCCTGAGAGCTTTTCTGGCAGAAGCTCTCGAGAGATGTTTAGAGGCCTGTGATTCAGAGGCAGGATGTTCTGCTCAATGTTTTCAGGCTTACGATGGGCTCAGAACTCAAGCACTGATTCGACCCGCATCTGGTAGTGAGTTGGTTAGTGTGGAGACGCTTCATTCTGATGCAAGAGGTCGCGTTTGTCTTCAGCCAGATGAAATACTTCAAGGCTCTTATTTGGAAGAGCTTCGAAAGGTCAAAAATGCGCAAACTCAAAAAACTCTTGAGGCAAGAAAGACTCGGTTAAAGTCATCTTTGAATCTCTCTCAATCGACAAAAGAAAAAAACAGCACTCTTGACCCGGAAGTGAGTAATTGGCTTTCTTTTCGAAGGCATTTGAAGAGTGAGTCAGTGAAAGAACTCCAAGAAGCTTTAACTGGTAATTTCCCATATGCTTTAAGAGGTTTCGAGCGGATTCAAGAAATGGCTAAAGGGATTGATCCTTTAAAGTTGAGTCATCTTAAAGAAAAAAGTATTTGGATGATGACCCAAGGAAATGCTGAGGAGTTTATTGATTTCTATAACACTAATAAAAATGAAATTGAGGCAGTGATTGACGACATTGAAAAAGAAAAGTTTCCGGAATTGTTTGCTATGAATGTTGAATTCAAGTCTCCTGATTATTTCTATACATCTTTAAATACGAAACAACATATTTTAAAAGAACATGAATCAGCGTTACAAGATTATTTGAAAAAGAGTTGCTCTGATCTCTCAAAAAGTATTGATGAACTTAGTGACGATTGGCAGAGCCAGTGTCATGACTCTTGTAAAAAAGTTGAAGCTCAAACAGCTGAGAATCATTCGGAAGCGGCTTCTCAAGAATGTCGTCAGTATTGTCATGCGAGTACGAAGGATCTTCATCAGGTCGCGAGTGGTCTCTCTGATCAAGACATCGATCAAGGAATTGGGCAAAGACTGGATTGTTTGGAAATTGTAAAAAAAGGGGCTTTACCGGACAATAGTGATGAAAGTTTCTTAAAATTTTTAATCAAGACTCCTCGCGATGAAAGCATTCAGAAGATTGTTGTTCTTGACCAGTATTCGAAAGGCTCAACAGAGAACAACTCAGAGCGATCACAGCTTATAGAAAGTTCAGAGGGCGGTGTCTTTTTTGGTGATTCTCAGAGTCTTTCGTTAGAAGATCTGAATCATTGTCACTCTGATCTCAGTAGTTTGAGAGCTAGTGAATTGCCCATGTGCACTGAAATTTGTAAGGATACTCTGGTTGTGAGACTTCCAACATTAGATTCTTCTCATCAAGAACTTTATTCCAAAGAGATGGATGCGTTGAATCGCCAGTCCATTGTCAGATTAAAAATTAACAAGTCTCTTTCTGAATTTGTAAAGAATGAGGATGCTACAGTACTTGAGGCTCTTCAGCCAGTCTTTGTAAAACCAAGAATTTTAAAAGCACTTCCCTATGTGCCACCTCCAAAGCATCAAAAATAAAGAGATCTCAGCAAAGAGGAGCCCCTTTTTAACGTTTTAGAAAGTGGCTATCCTTTGCAGTCTTCAATTCTTCTGAGATCTTCTTTTACAGAATGAAATCGTCCCGATAAGATCGGGGTGATATGTCTGTAGTCGATGCTTCATTTTCAGATACTCTCCTTAACTCCGAGCACTTAACACTGGCGGATTATGCTCGTAATTTTTCCAATAAAGAAATTCGTCCACTGGCTGAAAAAATAGACAAAGAACATTATTATCCAACTGAACTCATCAAGTCTTTGAGTGAGATGGGCTTCATGGGAATGACAGTTTCTCCTGATTATTCAGGAGCTGGACTCGATACTCTGAGTTATGTCACCGCCCTGGAAGAACTTTCTGTCGCTTGTGCGAGCACATCTGTGATCATGTCTGTGAATAATTCTTTAGTTTGTCACCCCTTAGAAAAATTTGGAAGTGATCATCAGAAGGAAAACTTTCTTAAGGATGTCGCCTCTGGAAAGAAACTTGGTTGCTATTGTTTGAGCGAGCCAGGGAGTGGTTCCGATGCCGTGGCTATGACCACAACCGCAAAAAGAACTGATCGTGGTTGGCTTCTCAATGGTGTTAAAAACTTTATTACAAATGGAAAAGAAGCAGAAACGGCCATTGTTTTTGCTATTGTTGATGCTGAGAAAAAACACAAGGGAATTGCGGCTTTTGTAGTTGAATCAAGTCGTGAAGGTTATCAAATTCTGAAACTTGAAGATAAATTAGGGATTCGAGGTTCAAGCACCGCTCAAATTGCACTGACAAATGTAGAAGTTCCTGAAGAAAATTTAATTGGTAATGACGGTGATGGTTTTAAAATTGCTATGACGACCTTAGATGCGGGTCGAATCGGAATTGCCACTCAAGCTTTAGGGATTCATCGAGCCGTTTTTGAAGAAGTTCTTTTATATGCTCAAGAGCGAGAAGCTTTTGGAAAGCAAATTTACAAGCATGGTGCCATTCAAGATTATATTGCCTATATGCGGACAGAATTGGAAGCTTCTCGCTTGCTCATTCGTTCGGCGGCTCTTATGAAGGATCAAGGCAAAGATTATTCTCGTGCGGCGGCTCAAGCGAAACTTTATGCTGCAGAAAAATGCATGGAAGCTGCGGTTAAAGGAGTTCAAATTCTTGGAGGTTATGGTTACGTCAGTGATTACGCTATGGAAAGGCATTTCAGAGATGCAAAAATTACTGAAATTTATGAAGGAACTAGTGAGATTCAACGACTCGTGATCACATCTTCTCTTATTCGCGAATTTAAGAAGTAACTTTAACAACGGAAATGCACTTGATACCAGCTATCCTTTAATGAATACACATTCAAAACAAAAGAAGAGTTGAAATTTTTTATCAAAAATCATTATTAAAAATTTCTTAAAAGATTCTCGATCAATGGGGAAAAGTGTAGAATATTAAACAGATATGTCTCTTCTCAAGACTTTGAATTCTTCGATTTTTAAAAAATTTATTATGGGTTTTAGTGGCTTAGCCCTCAGTGGCTTTGTTTTTACCCATATGTTGGGCAATATGCTGATTTTCAAAGGTGCCGACGCCTTTAATCTGTATGGGCATGGAATTGTGAGCTTGCCAATTTTTCCAATTATTTCCTACGGATTGCTGGGAATCTTCGTTCTGCACATTATTTGTGCCATCAGTATTAGCTATGACAACAAAAAAGCAAGCCCTGAAAAATACGCCATGAGCTCTCGAAGTTCTAAAGCTTCTTCTTTGGCAAGTCGGACAATGATTTATACTGGAACGGTTTTGATGGCCTTTTTGGTTTTGCATCTTCTTAGTTTCAAGTATGGAGACTATATTGAAACTGAAATAAACGGTCAAAAAGTGAGAGACTTGTACGCACTTATTATTAAGCTTTTTCACAATCCGCTCTATGTTCTGGGCTACATTTTTAGTCTCGTGATGATCGGCATTCACTTGAGTCATGGTCTTTCTGCCAGTTTTCAGTCTCTTGGCTTTTATCATAAAAAATACACGCCGGTGATCAAATGCATCAGCTACATATATGCAGTCGTGGTTGCTGCAGGATTTATTTCTCAACCTATTTACGTTTACTTTTTTAGATAAGGCTTTAATATGACTATAGAATTAAAATCAAATTGCCCGACTGGTCCATTGGCTGATAGGTGGACTCAACATAAATTCAACATGAAACTTGTGAATCCTGCAAACAGGCGGAAGTTTCGAGTTCTCGTTGTGGGTACTGGTCTTGCTGGAGCTTCAGCTGCCGCTTCACTAGCTGAGATGGGCTATCAAGTTGACGCTTTTTGCATACACGATTCTCCGAGAAGAGCGCACTCGATTGCGGCTCAAGGGGGCATCAATGCCGCAAAAAACTACCCGAATGATGGCGACTCTGTTTTTCGTTTATTTTATGACACCGTTAAAGGTGGTGATTACCGAAGTCGAGAATCCAATGTGTATCGACTCGCAGAAGTTTCCTTAAATATTATTGATCAATGTGTCGCTCAAGGTGTTCCTTTTGCTCGTGATTACGGTGGCTTGTTGGCAAACCGTAGTTTTGGAGGAGCACAAGTAAGTCGAACTTTCTATGCTCGAGGTCAAACTGGACAGCAGCTTCTCCTTGGTGCTTATGCCGCTATGATGAGACAAGTTGGATTGGGAAAAGTTCGATTACTCAACAAGCGGGAGATGGTTGATCTTGTGACAATTGACGGCCAAGCTCGAGGTGTTGTTTGTAGGCATCTAGAAACAGGCGAAATTGAAAGCTATGCTGGTGATGCGGTTCTTCTGTGCACTGGTGGTTATGGTAACGTCTTTTATTTATCGACAAATGCAAAAGCATCCAATGTGACAGCTACTTGGCGGGCCCATAAAAAAGGGGCTGCTTTTGCTAATCCTTGTTTCACGCAAATTCACCCGACCTGCATTCCAGTTGCGGGAGAACATCAATCAAAACTCACTCTAATGAGTGAAAGTTTAAGAAACGATGGGCGAGTTTGGGTGCCAAAAGCAAAAGGCGACAAGAGACCTGCTCGAGAAATTCCTCTTGATGAAAGAGATTATTATTTAGAAAGAATTTATCCAAGTTTTGGAAATTTAGTTCCCAGGGATGTTGCTTCTAGAAATGCCAAAAAGGTTTGTGATGAAGGTCGCGGTGTTGGCGAAACAGGATTAGCTGTTTATTTGGATTTTGCGGACGCTATTGAAAGAGATGGCGAAGACGCTATTCGAGCTCGTTATGGGAACCTTTTTCAGATGTATGAAAAGATTACCGGAGAGAATCCTTATAAAGTTCCCATGAGAATTTATCCAGCCGTTCATTATACGATGGGTGGATTGTGGGTTGATTATAATTTAATGAGTAATCTTCCAGGCTTACATGTCCTTGGTGAAGCAAACTTTTCAGATCATGGAGCCAATCGACTTGGCGCCTCTGCTTTGATGCAAGGTTTGGCAGACGGTTACTTCGTGGTCCCTTATACTCTTGGTAATTATCTGGCGTCGACGAAACTTGAAAAAGTCGACACATCACATGCAGCTTTTAAAAGTGCTGCTGAAGAAGCCAAAGCTAAGTATCAAAAATTACTCGACATTAAAGGCCGTCAAAGTGTTGATCAGATTCACAAAAAACTCGGCAAAATAATGTGGGAGTTCTGTGGCATGGCCAGAAGCAAAGAAGGTCTCAGTGGTGCTATTGAAAAAATAGCCGCGCTCAAAGAAGAATTCTGGTCTGACTTAAGAGTTCTCGGTGAAGGAAATTGCGTCAATCAAGAGCTTGAAAAAGCCAATCGTCTTGCTGACTTTCTAGAACTCGGAGAACTGATGTGTCGAGATGCGCTTGAACGCGAAGAAAGCTGTGGTGGTCACTTTAGAGAAGAGTCGCAAACACCTGAAAACGAAGCCCTTCGTAAAGACGATGAATATTCTTACGTTTCTGCTTGGCAATATGAAAATGAAAAAGAACAACTCATCAAAGAAAAGTTAAACTTTGAATTCGTTGAGCTCATGCAACGAAGTTACAAATAAAGGGAGAGGCGGAAAAATGGCTGGTGGAACAAATTCAAAAAAAATAAATCTCAACCTGAAGGTTTGGAGACAAAAGTCTAAAAAAACTCAAGGAAACTTGGTTGATTATAAAGTAAAAGACATCTCTGTAGATATTTCATTTCTAGAAATGCTCGACATTTTAAATCAAGAACTCATTCACGCTGGCGAAGAGCCCATTGTTTTTGACCACGATTGCCGTGAAGGCATTTGTGGATCCTGTTCGTTGACGATCAATGGAGACCCTCACGGTCCAGATGCTGGGACTGCAACTTGTCAGTTACACATGCGCCGTTTTGATGATGGCGACACCATTTACATTGAACCATTTCGTGCCAATGCTTTTCCCGTTGTAAAAGATCTTTCGGTTGATCGAAGTGCTTTTGATAGAATTCAGGCTGAAGGTGGCTATATTTCAATTAATACTGGAAACGCACCAGACGCTCATGCCATGCCTGTGCAGAAAGAAGCCAGTGATGCTGCCTTCGATGCCGCAGCTTGTATTGGTTGCGGAGCTTGTGTTGCAGCCTGCAAAAACTCTAGTGCCATGCTTTTTGTCTCTGCAAAAGTCAGTCATCTGGCGTTACTTCCACAAGGTGCTCCTGAAAGAGAAAAGCGAGTTTTGGCGATGGTTGGGAAAATGGATGAAGAAGGTTTTGGAAATTGTTCCGTGACTGGAGCCTGTGAAGCAGCCTGTCCGAAAGAAATTTCACTCGATAACATTGCTCGCATGAATCGTGAATACCTCAAAGCAAGTCTTAAAAGCACGCAGTAATTTTTTTGTAGAGCTCTAAGAACTTTATTTTATAAGGAACTGTTTAAGTTTTAAACGGGCGACACATACTTTGTCCTTAACTTCACCTCTACACTGAGTTATATTTATTTTCGTGAAAAAGAAAAATTTAATAAACGCGTTATTCTTGGGACTTACAGTTGCTATTATTGGAGCTATTGCTCCAAATGAGGCTTCAGCAGATTTTGACGAGAGTCTTGAGTTTAGAATTCAAGAGGCAAAATCTCGCGCTCAGAAGCAAGATAATCTTTCCAAAACTTTTGATGGAGTGAGTGTTGTTGGCTGGAATTGCACTATCGAAAAGGTTGTGACTCTAAATGGATTGTGTGAATTGAAAATTAAAGACAGAAGCAATACAATCTCGACCTATGTAGCTAGTCCAGGTGTTGCTGCTATTTTTTCAATGGACGTCGATTTCTCAACTGATAATTTATCCATAACTGTTTTTAACAATAATGAAATCATCAAGATTGAAGATGGAGACGGCGTGAAAATTTCTTCCAAAATCGTTTATTAATTGTAAATCTAAGATATACAGAGGTTAAAGTCTTTGACTTTGACCTCGTTTAAAAAAAACTTCATAGTCGCTCTATGCTTGCTGGGCAAAAGCAGCTAATATTAAGACTATGAACATCGTTATTACAGGAGCCAATAAAGGAATTGGCTTGGCTCTCACAAAAAAATTCCTTAATGAAAAACATTCAGTATATGCTTGTTGTCGAAAATCTTCAGAGGAGCTTCGCTCTCTTGAGGGTGTTACTCTTGTGGAGGGGCTTGATGTCTCCGATGAAAGTTCTTTTGAAAAAATTAAAAGCTCTTTGAAGAATGAGAAGATTGATCTTCTTATTCAGAATGCTGGAATCTATTTGAAAGAGACCGCAAAAGAATCTTTTCAAAAGCAATTTGAAGTAAACTCTACAGCTCCAATGAGGCTTTCTTTAGAGTTGAAAGAAAAAATGAATTCACCTTCAAAAATTGCGATCATCACCAGTAGAATGGGCTCTATAGCTGACAATACGAGCGGTGGTTCTTATGGGTACAGAATGTCAAAAGCTGCTATAAACGCTGGAGGCTACGCTCTGGCATTAGATTTAAAATCAGAAAACATTGCCGTTGCTCTTATTCATCCGGGCTATGTGCAAACTGATATGACGAGTAATTCTGGACACATTTCAACAACAGAAAGTGCGGCTGGAATATTCGAACAAATCTCAAAGTTGAACATTGAAAATACGGGGACTTTTCTTCATTCAAATGGTGAAAAGCTTCCTTGGTAGTTTTTTGTGTTCTTCGTAAATTTTTAAATGAGAGCTAGATTTCTCTTAGTTTTTCAAGTAAATGAGTGCATGAGCGATGTTTTTTTCCTTCGAAAAGCTCGCTGATACTTAGGAACTCGTCTCCCAACCACAAGTGGTTGAGTCTTGTTCCGTTAGTTTTAATGGCAGCGTGAATACTTAAAAGAGTTTCTTTTAAGTCTGAAGAAAGCTTAGGGGAGAAGTCTTCAAAAACGAGTGTTTCTTCTGAAATTCCTAACTCATCCTTAGCGTCCTCTATATAAAAACTGCCAAAGCCTTCTGCTGTGTACAGGGGGTTGCCGTAAATGTCTGTCGAAGAAACGAGTAGATCGTAATTTGTTTCCAATTTGAATTTTTTGTCTGAAGCTTTTTTTTTGAAATGAAGGAGTTTTTCTTCGGTGGAACTGAGAATAACAAAAAAAATATCTTCATTATTGGTAGCTAAGAAGGCCAGTTCAATAGAACCATTTTTCACGTTGCCTTGATAAGCTTCTGTTTCGAAAAGCTTCGGGTGGTAAGGGTTGAAGTCTGAGTAAGAAGCGTCAACCTCTTCTATTCGAGCAAGATAAGGCAGGAAGAGGTGTCTTTGATCTGACTCAGGGTCTTTTAGGGTAATTCTATCATCTTGGGCAAAGGAAAAATAATTGCTGCTTTGAAAGAGATTTCTTTGAACTAAGATTTCTTGATCACTTAAAAGCTCAAAGCTTTCTAAGCTTAAGAAGGCCTGACTTTGAGTGCCGTTGAGATATGTCATTTCTACTGGGTAGCTTTCTCGGCTCGATAACCTATAAAACTCATTAGAATTGGGGTCTGTGGAAAAATAGTGCTTGATGGCGGGTCTTTTTCCGTTTGAGAGATCTATTGCCTCTAAAATAACAAGCTCTAAATCAGGGTGAAACCAGAATTGTAAAACCTCGCCGTCATTTGAGATAATAAGATCGTCAATATCACATCGAGCTGAAGGAATAAAAGTGCCTAAAAAAAGAAGGCCGACCAGGATGGATTTCAACATGATGATAGTGATTTATCAGAGCTAAAGCGACTCTTCAATTTCATTCGTTATTTCGCAGGTCTTTTTCCATCAAAATTGGAGCCAATGATGGGGGCTGTTTTAAGCTCATTTTTGATGATTTAAATTCTGAACATTAAGCTATATCTAAAAATATAGAATGCTTTTTTAGTGAAAAAATAGAAAAAATCACTAGTTATAGCCTGATAAGTTAAATTATCGTTAACTATAAGTACTTGATATTATATATATTCACATGTATAGTTAAATAAATGCTTCAATTTATAAAAAATCTATTTAAAAAAGAAAGTAAATCTAAAAAGAAGACTCGAAAAGCACGTAAAAAGAGGCTTATTTCGACTAAAAATAAAGCGAAAAAAAAGCCTCAAAAAAGCAGGAAAAAAGGCCTTAAAAAACTATCAGAAAAAATACGTTCATTTTTCTTTAAAAAAAGCCCCCCAAAAGAGCTCAAAAAGCTCCGTCCCTTTCATGACGAAAAAGTCCACTCAAAGAAGGCGCACCTTCTTGAAAGAAATCCAGTTCAGGAATCAAAATTATTAGAAGATAAAAGCTCTCAAAAAGCGCCTTCAAGCGTTGTTGAATATACGGAAGCTGTGACAACCCAGGAAACTCCTCCTCACGCGATTAAAGCGATGGAGGATTTTAGCTATGTCCAATTAAGTAAACACACACAAAGAGCCTATAAAAATGACCTCAAAGATTTCTTTTCTTTCTTAAAAGTAAACGGCAAGCTTGATTCGTGGAACAACTTAGAAAGCCGAGACATTGCAGAGTTCCGAAGCTTTCTTTATGAGAATAAAAAGCTAGCAAAAACGACAGTAACAAGAAAATTGGCGGTCTTAAAAAGCTTTTTTAAATGGAGTCACGCTCAAAAGTGGGTTGACCGAAACCCGGCGGAACTTGTTCGTGGATTCCCTCAACGACAAGAGTCCAACACCGGTTTCCTTGATGATGATGAGGTTGATAAACTCCTCAACTATTACGGATACCCCTTAGAAATTAAGCTTTCCGATGCCCTTTCAAAGGTCGTTGTAGAAACTCTACTGATGCTCGGATTGAGAAGGGGAGAAGCTGTGCAGATGTGTCTTGGAGACCTCATTTTTCAAGATAAAAAATGGCTCATTAAAATTAAAGGAAAGGGCGATCGTGAGCGCCTTCTCCCCATTCCCAATAGACTGGCTCATACTTGGAGCGAGTGGTTGCAAAGAATTATACCAGATGAGAGTCCCCTTTCTTTATCGATGCTTGAAGACACGCCATCTTGGCAAATTTTTTTCAAACAGTACTCAACTCAACCGATTTTCATCAGCACCCGTTTCAAAAGCTTTGACCGTAGTCTTTCTACTTCAGAGGTTGGAAGAATCGTTCGAAAATCAGCCTTTCGAGCTGGTATTGTGAACCGCGTTTCACCCCACATGCTCCGATCCACCGCGATTACTCACGCTCTAGACTCTGGAGCTTCTCACCGTGGAGTGCAACAAATGGCTGGGTGGACAACTCCACTCATGATTACTCGCTACGATAAGCGAAAAAATGATCCAAAATTTTCAGCGATTCACAATTTGAAATATGCTCAAGACAAAGATGAAGGTGAAGCTGAAACAGCGAATGAATTGAATGACAATAAGAGCTAAGTCACCATAAATACACAGTATATAAAATTGACTTTGAATGAGTTTAAGGAGACAATTCAATTCATTCCATGACCATAAAAACACTACTTTTTAGTTCTTTGCTGGGCTTTGTTCTTTTGAATTCAATAAAAGTTCAAGCTTGCACTGATGAATTTATAAAAATAAATTCCCGACGACATTTACAACATCTCAGAACTTTACAAAGGCAAAACCCAGAAGAGTTGCAGGTTCAAAACTTTTTAAATGAAAGAACATCAAGAAGGTTTCTTTTTGATGTTCTCATTGGAAAGAGTCAATTAAGCCAATTAAGTTTAAGGTCGGAACCAGGACTAGTTAAACAGGGTCCTACCTCATCAAAAACTAATGATTTAGAGGTTGAGGAGCTCTTTCTCCAAAAATTGGCCGCCCTCTCAAAACAAAAAAAATATGCTTTAAATGCTGTAAAAATTTTTAAAGAGACTTGTCATCTCAGAGAAGAAAAAAAACTTCGAGGCCTCAACGAATGGCTCCATGCCATGCAGAATAGAAAAAAAGAATATTTAGTTTATACTCTTTATGAACTTCTCACAGCAAATGCTGTTGCTGGAAGTAGTCTGTTTGACGTTGACCTTTCTACTGATTCTCAAAGAAAAAACAAAAAATCTATGGATTTAGCTCTTTTTGCTCGAGACAATTTTTCAAAAAGTCCTGATGCTTTTATTGAAGTAAAACACTCTTCTGAATTCTTTGATATTATCAAGCCCTTAAGAAGTATTGCTGAAAAAGCTAAGGTGATGCGGCGAGAGTTTTCAAATTCTTTAATGACTGGAGTCATTTATACTGAGTTCCCTGATGATGCTTTTTTTGAGTTTTCAGAAGCAGAAAACGTCGCTGATGGAAAAAATATTTCAGTAACATTTTCTAATTTTGGAGATTACACCATTCAAGGAGACCAAGAAGAACTCGGAAAAACTGATCTTCGTGGCAATTTTATTCTCTCAAGAATGTTGAACCTCGCAGAGGAAGATCGTTACGGATGGAGAACCTTAGCAAGACTCGTCATTATTGATCACAGAACTGGTGCCTATTTCTCCGTAGACACAAAACTTTTTGAACAAGGCAATTACCAAAAAGCCATCTCAAGTGGTTTCGATTTAAGTATATAAATTGTAACCCTGAGTAAGAATCAACGAACTGCTCTCTAGATTCTTTAAGTCCTTTTTTGGCTATGATATCTTTTTTTCAAGTAAATATTTAAAACTAAAAGTTAAAGGAAAGGACGCTGCTTTTGATGGCACTTTGAGAGACTATCTCAACTATGCAGAAAAGGCAGAGCTGATCGAATCCGCAGAGGAATTTATGATCATGAGAAAACTAAGAAACCAAGAAGCTTATGATTACAGCGATGAAGATCTTGACGCTTTTTATGGGCAAGTTTTTCAAAAGACTCAATCTTTAGTTAGTTTTTTAAATCAAATTATCAAATAAACATTTCCTTGTAGCGTCTCAAATCTACAAAAGCATTCAAAAAAAATATTAATTTATCCGGTTGAATTTAATTCTTGATTTTTCTTTTTTTGAGCGCGAACTCCAAAGTCTAAGAACTTGTACCAAGCACGCTCGTGTGCATAGTAAAGAAACATCTTAGTGACGACTTCCAGACCACCAATCTTCAGGCCAAAACTCATATTGCCGGTAACAAACCAACCCAAAAGAATGGTGTCTATAGTCGCAATGAATCTCCAAGTGAGTGTTTTAGCAAGGTGGCGTTTTCTTGATATTTGCGGCATAAGCTGACTCCTTTCTTATTCTGAACAATATTTTAAATAATGAAAAGCCTAAACTTAGTTATTTTGGTACTCGAGGCCGGGGTCGAACCGGCACGGGCTTGCGCCCACAGGATTTTAAGTCCTGTGTGTCTACCAATTCCACCACTCGAGCATAATCTTGGTAAGATACAGATTATTGAATTAACTTCAGATGGCCTCTTTTAGTCAATATATATTCTCATTAAATTTGACTCCAATCAGTACCAATTTCAACGTCAGCTTGAAGGGGGACTTGAAGCTTGGGGATATTGAAACTTTTAAATATTTCAGGGTTTTCCATGATTTCCTTTAAGTCCTCTGCGAATTGAGGAGCGTTCTCTTCAACAACTTCAAAAATGAGTTCATCATGCACCTGGAGAATCATTTGAGCCATTGGGTAGGCGCTTAACAGCTTATTGGAGCATTCTATCATGGCGAGCTTGATCAAGTCAGCAGCCGAAGCTTGAATAGGAGTGTTGATGGCCATTCTTTCAGCAACTCCTCGAAGTATTCCATTTTTGCTTTGCATATCTTTTAAAATTCTTCTTCGCCCAATAATACTTTGCGTCTCTAAGCTTTCTCTCGCACCATCTTTAGCTGAATCCATGTAAGATTTGATGCCTGGAAATTCTTCAAAATAACTCTCAATAAAATTTTGTGCTTCTTTACGAGAAATTTTAAGTGCTTTGGCCAATCCAAAAGCACTCTGACCATAAATAATTCCGAAATTAATGGTTTTCGCGGCTCTTCTTTCATCTTTAGTAATCTTAGTGAGCTCTTTTGAGAATATTTTTGAAGCTGTTAAGGAGTGGATATCGGCTTTATCTTTAAAGGCGCGAATAAGAAGTTCGTCTTGGCTATATTGAGCTAAAAGACGGAGTTCTACCTGAGAATAATCGGCAGCAACCAATAAATTCCCTTTTTCAGCAACAAAGGCTTTGCGAATTTCTTTGCCTCGACTTGTTCGAATAGGGATGTTTTGAATGTTTGGGTTGGAGCTGGCAAGCCTTCCGGTTTGGGCAATAGTTTGACTAAACTGGGAATGAACTCTTTTTGTCTCAGGTCGAAGAAGCTCGGAGAGAGCGTCAACATAAGTATTTAAAAGCTTACTCAGTTCACGAACCTCTAAAATGCATTGAGGAAAAGGGTGTTGCAAGCTCAGCTCTTCAAGAACTTCAACATTCGTACTTGGACCCGTTTTTCCTTTTTTAATGACTGGTAATTTGAGATCTTCAAAAAGGACTTTTCCAATTTGTTTGGGGCTCAAGAAGTTAAAATGATCGTCCACCTGAACACCAAAATCTTTCAGCATCTGAATCGCAGCTTTTTTAGTTTCATCGAGTTCTTTATGAAATTGTTTACTCAAGACTTTTAAAACTTCAAGATTCAAGGAAACACCTTCTAGTTCCATTTTAAAAAGAATAGGGATGAGCTTTTTATCGAGCTTTTCATAAACGGCATCAAGCCTGATGTTTTCTAGAAGTAACTTCTTGATTCTTTTCCAAAGCTCAAGAGTGACCCAGGCATCTTCAGCCGCATAATGAGTCGCTTTGGACAATTCAACATGGCTAAAGTTCTTGCCTTTTTCAACAAGTGAAGAAAATGGCATGCATTCGTAATGATTTAAATATTTTTTGGCAAGATGGTCCATAGCGTGCGATCCGCTGGGGTCTAAGACAAAAGAAGCGACCATGGTGTCGTCAATTTCTAATTGATTTGGCCATTGAATTCCAAAGGCATGAAGAATATGTAGATCAAATTTTGCATTCTGAAAGACAATGGGCTTTTTCCTTTGATTCAAAAACTCTTGAAGTATTTTTTTAACTTTTTCCAATTCTAAATGAGTCTTTTCTTCGTGTTGTAATGGGACATAATAAGCTTTTTTAGCTTCCCCACAAAAAGAAAGACCAACGATGTTATCGGCATCTAAATAGTCTAAGTGAAAAGTCTCAGTGTCTAAGGCTAAGTCACTCTCTAAATAAGAATTAAGAATTTTTTTAAACTGCCCAATTGTTTTTATTTGAATAAATTCTGCTTGGGAAGCTCCACCATCTTTTGACTGAGAATTCTCAGTGTTCTGAGTAATTTCTTCTTTTTCTACAAAACGCTCGAGTAATTTATGAAAGCCAAGTCTCTGCGCTTCTTGGATGATTTTTTCTTTTTGAAGCGCTTTAATTTTATAGTTGTTTTCACTAAATTCTATCGGGGCATCTTCATAGAGACTAACTAGTTTATGTGAGCAACGGATCTGATCAATGTTTTCGGCAATATTTTCAATTTTCTTCCCCTTTAAGGCGTCAGGGTATTTGATTTTTTTATCGTTCACCTCATGCCTTTTTTGAGCTTCTTCTAAAATTTCTTCAAGACCTGAAAAACTCTGCATTAAGGCTGCTGCGGTTTTTGCACCAATTCCAGGTGCTCCAGGTATGTTGTCTACGGAATCACCGCAGAGTGCCTGAAGTTCATGAATTCGATCTGGACTCACACCAAATTTTTCCATAGCCGCCTCTTTGTGAGACCACTTTTTTTTCATGGTATCGAGAAGCCAAACTCGATCGTTAATCAATTGCATAAGATCTTTGTCTGAAGTGACCACAATAAAATTCTTTTCCGTATGAACTTTTGTAATCGTCGCGAGAAGATCATCAGCCTCATAGCCTTCTTGGCTGAGTTGAGTGTAGCCCAAAAGCGTCATGAATTTTTGAGAATTTTCAATTTGAATGCCGAGATCTTCCGGTGGTTCAATTCGATTGGCTTTATAGTCTGGAAAAATTTCATGTCTCTTTCCCTTTCCTTTTCGATCCCAGCACAAAACAATCTCGTTGCTTTGATGCTGATTTCTCAACTTCTCGATCATATTAATAAAAGCCAAAGTCGCGTGAGTTGGAGTCCCGTCCGGAGCCGTGAGCTCACTTTGAACCGCATAATAGGCCCGAAAAATATAAGAACTCGCATCTACTAAGAAGCAGGCATTTTTGATGAATTCATCGCTGGGTTTTGTCGACATAAGAAACTTCTAGCGTGATGAAGCAGAGGCTAAAAGAACTTTTCAAAGTTTTTTATGGCGCGACTGTCTTGAAGTGGAAAAGCAGAAGCTTTACATTCAAAGAAAGCGCCTTTTTTCCAAAGCCCTTCAAAGTATTCGTTCATCAACGGGCTCTTTTCGATCAGGCACCAATCTTCTTTGAGCCCTAAAGCGCTAGAGAACTTATTGTGCGCACCTTCATTAAAGAATTTTCCAATGTTGTCAAAGTCAGCATCCAATGAAAAAAACTCTAAGGAAAGTGTGTAGGAGTCCTGGCCATGAGGAAGAACAAAAAGTCGAAGAAAGGAGTTTTCAGTGTAAATGCCATTTTTAAAAAACTTCTGATCAATCACAAGATTGACTAAATTAAAGTGGCTTAAATTTTCTTGAGTGATGACTCGAGTATACTTTTTCCAAAAATATTTATTCAGAGTATCTTTTTTTTGAATAACGGATTGAAAGACTTCGGGAGCTTTTGGAGCTTCAAAATGTAGTGTGACCGAGTTCATTGACTGAGAAGAAACTTGTGTCACCTGAGTGTCTTCGACAACTTCATGGAGTCGAAGATCTAATTCTTCGTTGTTGAGTAAGGCAAAGTTCAAAGATTTGAAATCGAATGGAAATTGAATTTCTTGAAACCAGTCCGTGTTCAGCTGTTTCTTTTTATCGAGTAAAGTTGAGAGCACCGTGTTCTGAAAAAAAACATTCAATGCGGCATCAAAAGACAAATAAGCTTTTCTTAAAAAATCAACGTCTTCATGGTAGTAGCATTTCTGATCAATGTAAAAGCTCAAGCTTTCATGAGATATCTTTTGAATTAATTTTGCATCTATTGAGGAAAGATCAAAATCTTGAGCAAAGCAAAGAAGTTGCCAGGGAACAAGCTTGAAGGCATCTTCCGAATAAAAATACTTCATATTCATTTCATTAGAAGATTGTTGAGTTAACTTTGAAAAATGCCAAGCACTCAATTTTGTATCGAAATTATCAATAATGAAGGCTTGTTGTTTTTTTTCTTTTTGAAGGATCATATTTTTTTTTCCAAAACAAAATAAAGTTCAAAGTGTTGACGCTTTTCTGCTGAGGCCGAACTCACGAACCACTCTTTAAAATGAAAGTTCTCTTTGAGAGATTCTCTCAGCTCCCACTGAGTCACTCCAAAAGGCGGCCCGGAATTTCCCGCACTGAGTAGAAAAGTACCAAAGTAGAGTCCATGAAGGCTCAGAGCTGTACTCACAGCTTCGAGGTATTCTTTCCTTCGAGAAGGGTGAATAGCACAAAAACACGTATGCTCAAAAATGGCATCAAAAGAATTTTTGTGACTTTGAAAGTAAGCAAAGACGTCTTCACACTCATAGTTTAAGGTGCTTTGTGGATATTTTTCTAGAAAAGATTTTTTAGCATCAATGCTAAAGTCAACAAGAGTGGTCTCTTGAAAATGCTTCTCGAGATAAACGGCATCGTGTCCAATACCTCCCCCCGGAATGAGAACAGATTTGTTTTTCTCTTTGAAATGTTTTTCGTTGAAGTGTTCCGTTAAAATCGGGTTGACCGCCCCCATGTCCCACCAAGCAGTTTCCTCGACGTAGCGAGTATCCCAGGCCTCTTTTAAATTGACATCTATCTCCATATCTTCATGCATTCGATGAGATTTAAAAAAGTTTTCTTTCAGGAGTTTCTTCTCATTGAGTTGAAAAAGAAAGGGTGATTGAGCCTTTTGAAGAGCCACTGCCGGCAAGAGTTCCGTTCCAATAAAAGTTCTGAGTCGACCCCAGTCATCAATAAAAATTTTCTGTAAGTTGACGGACTCCGTCCTTCCCCCCAGAAAAAACCAGTCACAACTTTCTTCGTTTCTCAATTCAATTTTTTGAGCCACGAGAGGGTCACTGAAAGCGTGTATAAAGACCTCTTTTTCGTCTACTTGACTCACAATGGGGGCACGAGGCTCATCAGGAATCATTCTTTTCATTGATGAAAAAACTTTTTTTAAGAAATCGCTATCATCGAGTCTCATGCCATCAGAAACAGGGAAACCATCTTCATCGATTTCTAAAATATATTCTTTTTTTTTATTCATTTTGATATGACAATGTTTTCTGTTTTCAAAAGATCAACTATTTCATAAATTGATTGATCAAGTTTGTGTTTTTCAATTTCCGAAATTAAAAACCAAGCCAAGTCGGTAGACTCTTCATTTTTTTGAATTTCATTAGAGCTCACTTTAAAGAGATAACAGAAATCATAATGAAAATGAGAAGGCACTTCTTTGAGTTGTGGAATGATGTGACGATCAATGCGAAAAATCCCGTCAAACAAGCTTACAGGTGCTTGAATGCCGGTTTCTTCTTCGAGCTCACGTTGAGCCACTGCAAAAAGGTCGTCTTCCCCATCGGCATGACCTCCGGGTTGAATCCACATTTTCAGTTTTTTATGATTCAGAAGAAGTATGGAGTCTTGTTCATCGTTAAGAACAATGGCTGAAGCCGTAAAGTGACCGGTTAAGTTTTCTCGCAAAAAAGCTTTTTCACCGTCTCGCTTCAAAAAGTCTATAAAAATTCTTTTGAGAGAGCGCTCTTGAATGCCTTGGGGCTCATAAGCCTGTAAATCTTCATACGCATTCATTAGAAATAATCATAGAATGCAGCCTATTTTAAGTAAAGTCTCTTTGGATCAAGCTCTTCTCGCATGATTTTCAGTGCCTTTGATGACACTTTTGGCGTGTTGACAAGGTCGAGGGCAATTTCAAAGTGAAAGGAGCTTTTTTTTAGGAGGCTTTTGGGGTCGACACCATCATAGACCTCTGAAAGATACAAGCGGCCTTCATCGCTAAAGGAAAAGACCCCGTAATCAGTGATGACTTTTGTGGGGCCGGCTCCAATGTGCTCCGACCACTGTTTTCGTTTTTTTGCTTTATAAACATGGCCTGGACTGGTGACGAAATCGCATTCTTCCACAAAAGCCCGTGGACTCAATCGCATGACAATGAGTAATTTCTTTGCATGAGTGGCAATTTCACAGGCGCCACCGCTTCCTGGTAGGCGAGTCTTTGGCTTTTTATAATCTTTTCCAATAACAGTGCTGTTGAGATTACCAAAGGGATCAATTTGAGCCCCACCTAAAAAGCCAACGTCAATATTGCCTCTTTGAAGATAGTGATGAAAGACATCACTGCTATTACAAATACTCAAAGCATTCGCCGCCAGGGTGGGATCCCCAATACTTACCGGAAGTCTTTCAGGCAAAGTACCAATGACTCCAGATTCATAAATCATAAATAAATTTGGTGCGTGTAGACGCATGGCCAGATTACAGGCAAGGTTTGGCAAGCCGATGCCCACAAACACGTTTTCCCCTTCATTTAACTCTAAAGCAGCACGATAGGCCATCATTTCGCTTTTAGAAATACTTTCACCATTAGTAACCATAATTCACTCCTTGAGAAATTTTTGACGAAGCCGCTAATTTTTTCATCAAAGAACTGTTCATTTTTTTTATGTATTCACTTCGATCTTGAACGCCAAAAACAAATTCATCGAGGTAATCTTGGTAAGTCTTCGGATCTCTAGAGATTTTATCCCAAGAAATATAAAAATCATTATCTCGATCATAGTAACCTTGAACATAAGAAGGGTGACAGGCGAAATTTTCTTCAACCACCGCTGAAACTAAAAATCCTGGAATCAAAGTTCTATTGGGGTCTTGGCGAATCACACTGGAATCGACAATTTCTTCACAGACAATAATTACTTTTTTAGATGCAAAGGCAGATTCTACTTGTGTTCCCATGAGACCCCAGACTTGCGCATTGCCTTCTTTGTCGGCTCTTTGAACGTGAATAATAGCCAGATCAGGGTTGAGAGCAGGAACTGTTGCTAATTTTTCTCCGGTGTAAGGGCATTCAATTTCTTTAATTTTCTGATTTGCCTTCACTAAGTCAGTCGCATGATAAGAGCGCAACGGCCAAAAAGGAAGTCCCTTCGCGCCAGCACTTAACCTCCCTACCATTCCAAAGTGAGAGTATTCTTCAATTTCAAAAGTGGATTCTTTGGCTTCTATTTTTCTTCTGAAGGCATGGAGGCTTCCAACTCCAGGATTTCCGGCCCAACTAAAAATAAGTTTTCGGGCACAATCGGCTTCAATGAGCTGGTCAAAAACCAAATCTGGTGTGAGTCGAGCCAGGCAAAGGTTTTTATTTTTTTGTCTGATGATTTCATGCCCCGCTGCAAAGCAAATTAAATGAGTGAAGCCTTCAATAGTTAAGCTCATGCCATCTTCTAAATGTTCTGCAATCGCTTCTTTTAAACTCAATACTTTTTCCATCGATATTCCTTTTCAAAAAACTCACCGAGGAGTTCGTCTAGTCTTGTTACAAGAGTTTTTTGTTCTTTTTTCGTCGTCGTAAAAGGAGGGGCTAAAATAATAGAATCACCGCTACAGTCAACTCTTTGTCCCGCCGCACTCCAGAAAATAAATCCACTTTTAAAGGCAAATTCGTGGAAGCGTTCAATGACTTTTCTCTCTCGATCAAAGGAAGTCTTCTCTTGAGTATTTTTCATGAGCTCAATGCCAATGAGAAAGCCCTTTCCTTGAACACAAGCAACATGCTCGTGTTTGAGAAGTTTTTCACGCAGTCCAGATATTAACGATGTGGACTCTGATCTCACTTTAGCAATCAAATCTTTTTTATGAACATATTTAAAGACCTCCAAAACACAGGCGGCTTGAGAGGGGCTTTGCATAAAAGTTTGAGCTGGCGACAAATTTAAATTATTTTTTCTGTAATCCTCAAAAATCTCATCGCTACAGAGAAGGACACTGGCGGGAATGATCCCAGCGTTGACTGATTTTCCCAGGCATAGAAGATCCGGCTCAAGACCCTCCTGTTCTGAAGCAAAGTATTTGCCACTTCTTCCAGCCCCACAGGCAACTTCATCGGCAATCATGAGAATATCTTTTTCACGACAGAATTTTTGAATTTTTAGAAGTAAATTCTCAGGGGTCCCGGAGCACGCAGCTGAAGAAGCACTCATGGGTTCAAAAAAGAATCCCGCAATGTTTTCTGCACCCATTGAATTAACTTTGTCGACAAATTGCTGATAATAATAATCGCTCGCTTGAGATTGCCAATCGCCATCAAAAAAGAATTCGTGTGGAGTTTCGACGAATTCAACTGGGTAGAGATTCCCAGAGAATTCTTTCTGATAACTTTTTCGACCAGAAAGCGAAAGAGCCATAAAGGTGTTTCCGTGGTAGCCAGGACTTCGCGCAATGAATTGATGTTTTCTTTTAAAGCCGCGAATTTTTTGAATTTGCAAGGTTATTTTTGCGGCGGCCTCAATCGCTTCAGAGCCTGAAGAAAAAATAAGAGTTTTATTGAGTTTTCCTGGAGAAATGTCTGCAATGCATTGAGCATATTCCTCTAAAGCTTTGCTACTAAAATGAAGTCCATTCACATAACTGACGTTATAGAGTTGTCGAGTGAGCGCATCAATCAGTTCCGAGCAGCCATGACCAACGCAATTCACAAAGGCTCCTCCAGAATAGTCGCTATATTCTTTTCCACTTTCATCCCAAATAGAAAGCCCATCGGCGTGACTCACTTGAGGGTAGTCCCAGTTTAAATTTCTATAGAAAACTTTTGAATGACTCATATGACTTTGAAATTTAGAATATCCTAGCCTTAGCAGAAAAACACGATTTCTAGAAATAAAATACTCCTAACAGCAATTGATGAAGAATGACAGGAGCGTTATTCTTCAGTCATGAGAAAAGTCTATATTTCAGCAGCTTTCAGATCGCCAATTGGAAAATTTGGGGGCGCTCTCATGTGTTATTCTGCCGCTGAGTTGGCGGGACTGAGCTTAAAAAAGGCTATTAAAAAAACTCAATTTAGTGAAGCTGATGCGGTCATTCTGGGACACGCCAGGCAAGCGGGCTGTGGGCCAAACCCGGCGAGGCAAGCTTTAATTTTAGCAGAACTTGATCAAAGTATTCCGGCATGGACCTTGAACCAGGCTTGCGCCTCGGGAATGAGTGCAGTCATCGATGCTGCCATTCGCATTCAAAGCTCCAACGCACAGCAAATCTGGGCTGGGGGTGTTGAGTCTATGAGCAACACGCCTTACTTGTTGAAAAATTTTCGTTGGGGAAAAAAACTCGGTCACAGTCAAGTTCACGATGGCATGTATCAAGATGGTTTTCATTGCCCGATGGCTGACATGCTCATGGGTAATACCGTTGAAGAGTTCATTGCCCAAGAAAGAAAAATCACTCGAGAAGAACAAGATGATTTTGCTCTGAGTTCTCACGATAAGGCTCTTTCTGCGCAAAAGAATCAATTGTTCGAAAATGAAATTTTAGAATTTGAAGAAATCAGTCATGATGAAATCCCCCGAGAGCCAGAAAAACTTAAAAAGCTTCGAGACTTAAAGCCAGTTTTTGATCCAGAATACGGAACGATTAGCGCCGGAAATGCTTCAGCTCTGGGCGATGCCGCTTCGTGGCTCTATTTGAATGAAAGCAAAGAGAAGGCACTTGCTGAATTTATTGATTTTTCCATGACGGCACTTGATCCTCGTTATATGGGAATGGGGCCAGTGGCATCCATTCAGAAACTCCTTCAAAAAACAAATTTAAAAGTTTCAGACATTGGCCTTTTTGAGATCAACGAAGCCTTTGCCGCCCAGGCCATTGCCTGCCAAAAAGAGCTGAAAATTCCAAGTGAAAAATTAAACCTAAAAGGTGGGGCCATTGCACTTGGACACCCCATTGGAGCTACTGGAGCAAGAATTCTCAGCACCCTCATTCACAGTTTGAAAAATGGACAATACGGCGTCGCTAGCCTTTGCGTCAGTGGAGGACAAGGCGCCAGTATTTTACTGAAACGCCTCTAACAAAGGGACGGAGCAAATGAAGGCATCCATTTTGCAAGGAGCTTATTGCATGAGAAAATCAAGAGCTCTCACCTGTTTTGAAAGTAGCGGATTAGTCCACAAATTCTGGAAATGTCACAATTCTGAGTTCTTGCTTAAGTCTTACGATGCGAAGGCAATGTATTCTCAGCATACAACGAAAGCTCTCAAACATCAGTCGATTAAAGGAAAAGTTCATGTACAGGCTTTCTGTTATATGGATAATCACGTGCACATGTTGTGTGCCTATTCGGAGGGAAGCTCTCACCTCTCTAAATTTATGCAGCGAGCTCATTCAAGCTTTGGAGCTCAATACAATCGCAAACACAGCAGAACTGGAAAAGTAGCTGTAGAGCGACCTAAAACGCCTGTAGTGGAAGATGAGAGTGATGCTCAAAAGGATGTTCACATGTATATTGAAGCCACCTTTGCGAGCTGGAATAGTTCGAAATTTAAAGCAGTTAAAAAACTATCAATTTTCAAGTTATCAATACTATGCTTACGGCATTGAGAATCATTTCACAAAAAGCTTGAGTGCTCCAAAATGGTATCAGTCTCTGGGCAGTACAGCTAAAGAACGGCAAAAGAATTATAGAGTCTTGTTTAGGGATTATCTTAAGTGTACTGGCTGGATCGGAACAGCAGGCAACAGAACTCAAAAAGAAGAGCTTTCACAATGTCTTGAGCAAAAGTTTTTTAGGCAAGATGTGGGATCAAGAAAGTTTTTGGAACTCAGACAAATATTTTATTTAAAATATTTAAAGATCAAAGAAGAAGATCGAAATTTGAGTCCTTCTGATATTCTCGATAAATTTTTAGAAGCAACTTAGCCGAAATCAGTTCCTTGTTTTTTTTGAAATATGTAGAATGTGCTCTGTAGTGTCTCAAGCACTAAAAAAGAGCCTGCAATTTATTTTGTAGAATGAGAAAAAATTTTATTTTTCAAAATGAACTCATTTAAAGCAGAGAAAATCACTACTCATCCAAAAAACAAAGAGTTTCACGATGAATTTTTCTAAAAAACAGAAAAAATATTCTTTGAACGGAAAAAGCTCCGTCCCTATTACCTCTACCTATTACCTCTAAATTTTTGGCTTTCTTGACTTCTCTTAGGATCGAAACCCATCTCTTTTCTGCCTAAAAAACTTTACAAAGTCCAAACTACTTTTCAATGAATACTTCTCACGCAGTTCTGCATGCTCAAAGTTAAGTAAGAGATTCGCTTTTCTCTCATCAGCCAAAAGAACAGGAGTCGATTGTCCTAGCGAGTACTCCTTCTCATATTCATTTAAATAGCTATTCTCTGGCCAATATTTCTTGCTAAAGTCCAAGTTAGTTTTCAAGTAATTGTGAGAAAAATAGAGCTTCGTTTCATTTGGAAAGCTCAGAATCTTCTGCATCGTTTGCAGTAAATCTTCGTAGCTTCCTTCAAATAACTTGCCACAACCTAAGTTAAAAAGGGCGTCACCCACAAAAAAACTTTGGGCTTCTTGAAAATAAAAAGCCAATTGAGGCATGGTGTGGGCTGAGAGATCGTGAACTTGAAAATGAAATTCACCAATACTCTGAGTGGTATTTTTACTGATAAAGAAATCGACGCCTTGAATTCTGTTTTGTGAGTCAATAGGAGCGTAGAGTGGAACCTTGAAGGCTTCTTTGAGTTTCAAGTTTCCGTCTGTGTGGTCCCAATGATGGTGCGTGTTTAAAATGGCAGTCGGTTTTACTTTTAATTCTACAATTTTTTTTATAAAAGCTTCAGAGACTCCGGGGTCGAGAATGAGTGCCTCTTTCTTATTGTGAATAATGAAGGCATAATTGTCCTCGAGAATTTTCAGAACTTCGACTTGAATCATTTTCTTTTCAATCGAGCTTCAAGTAATTTCTTTTTTAAATCTTCCCGGTTTTTTTTTCGAATTTTAGCGTCTTCAAAGAGTTTTTTTTCTTCATCACTTTGAGGAATGAGTTCGGGCATGGCGACCGGCTTTCCTTCGCTATCTAAAGAAACAAAGGTCAAAAAAGCTTTCGCCGTATGAAAAGATTCACTCAATTGAGGGTTCTCTGCGCTGACTTCGACCATCACTTCACAACTACTGCTATGAACACAGGTCAAAATTGCCTCAATATTGACAATATAACCTTTGAGAATTGGTTTCATAAAATGCAGTTCATCAATACTCGCAGTAACGCAGGTTTTTGCGCTGTGCCTTTGAGCGGTGATGGCGGCTGCAATATCTATCCAGCTCATGACAGTTCCCCCGAAGACGCCATCAAGAGCATTGGTGTCTTGAGGGAGAACGAGTTGTGTCATGATGGTTTTCGAGTCTTGAGGATGTTTGCAAATCATTTCTTTCATTGGCTCCTGAGAATAGTTTAAAGCCTTTATTGCTGATTAGAAATAGCGAAACAGAAAAGATAAAAATTTAAGTCAACTCAATACAATTTAAAAGGAGCTGTGATAAACTAAATCTAGAAATGGACAAAGAGGAGCTTTTTAAAAAATATCGATCAGAACTCAGTTCGGAGGGATTGCTTTATTCACAAAATAGGGCCCTTATTGAGAATCGACTAGCTGCAAAACTCATTGATGTCATTGTGGTGCAAATCTGCGTCGCTATTTTTGCCTTCTTTTTTTACACGTCATTTTTGATAGTTCTCATTCCATTACTCTGGTATTTTCTAGACCTTTACAACGATGGTCAATCGCCAGGTAAGTGGATCATGGGGCTTCAAACGGTGGAGTGCCGACAAGCTATGCCCCCCAAAGGACTTCAGTCTCTATTGAGAAATATCGCTTTTATATTTTTCAGTCTTGGCGTCAGTTTTTCGACGACAATTTTTGGAAAAGGGCTTCTGTTGCTAGGTTTGGCTGGAATTATTGCCGAAACTTATTTTATTTTTTCTATTCAATCAGGTCTGCGAGTTGGGGACATTGTCGCTGGAACGAGGGTTTTTGATTTTAAAGATGAACACAGCTTCTTTCTGGAAAAAGAACTCTTACTCAAAGAGACGCTTGAAAGTGACAAGTAGCGTCGCTGAGGAAGTCTCCTAAAAAATAATCTTTCTTCAGATCTCGAATAATTTCAGAAATTTAGCTAGTCTAAAAAAGACAAGTGTTGGGAGGCACCTAAAAACATATGAAACTATTATTAAAGAAAACTTTAACATTATCACTAATCGCAGTGCTCACGTCAGCTTGTAATGAAGCAGGAACTTCAGCTTCAGGATCTCAAGGAAGTTCAAACATTGTTAATCCACTTAAAGGATCAACTCCAATTTTGAAATATAGCGGTGGAACCATTACTGCGGCAGATGTTGGTGATCTTGTTTCTCCAAAAATCAAATCTTTAAATGCACAAATCATTAAAGATTATCAAAAAGCGGCTGAGAATAAAGTTATTGAAAAGCTTCTCGACGCTGAAGCAAAAAAGCAAGGTGTTCCTGATGCTCGTGCACTCATGGAAAAGGTAGCTGCAACAGCGACGGTTACAGATGCAAAAGTGGATGCTTTTTTCAAAAAAAATAATCTCTCTAAAGGCTATAAAGACCCTCAAACCGGAAAAACAAAAGACGTGAGCAAAGAAGAAGTTAAAAAATTCTTGCTCGAGCAAGAGAAAAACACTGCTCGTCAGGCTCTCGTTCAAAGCGTTCAAACAAAAGCTAATGTTCAGGTTCTTTTAGAGGAGCCACGAATTAACATTACTTTGCCTCATGCGGATCAAGTTCTAGGGCCAAAGACTGCTAAAGTTGTGGTTCATGAATTTAGTGATTTTCAGTGCCCGTTCTGCTCGCGAGCTAAAGATGTTGTGAGTCAAATTCACAAAGAATATGGCGATAAAGTTGCCATTGCTTTTCATCACTTTCCTTTGAGCTTCCATAAAGAAGCGAAACCTTCCGCTATTGCATCTAATTGTGCCGGAAAACAGGGCAAATTCTGGGCTTATCACGATCTTCTTTTTGACAAACAAAGAGAACTTAAAGGTGAGAATTATCCGAAATGGGCTGAAAGCATGAGCCTGAATATGGATGAATTCAACAAGTGTATGAAGGATGCTGCCATTGCAAGCCGAGTTGACGATGACTTTAAAAAAGCTCAAGGCTACGGGGTTAACTCAACGCCAACTTTTTTCGTTAATGGAAAAAAGCTCGCTGGAGCCCTTCCATTTCCTGAGTTTAAAAAAATAATTGATGCTGAACTCAATAAATAATTTTAAGTTGAATCCATCAAAACCTTCAATTCAAAAAGGAGCACTTTCAAAATCTGAAAGTGCTCCTTTTTTTGTTTCTTTTGAAGGTGGAGAGGGAGCTGGAAAAAGCTCTCTGATTCAGTTTTTCTTAAAGTTACTCAATAAGAGCTCCATTCAACACACTCTTCTTCGAGAGCCAGGTGGCACCCTCATTGGTGAAAAAATTAGAGAAATTCTTATTGATAACTCAAATAATGAGCTTTCGACGCATTCTGAAGCGCTGTTGTACTCGGCTTCAAGGGCTCAACTTATTCATGAGAAAATACGTCCTTCTTTGAAGAGTGGGCTTTCTGTTGTTTGCGATCGCTTTGTTGATGCCTCATTGGCTTATCAGGGAATTGGACGAAAATTAGGCCTCAAAGCAATCCAAGACCTCAATTTATGGGCGACTCAAGGACACTTTCCAGACTGCACCTTTATTGTGGATGTGGATCCTGAAATTGGACTGAAAAGGGCTGCAATTCGACAATCTGGGAAATTAGACCGCATTGAGTCTGAAAGCATTGTTTTCCACCAAAATGTCCGAAACGCCTACCTTGAGATCAGTAAATGCTTTCCGGATCGAATTATATTAATAGATGGAAATCAAAGCCAAGAGGATGTTAGCATAGACTTTGAGAATAAATGGACACAATGGCACACAAATTGGACTCAAAGAGTAGGGCAAAGCTCCTTACTCGACTATTAGAAGCTCAAAAACGCAATAAGCTGAGTCATTCCCTCATTTTTGAATCTACCGACCAAGACTATCTCTTCAGTCAAATTGTAGATTTTGCTAAAACGCTTCTTTGCCTGAATTCTCAAGATTCTACAGCCTGTGAAAACTGCAGCTCATGCCAAAGCATTCGAAATGAAGAATCATTAGAACTGACTCATCCAGATTTCAAAATTCTTTCTCCCGACAACGAGAAGGGCTACTCCCTCTCTTACATTAAGGAGTCTTTAGCGTTTATTCATTTAAGTCAGGCTCTTTCAGAAAATAAAATTGTTCTGATTACTCAGGCAGACAAGCTTCTTGTTTCTGCTTCAAACGCACTACTCAAGCTCATTGAAGAGCCTCCAAAGAATTCATTTCTTTTTCTCAGCACACAAAACGCTCAATCACTACTTCCAACCATTAAAAGCCGTTGCCATCTTTATAAGATTCTCAACCCTCAAAAAAAGTCGGCAGTTTTAGAAGATGATCTTTTAGAGTGGAAAGATTTTATGAACTACCTCTCAGCAGGATGTCCTCCCAGAAAATACTATCGCTGCCCAGCAGATAGTGAAAGTTTTTGGAAGGAAAGAGCTTTGGCCATAGAGCAAATTAAAAACATAGCCCTAAAAAGCTGGAGTCTCTCAAAGAAGGCTCTTGAAAATTTATCAGAAGAATCACAGCATCGCATCTTGAGCACTCATGAGTTCTTAAGAGATGCTCTCAATAACATCGAAACTTACACCAATCCCTACGCACAGTGGGCACTACTGAAACGTTATCAGTTTGAAGGAAAATTATGGACACAATAGAAATCGTTAGAGTCAAATTTAGATGGCCTGGAAAAATAGTAGAATTTCAAAACCCGAACAGACTTGTTCTCAAAAGAGATGAGCCTGTTGTTTGCGAAACTTTAAAAGGGGGGACCATGATTGGAAAAGTCAGTATTCCACCTCGGATTCGCATTAAACAAGAAGGCGACGATAAGTTAAAAAACATTTTAAAAGTAGCCAGCGATAGCGAAATGAAACTTGAAGCGCCGTCTGACATCTACAAAAAAGAACTCAAATCTTTTTTTGAAACGAGAGTGCGTGGTCGAGAAATTCGTGGAGTTAAATTCATCGACTGCGAACTGACTAATTCGGGGAAAAACCTCATTGTTTATTATCGTAGTGAAAATAAAAAATTTGATTACCGGGGTATGGCAAAGGAAATGGCTGGTAATTTTGGCCACACGACAGAAATGCGTTTAGTGGGTATTCGTGATGCCGCAAAAGTAGCCGGTGGAATTGGAAAATGCGGACTGAGTCTTTGTTGTAGCACGTGGCTTCCAGACTTCGAACCTGTCACCATTCGTATGGCAAAAGATCAAGGGGTTTCCTTAGAGCCAGAAAGCATTAATGGCCAATGTGGTCGACTGCTTTGCTGCTTAGGCTATGAGCACCAGAACTATGCTGACCTCGTCAAAGGACTTCCGAAGGTTGGAAAAATCGTCATCACTCCACAAGGTGAAGGCCGAGTCACGAAGGTCGATATTATTCGAGGGATTATCAGTGTTCGCAGTGACAAAGGTCAGGTAGAAAATTTTGATAAAATGGAAGTCAAACGTAAGTTTGGACCAGGTAATCAGCCTTCAGCAGAAGATCAAAAAAAACAATCTGAAAAAAAAGCTGAAAAGCCACCTCGAAAGTCTTTCAACAGAAATCAAAAAAAGCCTGAAAACAAAAAAGGTTCATGAAGCTTTTTGACAGTCATTGCCACCTTTTCTCAAAAACCTTATATGGAAAAGTACCAGAGCTGATTGATCAGGCTCTGGAGAGCAATGTCGTTGGCTGTTGTGTCATTGCCACAAAACGTGAGGACCTTTTACTTATTCAAAAAGAAATAGAATCCCAAAAGATTCAAAATGAAAAAAAAGATTTTCAAATGCTTTTTAGCAGCGGTATTCACCCACATGAAGCGGCTAATTACATGCCTGAAGATCTCAACCTTGTCGAGGAAATCATGCCTCATGTGGCTGCTATTGGTGAAACAGGACTCGATTACTATTACGATTTTGCACCTAAAGAAAAGCAAATTGAGCTTTTTCGTTACCACATTGAACTTTCTCGAAAAAGTCGAAAGCCTTTTGTCATTCACTGCCGTGAAGCTTCAGAAGACATTCTTCAAGAAATCAAAGCTTCTCGAATTCATAAGGAATTAGAAATTCCAGCCGTGCTTCATTGCTCAACAGAAAACTGGGAAGTAACGCAAAAATTTTTAGACTTGGGATGCTTTATTTCGTTTTCAGGAATTTTGAGCTTTAAAAAAGCAGAGCTCATTCAAGAGAGTGCTAAAAAAGTTCCTCTCGAAAGAATCATGGTGGAAACAGATAGTCCTTATTTGGCTCCAGCCCCCAAGAGAGGCCGAGAAAACCAACCAGCCTACACTAAACATACCTTTGATTTTCTGGCACAACTCCGAGGCGCTGAGTCCGAAGCCTTATCGGAACAACTCTTAAAGAATACCTACCGATTCTTTAACTGCTAAAAACTAAATTTTCTTTTTCTAATCTGGAGAGCTTTTTGATGGCCGATTCTTTTTTTTGAGCTAAAGAGCGGTTCGCATATTTCTTCATGTAAATCAGCAGAGAAGGGGGGTCGGAGCGAAAGAACTTAGCACCGCCCTTGATCTTACCCTGATGCTGCAGAAATCTGCGAGTGGGGTCTTTGGCAATTCCAGTGTAGTATTTTCCTTTTTGGGTCTCAATGATGTAGAGAAAATACATAGGCGTTCTTATGGTCTCATGGCATTCTGCAAAAAGTCAAAAAAGTCGTCATTTGTTGATCTATTCATTTGATGAAGACTCCTTTTAAGATAAGAATGAAAGGGGACATGATTCCACAAATATCTCAATTTGCCCCTCAAGCTATTTACTATTTCTTCATAAGCAGGTTCGTTGTTTCCTTTTTTATTCCATTCTTTGGAATCCCCAAAAGAATTCGAATCAGTGGTCAAGAGATTGTCTTGGAAAAAAGCCACTTTTCAGCCATTCCATTTTTAGCCACAGCCGTATTACTCATCAAGAAATATGCTTTGAGTTTAAATCGCTACACCATCATCCACGAAGAAAGCGCTCAAATCCTTTTAGCGGTGATCGTTCTTTCCTTAGTGATTGCTTTTTTCAAAGTCTCCGATCTTTTCGCACTTTTTTTAGGTAAAAGAAGAATTGATCTCGAAGGCAAGCACTTGAGAAAAAACAGTAGAAATACTTTTCAAAAAACCCCGTTAAAAGATTACAATTTTAAAAGAAAGCATCGACCTGGCGCTAAAAACTTAGAGGATCTCATAGGAAAGAAGTAGAAAATGACAAAAGAAAAAACACCAGATTTTGCATTATTAAAAAAAGCACTTCAATCGTTAAAAATTTCTTTAGATATGACTAAAGACGACATTGTTCGCGACTCCTGCATTCAAAGATTTGAATATTCATTTGAATTGAGCTGGAAAAGCTTAAAAAAATACTTTTTGTGGAATCAAAATCTTCACGAAAGTAATGTCAGAAATTTGTTTAGAGAAGCCGGGAAGGCTGGTCTCATAGATAACGTCGAAGAGTGGTTTGACTTTCATCGAGCCCGAAATTTAAGCTCCCATACTTACAATGAAGACTTGGCTGAAGAAATATATCTCACAGCTCAATCCTTTTACAAAGCTGCTATCATTCTTTTAGAAAGAATTGAAAAACTAAGCCAATGAAACTGGACTTAGACCCTCATATTGAAAAAGAAGTTATTAAGGTTATTAATTTGTTTTTTGATTCTTCAACAAAACTTTTCATTTTTGGATCGAGAATGACGAACACTGCTAAAAAATATTCAGACCTCGATATTTGTATTCATGAGTACTCAGAATCAAAAGAGCTGATTAAAAAAAAAATTCAACAGGCCTCTGAAGCTTTTGAAAATTCACAGATTCCCATTAAAATAGACCTTTCACTTTTTTCTGAACTACCAGACTCCTTTCAAAGATCAATTTTAGAGGATCATCAGGAGCTGGATAGACAAAAGTTTACATAATAGAGATTGTCTGAGCTCTAAAATACTGAAAAAATGACGTCTGAATGCCGTTCATTAAAAAGCGCCTGATCATTGGTTCTTGGCTCATAGATTGCTCCATTAAAGCGAGTTAAACTAGAAGCTATGAATTTTAAAAGAAGTTTTTACTTACTTTTAGCTTTCTATGTTGGAAATTCTTTTTCAGCTATTGAAAACTATTCCTTGGATTTCTTAAAGTGCTTTCACAAGCTAAAAGTTCTCAACAAAGTCGAATACAACCTGAACTGCAGCCTTTCTGAGCTTCAAACACAGTTACAAAATTCAAAAGATCAACTCAAGCACTATGGGAAAAGATATTTTATTGCTAAGCTTTTAAAAGAAGATTTTCAATGGAAGAAAAACAAATCAAACGCTCAAAGTATCCAAAAAAAATCACAATCCCGAAGAGATTATTTTATTTTCAAAAGTGACATGGATGAAGACTCTGCTTCAAGATATTTTTTTCCAGAAAATCGTGTTGACATAAAATCGTCTGAAAAACTTGTTAACGGATCGGATGAGCTCAAAGAAGTGGGGAAAAAATACCTTGAATTGAGCTATTTCCTCCTCAAGCCTCTCATTGAAGACAAAAAGAACCCCTATTTAAAAGCTTCTGCTGTGGAGCTTTACTTTAATTTTTTAGGAGAAACTCGTTATTTTGAAGAATTAAAATTATTTCTAAAGAAGCACGATAAAATTTTTACCGAAAACAAAACTCGCAGGCATCGAATCATTCAAAAGCTAGCTTATTGGCGAAAAAACTTTGCCGCCTACCCTGTGCAAACATGGTTAGAGGAAAAGTTACAAGAATTTAAAGGTGAGAAAATTTCTGGTAAATCAGAAGAAGAGCTCAATTACTGGCTCGCTCACTTAGTTGTTTTAGAGAAACCAATTTCAACTGATCATAAAAAACACATTGATGCGACAGCTCGACAGCTTTACGTCGCCTTTCCCAAAAAAACCCACGCTTTGAAAATTGACCAACTGCTCGCTTATTTTGGAATTGAAAAAAATTTTCAAAGACCTTCTTTAACAAACATGAGCACTGAAGAACTTTTTTTAAAAGTAGAATCCTTTATTCACTACCTTGATGGTCGCTCAGCCGCCAATGTCATTGGGGCCATTCACGGGAGAATGCTTGAAAAGAAACTCAATCGAGAAGCGGCCTGGAAGGCTTTCAAGTTGCACGTCAAAGTTTTGAGACTTTTAGATGAGCGCTCCAAGATTCCCCCACTCATTCCCATCTATAATCAGCACGCACGCTTTCTCAGTCCCAATAAAAACCCGAGTGCCAATGATCTCGATCGCATGCTCATGGTTGCTGGTTATCATTGGACTTATGGAGACTACAAAGACGCCTTAGACATCCTGACAAATGTTGAAACTCTCAACAAGCGATTGAATCGAGGGAAAGAAGCCAGAGTCGCTTTTACTCGAGCACGGATTTTTGAGCAAAACCGATCTAAATCCGAAGCCATTCAAAAAATAACTCAAGCTCTAGACTTTAAAAAAATGAAAAGATCTCGAAGGCTCGACCTCAAATGGCGACGTTTTTTTTTAGAATATGAATCCTCTAAAAGCTTCTCAAGTTATCAAAAGATTTACAGCTTAATTGAAGACCTCGAAAAGGAATCTAGGGCCTCTCACGATTATTATAAATGGTCTTTCTGGAAAGCCAAAACTTATTACAATGCGGGTGAAAAAACTAAGGCCAGAAGCTTCTTTAGAAAACTCTACGCTGAAGCTCCTTTTAACTATTATGGAAACTTAGCGGCCTTTGCCATCAAAGAACTCACGGGGCAATTTCCCAGAAACTGGAAGCAAGTAGAGCCTCAAAAGAAAACTCTCAAATTAGACTTCTCAAAGTATCTTCATAAAAATGGACAACCGAAGGAGAAATCTTTTGAGGATCTGGCCATTAGCCTCGCCCTTTTACGCTCCCAAGATGAATTCGCAAAGGAATCTCTCCGAAGTTTTAGCTCGAGTGAAAGAAAATATTTAAGAAACAAAAAGATATCAACTGCAAAAAGAATCGAATTTGCTAAATTAGCAACTGAGTTCAAACTACAAGCTGGTGAAAACATGGGAGCTCTGAGAAGTGCTGAAGCCATGAAAATGCGCTTTGGCGACCTCCTCAAGGATGGCTACTGGCAATACATTTACCCCAAAGCTTACTGGGAAATTATTCAAAGCAATGCCGCTAAAATGAAGATTGATCCCTGGGTTATTGTGGGGCTCATTCGTCAAGAAAGCGCCTTCAACCCAAAAGCCCGCTCCTTTGCCAGCGCTCTAGGCCTTATGCAAATGATTCCCACCACGGCTCGTAAAGAAGCTAAGCTCATGAAGATCAAGCACTTTGAAATGGAATCCCTCTATGAACCAGAAAACGCCATTGCCCTCGGAACACATCACCTCCATGGACTTCTAGAGAAATTTGATTCCAGCTACATTTGCAGTTTCGCCGCCTACAATGCAGGAAGACCTCCAGTCCTTTCGTGGTTAGAGTATTATTCAAAATCGAGCCCCCTCATTTTTTCAGAAAGAATCTCCTACAAAGAAACTCGAAATTACGTTAAAATTTTAATTCGAAACTACATGAACTATTTCAGACTCTACGGCAGCGGTGAACTAAAACTCGAAAAGCTTTTTAAAATGCCCAATACAACACGAGAATTTAAAAGTGTATTGAAGGATTCTATTTAGTGACGATGATCGAAAATCTTCTTAATTCACTTCAATCAGTAAATGTCACTTTTCGGAGCTTATTTAAAAGGTCATTTGTAATCTTTTTTGGGTTGGGATTTTCATTTAGAAATTCAGAAAGAATTTCTTTAGATTTTTTTTGTACCTCAACGACATGAGCAGAACTGCTTGGAAAATTTAAGACAAAAAGTAATCCTTCCAATAATCCAGGAACTTCAGAATGATCTGCGGGCGCCTCTTTGAGAAAATTCTGTGCAATATCTAAAGCAGTCCTTCGAGCCTTTTCTGCCTGATTATCAGAACCGTACAAATCTTTCATCACAACAAGCACCCCTTCTAATAATGCAGGAACTTTAGAGTGATCTGGAGAAGCCTTTTTGAGAAACTTCTGTACAATTTCGACAGCATAGACTCGAGCTGCATTCATATCATCTGAAGAGAAATAAAAATCTTTCATCACAATTAGAGCTCCATCTATTAACGGAGGAACTGCAGGGTGGTCGTTGCTCACTCGACTAAAAAATCCACTCATGGCGAATAAAGAAAAGTTGCGAGCTTCATTTGAAACTAAAGTCTTATTTTGACTCTTAATAACAAAGAGCAATCCTTCAAATAAAGCAGGTACTTCTGGATGATCATCACCGACGTGATTAATAAACCATACAGCTTGAAAGACCGCTTTCTTTCGAGCTAAATTTACTTCATCTGATGCATCTGGATTCTTCATTAGAGCGACAAACCCCTCTATTAATTTAGGAGCTTTTGGATGAACAGCTATTATTTGTGGAGCCTCACCCTGAGGGAAGTCGTTTTTTCTGCTGTATAAAAAATTTTCCACAGCAGAGACAGCCATGAGTTTAGAGATATTCGCATTCAGAGAGTAATCTGGATTTTTCATTACAAAAGACAGTCCAACTAATAATCGAGAAACTTCAGGACATTCAAATCTTTCTTTTTCTGAAAGCTCTTTTAAAAACCCTCTTGTTACAATGACTGCTTTGAGTAGAGATTCATCAGAGACATCTGGACTTGTCATTGAGAAAAGTAGAACACCTAATTTTGCAGGAATCTCTGGATGATCTATGATTTCTTTGAGGATATTTCCAATGTTAAAGAGGGTATATTCAATTTCTTTATTAACAGAACCTGGACTTAATATTATTTTAAACATTCCATCAAACAACTCAGGAACTCTTTTGTGCTCAGACAACTCTCCTTGCAATAATTTTAATGTAGCTTCTAGGGCAGAGTTGAGAGCATAACTTGCTGTAGAATCGAGACCATACTTAGCACTTTGAGAGATTTCTTGATTTTCCATCAATGAAATTGACTCATCTATCAATACAATTAATTCATCTATGATCGCAGATGCTTTGGGGTGATCAGCCGGCGCAATCAACAGAAATTCACCTATAGCAGATAAAGCCAAATGTTGAGCAGAATGATATTTCTCAAAAGGATCTAAACTTTTTACGACAATTAACAATCCATCTAACAGCTCAGGAATCTCAAAATGCTCAGCTGTAGCTTCTTTAATAAAATCTCTGATGACACGTATCGTTTGAGGGTCTAAAAAATCAAGTCCTTCTTTGAGAACTTCAAAATAATTTTTATTATCAGGATGACCGCTATAATACTCTAAGATCTCTAGACTGATATCATGATCACTTGCAAGCGCCCAAACAACACTTTCAGAAATATCTTTTTCTTGAATCCTCTCTTGAAACAAGATCTTTTCAAGATCATCTTTTGTTAGTTTTTTATCGTTTTCAGTATTGATGGAAATTTCAGTAGTCTTCATCTCTAAAACTTTTGTTTGTGATTTTAACTGACTCGAGAAAAGACTTAGAGATATTACGAAAAAGTGAGATTGCGTAAAAAACTTCATTGTGTCACTATTAACAGACTTTCAAGATTGACACAACGAATTACTCTCAGCAAAACCCCTAAAAAATGAAAAAATTTAAAGTTTTTATCGAAAATTAAGACATTTCCCGGTTTCAGCTTCTCAATTAAAGTCGACCTTTGCTTCAAAATCTGCTTTAAATGTCCGTAATTTATCATGAAAATTTGTCTTGGATCGCGGAGCAGTGACTTAGCTCGATTACAGTCTCATTTGGTCGCTCAGAAGCTTTTAGAGTCTCATTCAGAATTACAGATTGATTTCCTTTTCCGTGAGAGTTTTGGCGATAAAAATCTCGACCTCGATCTCAGTAAAACTGGGGAAAAAGGTGTTTTTACTCAGGACCTTAAAGAGCTTCTTGAATCTAAAAAATGTGATGCTCTGATTCATTCTTGGAAAGATCTTCCAATTGAGGACTGTGCTGATAGTGAAATTGTGGCGACTCTCGACAGAGCAGATCCCAGGGATCTTCTGCTTTTTAAAAAGTCATCACTTGGAAAGAGAAATCCGGTTTTTTTGAGTTCCTCGCCTCGAAGAGAATTTCACGTTAAAAAACATCTTCAAGACTTATTGAACTTTCCCACTCAAAGCCTTCAATTTAAAGCCATTCGGGGAAACATTCCAACGCGTTTTGAAAAGTTTTTAAATGACTCTGAGGCTGACGCCTTTATTGTTGCCAAGGCAGCTTGGGATCGACTTCTTGACGCTCTCAAAAAGAATCTCATTGAAAATCCTGATTTATTAAACTCTTTTAAATACATTCAAGAGAATTGTGAGTTTATGGTGCTTCCAGTAAAACTCTTTCCGCCAGCACCTTCTCAGGGAGCTTTGGCCATTGAAATTCGTAAAGAAGACAAAGCCTTAAAAGAAATCTTTCAATCAATAAACGTTTCCTCTGTTTTTAGTTCTGTTCTTGAAGAGAGAAAGATTATGAAGCAAAGAGGTGGAGGTTGCCATAGCAGCTTAGGCGTTTATCATGACACTCATCCACACTATACACTTTGTGTTGAAAGTGGGGAAAATGATTACTGTCAAAATCTTGAAAGTAAAACTCAGGAAAGCCCTCAAGAATTTTCGAAACACACGGTCATTTCTTCTCGAGAATTTTTTAATGAAAGTTCTTTGAAAAGAATTCCTCTTCAAGCGCCCCTACAAGAAGTTGATTCCGAGAAACTTTATTTAATCAGTCACTATAATGAATCGGCTGCATTCTTGGCAAAAGAAAATCTAGAAAAAACAAAGCTTTGGAGTTCAGGCTTAACAACTTGGAAGCACTTGGCAAAAGCGGGCTATTGGGTCAGTGGCTCTTTTGAGTCTTTAGGAGAAGACTTTTTTAAAGACTCTTGGTCAAGTCTTTTTTCAAGTGAGTGCCTGTCTTTTAAGCTTAGCCACATTCAATCTGAGAAAAATTACTTTGATAAGAAAATAAACCTTTACGAAATTCAATTCAGTGACAACTACTTCAAAAGTCTCGATCATGAAAAGTATCAGACAATTTACTGGCAAAGTGCTTCACAATTTTCATTTTTATGGAAAAATCATTCCGAAATTTTAAAAGCGAAAACTCACTTTTCCGGTGCTGGTAAAACTCATCAAGAATTAAAGAAACATTTTAAGCCTTCGGAACTCTTCATTTTTAACAGTTATGAAGACTGCTTGAATAGTCAAAAAAAGGCTCCTATGAATAAGGAAGAATCATGAATACAAAATTTCAAAATGCTCTGAATGGAATCACTCAAAACACGCCTCCTATTTGGTTTATGAGACAAGCTGGTCGTTACCACAAGCACTATCAAGCCTTACGAAAGGCTCATAGTTTTGTTGATCTTTGCAAGACTCCAAAACTGGCTGCAGAAGTTGCCATGGGCCCGATTGAAGACTTCGATTTTGACGTGAGCATTCTTTTTAGCGACTTACTTTTTCCCCTAGATGCTTTAGGGATGGGGCTCACTTATGAGCCAGGACCAAAGTTGAAGTGGCAACTCAGCCCAGAAAACATTAAAAACTTAAAAGACCCCATCAAGGCTCAATCGGAAATGAACTTTCAGGCCGAAGCGGTTGAATTAACACGAAGTCGACTGCCGGATAGCAAAAGTTTGATCGGTTTCGTTGGAGCTCCTTGGACTCTTTTTACCTATGCCGTTGAAGGTGCACACAAAGGCGAACTTCAAAAAAGTAAATCCCAGCCGGAGCTTTTTCAAAATTTTTATGAGCTTCTTTTACCATTATTAAAATACAATATTGAGATTCAACTCAAAGCTGGTGTTGAAATTGTCATGCTTTTTGACACTTCTGCTGGGAACACTAGTCCCAGTTTTTTTAATCAATACATTCTTCCAAAAATCAAAACACTTTCAGAAGCTTTCCCGAAAAAACTAGCCTATTACCTCAAGGGGTCCTCTCTAGAGCATTATGAAAAATTAAAAGAACTTCCGTGGGCAGGCCTCGGCTATGATCACAGATTTAAAATGACTCATGTTTTAAAAAACATTAAACACGAAGGAGTCAAACAAGGTAACTTCGATCAGTCTCTGCTTTTTCTTCCGGAAATAGAATTCAAGAAAGAACTCGAAAGCTACCATTCCGAACTCTTAGCTTTAACACCTGAAGAAAGAAATTCTTGGGTTTGCGGATTGGGGCATGGAGTTCTTCCTCAGACCCCCGAAGAGCATGTTCGCTATTTTGTGCAACAAAGTAGAAAAGTCTTTTCTTAAAATTGAATCTATAAATTTTTAAGAATGAAAAAAGAAATTCATATTGTTGGAGCTGGCTTGAGTGGATTGAGCCTGGCTTATTTCTTGGTCAAAGAAAACAAAGACTTCGACGTCACACTTTATGAGAAAAGAAAAAATATTGGCGGACTTATTGGAAGCTCCCATTCTAAGTTCGGTCTAAGTGAATCGGCTGCAAATGCTTTCATGAACTCTGCGCTGCTTCAGGAAATAGCTCAAGATATTGGCTGCGAACTTGTAGAAAGAAAAAAGAGCGCTCGAAAGAAATTTATTTTTTACAAAAAGAAAATGCGGCAATGGCCATTAAGCTTCATGGAGAGTTTAAGCTTTGCCTTCAAGCTCTTGAAGAATTGGAGAAAAAAAGCAGCCCTTCCCCAAGAAAATTTGGAAGAATGGTCAGAGCGAATTTTCGGGGCTCCTTTCACTCAAAAAGTTTTGAATGCGGCCGTTGTGGGAATCTATGCCACTCGCCCCAAAGATCTCAGTGCTCCTTTAGTGACGGCATCCTTATTTAAGAAGAAAACTGAGACCACTTCCCCGACTCAAAAAATAGTCAAAGGCTCTATTGCCCCGAAAAACGGCATGGAAAATTTTATTCACACATTAAAACTATTTTTGATAAAAAATAACGCTAAATTTATTCATGAAAAAAAAATCCCTTGGGATACTTCAAAGGATAGCCGAATTCTAGCTTTAGCAACTTCAGCTTCCGATGCTGCTAAAATTTGCCCAGATCAATCTATTCAAAAATTGCTCTCAAGCATTCAATATAAAGGCCTTTTTTCCATGAGCCTTTTCTCAAAGCATAAGCCAACTAAAACGAAAAGCTCTTTTGGTTGCCTCTTTCCAAAGAGGGCTCAAATGAATGCTTTTGGGGTTCTTTTTAATGACAGTATTTTTGAAAACAGAATAGCGCCCCCAGCCCAATCCTCGGAAAGCTGGATCATTGAAGATAAAGGAGAAAGTGTTGAGTCAGTTTACGGAAAAATTACTGAAGATCGCAAAAAACTAGGCTTTCAGAGCGAAATTCTTCATTCTGAAATATTTCACTGGCCTCAAGCCCTTCCCATTTATTCCAGAGACTTAGAACAAAAGATTGATCAACTGAAGTTACTTTTAAAAAAGACTAAAAACTTTTATCTCACGGGGAATTATCTTGGTAGAATAGGGCTCAAGGCAATTTTGGAAGACAATCAAATTTTAGCAAAAAAAATTATTAAAGAGAGTATTGAAAAATGAAAACTGCAGTCATCATCAGCAACCTAGGTACCCCTGAAAGTTATGAAGTCAAAGACGTCAAAACTTACCTCGATGAATTTTTGATGGATCCTTATGTCATCGATATGCCTTATATATTTCGAGCACTTTTCGTAAAAGGCTTTATTCTGCAAACGCGCCCGAAGAAGTCAGCGGCAGTTTATAAATCTATTTGGACCAAGGAAGGCTCCCCTCTCCTCGTCATTACTCAGAAACTCATCAATAAAGTTAAAGCTCTCCTGCCTACTGAGAACTATGACGTTTATTTGGCTATGCGCTATGGAGAGCCCAGCTTTCAAAAAGCTTTGAATGAAATTAAAGAAAAGGACTATCAAAAAGTTCTCGTTCTTCCACTCTACCCCCAATACGCCTACGCCTCTGTCGAATCGACTCGTGCCTACTTTAAAAAAATCACGAAAGAGATTAAACTCCCTCCGACTTATTTTCTCGATGCCTTCTACGATGATGAAGACTTTGCGGATTGCATTGTCGCTCAGAACAATAAGCCCTCTCTCAGTGATTTCAAAGATCAATTTGACCATTTTCTTTTCAGCTATCACGGTGTTCCTGAAAAACAAATTCGAAGAACGGATCCCTCAAAAAAATATTGTCTGAAATCAAATGATTGCTGTAAAACGATTTGCGAAGCCAATAAAAATTGCTACAAAATGCAATGCATTCACAACGCCCAGCTTCTCGCTCGAAAAATGAACTTAAATGAAAGTGAATACAGCTACTCTTTTCAGAGTCGACTCGGCCCCATTGAATGGATCAAGCCCTATACGGACAAGACACTGGAAGCCCTCGCAAAGAAAGGCATCAAAAGACTCGCGGTTTACTGTCCAGCATTTAGTGCCGACTGTTTAGAAACTCTAGAAGAAATTGCCATTGAAGGAGCCCATGAATTCAAATCTTTCGGTGGAGAAAGCTTGACCATGATCCCAGCCGTGAACGATTCCGACCCATGGGCAAAACTTCTTGCTCGTTGGATATCTAACGAAGAAAAGATGCTTCCTTTAGAGATGATTTAGATTCATTTATAAATTATTTTTCTAATGGCAAGATCTTTGGCACTTTCTTGCGGCACAAAGCTCTCGGTTAATTTTTCAGACAACTCTAAGTTCATTTGAAAAGTTTTATTCTCATCGTTGAAATTTAAAGACGTGAGGTTAAAGCGATAATACGAGCTCGATCTATTGGAGACCCTTTCATTCGAGATCAGCTGAAAATAACGACTTAATTTCAAATCTTGACTTCCATTTTTAGGAGTCAGTTTTGAACTGAGTTCAATCACTTTATTATAGAGAAGAGGATCTTTTGGGTCGCTTTCAACGACTTGAGCCGTCCATCTAGGAATTGTTGTTTTTAATTTAAAATCGACTTGGGCCGTCACATTGTTTTTTAAAATAGTCAGCACATCAGTCACGCCATTTTCTTCATTTTTCTGCATTCTGAATTGTGAAGCATGTTGAGTATCACGAAGAATGTTTAAAGTAAGAGCATCGTAATCATCGTCACCCTCGTTATTAGAAACTTCATTTTCAAGAACCTGACAACTTTCTGCTGTGTAAGTCTGAAAGGTATAGACAACTGTGTTCATTTCTTCAGACTCAATAGAGACTCGGTAATTTGAGCACTCCTGAACGGAAGGAAGACTTTCACATTCTAGCTTATAAATTTCTTTACCATGAGTCTTTGAGTAGATGTTTTTTTCTGTTACCTGAAGCTTTAGTTCTTCATCATCACGATCATCATCCAAATAATCAAGCGTTAAAAGCTGCGAGGTCACATCAAAATCGATGTTTTTAATTTGAGAAACAAAGTCACTAGCCTCCCACCCCTTTTTCTCATGATTCATATAGGCACAAGAACTCAAAAGAGTGAGCGTCAACAAAGACATGGTAAAACTTTTAATCTTCATACAACTCTTATTATTCACGACATTACTGAGGATTTCTAATGATTTTAAATATTTCATAGCGTCCCTTCATTACATTCAAAAGACATGCCAAAGAGTAAAAATACAATCCTCAATCATTCTGGACACTTAAAGAGCCTTCTTAAACTCAATTTCAGCTAAATCCCTAAAACGTCAGACATCTTCTGGCTATATGTTATACAAGCACCGCCGCTCCCTCAAAGGGGTAAAATGGGGACGGAGCAAAGTTTTGTTTGTCGTTTCAGGTAGTTAGATGGCTCCGTCCCTATGTTTTTTCATGGAACATCCATAAATCTACTTAGTGTCGCCTTATTTTATTTTTTTTAGGAGCCCTAAATCTTGAAAAAAAACCTTTCTTCTTTTTCAATGTCTTCAAGTACTCTACTAAATTTTCACATTCGCGATCTATTGTAACACTTGCATCTAAATTTGAAGTTGGCGCAGATGAATGTCGGTAAGGAAAGTCATAATAATTTTTGTTATTTCTCAGGTATTGCGGCCGCATTGATTCGTAAAATCTCCGATCAATAAACCAGCTGCCCCCAATAAAAGGGACATGTTCTGCCAAATTAGGAAAAACTCGAACAAGATCGATACTCCAACTACGTATTGCATGAGATGATCCATCATTATATCGGTGAGGAGTCTTACTATCTTTCTCAATACTAAAATTGAGATCTAAACCATAGTCATCTTTAATGTAATTCACAAAATTCAACGTCCTATTATTCAACGTCTTACTGTCTATGTTATACTTTTTAAAACCAGTTGAGACACCCAACTTTTTGAGAAGGTCTTCTAGGTCAAAATTACAGGTAGATAGTGCAAAAAAAAGCGTGTAAACAAATTCAGAATATTCTCCTAAATTTTTTATTTTGGCTAACTCACTCTCAATAACATTTCTATATAAAAAATAGCCTAATTTAAAATTTGGAACACCGGCAACTTCAGGTTGAGGCACCCCTCCTCGCCTTCCAGACAAAACTACCTTTCTCTCTTTTAAAACTGAATAAATACTTCGTTTTTCTTTAATTTTTTGATTTAAATTATTGAGTTCTCTTTTATCTTCCTCTGAAACAATTAAATCATCGTTATGTCCAAGAGCACCGTCCCAGTCAGGATACTCCCTCCAAATCGGTTTGCCTTTATGACAGCGAAAGCAATTTTGTAGAGCTTCATTTAACAAAAGTTTATTCTCGCTCGTTAGTGAAAGTTCTGCAAATTTATATTTTTTTTCACTTTCATCAAAATGTATTATTTCAATTGTATTTTCGGATGGCAGACCTGAAAATGCAAAAATAGTTTTTGCATTTTTTCCATAACTAATAATCCTTGGGTGCTCATCAGTTGATTTTTGAGTAGACTCAGAATCTATCATTGCTGCCCAATTTGTCTTGTAAGAGTAATCAATCTCAGTAATTGTTTGTAGAAAGAGCCTTAAAGACTCTTTTGTGTTTCCTGAGTCATTGGATAAAGTTTTATTTATTTCTTCAGCTATAGCTTTAATTTTATTGATATCAATTCATTCAGAAAATACTAAATTGGCACAAAACAGCACACTAAATATAAAGAGCCTCATAATCACAGTTCGGCACAACCACAAAATTTCTTTATGTTTTAGCATACCCCTAAAAGTATATTCCTTTTTGCAAAAAAAAATTTTTAAGCACTCTGTTTAGAAAGACGCTTTTATGCTAATCAATTTTTGAAACATTTAAACAGAGTCACTGACAATTTCTTGACTAAAGCATTAAACAACACTCTTCAGAAAGCGGAAAGCCATTAAGCTCACAAAGAAAATCACTCCGAAAGACGCGAGAAAATAAAGAAAGAAGGCCTTATAATCTCCGGCTTCGAAAATGTTTATAAGTTCCAGGTTGAATAGCGAGTATGTTGTGAATGCACCCAGAAAACCGGTGCCGATGATTTTGTATTGATCGGGGGTCAGAGTGTTTTTTTTCATGAAAACAAGAGCCACCACTAAAAGAAGAGAGCCCAGCACGTTAATAAAAAAAGTTCCCCAGTAGGCATTTTGAATGAATTTTGTGAAAAATTGCCCTAAAAAGTATCTACTGACGGCTCCAGCTGCTGCTGCCAGGGCTAGAAAACTAATGAGTGTGAATGAACTCATCAGTTAAGTAAAAAGGACTCTTCGAATAGATTGAATATCTTTAAGAAGCGCTTCGAGGTCATCAAGGCTCGTAGCTATTGGCCCATCACAAAGAGCTTTATCTGGATTGGGGTGACACTCTAAAAATAAACCATCGACGGCTCCAGTCGCAAAGGCTGCCCTTGCGAGCACTCCAATCATGTCTCTTCTGCCACCGCTAGAGGAACCTCTTCCTCCCGGTAATTGAACCGAGTGTGTGGCATCCATGACGACAGGGTAGCCAAGATTTTTCATTTCTTGAAGGCCAGTCATGTCGCTGACCAAGTAATTGTAACCAAAACTACTCCCGCGTTCGCATAAAAGTAAATTCTTCTGTCCGGCTTCTTCGCACTTTAAAAGGACTTCTTTCATGTCCCAAGGAGCTAAGAACTGCCCCTTTTTAATATTCAAAACTTTTGCTTTTTTTGCGGCAGACTGAAGCAAATCAGTTTGACGACACAAAAACGCAGGAATCTGCACCACGTCAGCCACTTCACAAACCGCATCCACCTGAGAAGGATCATGCAAATCGGTCACAATACTCACACCCAGTTTCTTTTTAATGTTTTCCAATCCCTGCAACGCCTTGGCCATTCCCGGTCCTCGAAAACTTTTTGAACTACTTCTATTGGCTTTGTCGAAAGAGCATTTGAAAATCCAAGGAATGGAAAGCGCCTTGGTAATTTTTTGAAGTCTTTCAGCAGTTTCGAAGACTAAATCATCGCTTTCATAAATATCTGGCCCTGCAAAAAGCACCCACTCTTCAGCTTTTGAACCCCATCGAAAATTTCCGTTTTGGGTTTTTAACTCAACTTGATTTTGTGCTTTTTCATATTTCATATTTTATTATTTTCTAAAAATTTATTGGCCCAGTCTAAGTCAGATTGAGTGTCGATGCCTCGACATAAATTATGATCGACATTGTCTACAATCGCGCAAGAAACAGGAATAGAATTTTCAAGTGCTCGAAGCTGTTCCAAATTTTCAGATTTTTCTAAAAAAGATTTCTTAAGTTGAGCGAAGACTTTTAAAACACCAACCGAGTAAACATAACAACCGAGGTGATAATACATACCTTCCGTATGGTCATCTTTCCTCGAATGAGGAATAGGAAACCTAGAAAAATAAAGAGCTTCATTGTTTTTATTGAGCACGACTTTAACGTGGCTTTTTTCCTCAGTATTTAATCCCTCAGGCCAAGGAATAACTGGCGTCAACATTTGATGAGAATTTTGCTCTATGGCTAAAAAAAGTTCTTTAAAAACTTTTAAAGGGAAGAATGGACTGTCCCCCTGAAAATTAACAACGTTTCTTAAGTTTTCTAAATTTTCTCGAGTCTCTAACTGACTGAGAACATCGTAAACTCGATCACTACCCGACTGGCAGTTTTCAGAGGTCATCAAGATTCGAGAAGGATCCTCAATTTTATCTTTTAAAAAGTTCAGAGTTTCTTCATTGTCGATGGCTAAGAAGTATTTCGAGTTTTTAAAAATCTTTTCAGCTTCTTGAGCCCTATCAGCAACGTGCTCAGCGAGAGTTTTCTGCCCAATTGTTCTCAGAATTTTTTTTTCTAAACGGGTCGACTCCAAGCGAAGAGGAACGACAATCAGAGTTTCTACTTCATTAAATGAGGTCATGTATTCTCACATAGCCGAGAAGTTTATTGTCATCGTCAACCACTGGCGCTGAGGTGATTTGCTTTTCTTTGCGCTCCAGTAAAGCCAAGGCTTCGTCCAAACTCAATTCAGCTGTGAGCTTCACGGGCTTTGTTTCCATAATCTCACTGACTTTGACATCTAAAGATATTTCACGAGCTGTCGACCTTCGAAGGTCTCCCTCGACGACAATTCCTAAAAGTTGAAAGTCTTTATCGACGACACAAAAAGCTCCTAAAGATTTTTCACTCATCTGTTGAGCCACTTCTTGCAGACTTTGCTCAGGCGAACCAAAGGCAAAATCCCCCATAGGAAGCATGACATCACGAACGTAACTATGGAGCCTTTTCCCAATGGATCCACCCGGATGTAATTTTGAAAAGTCTGCACGACTAAAATTAATTTTTTCACAATAAGTCGCTAAGAGAGCATCACCTAAAGCCAAAGCTACAGTCGTGCTGGCAGTTGGGAGCATGTTAATAGGACAGGCCTCTTTTTCCACCGAGGCATTCAAGAAAACATCCGACTCTTCAGCGAGTGGAGAAAAGGCGTTTCCAACAATAGCAATAATTTTGTTTTGCTTTTTTAAATGAGGCAAGAGCGCAAGAATTTCTCCCGTGGCCCCACTCTTACTAATAGCAAAAACGAGATCCCCACTTTTAATATTTCCAAGGTCACCATGCAGTGCCTCTGAAGGATGCAAGAAAATAGCCGTCAAACCGGTGCTCATAAATGACGCTGCCAACTTGTGAGCAATATAATGACTTTTTCCCATCCCTAAAAAAATGAGTTTTTTATTTTCCTGTTGAGCTTTTTCAATCAGCTCAAGAGACTTTTCTATTTCATCGCCAAGTCTATTGGCCGCGTCCTGAATGGCCTTCGATTCAATAGTCAGCAATAATTTTGCAGTTTCTAGAATTGAATTTTTCACGCTTCAGTATAGAATCTTTCTTTATTGGCTGCCATTGCCTTGAGGCTTTCGGTAGGCGCTAATCGAGCTCCATGAACCTTTGAAAGTTCTTCTAAACGAGAACACACATAATCTAAACCAACCGAGTCTGCCCAACGACAAAGCCCACCTTTAAACGGAGGAAAACCAATTCCAAAAATGACGCCTAAATCGACATCTTCAGGAGATTTAACAATTTTCTCTTTCAGAACATCGCAAACTTCATTGATCATAGGAAAAAACAATCGCTCTTGAAGCGCTTGACCAGAATATTTAAAATTCTTGCCATCTAGTTTTAGGCCAATGAGTTTTTCTATGTTGGCCAAATCAAGATCTTTTTTGCGACCTTTTTCCCAAGTATAAAAACCCAGTCCTGTTTTCTTTCCATATCGTTTTTTCTCAGAATGAGAGTCTTCAATAATCTTCTGAATCAAAGAGCTCCCCTCAAATCGCTCGCCCAATGCTTTATGAAAAATTGGGCCAATTTTACAAACAGTATCGAGGCCGACTTCATCCATCAACTCAAAGGCCCCCATTGGCATTCCGAATTTTTTAACTTCTCGGTCCAGTTTGGGAATATCGCAACCCTCTTCCAAGCAGTAACCAACTTCTACGAGCCAAGGAAGCAAAAGTCGATTCACGAGAAAACCCGGTCCGTCCTTACAAACTAGAGCCGTCTTTCCAATACTTTTGACATAGTGAACCGCGCGAGCCACGACCTCTTCCGTATTGTGCTCCGTGCGAATAATTTCAACTAAAGGCATTTTATGGACGGGATTAAAGAAATGCAATCCCACAAAATTTTCTTTTCTTTGAATAGCCGGAAGCATCTCGGACAAACAAATACTACTGGTATTACTAGCTATCAGACACTGATCATTAACTTTTGTTTCTAACTCCGTAAAAACTTTCTTTTTGACTTCTAAATTTTCAACGACAGCTTCAATCACTAAATCTAAATTTTTAAAGCCAGCATAATCAATTTGCCCTTGAATAAGATCGAGTTTTAAATCGACTTCTGATTTTTTAATAATTCTTTTTTTCGCTAACTTAGCAAAAAGACTTCTCGCGTGTTTCAAACCACTACTGACAGCCGAAAACTGAATATCTTTCAGTAAAACTCGAAAAGCTTTCGCCGCAGACTGATAAGCAATGCCTCCACCCATGACACCGGCGCCGAGCACTCCAATATTTTGAATTGGTGACAAAGCCTTGATTTGATCGGAGGACAAAGAAACTCCATAATCTTTTTTATTGGCTTCCATCAGGAAAAACAATCGAATTAAATTTTTAGAAACATCCGTCATGGCCAGTTCAGAGAAAGCGACCGCTTCTTCTTTCATGTATTGATCTCGTTTTAAATGAGATTTTTTTTCCATCAACTCAAGGACTCTTTCTTGAGCCGGATAATGACCTTTGGTTTTTTCTAAGAGTTGTTTTTTAGCTTGAGAGTAAAAGATTTTTTTGCCCAAAAAATTTTCAGTCAGCAACTTTTCTTGAAGTTTTTTCTTTCGTGCCGATTTAAAAATTTTCTCGCCCCGACTCAAAGCCTGTCCAAAGTCCAGAACCTTCTCATTGAAAAACTCTGATGGAATGACTTCATCCACTAATTTCATTTTTTTAGCTTTAGCCGCTCGAATATTTTTTCCACTGAGAATCATATCGACCGCGCCCATCAAGCCCACAAGACGAGGTAAGCGATAAGTTCCACCCCAGCCCGGCAATAAACCCAACTTGGTTTCTGGGAGTGCGATCATCGTTTTTGAAGAATCGGAACAAACTCGGAAATCACAAGCCAAACAGAGTTCAGTTCCCCCACCCATGGCTGGGCCATCGATAGCCGCCAAAGTTGGAATGCCTAAGTCTTCTAATTCAGAAAAAACTTTTTGTCCTAAAGCTGCAGCTTCTTCGGCTTCTGGCTGCTCTTTGATGGACTGAATGACTTGAATGTCTGCCCCAACAATAAAGCTTCCTTTTTTAGCCGATTGAATGACGAGCGCTTTGATGGACTTTTCTTTGTTAACCAGATCCAGAACTTCCGAAAGTTCATTGAGCACAGCTCCATCAAATTTATTAACTCGAGATCCTTCAAGATCAAAGTTTAAAAGTCCGAGAGCCTCTGATTGCTCTAAGCGAAAGGCTTTTCCAGTATGTAGTTTTTTCATATTTTCTCTTTTTTTCATGTGATCCGTGCTGTTTTGATTCAACACTTTTTTTTCAATTTTATTTTGGCTTTCTTTTTCCATTTTTTACTCAATGCCTCAAACAATTTCCACACTCATGGCGCCGCCCTGACCACCACCAATGCACAAGGTTGCTAAGCCTTTTTTACGGCCACTACGAATCAACTCCCTCACAAGAGTCAAGACGAGACGAGTTCCCGTCGCTCCAACGGGGTGACCAAGCGCAATAGCTCCACCACGCTGATTCAATCGATCATCGGAGACTTTTCCAATGGCTGGAGAGTTGAAATTCTTTTGGCAGAATTCCTCAGACTCAAAAGCTTTCTGACAAGCCATGACCTGAGCCGCAAAGGCTTCATTGAGCTCAATTAAATCGAAGTCCGATAATTTTTGATTTGTTTTTCGAAGTAATTTCTCAGTCGCGAAGACTGGCCCCAAGCCCATTCGGGAAGGATCCAATCCCGCAAAAGCCCATCCGGTGACTTTAGCCAAGACTTTTGGATTGCCTAATTTCTTCAAACCAGCTTCATTGGCTAAAAGCATCATGGCAGCTCCATCTGTGAGCGGACATGCATTTCCTGGTGTGACACTCCCAAATCGAGAACGATCAAAATAAGGCTTTAACTTTGCCAACGCTTTCATACTTTGACCTTTTCGAGGGCCAACATCATTCTCTAGAACCTCATAATCCGGCGGAATGGCAAAAGCTGAAATTTCATCTTTAAAATAACCTTTTTCCTGAGCAAAAACGGCTTTCTGATGAGAAGCCAAGGCAAAAGCATCTTGCTCTTCCCTGGAGATTTTAAATTCTTTGGCCAAAGTTTCAGCCGTTTGCCCCATATTGACACTACAAACCGGATCAGTCAGACCCTCCATAATGGCAATACGCGGATTGAGGAAGTCTTTAATAGGGAGATTCTTCAATTGAGAAAGCTTCGCTCCAATAGATTTGGCTCGAGAGAGCTTCTCAAAAAAGGAAACGGCTTTTTTATTATAAAGGAGAGGCATTTGAGACATCGATTCCGAGCCTCCCGCAAAGATGACATCAGATTCTCCAGCACTGAGCTTTAAAGAGGCCTGAGCGAGTGATTCCAGGGCTGAGGCGCAGTTTCGATGGACAGTATAGGCTGGAATTTTCTCTGGGAGCCCGGCTCTGAGGGCAATAATTCGAGCAATATTAGCCGCATCCGAAGGCGTGCCGGTATTCCCGACAATGACTTCATCGCAGATTTTGCCCCACTCTTTCTTAGAAAAATCAAAATTCTTCATCAGAGCTGAAAGGGTCTGCTTTCCCAATTCAGCGGCGTGAACCTTCTTTAAATCACTTCCAGATTTTGCAAATGGACTGCGAGTCCCGTCGACAATATAGACATCATTACTCATGGCATCGATCTTATCAGAGCAGCCTCGACAACCCAAGAAATCCTTTAAAAATTGGAAAGATGGCTCTGCGAGTTGAAGAGCCGAATGAAGATAAAATGCTCTTCTTATATACTTGACTTCATAGGATTAAACCCCTAAAAAACCTAGGTCTCCTGTGTTTTTAAAACAGGAACTGAAAGTTGAATGAAATGACTGAAGAAAAAGTAGAAAAAACAACACCAGGAAACAAAATACCCGGTCCACTTGAAAGCACTCTTAAAAGAGAAGCTCGCATTGAAAGACTCAACCGCAATAGACGCTCCAGAACGACTGTTAAAGTCAGTAAAGAAGCCTCTGCTAAGGGAAAAGTCGATTTAAAGCCTGAACACAAAAAGCCAAAAACTGATTCTGTCATGCCTCGTGCTAGCAGAATTACCGCTCCAAAAGGCGCGATGATCAAAGCTGCTGGAAAAACTCTTTTTGCTCCAACCATTAACAATGAGCGGAAATGGGTTTTGATTGATGCTCAAGATAAAATCGTAGGTCGTTTGGCTACTGAAATTTCCATGATTCTTCGTGGAAAAAATAAAGCCTCCTACACTCCAAACAACGATGTTGGAGATTTTGTGGTCGTCATTAATGCCGATAAAGTAAAATTTTCAACTCAAGCTAAAGAAAACAACAAAATGTATTACAACTACTCAGGTTATGTTGGTGGACTTCGCGAGAGAAGCGCTGCTGATTTGAGAGAAAAATGCCCAGAAGAAATTCTTCGTCATGCAGTCAAGGGAATGATCACTCGATCTCCACTTGGTAATGCTCAAATGAAGAAACTAAAAATTTACGCTGGACCGGAACATGAAAACGCAGCACAGAATCCTCAATTACACACTTTGAGAGCATAAGGGAAATAGAAAAAAATGGCTGAAGAATATACATACGCTACTGGTAGAAGAAAAAGATCAATTGCTCGAGTTCGCATTAAACCGGGAACTGGAAAATTTAGCATCAACGGAAAAGACATTGAAACTTATCTTGGAAGAGCAGTTTTAAGACTTGTTGCCAATCAACCTCTCGAGCATTTAGAAATGCTTGGAAAGTTTGACGTCAAAGCAACTGTTTGTGGCGGCGGACACGCTGGTCAAGCCGGTGCTTTAAGACATGGAATTTCTAGAGCCCTTCAAACATACGATACGAGCTTAAGAGCCACTCTCAAAAAAGGTGGATTTCTCACTCGTGACGCTCGTCAAACAGAACGTAAAAAATACGGTCTTCGCGGCGCACGTCGAGGAACTCAGTTCAGCAAACGTTAATTCAAGTAATTATCTAATACTAAAAAAGGCAGCTTCCTGACTCAGGAAGCTGCCTTTTTTTTGAATTCAATGAAAATACTTTTTCTTCTACCTTTTAAAACATTGACAAACATTCAGTTCAGAAATTAAAAATTCATTATGTTTAGAACTAACGCACTTTTCATTCTTGTTATTTTATTAATTTCTTCATGTTCTAATGATCCCACCTCAAAGGTTACAAATAATTCTAGAATTTTATTAGAGTCTAGTATTTGTGCTAGCTGGAAAAAAATAGAGACCATTTCTGAAAAAGAAATGTATCAAAATATTATGAGAGTTTTTGCCTCAAAAAAAGATCTTTTCCTTGAAGAAAAGGGATTTAAGACCTTCGAAATACCTCTTCAAAACTTAGAATCCTGTAAAGAAACACTTGCCTTTGAATGCCAAAGCTTCTTTGAACAACAACTTGTTTCCATTGAATTCTATACTCCCGAATTTTCTGAAGACGAAAAAGGCACCGTTTGTAAAAACATGCCTCCATTAGAACTTTGCTCTTTTGAAGAAGAAAGAGCTTACAACCAATTCATAAAAACTTACTTAGATTATCATATTGACGTTGCAAACAGTCAAAACAATACAACGATCAAATATTTACTTGACCAGAACAATACAGATCAAAACAAAATAAAGCAGTACAAAAAAAGAGCCTCCCAACTTCTGTTAAAAATTGAAGACAAAAAGAAACTCGCCTTAGAATCAAAAAAATCAATAGATAACAATTTTCCCGACATGAATTGTCTTCGGGGAAAGGGAAGCTATTTCCCTGGACGCTTTGCGTTGCCCGAAGTTTCTAATTTTTTTGAAAAAGCTCACCTCAGTACGAATCGGCTTAATCTTTTTTGGGCTTCATTTGAAGAAGGAAAGCAAGAAAAAGTCATTGAAAAGATTTCTGAATTACTGAATTAAGAAAATTTTTTTCGAAATATTTCTCCTCGAAAAAGGCAGCTTCCTGACTCAGGAAGTTGCCTTTTTTTTTGACACCGACACTTCTCATCGAAGCTATAATAAAATCTATGCTTCAATTAATTTTTATTTTTGCTTTCTTTTTATTTTTGCTTTCTTTTTATTTTTGCTTTCTTTATATTTCCAAACGATTCTTTGTTTAGTGAAGATGAGAACAATCACGAAACAGAGCTCAGTAAGCACCTCAGTGGGAGCGAATGGAAAAAACTCAGCTCACTTAGCGACGGTGCAAAAAAATATTTATTTAAAAACCCATTTCAATTAAATAGATTAATCTCAAAATTTAGCAACATGTCGGATCTCGCCTATTTTATGTACTTATACAACGATGATCTCGCAAAGGATGGATTCTTTTCAACACACGAAATGGCCCTTTTCGGAATTAAGACACTACCCATAAGCTCTGAATTTTCCCAGAAAGCCGTTCAGTCTAGCGACGAAAACGATGGAGCTCTTCAACTAAATTCATCAGCTCCATATTGGACATATTTTATAACTTACACCAAGCCTTCAATTTACGAATCAAAAGAAATCATGAGCGCAGTTCTCAAAAAATGGGGTCAAGATACTCATTTTTTATATCATATTGCAAAAAATGCGCACAGAGCGTTTAAACACCATCCTGATTTATTTTTTAATAGTTTTCTTCCACTGATCATGGACTCTCCTGCGCACCTTGCCATACTTGGTGAAAACATTAAAAACCTAGAATTATTTTCAAGAAACAACCAGGAATACCAGCTATATAGAAAAAAATATTATCAAGAAAAAAAACAACTTAAAAAGAGCGGCCCTACATTCATTAAGTTTCAGAACAGTCTCTTAGATTATATAGATAATAGCTTCGAAAAGGAAGAACTTAGCTTTAGCCACCTCCCAACTAAAGCACCAAGTACAGACTGGCTAGATGGACTCAGAGCACTTGTTCTTCACTGTAGAACACTAGGAAAACGATAAAGCCGAATACTGAAAGAGTTCACTGATACCTAATTAGAAAACAATCACTCCCCACGCCAGCTGACTTGTCGAATGGCTTCGTAGAGTACGACTCCAGCGCAAATGGCAAGATTAATGGAGCGAACGCCTTGTTGAGGAATGGACACATAGCGATTGGGAAATTTCTGAAGAATGGACTCGGTAATTCCAGCTTGTTCGTCGCCAAAGCAGATGTAGTCTGATGGGGAATACTGCACATCTGTATAAAGCTGTTGGGATTTTGTTTCGACAAACCAAGAATTTAAAGAGCTTGCTTCTCGCTTTTGCAGCCATTCATTTTCATCTTCAAAAAAACACACATCGAGTAAATGCCAATAGTCGAGTCCTGCTCTGAGTAGCTTTTTATCGTCAATAGTGAAAAGCGGATTCACAATGTCTAAGCGACTTCCCGTCGCCGCACAAAGCCTGGCAATAGCTCCGGTGTTTTGTGGAATTCTAGGATTAAAGAGGACAATAGAAAAAGCCCCCGGCCGAGTTAAACTTCGGTCCGAGGGCTTGCGTTCATCTTGAGAAAGATTTGAATTGTTAAAGCGACCCATTCTAGGTCAGATCATAGTTTCATCTAAAAGTATCAATCAATTAAAATCCGAAAATGACTTCTATTCCAGCGTGAAAACCAACGTTCAAACCGCTATCTCTAAAAGAATGACCATTCTTAGGAATGTATAAAGGAACGTTTCCAACGTTAACTCCAAGACCAAGTTGAGCACCATTTACTTGGTAACCGTAACAAGGAACACCACCGTAGCTCACTTCACCAACATAATTGTAATCACAATAAGAGCTTCCACAAATATCTTGGAAAGCATGATTCATGCCATAAGGGTTGTTCCACTGACCACGGTATTGAGAGAATGCATTGACCCCACCAGTGTAACCGTTATTTCCACCAGTATAACCATTGTTATATCCGTTGTTTCCACCGTTATAATTATTGTAATAGGGATTGTAATTGTTATTGCAGTTTGGACCCACACAATTTCTAGCTCTATTATTATTGGAAGAATTTTTCTTCCCACAAAAAGAGAGGCTCATTGCCAACAGACCGAATGCAAAGGTTTTTATTAGTATATTTTTCATATTTTTCTTTCTCCTTAAATTTTAAATTTATTATTAAAATTTCTTATATATTTAAAGTTGCAAAGCCTGTGCCAAGAAATGAGGCCTTCAGAAGCCAGATCTAGACTAGAAGGTGTCGGAAATAGCGACAGGTGAGACGCAAAAATTGTAAGAAAGAGCTTTTTGGAGCCTCAAACGAAAAAAATCCGAAACCCCACTTTTAAGTGAGATTCCGGATTCTAGCTAAGTTACTAATATTACTATAAGAACTAATATCAATTCAAGTGACTTACTGATTCGATAGTTTCTTTAATCGAGTAATAGAAGAGATAATTTGAAGATTCTTAAGGTAAGGATCATTCTCTACTGAATGGTTTTTTAAATACTCATCATAAGCTAATTTATCTTCATCACTTAAAGCTTTTATCGCATTGGCAATAATCTGATAATTCTCTTGAAACTCTTTAGAATCAGAATCCATTGAGCCATCAAGAAAGTCTTTACGAGTAGATTTCAATATGACGAGCATGTCTTCATTGCTCAAATTCTTTTCTCTCATAATGGCTTCTAAGGACTGAAGACTCACTCTATGCTCATCAGCTTTGAGAAGCATCGCAGTTAAATTTTCTGAATTTGAAATTAAATTCATGCTTTGAAGCTCTAACTCTTCACTAAGAATTTCCTGAACAATATTATGAATCACTTGAGAGCGATTTTTAAGATTTTCATCTTCAATGACTCCTTTTGTTCCAGGGACATAATGTAGTAAAGAATTGTAACCATTTCTTAGTCTTACTAATCTTTCACTATTTTCACTATTATCTTTATAAAATAAGTCTATACTTCCATTAGTACTATATTTTATCAGAGAAATGTTAGTGGGATCTTCTTCATTTTTAACAATAACACCAACCTCTTTCAATGCATTGACATCATCATCTCTCAAATAATTAGTCTCAATTTCAACAAAGTCCACATTTTCTTTAGCAATTCGCTTTACTTCAAGAAGGCTATCTATAAAAAATTCTGAGTTTCTATTATCATCTAATTTATTTCCAACAGAGTAATACTTATCTTCATTTAATCCCGCAAAAGCATTGGTATCTTTTAACATTAATTTTTCATCAAGTCCTTTAATAGAATTAAGGTCACTCAGTAATTGTTCAACAACCTCTTCTTTCAATTGAGACTGAGCAGCTGACTTTTTTTCAGTTTCTTCTTGAGCTACTGGAGTTGAAGCCGTTTTTGCTGTCACCACTTGATCAGCTGTTTTCTCTTTACTTAATTTCGCCGCAGCTGCTTCAGTTTTTGATTTATTAGACTGTGTCGACTCTACTGGTGTTGCCATTGTCTTCTTAGCTTCTTGAGCTGTCGATTCACTTGTTTCAGTTTCTTTTTGAGCTACTGGAGTTGAAGCCGTTTTTGCTGTCACCGCTTGATCAGCTGTTTTCTCTTTACTTAATTTCGTCGCAGCTGCTTCAGTTTTTGATTTATCAGACTGTGTCGACCCTACTGGTGTTGTCATTGTCTTCTTAGCCTCTTGAGCTGTCGGTACACTTGTTTCAGTTTCTTTTTGAGCTACTGGAGTTGAAGCCGTTTTTGCTGTCACCACTTGATCAGCTGTTTTCTCTTTACTTAATTTCGTCGCAGCTGCTTCAGTTTTTGATTTATCAGACTGTGTCGACTCTACTGGTGTTGTCATTGTCTTCTTAGCTTCTTGAGCTGTCGATTCACTTGTTTCAGTTTCTTTTTGAGCTACAGGAGTTGAAGCCGTTTTTGCTGTCACCACTTGATCAGCTGTTTTCTCTTTACTTAATTTCGCCGCAGCTGCTTCAGTTTTTGATTTATTAGACTGTGTCGACTCTACTGGTGTTGTCATTGTCTTCTTAGCCTCTTGAGCTGTCGTTGAAGAAGATTTAACTTTTGTTTCACTAGTTCCAACTACTTGCTTAGCTGAAACAGTTGCTGTCCCATCAACTGAGTTTAAACTTAGTTCTGAGTCCGCAACAGAATCTTCATTTGAAGATGAATGAACTTTTTCTTCCGAGCTCTTTGAATTTTTTTCAGCAGAAACAGGATAGAGCTTCGCTTTTCCTGAAACGCTTTTAACATCCTTATAACAAGCCTGTAGTGTGAAAATGAGTGCAACAAGTGCAAATTTAGTATGATTCATATAGTTCTCCTTAGTATTTTTAATAAAATATGTATTACGCAACGCATTATAGCACTCAGTTAAGGTAGTGTAAAGATATATTAAGAAAGAACTTAATAAAAGCAGCTAAGTGCCTAATTTTACGTGCTAAAAAAAGCCCCTTCCCCTTAATACTCAATACTCGATACTCGATACTCGATACTCGATGACAGAATACATATTCTCAAATATTACAAAAGATATCTTAGATAAGTTATCATCATCTTATGAGACTATTTTTTAGCTTATTAACTCTCGGCTTTTCCTCGATAATTCTCACAGACATTAGTGTCGAGCACCAAGAAAAAAAAGTCGCCCATGAAGCCACAATTAAAAACAAAGAAGAACTTCAGAAAAAACTAACTCAAATCGTCGCTTGCTTCGAATTTTTAAAAAAACATAAAATGCCTTTTTCTAGCGATCGAATCATAGATAATTTTAAGGGTCATTATATTATTTATTCTGAGAATAATCTTTTCGACCTCAAGGAATCTGACTTAAAATTTTCTCGATTTTTAGGACTAAAAAAACTATCTATAAATGACAATAAAAACAATCTCGTACCAGACTACGCTCCACCTGAAGAAATCAGTAATATTCCTGGCACCATGCTCGACTCCATACAAACTGCATTAGAAGAAAATATTGAATATGCTGTTAGAAAAAACTTACTACCCTACGAAAAGGTGAGAAAGAAAAAATTCTTCAGAGATAAAAAATCTCGATTTTCAAACCAATTCAACGAAAAGTGCCCTCCTGAAGTTATCGGCGGAGTCGACACCCAAGAACTGATTCTAAAAACTAAAGCAGAAAACCGAGAGCTCATCATTAAAAGCCAATAAAAAGCACTGTTCTTCTTTAAATAATCGAGTAGGAGGAGCCAATTAACTTGGCTCCGTCCTCTCACACCACCGTACGTGCGTTGTCGCATACGGCGGTTTTCATCAAGTTTGTAACGCCTTCCATCTCTTTTCAAGGCTCGACAAGCCTA